>Ga0134121_10001275_pt1 | contig 23975 bp, 30 predicted proteins | sample KB301_FD_96463 | JGI IMG/M metagenome (GOLD analysis project Ga0134121, IMG submission 96463) | Terrestrial soil microbial communities without Nitrogen fertilizer from Kellogg Biological Station, Michigan, USA - KB3-0-1 | ecosystem: Environmental > Terrestrial > Soil > Unclassified ... | reverse complement strand
GCGCCTGGATCCCCGCCGCCGAGGCCGAGGCGTTCCGCCGCCGGCTACATCCGGAGGTCGCCGCCGCGTGGTGCGGCCATGCTGTCGCCTGACGCCGTCAAGCAACTGTTAATTTTGCGTATCATCGCCCTCGCCCGCGAGGTCGCGCCTGACGGACGGGTGATCGGCCGCGAATGGGTCGGCCACGGCCCCGACGGCAGTAAATGGGGAATCGTTATTGCCGGCGCCAAAGTTGCCAAATGGCAAAATTTCGGATCCGGCGCCGCCGGCACCTCGGGATTGTCGCTGATCCGCGATGCATTCTGCGCCGGCGACCACGTCGCGGCGTTTCGCTGGGCACTCGACTGGCTCGGCGAGGCGGCTGCCCCACCTGACCCAGCTGACCCACCGAAGCGGCCGCCGCACAAGCCCCTGCCGCCGCGCAACGCCGCCGCGCTAGGCATGTACCTGCACGCCACGCCGTTCGACTGGGACGGACCCGTGGGCTGCTACCTCGAGGGCCGCGGCATCGACCGCGCGGCGTTCGACGACCGCCCGCTCAACGCGCTGCGCTTCCACCCCTCGTGCTGGAACACCGAGCGCGAGCGGCACATGCCGGCGATGGTGGCGGCGGTGATCGACCCGCTGACCAGGGTGCAGATCGCCACCCATCGCACCTGGCTGGCGGGTGACGGACGGCTCTGGCGCAAGGCGCCGCTCGAGACGGCGAAGAAGCTGCTGGGACCGGGCCTCGGTGGGATCATCCCACTGACCCGCGGCGCCTCGGACAAGCCGCTCGGGCGCGCGCCGGAGGGCGACGCCGCCCTGCTCGGCGAGGGCATCGAGAACACGCTCACGGTGGCGCAGTGGTTCCCCGAGCGGCGCGCGCTGGCCTACGTCTCGGCGGGCAATCTCGCCGCGCTCGCGCTGCCCGAGACGCTCGCCGACCTGGTGCTGGTGATGGACCGCGACGGGGAAAATGAGGCGGTCACCCAGCTGCGGCGCGACACCCTGTTGCACTGGAGCGAGGAGGGCCGCGCGGTGGCGCAATGGGTGCCGCCGGCGGGCTTCAAGGATGCGAACGCCTATTGGCAGAGCGAACTGGAGGCGACGCGATGAGTGAATTCCCGATGATCGAACAGCAGATCGAGGAAATCATAAAATCCGACCGGGCCATGCGTCAGACGCTCGGCGAATTGCTGTTCGGCGAGAACGTGGCCAATTTCCACGGCACACGGCACACCATCGATCGGTTGCGCGAGGCGCTGGACTACCTCGAGGCGCGCTACGCGCGGCAATACGCCGACCACAAGCGCACGCGCGAAGCCGCCGCCGTTCGCGCGGCAAACAAGAAACCCGCCAGCGAAGACGCCAAGCCAGGCACCAGGCGCGGCCGCAAACCGAAAGCCAATGGCACGGTGAGCGCGCCGGCGGGGGCGCCGCTGCCGTTCGGCCCCGGCCCGGCCGCCGAGGCGTGAGCACGCCGAAATTCCGGGTGAAGATCCGCGGCCGCGGCGGCGCGGACGATCGCGAGCTCGAGCTGATCCGCGAGGATTTCGCCGGCCTGCGCCAACTCGCCAGCGGCGTGGTGGAGGTCAAGCACATCGAACGGGCGTTCCGCCGGCTGCAGGCGCGCGGCCTGGCGGGGCATGCCTTCCGCTACGACGGCGCGGGATTCCCGCACGCCTACGCGTCGCTGACCGCCGACGGCGAGCAGGCGCTGGCGCAGGATCCGTTCGCCACCACGGCGGCCGGATGAGCCTGCAGTTCGACGAGCGCGCGCTGTGCGTGGCTGCGGGGCTGCTGCGCGGCGTGCTGGACGGCCACCGCAAGCGCCCGGCGGGGTTTCCTCCGCCGATGATCTGGGCGGTGGCGATGCAGCATGCGGTCAACGCGCTGCTCGCCGAGCTGCTGCTGCGCGAGGAGCTCGACGGACTCGACACGCTGCCGTGGATCATCGAGGGCGAGCCGACCGACGCCAACCGCGATTGCCGGGTGACGGTGCGCTTCGTGGCGAGCCTCGCATGATCCCGCAGGACATGCTCACCGCGGCCTCGCGCGCCGGCTGGGAGCGAGGCCTGCGGATCCTGCAGGGCTACCGGCTGGCGCCGACGGATGAGCTGCATGTGGTGCGGCTGCTGGCGTATATGGCGCCGCCGCGCCACACGCTCTGGCTCGACATGGGCTGCGGCTTCGGTGAGGTCGCGCGCCACATGCGCGAACTGCGGCCGGATCTCAGATTCATTCTGGTGAACAATAACCGCTACCAGCTGGATCAGGTGCCCGAGGGATTCCGCACGCTCGAGGCCGACATGGCGGCGGTGCCGCTCGGCGACGGCGCCGTGGACGGCTGCATGTTCCTTTACTCGCTGTGCCACGCTGCGAGTTTTTACACGGTGCTCCGCGAGGCAGCGCGGCTGACCGCGCCCGGCGGCGCGCTGTTCGTCTACGATTATCAGCGGCTCGGCGGTACCAACGAGCTGATGCATCAGCGACTCTACGCCTGGGCGTTGTACGGCGAGCAGATGCAGGACGAGCTGAAGGCGGCGGGATGGCGGCTGACGCTGCGCGATTACCCTGACGGCGACGACAGCCTGTTCCGCAGCCTGTTCGCGAGCGAGGCCGAATACGAGGTGATCTTCCGCGATCTGGTGCCGGTGCTGATCAAGGCGGTGCGCGATTAACGCCTTCCCCGCCCTAAAGGACGGGGATTTCTGCAACCAGAGGGTGGCGTTCCACCCCGAGCAATAGGTTCAAGGCAGCATTGGTATCCCGATCATGGTGAACACCGCAGCTATCGCAAACCCAGTCTCTCACTCGCAAACCTGCGATACCTTTAGGGCCGCCGCACGCACCGCACGCGGAACAGGTCACGGAACTTCCACGCTCGTCGGCCTCGACGTATCGCGCCCCGTGCCTCATGGCTTTGTAGCGGAGCATCGACCGAAAGCCGGACCACGACGCGTCCAGGACGGACTTTGCCATCCTGGTCTGCGTCATCGTCTTGGCGTTCACGTCGCCTACAACGATCAGCTTATTGGCCTGCACAAGTTTCGTGGACTGCTCATGCAGGTGGTGTCGTCTGGCGTTGACAATCTTCGCGTGGATTGCCTTCGCCCTACCCTTGTTGCGAGCGCGCTGCGCCACTCCCAATGCTCGCTCGTATTTCCTGTAGTGTCGAAGGTTGGCGACCTTCGATCCATCGGACATCGCCGCCAAAGTATTCAACCCGAGGTCGATGCCGACTTCGCCAGGTCCGCAGGCATTGTCGGCTGCAACCTCGACCTGGAGGTTGAGATACCAGCGCCCCTGTGCGTCTTGGGCGAAGCTGCCGCATCGAATATCGCCACCAACTGGCCGGCTATTCCAGAAGCGATACCGTCGCTTGAGGTGGATCACCGCATCGCCGTCCAGCTTGATGGCGCGGGCGGCAGCGAACGGAACCCAGCCGAGGGACTTCTTGCCACGCCACCGAGGGCGTCGGCGGTGCAGATCGCGGCTACCAACGAACTGCTTGCAGACCGCCTGCACGGTGTCGCTGTGCAGGCCAAGCATGGCGCCGGAGCCGGTCGTCAGCTTGATCATGTCGAACGCGCTGGGCCATCGCTTATTGTGGCGCCGCGACGCCTCGTGGACCTCGCCGCAGTAGTTCCAGACGCGATTGACCGACCGGCTGAGCACATCGAGGTGCTTCCCGGTCGTCGCATCCTTGATCCTGTAGCGGTAGGTCAATATCATGCGGGCCGTGTAATTGGTCTGCGCGGCAAATGCAAGACTTTAGGCGCGAACGACACAGCGTTTCCAGGCTCACAGTCCATTTGGTCTGCGTCACCAAGTATCGGCGCAAGGTGCTGGACGATGCCGCCCTGGCATGGCTGCGCGAACACGCGGCCAAAGTGTTCGGCGGAATGGGATGCGCGCTGCTCGCCTGCGATGGTGAGGCGGACCACCTCCATCTACTTGTCGAGTATCCGCCGAAACACTCCATTTCGGTGCTGGTCAACGCCTTCAAGGGCACATCCAGCCGCCTGCTGCGGCAAGCGCGGACCGACATTGCCGCCCGATACCGCGATGATGTGCTTTGGTCGCCAAGCTACTTCGCAGCCTCGACTGGGGGCGCTCCGCTGGAACAGGTCAAGCAATACATCCAGCAGCAGCGGGCTTCGGCGGCGCCGTGAGGCGTGCCTTGCACGCCCCGCTATCCCTCCCCGCCCTGAAGGACGGGGTTTCTCGCGGAGGCCCAGATGAAAGTGGTCAAGCGCCACCGGCCGGCCTCGGTGCCGTATCTCACGCGCGCCACCGACAAATTGCTGGTCGACGTGCCGGATCGCATCCTGTCGGTGGCCGCGATCGAGGACCGCGGCCTGGCCGACGGGCTGGCGGTGATCGAGCTGTTCTGGCGCGAGCGCGTGGCCAGCGGCAGGATCAGCCGCGTCGAGATGGAATCGTCGATCGTGCCGGTCGCGGCGCTGCTGTCGGCGCTGCTGTCGGGCTATCTGCGCGGCACGCCGATCGGCGAGCGCGCGGCGGCGTTCGACCGCCTGGTCGAGCTCGCCGATGGCGTGCTGGCCGGCACGCCGGATCGGATCCTGATCGCCGGCGGCATCAGCTGATGCCCGACGAGCCGGTGCCGCCGGGCGAGGCGCCCGAATCCGGCAAGGTCACCCGGCTGGATCGCCGCCGTGGCGCCCGCGCCACACCGGTGGTCGACGCGGTGCCCGCCGACACGCGCGCCGAGAAGGTGCGGATGATGCTCGGCGAGGATTGCCCCTACGTGCCGCTCGGCTACGACGAGACGTCGTACTACGTGATCAACGAGGTGCGGATCGTGCGCCAGCTGCGCGAGCGCGACCTCAACCTGAACATGATGGTGTCGCTCGCCGGCGCGGCGTGGTGCCTGAAACGCTACCCGAAAACCCGCAAGAGCAAGGACCGCAAAGACCGCGAGGCCTACGGCATCGAGGTGTCGACGGCGACCGCCGAGCTCGTCGCCGCCTGCAAGGTGATGGGCTACTGGTCGCCCGACGATCATGTGCGCGGCAGCGGTGCCTGGATCGGCGCCGACGGCGATCTCGTGCTGCACCGTGGCGACCACCTGTTTGTGCGCGGCCGCACGGTGACGCTGGGCCGCCATGGGGATTTCGTCTACGTGCCCCGCCGCCCCATGCCGCGGGTGGATTTCGGGCCGCGCATGGCGCCGCTGATCGATGCCGCCGCGGCACAGCTCACCGCACGGCTCGACGAGCTGCGCTGGGCGCGCGGCACCTACGACGTCGACCTGGCGTTCGGTTGGATCTGCTGCGGCATCCTCGGCGGGGCTTTGGTGTTCCGCCCGCATTTATGGATTACCGGCGATTTTGGCACGGGCAAAACCACGCTGCAGACCATGCTGCAGGCGCTGTTTTCCTCGACCGGCATGGTGTCGGTGACCGACGCCTCGGCCGCCGGCCTGTGGCAGCATCTGGCATCCGACTCGATCCCGGTCGGCATCGACGAGATCGAATCCGAAGGGGAGCTGGCGAGGCAGACCAGCATCATCAAGCTGATCCGCCAGGCGAGCTCGGGGGCATTGATCCTGCGCGGTGGGGCGAGTCACGCCGGTGCCGCGTTCACCGTCGCGAGCTGTTTTCTCTGTTCATCGATCATCGTCCCGCCGATGCCGTCGCAGGATGCCAGCCGCATCGTCGTGCTCGAGTTGTTGAAGGATCCGCCCGGCACCCGGCGGCTGCCGTTCGCGATCGAGAAGGTCACCGAGCAGGGTGCGGCGCTGACAAGGCGGTTGGCGGATCACTATCCGCGGCTGGTGCGCGAGGTGCTGCCGGCGGTGCGTCAGCAGATGCAGGCGGATGGATTTCCCACGCGATCGGCGGATGTCTACGCCGCGCTGTGGGCGGCGCGCGATGTCGCCATGCACGACGAATTCTCGGCCGATCGGCTGGCCGACTGGCTGCGTCAGCCGCCGACCCTGCTCGCCAAAGAGTCGGCGATGCGCGAGCTCACACCGGAGTGGCGGCGGTGCGTCGACTACCTGCTGTCGTCGCGCCTCGACCGGATGCGGGCCGAGTCGGATGCGTTCGGCGACCTGATCACCCGCGGCTCAAGGCGGCTGATGAAACCGCGGCAGAGCCTGATGCAGCATGCGTTGTTCGACGAGGCCGGCGACGAGATCGAGGTCGACGAGGACGATCGGGAGGGCGCGGCAGCGCGCAACCGCCTGATGCGATACGGACTGCGGCTGATGCGGCTGACGGATCCGGTGAGCGGCGACGCTGCCGTGGTGCTGGTCATCGCCAATACGCACCGCGCGCTGGCCGAGGTGTTCCAGGGGACGGTGTGGCGTTCGCTGCCCGAGGCATCGACTGGTGGCGGCTGGTCGCAGGTGCTGCGGCGTGCGCCTGGTGCGCAGGCCTCACGCGAGCCGTGGCGGTTTCGTGGTGGTGTCAGGTCGCGCGCGGTGATCCTGCCTATCGACGTGGTGCTGGGCAATGAGCCGGCGACCGAGGCCGCGCCGCGCGAGGATCTGGCCGAGGTGGTGGACATCGCCCGGCCGGGCGATGTCCCGCTTCACTAAGTCCGTCTCCCGCGCCCCTTGCACCCGTGGTGATGATCATCTTGCCTCTCATCCATGACCGCCAACGGCGTGCCAGTATGCCTGACAAGGTGTTCACGGTGTTCACAGCGGGGTCGTCGCGGTGTGAACAGCGTAACCCATTGATCGGGCTCATCGTTTAAGCGATTGTTCACGGTGTTCACGGTGTCACAGGGGGGGTCCCCTGACTCGCGTACGTGTGCGCGCGCACGGGGGCATACCCCTGTGACTCCGTGAACAGCGTGAACACAGAAGAATAAGACACGATCATCGAAACGAAAGAGAGAGAGAGATCAATGTCTTATCTGTTATGCTCAGATATGCTATAAGTGTTCACAGTTCAAAAAAGAGACGTGAACAGGTGTGAACGCCACAGATGCAAAACGATCCTGTAAGGGTTTATGATCAAAACAGGCCGCTCGACGTCGCTGGCCGCATCGCGCGCGATCAGGGCACCGATAAGCCGCAACCGACCGCTATTCAGACCGCGCTCGCGTGGTCGGGTGACGGTGAGCCGGTGGTCACCGAGGTTGACGCCAACCGAGTCGCGCGGCGCCGCGTCCAGCAGCGCGAGCTGCTGCGGGCGGACGCCAAGCGCACGGCGGAATACCTGGCGACGCGGGGCACGACCCCTATCGAGGCGCTCCACGACCTCGTGAAACAGGGCTGGCGGCGCGGCGTGCGGGATCTGGCGCGCGAGCTGCGCATCCCGCCGGAGCGGGCGATGGCGATCTGGCAGCGCGCGGCCGAGTCACTTTTGCCGTACACCGCGGCCCGCTTCGAGACGCTCGAGCTCGGGCCCAACGCTGCCGGCGGCCTGGCGCTCGGGCATTTCCTGGCGGCCCGCGCGATGTCCGCCGAGCTCGCCGCGGAGCGCGACTCGGCCCGCAATACGCCGCCGAGTCGCGCGTCAAGAGTGGGCCACACTCTTGACGGAGAGGTGGCCAGCGAATTAGCGTTGCAGATCAGCGACATGGCGGCTGGCAAACCAGCCAGCACTGGGTCGGCACTCGCCGGCCTGCCGCCCAAAGGCGCTGACTGACGGCGGATCCACCCGCCGGTAGGGGGTCGATGACCAGCCTGGGCCCGGCGACGACGACGCCTCGGACGCCGCCTCTGACGCCGCCCGGCCGGCCGCCGGCGGCCGGCCAGGCCGGCGCCGCGGCGACCCCCCCCGGGGGCCGATGGTACCGGCCCCCCTCGCGGCAGCGCCACCCCATAGCGGCCCGGCCATGGTGACACCGGACCCGGGTGTCTTATCGAAGGCTCCTGCACGGGGCGTGGGGGGCAGGCGCCGCGTGCCGGCGCCGTTCTGCGGGCGGCGGGGCTGCGGCAGCTATGCCGTCCGCGGCAGCGAGTATTGCGGCGCCGATTGCGAGCGCCTGGTGCGCGAGGCGCGCGCCCAGCACCGCTCGCCCTACTACGCGCCCGGCTTCGTCGAGCGGGTGGCGGCACTGCTGGCGCAGAAACTCAGCCGGGCGCAGGTCGGCGACGCGCTCGGGGTCAGCAAAAACGTCATTTGCGGCATCATCCACCGGCGGAACCTGCGGCCGGCCAAGCCGCACGTCGTGGTGATGGTGAAACCGGCGAAACCGAAACGGGTGGCCAGGCCGGTGCAGCCGCGCGCCCCGACCCGCCGGGCGATCCAGCTGCGTGCCGCCGCCGAGGCGGCCCGCGTCGCGGCGCCGATCCGCGTCTGCCTCGACACCATGCCGGGCGACGGCTGCCAGTTCCCGACCTCGGAGAATCCTTGGCGGATCTGTGACAGCCCGCGCGTGCCCAGCTCGCCGGGCGCCACCCGGTTGTCGGCGTACTGCGCCGAGCACTGCGCGCGGTGCTACAGCAAGCCAGCGAAGGCCGCGGCGTGAGCCTCGTTGCAGCGTATGACCGGGAGACCTACATTGCCGAAACCGGCAGGGTGCTGGTTACACCCTGCCGGCCCCGGCTAGGCTCGGAAGCGGAGCACGATCAGCAACCGTATCCGCTTCCGGCCCCACCGGATCGCCAGTCGGATGCAAAGCATCTGACGGTTCTCCGGGGCGGCCGAATACCCTGGCGGGCACCATTGCCCGCTCTCGCAGGCAATCGGTCGCATCCCGAACGTAGCAGCCGCGCGGTCGTTTCGCTAGGATTCACCCTACCAACGGGGGTGAATATGCCGAAGTCGCTGCGGGAACGGTTCTTCGCATATGTCTCACCGGAACCGAACAGTGGCTGTTGGTTGTGGGACGGTTACTGCACGCCGACCAGCCGCCCCCAGATCCACGTTTCCGGCCGGAAGCGACCCGCGACGCATATCGCGCTCGAATTGCACGACCGCCCGCCGCCAAGCGCGGACCTCGACGCTTGCCACACGTGCGATAGGTGGTTCTGCGTCAATCCAGATCACCTGTTCTGGGGCACGCACCTGGAAAATATGCAGGACGCGCTTCGCAAAGGCCGAGTCAGACCGCCTCCGATTACGCAGATTGGCGTCGATCACTACCTAACCCGCCTGACCGAAGCGGATGTCATCGCTATCGCGAACAGCCCCGCTCCGCGCAGTGACTTGTGCGAACACTATCAGTTAAGCCTGAGCGCCGTAGATGCCATCCGCCGTGGTCAGAATTGGCGGCACCTCACCGGATTTGATCCAGCAGTCGGCCGAGGCCACCCGCGGGGTGAGCAACGTCGTCAGGCGAAACTTACGACGGCGCAGGTGCTGGCGATCACCCGAAGCATTGCCCCAGAGTCAGAGTTGGCAGCCGAGTTTGGTGTGAATCACCAGACCATCAATAAAATCCGGCTCGGGCTACGCTGGTCGCACCTGACAGGTATCCAGCCCTTCAATCCTGGCTGCGCTGTCGGAGCGAAGCACAAGGCCGCGAAGCTGACCGATACATTGGTGCGGCTAATCCGCGCCGCCGAAGGTAGTCACGAGGCGATCGCGGCACAATTCGGTGTCGCGCGGCAAACAGTGTCCAAAGTCCGCGGCCGCAAAAGCTGGAAGCACGTCGCGGATGCCTGACACATATACCGATGTGGCGCAGCTAATTGCTAATTCCGGTGATCCATTCGCCATCTGCGTCAATCACTATGCAAGATCGCCGAACGCATTCTTTCGCGAAGTGCTTGGACGTACGCCAGACCCCTGGCAGGAACAAGCAAACCGCGCGTTAGCATATGGGCATCGACGGATTGCGATTCGTTCCGGTCACGGTGTTGGAAAAGGTTTTTGGCTTAGCTCAACAATTGTCTGGTTCTGCGCGACGCGGGCGCCGTTCAAGGTTGGGGTGACAGCTCCGAGCGCGCCACAATTGCACGACTCCTTAATGAGCGATGTGCGTGCTGCGTTTCGATTGTTGCCGCCTGCCTGGCAAGACTTGTTCGACGTGGACTCCGATCACGTGAAGCTCAAAGCGGCACCAGACGAATGCTTTGTCACTGCGCGGACCTCGAGGGCAGACAATCCCGAGTCGCTACAAGGGTTGCACTCCGCGAATTTGCTGCTGGTGGTGGATGAAGCCTCGGGCGTCAGCGAACAGGTGTTCGAGGCGGCGTCCGGCTCGATGTCCACGCCGGGGGCCCTGACGATATTAACGGGAAACCCGACTCGTGCGACCGGTTTCTTTTGGCGAGTGCACAACCTCGAGCGTGATCGCTGGTTTACCATGCGCGTCGATTGCCACGACTCGCCGCGAGTCGACCGCGCGTTCATCGAAGAAATCGCCAACCGCTACGGCGAGGACAGTAATGCTTGGCGCGTGCGCGTGCTTGGCGAATTTCCTACCGCCGACGAGGACACGGTGATTCCCGCCGGCCTGATTGACTCCGCGATGAGCCGCGACGTGGCACCGAACCTGGCTGTGCCAGAGATTTGGGGGCTCGACGTGGCACGCTTCGGCGCCGACTCCTCGGTGCTGGTGAAGCGACGTGGCAACAAGGTCACCGAAATGCCACGCCGCTGGACCGGCGTGGACACCATGGGGCTCGCCGGCGCGGTCAAGGCAGAATTCGACATGTTGCCGCCGCCAGCGCGGCCAGCGTTGATCGTTATCGACGTGATCGGTATCGGCAGCGGCGTGGTCGATCGGCTGATCGAGCAGAATCTTCCAGTGCTCGGACTCAATGTCGGCGAGACGCCGAGCGTCGCCGGGCGCTTCGTGCGCATGCGCGACGAATTATGGATCCGCTGCCGCGAATGGCTGGAAGCCCGCAATGTGTCGCTGCCGTACGACGAACGGCTGCGCGCCGACCTGGCCGGCCCGCGGCTGTCCTTCATGTCGGACGGCCGCATGCAAGTGGAAAGCAAGACGCAAATGCGCAGCCGCGGGTTACCGTCACCCGACGCAGGTGATGCCCTAGTGCAAACCTTCGCGCCGGGCGGCATGGCGCTGCAGCTCGGCATGGGCGGGCTGCTCAACCCCCGGATCCCGGTGCGCCGGGTGATCGCCGGCACCGAATGACCGAGCCCGACATCATCGCGCTGGCCGGGCTGTTCCGCGAATTCTGCGACGCGGAGACGCGGCGCACGCAAGAGCTCGCCATCGCGCGCAGCTATTTCGAGCAGACGATTTATCACCTTCGCAGGCACCACGAAAAACAGGCGGCGCTCGCGGGCGCAGAGGAGGCGTGAGATGGAGCCAGCTGGCACGATCGTGAGCGAGCAGCCGCCCGACGATCCCGCCTATGCGCCGTGCGACGGGCTGATCGTGCCCGGCTGGCGCTATCCCGACTATCGCCGGCGCTGCGGCGGCAAGGCGGGATTTGCCGGCATCGGACTCTACCGCCGGCCGATCGCCCCCGGCTATTCGATCCGCCTGGTCGACGATCCCGCGGCGCCGGATCCGCCGGCCGACGGCTATTCGATCGATGCGCCGCCGCCGCCCTACCAACTCTGGATCAACCCGGTGGCCGACGTCACCGCGACCGACACCGCGACGGTGACCGCCGAGGGGCATATGCAGCCGCAGACCGTGAGCTGTGACTGCGTGGTGCTGTCGCTCGACGAGGCCTGGGTGTCGCCGCCGCTCGTGGTGAGCATCCTGCCCGACGGCACGCTGCTGCTGTCCTGCAGCGGCGTGCCGGTCGGCGATTCCTATCGGTTCCAACTCTGGGTGCGCGGCCGCCCCGACATCGGCACGGAATCGAACGAATTCCAGGTGATCGCGGCATGAGCGGCACCGGCTTCATCCCGCCGATCGCCCGGCCGGTCGCGCCGGCAGGCCCGCCTGGCCCGCCCGGACCGCCTGGCCTGCTCAATCCGCTGGTGATCGACCTCGCCAGCCTGGCACCGCCACAGGGCTCGGCGATCCCGCGCGAGATGATGCTCGGCGGGCGGCTCACGCTGAGCGACCGCGCGACGCTCGGCGCGGCGATGCCCGACCTGTTCGGCGAGGATGCCTTCCCGGCGCCGCTCGAGGAATACCGGGCGGCGCTGCAGCCGGCGATTCCGCCGGCCGGCGTCGAGTGGCAGCAGGAGGTGCTGTTCGACCGCATCGCGGTGACCGACGCCGAGGTGCAGGCGCAGATGATGAGTTATTACGACGACGCGCGCGCCTACGACAGCGCGCTGTCGGCCGATCGCATCGAGGCGTCGAACGCCTATCGCGGCAAAAAATTCGGCGACGAAGAGCCCGGCCGGTCGCAGCTGGTGCTCACCACGGTGCGCGATACGATCCGCGCGACGATGCCGTCGCTGCTGCGGGTGTTCACCGGCGTCGAGAACCCCGTCGAGTTCCTGCCCAGCGTGTCCGACAACGAGCAGCTCGGCGAATTGCACGCCGAGCTCGCGCGGCAGGCGACCTCGTATGCCCACTGGGCGCTGTTCGTCGCGAATCGCGGCTGGGTGGTGTTGCACGACGCCATGCTGGACGCGCTGACCCGCAAGGTCGGCTGGCTGCGCTGGCGCTGGGGCGAGCGCCGCAGCCAGCGCGTCGAGGACTGCGATCGGCTGCTGGCGCCGCAGCTGCGCGCGCTGCTCGCCGAGCCCGGTATCGTGGCGCAGCGCGTCACCAAGCGGCCGATGCTGCCCTCCGAGCAGCGCGCGGTGGCGGCGACGCCGGAGGGCATGGCGTATTTCCAGCAGGGCGGGCCGCCGCTGCTGTATGGCGCGCGCATCACCCGCAGCGCGGCGCGCTCCTGGCCGATCGTCGAGGCGGTGCCGCCGGAATGCGTGTGGATCGTCACCGACGCCGAGCAGGCCTCCAGCGCGCGGGCGATTTTTCATGTGCGCGACGTGCCGGCCTCGGATCTGCTGGCCGCCGGCCTGCCGGCCGACGCGATTGCGCGCGCCGCGGCGTCGGATGGCGGGGTGACGCGACGGCATCAGGAGCGCACCGCGCGCGATCCGGTCAGCGGTCGCGCCTGGCGATCGTCGCAGCCCGGCAACGATCGTTCGATGCGGCTGATCCGCTACGTCGAAGGCTGGTGCCAGATGGACACCGACGGCGATGGCATCGCCGAGCTGGTGCATCTCCACGCGCTCGGCGACACGCCGACCCTGTGCCGCTGGGATCGCACCGACGAGGTGCCACTGGCGGCCATGGTGCCGTATCGCGAGCCGGGGCGGGTGATCGGCTACAGCCAGGCGGATATGTGCCTCGATCTGCAGCGCACCGAGACGCGGGTGATGCGCGCGGCGCTGGACAGCCTGGCGCAGTCGATCTTTCCGCGCACCGTGGTGCAGGTCGGCGGCGCCTATATCGAAGACACGCGGCAGACCGCGATCGGCAGCATCATCCGCGTGACGCAGCAGGGTGCGGTGTCGGAGCTCACCAAGCCGTTCATCGGCGACAAGGCCTTGCTGGTGATGGAGCAGCTCGAGGCGGTGCGCGAGAGTCGCACCGGCATCACCCGCACCTCGCAGGGGCTCACCGCCGACGCGCTGCAATCGACCACGCCAAGTGCGGTCAGCGCGCAGACCGGCGCGGCGCAGGACCGGATTGACATGATCGCGCGCACCATGGCCGAGACGGGATTGGTGCCGCTGTATCTCGGCCTGCTGCGGCTGATGGCGAAGCATCAGGACCGCCCCAACGTGCTGAGTATCCGCGGCAAATGGGTGACGGTGGATCCGCGCGCGCTGAGCGTGCAATGGGACGTGCAGACCAATATCGGCGGCAAAGGCACGCCCAGCGAACGCCTCGCCATGCTGAACGCCATCGCGGCGAAGCAAGAGGCGATCCTCGCGCCGGCGGTGCAGCAGGGCATGCTCGACACGCCGATCGTCGGGTTGCCGCAATACCGCAACACGCTGGCGCGCATGTGCGAAACCGCCGGGATCTCCGACGTGGTGTCGTATTTCAAGGAACTGCCGCCCAACTGGCAGCCGCCGCCACCACCGCCGCCGCAGCCCTCGACCGAGCAGGTACTGGCCGAGGTCGAGGCCGGCAAATTGCAGGCACAATCGCTGGACGACGCGCGCAGCTCGCAGACCGACCGGCTGAAACTCGCGTTCGAAGACGATCGCTCGCGCGCCGAGGCGGCGGTCACCGCCTGGGTGCAGGCCTATGTCGCGGCGGGCAAAAACAACACGCCGCTGCCGTCGATCGACGAATTTAAGCAGGCGCTGCGCGGGCAGATCCCGCTGCAGGCGCTGCTGGTGCAGCCGCCGGCGCCGCAGCCGGCGCAGCCGACGCCCGCCGCCCCCGGCGGCCCGCCGCCACCGGCGCTCGGCGCGCCGGGGCCGCTGCGGCCGCCGGGGGCGGCGCCGCCAGGCGCGCCCGCGCCGGCAGTGGGGCCGGCGCCGCCGGATCCCGCCTCGGTGCTGGCGATGCGCCGCGCCATGCTGGCGCGCGGCGGGCCGAATGCCGGGCAGATGCTGGTCGATCGCGCGGTGATGCCGCCGGGGGCGCGTTGAGTTGGTCGAGATCACCGACGCCAACGCCCGCGCGGCGGCGGATGCCGCAGGGCGGCTGCTGCGCGATCCGTTCCTCGTCGAAACCTTGGACGAGATGGTGCAGCTGGCGACCGACGCAGCGATCCGCGGCGCCAATTCGATCGTGCGCGAGGAGGCGCGCCAGGAGGTGCTGGCGATCCTCAAGCTGCGCGGCGCGCTGACCTCGGTGTTCGAGAATTGGCAGGCCGCATCGGCGCTGTTGCAGCGGCAAAAGGCCAATGAGTGACAGGAGGGGACAATGCTGCCGGTGATATTGCTGGTGTTCGCGTTCGTTTGCGCGGTGTTGGCGGCGGCCGCGTGGCCAGTCGGCATCGCCCGGCCGCATCTCGGCTGGTGCGCCATAGCGTTTTGGATCGCGTCCGAATTATTCGGCCACGCTGCGCCGCTGCTACGATGAGGAAACAGCCCGAGCTCGAGCTGTTCGCGCGGCGCAGCCCGCGCGCGGCGACCAAGCAGAAGCGCGCGGGCGAAGCGGCGGCGGCGCGGTTCCAGCAGAGCTACCAGCGGCTGTTGCCGAAAGATCCGGTGGCGCCGCGCATGAAAGGTAAATCATGAGCGAATCCGCGAACGGCACCGGCGCCGCGCCGGCGCCATCCCCAGGCCCGCAGCCGAGCGGCGCCGACATCAAGCCGGCCGCGGTGGCGCCGCTCGGGCAGTCGCCGCGGCTGCGCGAGGGCATTTCGCTGGAGGAGGCGGTCAAACGCGTCGGCGAGAGCCGCCGCGGCGGCGAACGCCCGCCCCGGCGCGCCGCGCCGGCGGCCGGCGAGGCCGCCGCCACGCCGCAACTGGCCGCCGGGCCGCATAATAACGGCGCCGCGGCCGGGAACGGCCATGCCGCGCCGGCCGAGGCGCCGGCCGACCCGATCGACGGGCTGATCAACGCCTATCGGCAGCGCAATGCGCCGCCGGGCGCGCCAAATGGCGCGGATCCGGCGCCGGGCGCCAATGGCGCGCCGCCGCCGCCCAACGGTCAGGCGCCGGGGGCGCCCGCCGAGCTGAGCGGGCCGGTGCGGCTCACCATCGACGGGCGGGAGGTGGATTTCACGCCGCAGCAGCTCACCGCCGCGGTGCGCCAGGCGAACGACTACACCAACAAGACCAAACAGCTCGCCGAGGTGCATCGCCAGGTCGCCGAGCGCGCCGCGGCGATCGAGCGCATGCTGCCGGTGCTGATGCCGGAGATCGAGCGGCAAATCGCGGCGTTGGATGCGCAGCTCGGCCGCCAGCCTGACTGGAAACGCCTCGCGGCGACCGATCCGGCGGAATATCAGCGGCAAGACGCCGCCTGGAAAGAGGCGGCGGCCGAGCGGCAGCGGCTCGACAGCCTGATGGCGGTGCAGCAGCAGGAAACCGAGCAGGCGCGGCAGAAACGCCTCACCGACGGGCACGCGCAGCTGACCCAGGCGCTGCCGGGCTGGGACGACGCGGCTACCAGGGGGAAGCTGCAGAGCGAAATGATCCGCTGGGGGCGCACGCAGGGCTTCCCCGACAACGAGTTGAATTCGATCTACGAGCCGCGCCACGTCATCGCGTTGTTCAAAGCCATGGCGTTCGACAGGATGATGCACGGCGTGCGCAGTGACGCACCGATGGTGCCGAACGTGCAGCGCGGCCGCGCGCCGCCGCAGGCGGGCTCGCCGCAGGCCAGCGACGCCGAGCGGCGCTTCGCTGATGCGCCGACGCAGCGCAACGCGGTGAAGCTGCTGGCCGCGCGGCGGGGAGGCCGCTGATGGCCGACGCGATTCGCAATGAACTGACCCTGACGGTCACCGGCGTGCTGGACGGGTTTGTGCCGCTTGAGGTGTCCGCGGTCATATCGATGGAGCCGGTGCCGCCAGAGCCGACGCCGCCGCCCGAGCCGACGCCGCCGCCGCTGCCGACGCCCGGCCTGGTGGTGTCCATCAACATCAACGATGGCGCGGAAATTCACCGCTTCGTCGCGGCCGACGGCATCGATCGCGGCGACTGGATCGATCCGCGCGGCGGCTATGTGCAGAACCGCATCGACGTGACCAACCCGGCGCTGCCCGGCTTCGTCGTGCAATTCCGCTGCGACACGGACGACAGTGACGACCCCGCGCGCGTCGAGGTCGTGTTTGAACTGGGCGACACCACGGAAGGTGTCGAGGCCTTCAACATGGGCGAACACACCGCGATGATCTGGGACGGCGATACGCTGCTGTTCGCGCGCGACGTGCCGGCGCATTACTGGTATTCGCGCTGGCGCTGGCAGTCGAAGGCGCGGCCGATCGTCGCCACGATCGACGAACTGCAGGCGGACGGCCTGCTGCCGCGCTTCGATACCTCGCTGGCAACCACGCGGCCGCTGTCGCCGGCCCGCGTCTATAGCGCGCCGATGGATCTGGCCGGCCTGACCGCCTACGTGCCGTCGACCGGCGAGCGCGACGAGATCGGCCTGTTCACCGAGGCGCAGGCCGAATTCCTGCGCGGTGATGCCTCGGCTGACTCGCTGCTCGCGCAGGCCGAGGCGTCGGGCACCTTCCCCTGGCATTTCCGGAACGAAACCGGCGGCGGCGTGTTCGACGTCAACACGCATCCCGGCGCGACCTTGTATGGCCCGACCATCCCGTGGATCGCCTGCCCGGTGACGTTGGATGTCGCGCACACGCCGGCGCTTTGTTACGTCGCCCACCTGCTGACCGGGGACGTGTATTACCTCGAGGAGCAGCATTTCGCGGGCACCTACGACATCATCAGCTCGCCGCCGCAGAGCCGCGAAAAATTCTCCATCGGCAAGGCGGTGCGCGCCCATGCCTGGCAGTTGCGCAATCTGGCGCGCTGCGCGCGCGTCACCCCTGATGGCGGCGGCGACTGGATCCAGCCGCGCGCCTATTGGCAGGACTGGCTCGATCGCGAGCGCGACTGGATGCTGACCACGTTCGTTTACCCGAGCGCGCCGCCCTACACCGAGCTGCCCTATGCGGTGTTCCACTGCCTCGCCGACGCCACCGGCTCGCCGGCCACCAGCACGCTGCCGTACGGCAGCTACACCAGCCCCTGGCAGGAGGACTACGAGGGCGCGGTGCTCGGCCATGTCGTGCAGATGGGGCACGAGGACTGGCGGGCGATTTTGGAATGGAAAATCCAGCACAGCATCGCGCGGACCAGCGGCGTGTCAGGCTGGTGGCCCGCCAAGCCTGCGCCCTACACGATGGCCATGCGGGAGGCCGACAAGGCGCCCTATGTGGCGGACTGGGCTGAGTGCTGGGCGCTGAATCAGCGGCTGCAGCCCGACTATATGGCGTGCGATGACCCGCAGACGATTCCCGCCGCCGACAGCCTGACCTATGCCAGCTACACCATGTCCGCACTGGCGATAGCGGCGGCGCTCGGCTGCGTTGGTGCCGCCGATTGCCACGCCTGGCTGCGCGGACAGATCGACGCGAACAGCACGGCCAGCCGCTACACCGACCGGAAATGGTCGATCGCCGGCTGACCCATCGACACTCTTGACAGATTCCGGCGCGCCGGTTCTGATGCCGGCGCGGCCGGCCATGGCAGTCCCGACCTTCTCCCCAACGGGGGTCGTCACCCAGCAATGCCGGTCGCAGTCGTCGCGCGCAGTCCTGTGTGACCCAGCAGCGCGGCGCGGTCGTGCCCACCGACGACGGAGCGACCCACCGCGGGTGATGTCATGCGGGTCGGAGTCCTGGCGCTGCCAGGTCACCCACCGATCGCGCCACCTCATTTCGGAGTCTCCATCGCGACCCCAATCGAAACCCCCGCGCGCCCGAGGCGCGCCTGCGATGGAGTCACGCGATGGCACTGCCCACTATGTCGGCCGCGCCGACCAATACGTACATCGAAACGACCGCCCCGAACGTCAAAGAAGACCTCGCAGACGTAATATTCCAGATAGACAAAGCTGATACCCCGATGGTATCGCTTTGCACTATTTCGGAAGCGGAGCAGGTCAATACTGAGTGGCTAGTCCAAGAGCTTTACGCTGCCGCGAACGTTCCTCAGCCCGAAGGGTTCACCGCGGCGATGTCGCCGGCGAAGAAGCCGTTGCGTTTGGGGAACATATGCCAGATCCTCGCCCGTACGGTGGCGGTGTCGGACACGCTGCGCGTCGTCGACCAAGTGGGCGACGAGGAGTATTCCCGCCAGATCGTCGCGCGCGGCATGGAGCTGCGCCGCGACCTCGAGCTGACCATCACCGGCGAGTCGATCAAATCGATCGCCGACCCGCGCGTGCTGGCGGGGTTCCAGACGTGGTGTTCCAACGGCAGTGTCGGCGCCGGCACCGGGGCATTTCCGACCGGCGACGGCACCAACGGCCACACCGCCGGCACGTTGCGCGACCTCACCCTCAACATGGTCGAGGACGCGATCCAGGCGTCATGGAACTCCGGCGGCAAGCCGCGCACCGCGATCATGTCGGCCTCCATCAAAAGATGGTTCTCCAACATGGCGCAGGGCGGCGCGTCGAACCCCACCGTCGCCCAAAATGTTGTGCAAGCAACCTCGCCGCAGCCAGTGACCATCGTCGGCGCGGTCGGGGTGTTCCTCTCGGATTTCGGGCCAATCGATCTGGTGCCGGATCGTTATATGCCCGCGCATGTGCTCGAGCTGGTGGATCCCGACTATCTCGAGCTGGCGCCGCTGCCCTCGCGCAACATGATCGAGGAAGCGTACGCTAAGACCGGGGATAATACCCAGGGAGGTATTGTGTGGGAAGGCACGCTGCGCCCGACCGCGCCGAAGGCGCATGCCTGCGTGTGGGATTTAAACCAATGATATCATATAGTTACTCGTCGCCTCGGAAGATTCCCAGGCGCTTCATCTCCGCTCGTCGCGCCGCCGCAGCCTTATGACACATCCCCTCTACGTACGCCACGATCACGCTGCCCAGTTGATGACCGCGCTGGTGCGCGACAGCGAGAGCGGTCTGCCGGTGATCATCAGCCGGCAGAAAACCGACGCGATCGTGTCGTTCAACAAGCGGCTCGCCAACCTGTTCGACCGCAACGCAGCGCGTGGACGCGGCCGCATGGTCGCGTCGATCCCCAACGTCATCTACTGGCACTTGCACAGCATGGGCATCACCCAGGACCGCAAGGCGCTGCTGCAATGGCTGTCGCGCGACGACACGCGGTTCTTCCGCGTCGATGACGGACGCCCCCTCGCATAGGAGCTCACATGGCCCGCAAGCACGACGACGAATCCCGGCAGATGGCCCCCGCGCCCTACGGCACCGAGACGGTGCCGCATCCGCCGCCACCGGAGCCGCGGCACTATCCGGTCGGGATCCTGCCCATCTACATCCTGAAGAACGAGCGTGGCGTGGCCGAGCAGATGGCGGAAATGGCCGCCGCCACCGAGCCGCCGCCGATGCCGGTGATGCAGATCGCCAACGTCGACGACCCGACCTCGCCGCCGCTGCGCAACGCCGCCACCGCCTCGGCCGGGGCGTTCATGCCAGTGTCCGACGTGGTGCCGCCACCGCCGCCCGCGCCGACGCTGACCGACTGATCGATGGCGAGCCTCGCCGTTCTCAGTAGCGACGTGGCCAGCTGGATGAATCGCCGCGACATCAGCGAGCCATTCGCCAGCTGGCTGCGCATGACAGAAAACGACATCGCCGAGGCGCTGCGTGCGCGCTGCATGGTGGCGCGCGCCGACCAGGCGATCGACGCCGGCTTGATCACGCTGCCCACCGACTGGGTCGAGGCCGAGTCGATCCGATTCAAGGATTGCGGCCACCTGTTGTCGCTCGAGGATCACTGGACCGGGCCGCTCGCCGGCGGCCCGGCGTGTCACTGCGCGGTGCATCCGTCGTGGGCCTATCGTTTCGTCGGCACCTGTGTCGAGTTTTTGCCGCATCCGGTGATCCCGACGGATCCCGCCTGGCAGCCGCAGATCGTCGAAATGGCCTGGTTTGCCAGGCCGAAACCGCTGCGCGATCCGCAAGACAGCAACGCGGTGCTCGAGGCGCATTACCAAGTCTATCTGTTCGGCTGCCTGCGCTACGGCGCGAAATGGGAGCGCGACGACGACACTGCGGCGCAGGCCGACGCTGAATTCAAGGACGCGTTGCTCGCAGCGAACCGCTGGAAGACCGAGGCGGATTATTCCGGCGCGCCGCTGCGCGCCGTGGTGCGGGGGTTCTGATGGCAGGCAGCGCAACCGACTATCTGCGCCAGCGCGTGTTGTCGCACACGCTGGGCTTCGGCGCTTACGTGATGCCGGTCAACGTGTACGTCGGGCTCTGCACGTCGGCGCCGACCGCCACCGCGCCGGGCGCCGAGGTTTCCACGTCAGGGACGGCTTATGTGCGCCGCCAGGCGACATTCGCGCTCGCTGCCGGGCGCACCGACCTGGCGACCAACCCGGTTACCGTCGAATACCCGACCGCAGCGAGCAACTGGGGCTCGCTCGGCTATTTCGAGCTGTGGGATGCGCTGACGGCCGGCAATCGGCTGTATTGGGGGCCGCTGGTCGATCCGACCGACGGCGTGACGCCGATCATCCGCAGCATCAACGCCGGCGATATCCTGCGACTGACGGCGAACCAAATCGCCGTACAGGCGATCTAGCATGGCGAGCCGCGCCTACGGCATCGGCGCTTATGGCACCGGGCGATACGGCGTCGGCAGCGCCACGGATCAGTATGTCGGCGCGGCGACCAGCATCACTCTGCCGGTCAGTGCGAAACCGACGGCGATCCGCGCCGCTGGCGGCGCCACCGGCATCACGCTGGCACCCTACGCCTCACCAACGCGCATCTGGATGCCGGTCGCGGCAACGCAGATCCGATTCGCGCTGAAATCGACGTCGGGGCTGACCCGGCAGGTTGGCGGACAGACGCAGATCGCCTTCGCCTTGCAAGGCAGGCTGGTGAAAACCTGGCTGGATGGTCCGAGCGCCACGCCCTGCGAAGCGGGCACGTGGACGCAAGACTGGCCACCCTGGACGATAAGGCAAGCAGCATGAGTGGCTTCACCACCACGCCCAATTACAATTTGCGCAAGCCGACCGTCGGCGGGGACAATGATCTTTGGGGCGGTGACTGGAATACCAACGCCGATCTGATCGATGCGGCGATCAAGGCGCGTGCCGACGCCATCGCCGGCTTCGGTAGCATGGCGCAGCAGAATGCGCCGGCGGTCGCCATCACCGGCGGCCAGGTGAGCGGGCTGACGCAGCTCGGCGTCGTCACCACGGCCTTCGCGGCGAGCGATCCGCGCATTCCCAACCTGGGGCTCGGCGTGCAGGACGCGGCGGGCAATATCGCTGGCGCGGTGATGGATGACGGCTCGCTGCAATGGGGACTGATCGCCGCGACAACAATGAAGGCGAGCACCGCGTCGGCCAACACGCTGACGCCAATCGTGCTGAACCTTCAGGAGAATCAGGTGGCCGCGCTGGATACGCGCGTCCCCGATATCATGCTGAGTTGGCAGGATGCCGCGGGCAATATCGGCGGCGCGATCGATCGTGCCGGCGTGCTGATGTGGTCGGTGCTGCGGGCCAGCGTCGTGACCTCGCCTGCTGTGACAACCACAACGCTCACGATCGGCGCCGACAGGTTTAGCGAACTCGATCCGCGGGTGCCGGATTTCGTCTATGTCTGGCAGGACGCCAGCGGCAACATTGTTGCCGGCCTCGACAGAAATGGCGTGTTCAACGCGGCGCTGGGGAACACCGGGATGGTGCCGATTTCCGGCGCATCGATGACCGGTCCGCTCATCCTGGCGGCCGATCCGTCGCCGTCGGTGCCGAACGGTGCGGCAACCAAGAATTATGTGGACACCAAGGCGCTGCTGCTGACCGGCGGCGCGCTACTCGGGCCGGTTAGCGTGGCCGCCGCTCCGACGACCGCCGCGCAGATCGCCAGCAAGGGCTACGTGGATCAGGCGGTGCTGAACGCCGGCGGCAGCGGTCCCGGCCTCGATCCGACCTTTAACTCGGTGAACGTCCCCGATCACTACCTGATCGGCGGCAAGATGGCGATCCGAATGTGGACCCCAAACCCCGGATCGACCGGGGTCGATGGTCTGCCGAACACGCATGTTGGGCAATACATCACCAGCGTCGGCAACGGTAACGTGCTGGTCGGATGTTATGCCGGTGGTCCGAATATGACCTCGGGCGAAAACACCTATGTCGGCATGCAAGCCGGCGCCTCGCACACCGGCCCTGGGCAACAGAATCTTGCGATGGGCTGCGGTGCCTTGCGGGTCGATCCTAGTCCGGCAAACGTCGTCGCGGTCGGTTCCGACGTGTGCCGCAACTCGACCAATAACCTGCGCTCGGTGTTCGTTGGCACACACGCCGGGCGCAATGGCAACGGCATCACCGACAGCATCCTGATCGGTCATTGGGTGATGTTCGGCACGGACGGCGTGATGCCGCCGCTCGTCAACACCGTGGCGATCGGTTCCTACGTGCTATCCGATCCGAACATGGGGTCGGCGAACAATTCGGTGTTCGTCGGCGCCAACGTCGTGCGTAAAGGCCAAAGCGTGCCCGGCAACCTCGTGCTCGGGCCGAACGTCGCGTCGGGCACATTGGTCAACGGCACCGGACTAATCTATCTCGGTGCCAGCAACGCGATCGATGCGGCCGCGCCGACCGAAAATAATACTTTCCGATTAGGTAACCATCCGACCAACCTGATGCGCGCAACCGCGATCAACACCGCGTCGCCGCAATTCTTTTTCGACTGGCTGCCGGGCTCGCCGAGCTACGCGAACGACGCGGCGGCGGCGGCCGGCGGCGTGGAGCCTGGGCAAATCTACCGCAGCGGTTCGGCAGTCATGTGTCGCGTGGCCTAAAGGGGAGAGACGATATGCCCACCGCAATCACGCTCGCAGGCGTGGATTTTTCCGCCTCGGCGCTGGTCAAGCCGCCGCCGGTGCTGCCGAACATGGATGGCTGGGCGTATTTCGGCAAAGACCTCGCCACCAGCCAGAACGTCGGGACGGCAGGACCGTGGACGAACCACACTGCCGGGGCACCGATCTATTCTCCGGCATACATGCACTGCCAGAACGCGACAGGCGGTCTACAGACGCCGCTCTCGTGGCACGCGGCGGAAACCATGCTGTTTGCAAGCCGTCAGGTTCCCGTGGCGTCGCAGGTCGGCGCCCAGGCGCTCATCGTCTCCGGCTTTAACAGCGGATTCATCGGCTATAGCCCCTATGTTGGCGTGACGGCCTTGCAGATGTATAACGGCAATACGGTCAGTCTCTCCATGCCGGTGTCGCCAATCACTGACTGGCATTTTTTCGCCTGCACGATCGGCGGCAACACCACGCCGATGATCTATGATCTGACAAGAAATCTAAGCGCAACCGGCGCCGGCCCGGTCACCAACACGCCGTCTGGCGTCAACCTCAAGGTATTTGGCACCGGTGGGACTGCGATCGGCACGAATAATGGCGCTGTCGATATCGCGTTTGTCGCGAACTACAGCGGCATCCTTACCAAGCCGCAAATCGACGCGATCTATGCCAGCGTCAAGCAGTCGCTTGGGCTGCGCGGCATCATTATCTGACGGAG
>Ga0134121_10001274_pt1 | contig 23980 bp, 23 predicted proteins | sample KB301_FD_96463 | JGI IMG/M metagenome (GOLD analysis project Ga0134121, IMG submission 96463) | Terrestrial soil microbial communities without Nitrogen fertilizer from Kellogg Biological Station, Michigan, USA - KB3-0-1 | ecosystem: Environmental > Terrestrial > Soil > Unclassified ... | reverse complement strand
TGTCCAGGTCAATCCTGTCGCCCTGGATGAGCATGTACATGAGCATGCCCGCCTCTATCAGAAAATTGAGTCCGGCTTTATCGCTTTTACAGGAGGTCAGCACACTGAAATGCTGCCTGGGTTTGAGACGACTGATCATGCCTGCCGAATGCAAGGCAAGCTGCACGTAGGCGAGGAAAACTTTCCAGACGTCCGATTGCTGCGGCGTCATGTTTTTCCGGTAGGCGCTTGTCATCACTTCACCATAAAGTTTTTTGGCCTTCATATATTCCCCTGCATTCATCAGCAGCTGAAAATAGTTTTCGATATACGAGAACCAATTTGGGTTCTCGGGGCGCATGTATTTCCTGTTCTCTTCTGCAATGCGAATCCCCGCAACATATTCCCCGTTGCTGATGCAGGCATTCACCTGGTGCATGGCGATCTCTGCCCACCTTGAATCCTGCTGGAGGTGTCTGTGGTGATTCAGGTAGGATTGGTATTTCCTGCAGACGTTGAGCAATGCTTTGTAATTGTGGGATGCATAATGCGAATATATTTTTACCCGGTAATGCATGGTGTAGAGGTCATGTGTCCTGTATTGTGCCGCCAGCCTGCTGATGCGCTCCGACACTTGTTCCGTCATGGGCTTGTAAGCAGGGCTGATATACCATTTCCCCTTCATGAGAAGCACGAGCTTATCGTATAGGATCGTGGCCTCATGTTCGGCATTCATCACTGACCGGAGTTTTTTGTAACTTCTTGTAATGTTGTAATACTTTTCATAGTTCCGGCGGAATGCATATTCATAGCTGAGGTGACAGGCGCATGTATACGCTTCGCTTGTGAGTGAATACCTGCGCGCCTTCAGAAGTGTTTGTTCCCAGAGGGTAGTGGCTTCCGGACCTTTCCCTTTAACCTTCAGCACGTGGGCCAGCATCAGTGATCGCTGCACGAGGTAGCGGCTGCGGTTGTATTCCGTCCGCATGGAAGCGGTATAATCCTGCAGTGCCATCTCGCCGATGATCTTCCTTCCAAGCCGGGACGCCCGCATGTAATGCCTGCTGGTGGGCACCTGTTTTGAAGCGCCTGTTTTGCCGGCGAAGTCCCTGTATGTTTTTACATCTTCGCTGGAGAGCGCATAAAACAATTGTTCAGAAACTATCTGCCGGAGGCCTGAACGGGGGTGCGCAGGAAAAATGTGCGGAGGCGCCCATCGCCTTCTCTGAGGAACGCCGGCCAAAGCCTTTGACGCCTGACGAAGCTTCAGCGGAGCAGGGTTGCCGAGGATCGTGTTACGTGCGTGCAGGATTTTTTTGATTTTCTTCATGCCTGTTTAAATGAATAAAGTGCTGTTTATCTCTGTAAATATCTATATTTTTTTTTAAATAAATATTTCTATAACAAGGAATAATGAGGTGATATTCTGGCGTGGTTGTCCTTTTTTTTAATTCCAGGGGTGGTTAAGTTTGTATTCAACTTAAAACCAAAACAAATACATCATGGAACTACTCATCCTCATCCTGCTGAAACTCGGATTTTTATACACTCCGCGGCAACTCTCAGATCCTTCTGCCGACTCGGATCCCAAAGTGATTTACGCGCATCATATCATCGACGCCAGTCTCTACCGTTACGACGAAGATGGCGGAGTCATCATAGAAGATGACGTGGATCCGAATCATTGAGCAGGGAATCCCTGCTGAATAGTCCTGTTTTAAACCAACCCTGGCATGGCTGAAATCAATGCGCAATAAATTAATTACAATTCCCCCTCCTGATGAAAACTTACTCCCTTGAAAAGTACCTCGAAGCGATAGACAGGCTTGGGGAAGACGTGCTTGAAGACATGTATGCGTTGCTTGGATCTGAAAAAATTTCATTTGCTGCATTAAGGAACATGAACCGGCACCGCAAAATTCTCCTGAACAGAACGGGCAAGCGCTCCGTCACAAGAATTGCAAAGGAAAACGGAGTATCCAGGATGACGGTGTACCGCCTGTTGAGGAAAAAGAAATGATGTTGTCTTAAGCAGTATGATTAAGCCTCCTGGATTTATAATATTCACGTTGAAAAATATTGTAACAAAAGTGAGAAAAATGTTACACTTCATTGTCTTTATTCGCCTGCGTCAAAGGCGAAACCTGGCACACACAACCGGTTATGACACTAAAAAAAGAAGAGCTGTCACTGCTCCGCAAGCTGAATAAAAAAATCTCCAGGGCTGAAAATTCCTCTGAAGAGCCAGTGATGAAAAGCTACGTGTTCAGCATAAAAGCTGCGCGCAAGGAACGCGTGGACGTCATCATTGCTGCCAGCAGGCAGGAAGCGGAAGAACAGATGTTCCAGAAGTATGGTGATTTATCTTATGAGCTGATTGAAGTGAGATCACATAATTGAACAGCAAAAACGGAGGCCGCCGAAAATCCTGACTCAGAGTAGGCAATCAATAATTAATTCTTATTTCAAATGGAAAAGATGACTGAAGAAAAAAAAGCAACCCAACCGGCGCCGGTCCGGGCAAGGGGAATCCCTCCTATTCGCCTTTCACGCGGAGGATTCCGCATCATGAGCGGGGCGCCGAGAACGCTGAACGAATCTTTACAAACCGCCAACTCTTCTTACATACAAAAGAGACTGGGATGGCTGCCTGATGTTCCTGACTTCCGCGACTATTCGCTGAACAACAACACGCTTTCGCCAAAGGATAAGTCGCTCGGCAAAACAAGGACGATCAAAGAAATGGCAAAGATGGCGGGGATCAGTGAAGCTACGGAGATCGATGCCAGGATTGACCTCAGGGAATATTTTTCTCCCATCGAAGACCAGGGCGATCTCGGCTCATGCACTGCGCATGCTGGCGTGGGCCTTTACGAATATTTCGAGCGCCGCGCCTTTGGAAATCACATTGATGGTTCACACCTGTTCCTGTACAAAGCCACACGCAACCTGATGCATGAAACCGGCGACACCGGCGGCTACCTGCGCAGCACGATGGGTGCGATGGCACTGTTTGGAATTCCGCCCGAAGAATTCTGGCCGTACGACATCAGCCGCTTTGATGAAGAGCCATCTTCCTTCTGTTATGCTTATGGACAAAACTACCAGGCCATTTCTTATTGCCGCCTCGACCAGACCGGCATGACGCAGGATCAAATACTTCAGTCCATTAAGGTGAGCACTGCTGCAGGCATTCCTGCCATGTTTGGTTTTACGGTATATGATTCCATCTACCAGGCTGAATCCAACGGAGAGATTCCGTTTCCTGCGGCCGGCGATAAAATTATCGGGGGACATGCCGTGGCCATTGCAGGTTACGACGATGAGATCGTCATCACCAGCAGCAATCCAAACGGTCCGAGAACACAAGGCGCCTTTATCATCCGCAACTCCTGGGGAACATCCTTCGGAGATGCCGGCTACTGTTACCTGCCTTACGCTTATGTCTTGCAGGGCATCGCCGACGACTTCTGGGTGATGATGAAGGGCGAATGGCTCGAAACCAAAAATTTCCAGATCTGAAGCTAACCATGAATGCCTGTCGCCGGGAAACCGGCGGCGGGTTTTTTATGACCCCGTTTCAGCGCTCATACAAAAACGGAGGCAGCCGAAAATCCGGAGAAGAGTAGGCGCGAAAAAAATTAATCAATGATGAAAGATGATTTATTAAAAGACAAAATTGTAACGACCATCAATGCCAAAGATGACAAGACGTGGTTCACGCTTGACGAACTCGAAAGATTGACTGGCAGCACTGCCACTCAAATTGTTTCAGTTATCAACTCCAGTCCCGAGTTCGTACGATCGAGCTATCTGAGTGAAGATAAACTCGGCAGGTATTCCACCCGCGAACATTTCAATCAATCGTCATCCATTTTACAAAAACTGAAGGGAGCATTTAAGAATACACTTGATTAAAAACCAATAAACAAAATCACTCAACCATGAATTACCAACTTATTCTTTGGGGTGAAATAGGAGTTGTTGTCCTGCTTCTTGTAAATATTCTCAAGCGATACAAAACACCCACAATTCAAAGGCCTGACAAAAAAGCATTTTACTTAGAGCACTTTATCTATGCGATCGTATGTGCCGTAGTCATCTATTTTCTCAATAGCAGCACGAGCTCTGAGGCTTTAAAATCAATTCTTGGTCTCAAACCGGGAAATCTTACTGAAGTCTATTGCTTTTTTTCAGTAGGCCTGAGCATTTCCAGCATTAATAAGCAATTATTTCAGGCCGCTTTAAGCTAAACAAAATTATTTCTCAAGTTGACAGAAATAATAATTTAAAAGATTCACTATGAATAAAAGAAACCTGGCACTTGCTGTTTTCGCTTCTCTGACTTATAGCACTCTTTCCAATGCGCAAAAACAAGTGGTTTCCGCTGATACCATTACTTATTCTTTTGCTACACAGGCTCCTTTTGACAGAGATTTCTACTTCAAATTACCCTTGAAAAAACCCATCGAGATTACCTCAATTAATGTTTACGAGTATAAACATTTGAAGAACACTTACAAGAGTGATATTTGCTGTAAAGAAACTCCAAAACAGAAGAACAAGAGAGAGAGAAAAGAATCCAAGTCAAAAGTTAAATTGGCTAATGCTTTAAATAATTTTTCAACTGATAGTACCAGGTTCGAATCTACAAAGGTTAACTTCAGGCAAGATAGCCTGGCCTTTAGACGCGCCTTTAAAAAGGATCGTCGAAATTTAATTCGGGATTCGATGGCGATCGCCAAACTTAATAAGCACCGCATTATTTGCCCCTCTTATTGCAGGAATAATCTGGGATACGGAATTGACCCTGACAAAAAAAATGTCACGATTAATATGCCGCCTCTCAAACCTGCACGCTACTGTAACCTGGTCGTGGAACGAAAATGCTACGACGATGAATTAACGGGCTGGTATGTTGTGGGAAAACAAATACTGAAAAATGACTCAGCGGGAAAAGCAAAATATGAGTCGCAGCTAAAACAGTTTTACGAAAATAACGATCCATTTCCCCCTTTAAGCTATAAAACCGTTAATGCATTTTTCACACAGGATTCAATTAGAAAACTTTACCAAAAGGAAAATAACTTTATTCAGCACAATAATAATATTTGGGAAACCCTTTCATGCGATCAGGAAATACTGATAAACTCTGCTGCAATCAAACTTTTAATAGATTTTGCTTTTACCTGCGAACATTGCGCTGACTCGTCTCTATTTGAATTTCAACTGGCAAAGTTAGATGCATACCAACTTACCTCTTACTTAAATAATTTATACTCGCTGAATGACATAACTTACAAAAATATATTGAGTGGATTGATAACTTTTGACTATTCAAATTCCACTGAAAGCACTAACGAAGACAATTATATCAAGAGATTGGAAAACGTTAAAACATCCATTAAGCAAATCGGGAACATTTTATCATTTGTAAATTATTCTTCATTAAAATCTTCATTTTTTGAACAAAGACTTTCTAATTTTAAAATACATCTTCAGATCATATTGATGCAATTAAAACAAAGCGTCGAATTGATAAATAAAATATTGGAAAACTCTGATGACATCAAGGATGAAATAAAGAACTACTACATTTTTTTTAGAGGAATTTCTATTAACAGCAACACATTTAATTACAATTTTACGACCCGATCCAAAATTGCAATTACGCCGGACTTTGGTCTTGTCTATTTTCAAAATATAAAAAACGCATCAAAGTTTAATGGAATTGTTCCTTATTTTGGTTTTCATATTAACCTTAAACCTATTGACTCAGATATTCCCTGGAGAATTTATCCCAGAAAAACAGTCTTGCATTATTTTTCTGCCTTTGTTGGTGCATCTCTTATTTCAATCGCCAAGCAGAATGAACGGTCTGATTTTATTAATAACTCACCGATGCTTGCCGGATTAGGCTTTCGGTGGGGACATGTGCTCAGAATGACAGGGGGCAGCATGTTATTTTTCAAAGACGACCCCAATCCACTCGTAACACATAAAGAATTAGCCGCCGTTCCTTTTTTCGGACTATCAGTCGATATCAGAATAAAAGATATTATCAGCAGCGTAACTCAATTATTTAAGTTTTAAAAAGCGCACCCAATGAAAAACTTATCGAAACTATTGCTTTTTCTTTCAATAGTCGGATGTTATGATCCCGACGAATATGAAATTAATCCCCGCAAACAGAATAATGATATACTTATTTTTAGCAAGCAGGAGGTTACCCCTGACGCTGATGGGTTCTCGATCACAGTACTTACCGCAGGAATTCCATTAAATTCAGATTTAGATAAAAGGGAGATTAAGTTTACTTGTTCCACTGGTTCATTTGCCGATAACGGAAGCAGATCATTAAGCCAGGTAGCAAACGAACCTGTAGATTTAGGCGGGGCTATCGGAGAAAAGCTCGTGACATATGTACGCTTCAGGTCTTCTCTTGATATTATTTCCTCAAGAATTACCGCATCAATAGGTGGAGTTGAGAAATACTTATACCTGAATTTTAATCGTGTGCCGCCTCAACAACTGAATGTAACAACGCCGTCATTCAGCTTAGACAGCGGTTACAATAATCAGATAGTTATAACAGCACTTGCTAAGAGGGATCATGGCTTGCCAACCTTAAACGAGCCGATCTTATTTTCAGTCACGGATACGTCGCCTAACTATCATGCACTGGGATATTTGTCCCAAAATATTGCACTTACTGATACCGCCGGATCGGCCAGGACAATATTCACAGCAGGAAATAGTCCCTATAAGGGATTGCTTATCGTTAAAGCCGTTGCATTGAACAATGCTTCAGTGTCAGACACAACCATAGTTCAATTACATTAAATAAATTAAATATCGATATGGAAAATCCGCAAAAAAAAGAAGCCCCACCAAGAGGCGATCACAAGAAAGTGATTGAAAAGAAATCTTCAATTATCGACGATTTCAACAACGTCCTTATTAAGCATGGAATTCAAAATCTTCAGTTTAGTAATTTTCAACTGAGGGAGAATACACTTGATGTCAATGGCTGCCATCAGGTTTGTGAACATTTGCCCACCGGCGGGTTTGTCTGCTGGATGGAGTGCGAATAATTTTTGTGCATTCAGAAGTAATTCGCAGCACCTGACCGCTGAATAACCATCAGTATAACAAAAATAACCAGGAGGTGATTTCAGTGCTGCTACGGTTGGTGTATTGTCTCAATTTCATAATTTGACAGGTCCGTATGCTGCTCTACAGCAGTAATCTTTAAAACCCGTGCACTAAAACATTTACAACTTGAAACTAAAACTGCTTGCCTTGCTCCTCCTCCTTTTTGCTGAGGGCAGAGCACAGTACGACCCGGAAGCTCCTGACAACTTTTATAAAAGCACAAGCGGCTATTATTACCGTTTGAAATTTACTGCATACGCTTTTGTTACCGGTGAATGGGGTCTCAGCCTGGGCTTCACAAACTGGATCACCTACACGCGTCTGCAGCCCAGTGAAAATTTTTCCATCAATGCCCACTTCGGAAAAAACAACCTCGGCAATAGAAACAAACCCTACAACCACTGGCAGCTCAATGTGATCTCATCTACCTGCCTCACCTATGCCTTCTCCAATGACCAGAGTCAGCACTATGATGAAATCAATCCCTTTTATTTTGGCAACAGTTCGGGCGCTTTTCAAAACTACAAGCACAGCATCACCCTCGGCAGCAGTTTCGTTGCCCTGCCTAAGGGAATAGGCCGCAACGTGACGACGCCGCGCAACAGGTCGCAGCAACTGGTTTACCTCCAGGTGAAGACGGGCGATTTCCAGATCAACGTATACGAGGATTACCTCGTGTTCACCGACAATAAGTTTTTCGGCATGCTGGCCGACAACCGCGACCGGTTTTATACAGGAGGTGGAAACGTGCAGCTCCGCATCAATAAAAACTTCATTGCTAAATACTACACGGAGATATATACCGGGAACTCCTACCCTGACCAGGATGACTATCCTGACTTTGTGGACGTAAGCGATACTACGCGCGCGAATTTCTTCTGCCACATGTATGGCACGGTAGGCCCGCGAAGGCCGCTGAAATACGCTTACCAGGATCCGGGGCAAAACATGTTCAACCGGGGCCGGAACTTTATCGCATTGCAAATGAGCAGCCGCCTTATCACTTCCAACCGGCAAACACTGGTGAATCCCCATTATACAAACGACAACCTGCAGGTGATGTTAGGCCTGCATCGCGGTGTGGCGGAAATGTGGCAGCAGAACCTGATTCACTCACTCAATAAAGTGGATAAAGATTTACCGCGGGATAAATGCGGAAAAATCAGGGCCGACCGGCTGCATTTATTTAAACCTTACCAGCCGCGCATAGGTTTCTGCAGGCGGCTTACGGGCGGCGTGGCATTCACATCTGATTTTGTAGCAAACGACATTGCCGACCCTAACAAACCATGAAGAGAAACCTTTTTCCCTCCATGCTCTTCTTTGTCATTGTATTTACGGGCTGCAAATACACCCCGCAGCTATCAAAAAGAGACCGGGCATTCGATTATTACACCGCTCTGCTCGACACGGCAGATGGCATCAGCAATAAAACTGAAAAAATAAAATTCTTTACGCGGCACCTCAAAAAACACATCAGCGGCAGGAAAGCCCGGGTGGCCAATGCAGAAGTACTGTTCGAACTCAGCAACACTAAAAAACAAAGCGACTCCATCCAAGATTTCATGGCCGCCATTTGCGAGGAAGGATTTTTTATCAGGAGGTTTGACCAGGAAGTGCAAACCGAAATGTTTTATCGATTCGAAAAACCGAACAGGCAAGGGCTTGGAAAAATGGTGCTCAGCGACCGCTACAGCAATGGCTTCTTTGATTTACAGTCCGCGAAAAACAAAGACTACATCAGGGAATTCAATTATACTTTTCCGCGTATTTATTTTATCCGGAAAAATGAACTGCACATATTAAGCGGGGAGTGTGACCTTACTGACCGTAAGGTTTTCAAACGCCTCAAGGTAGAAAGTGATACCATTTTTTTCAAAGCATCCACGTTCAGGAAAAACAACAACGATGAAATATATGACATCAGCTATTCATTCAGATATATTCTCTACCATGATATTAAGCAACAGTGGAAAAGCATTGCCGGCAGCAAGGAAGACAGCACCCTGGTTACCTCGGACAAGGTAAACTACATCAGTTTCTCCGAGCTTAAAAATATCATCAGGCAGGAAAAAATATCACCTTCAAAACTCAACATTGACCTGGCAGATACCAATTACGCCGGACACTGGTTTTATGCAGGCACCATTGATCCCCTGGGACAGTGGGAAAGCAATTATACCACCCTCGAAACGGTAAAGGAAATTGATGACTGCATCAGTGACACCTCGAAGACCATAGAAGTAAGGACGTTGCTGTACGTAAGACAAAGTCCGCCTGGAGATTACACTATAGATAAAGCCAACCAGGAATATAAAGGTGACATCAACGGCAGCCTGGAGCCCAGACAAAAAATCAAGATCATTGCCCAGCGACGAGTAAATGATCTCAAAGGAAATAAATCGTTGTGGCTGCAGATCAGGGATGCGGGAGAGGTGAGGAAATGAGAGCGGGGAATTGACGTCAAATATAAGAGAGCATACAAGGAGCCCATTGCAATAAAATAATGCTCGTTAGTGCGCAAAGGCTGCGGGGCTGGTGAAAGATTTAGTAGATTTGGTTCAGATACTCACATATTATCAGCAACCGTTTGGCGACCTGCAAACTTGAAACATCATTGCATTGAATGAAAGAAGCGAAACGATAAATACTTCAAAGATGGCAGAGAAAACACTTACAGAAGAAATTCTTGACTGGATTGGCGAACTTGATTATTGGGAACAAACATTAGCAATCAAAATTATAAGTAAGCAAGCATACATAGACGGTGATGTTAAACTTGCTTACAACTTTTTTTTAGAAGATAATGGACTAGCGGAAAAGAAAACTGCGCAGCCAAATATTAAAATAGCACCAACTTCAAGTGCTGCCAGAGCAGAAGATTTTTTACTAAGTGAGATAAAAGGAATCAAAGGAGTAAATGCTTTGAAAGACGAACAAAACATTCCCATTTCAAAAAATTTATCAATCTTATACGGAGACAATGGGGTTGGAAAAAGTGGCTACATCAGAATTTTGAATAATGCTTTTTTATCAAGAGGAGATAAATCTTTACACAGTAATATTTATTCAACAGTAAAGCCCAAAGAAACAAGTTGTCTTTTCAAATTTAAAGATTCTATCAACGACTATGAATTGAAATTTCCAGATGATGCAAAAAATTATGAGTTCAGTTGTTATTCTGTTTTTGATACATTTAGTATCACGGCACATTTAACTGCTGAAAATACTATTCAGTTTCTGCCAAATGGATTAGAATTCTTTGATTCATTTTCCAGTGCAGTTACAAGGGTTCAGGGATTATTTGAAAACGATATTCATAGCAATTCACCTACAAATGATTTTACTGACTTCTTTGATAATGACACAACCGTCAAAAAACTTATTGAGAATTTAAACGGCTCATCTGATTTAAAAGTCATTCAGGAAAAATCAAAAGTATCTCCCGAAGAACTAATAAAACTTTCTGCACTTGAAAAGAGTTTGATTGAATTGAAGAAAGTTGACATAGCAAAAAAGGTAAAAGGGTTAAATAAAATTCAAGAGCAATTAGGAGAACTCAAAGAAGAATTTGAAACACTCAATGAGTATTTTTCTGAAACAGAAATAGGGAAATATAAAAAGTTACTCCGTGATTACTTGCATAATAAACAGTTATCAGCAAGCGAAGGATTAGAACAATTCAAAACTGAAAACATTGGAAGTATCGGAAGCGATGAATGGAAAGATTTATTGGTTGCTGCAAAAGCATTTGCAGAGATGCAATATGAAGATGAAGAATTATATCCAGACGACAAAGATTTTTGTTTGTTATGTCATCAAACGTTAAGCAAAGAAGCTAGGCAACTTTTTGAAGCGTATTGGAAATTCTTAACGAGTAATGCAGAAAAAGATTTAAAGGACATTGTTGTTGAAATTAATGAGCAGCAAACTGACTTAACTGAATTAGATACAAAAGTTTTGACTGATGATTCCGTTTTAACCGAATGGCTATCTGAAAATTCAGAAGCCAATTTGAATGTTTGGAACGCACAAATAAAATCCGTTGAGGTTTTGAGAAAGCAGCTTGTAGGTTCTTTGAAAAGTAAAAAATGGAATGATGAAATCAGAGGCAAGCAAATTTCGCTAATAGCATTTCCCTTACTTGAAAAATCTATTCAACTTAAAATTGCAAGTTTCAATGAGACGGAAATAAGTAGAAAAATAAAACTTACAGAAAATAAAATTCAAGAATTAAAAGACAGAAAAAAACTTGCGACACTTGTTCCCAAGATTGCGGAGTTCATCAATAAACGCAAGTGGGCTTCAAGAGCAAATACAAAAAGATTCAACACAAGAAAAATCACGGAGCAGCAAAAGCATTTATTCTCAAAATTTGTGACTGACAAATATGTTAGAATCTTCAATCTTGAATGTGAGAAGTTGAATGCAAAATTTGGAATCAATATTTCACAACGAGCAGCTAAGGGAAACACTTTAAAGCAACTTGTTTTAGCGGGATGGACCCCAAGTCAAATTTTAAGCGAAGGTGAACAGCGTGCAATCTCATTAGCAGATTTCCTCACAGAAGCACAGATGGGAACCAAGAACAAGGGAATTATTTTTGACGACCCAGTTAATTCACTTGACCATATCCGAAGACAAACCATTGCAGAACGACTTGTAGAAGAATCAAAAGTTCGACAGGTAATTGTGTTCACTCACGACATCACTTTTTTGCTTGCGCTTCAAAAATTGGCACAAGAAGAAACTGTTGATTGTTCGGTTACAACAATTAGAAAAATTGGAAATACATCAGGCATTATTGACAATTCATTGCCATGGATTGCTTCTATTGTTGAAGAGAGAATAAAGAAATTAGGTCTTAAAATTCCAATATTAAAAAAATTGGAGTCAGGGACAGACCCCGACCTTTACACGGAAGAAGCAAAAAAGTTCTGTGGACTTTTACGAGAATCATGGGAGAGGTCAATTGAACAATTATTATTCAATGACGCAATTCAAAGATTTGCTTCTGATATTCAAACAAAGCGCATAAAAAAAATGAAATATACCCCTGACTTGTACAAGGAAATTGAAAAAGGAATGTCTGACTGTTCAAATTGGGTGCATGACCAAGCAAGAGCAATTAATACTCCAACTCCAAATACGAGCAAGTTGGAAACATTCTTGACAACTTTTAATGACTTTGTGCGAAAACTAAAATAAGGAATGAGAAGAAAAGTGCGGTATGCTGACATATAAGATTAAAAGAAATTTTAAAAAGAAGCGCTTTGTTCTATAAATGAACTGGGTACTTCAAACAAACAGATAACCTCAAATCATGAATAAGACACTAAAAGACTTTTTAGAAAATGAAACTGCTCTTGCTGTAATTGTAGCAGTGACGTTACTAGTACTGGCCATCGGCACGCAGAAGTGGGCATTCCGGTTTATGAAGAATGCATCGGAGGAAATGCTTGCTCCTTTGAATTCCGCAGACTCTATACAGAGCTTAATCATGAATGCTTCCCTGAATGATGCTTCGGCAAAAGTTTCAACTATCGGCAAGCAATATTTAATCTGCGATAAAATAAAGAGTTACTATACAGGGTTGGGCGTTTCCTACTATATAAACTATTATGCGTTTTCCATCTGTTCAATAATATTTATTACACTCTTAAGCATCGCTGTTTTTTTAATTGCAAATAAAGGCTGGCAAAATTCTCCTGTCGTCCTGAAATCATTTTTGCTGACGGCCATTGTACTGTCATCCGTATATTATTTTCTTCCCAATGTGTTAAAGAATGAAGAGAACCTCAAAAACAATATGGAAAAGGTTAAGGTATTTGAAAAAATTCAATGCGATATTCTATCGTACCTGAATAAAATTTCACGGGAGGACGCGGCCAGGGTAGACAGTTCAATAACGGCCTACTATGACAGGATTTCCGGAAATCTTGATTTTCTCACAGCGATAGATGACAGTAAATTAAACAGTGAAATTACAGACTTGCTGAAAAGCTATAAGACAAATAAATAAAACAGCCACCCGCTGCATCAGTTCGGCGTCCTTCAATAATTCAATGCTGTCGGGTCTTCGAACGAAGACAGTGAGCGGAGAGACCCGACGCTAGTGGATTTAAAAATAATCCTTAACGTAATTTGATGCGCACGCCATTGCAGATACTTACAAAAATGGTTAATAATAATAGATTTGAGTTTCCATCAGTTCCCGCTCGGCTCAACTTCCCGCGCACGAACTGACACCACTTGATTATGAAAGGTCCCTCAATTCCTGATGAACTTGCAGAAGAATTCATCAAATCGATTCAGGATAGTTTTCACATACGCATATATGGTGTTCCTATGATTGGGAAAATCATTTTTGATATTGTTTAAAGCACATTGCTCAGAGAATATTAATTAGAAAATATTTATAATAATGACTTTTGCCGATAAGGTTATTCAATTTAATAAACAGCTTTCATTTACCGATATACTGCCGAAAGGAATCCGAGTGATGAATCCCTTTGAGGATAACTCTGAAATTATCTCTGTTACCGAGCTTTTTTATAACAAATTTTACAAAGATGAGAGAACTAGAAAAATGATTTTAGGAATTAACCCGGGAAGACTTGGAGCTGGCGCTACAGGAATTCCGTTTACCGACACTAAAAGATTGCAAGAGGTTTGCGAAATAAAAATTGAATCGGTGAATACCCATGAACCATCTTCTGTTTTTGTTTATGACATGATAAATAAATATGGTGGAGCAAAAAAATTCTACGACATTTTTTACATCAACTCAATATGCCCTCTTGGCTTCATTGTTCGTAATGAAAATAATCGTTGGATTAATTGCAATTACTATGATTATGATGAACTATTTTTGGCAATGGAAAAATTTATCGCGACAAATTTGAAAAAACAAATTTCCTTTGGCATTGATACAAGCGTTTGCTTTGTTCTTGGAAAGAAGAATGCGCGATTTTTGAAAATAATTAATGACAAAGAAAAATTATTTCAATCTATTATAGCGCTTGACCACCCTCGATATATTCAACAATATAAATCAAAATTGAAGGACAAATACATTTCTGAATATTTAAATAAATTCGAATCTTAAACTTCGTGCCCCCAAACATATTTGCCCCCTCTAATCTCTATTTAAATCAGCAACAGGTAACTGAACCCCAGGGCACGTGGACACAACGCGCTGACTTTGTAAAAAGGGCAAGGTATACGGCTGTGGGATTTTTGTCTGCCGTATTCTCGTAGGGCAGCAGCGCTGAACACTTGGCGATTTACTCATGGTATTTCTGCTCACGATTCAGATTTATTTCATTAGCCAACGCTTTAAGAGAGGATATCTGCTTGCCGGTTATCTCATCAAACAAAGTTTTGTCTTATTAGTGAAAGTTTTATAGGTTTGATTCGAATACTCAATACCATTCGTACTGCAAAAATTAACTTTCAATACACGGGGAAGCTGAAAACCGAACAGAGTAAGCAAAAACTTAATACCACAACAAAATGAAAAAGAACTTAATATTAATTACTGTAATTTTTCTTGTTTGTGCTTCTAAATCATCAACGGGGCAAGACTGTTTCGCTACTTCAAATGACCCAAAATACCTTTTTCCGGCTGCTTCATTTCCGCCAGGAATTAATATTTTTTTATATCATGACATCAATAAAGATAATCCACTTAACAGTGCAGTTACCATAAGAGAAAATCCGTATAAGAACTTCAGTATGCAGTCGACGACTCAAGGTTTGCCGGTTTCCGGTCCTGCCCCTCAATTCCATGATTTTTCTGGTAATGATATGGAAGCACCTGCAGATAAGATGTTTCATTGGGCAATGATGTCAAATGACGCTACCTGCACATATGATTATAAAATGCTGCCTCCTGGAATCGTATTTGGTTTGCATCATACTACAAACAACCCGACAATGTTAATTTGTAATTCTACAGCCATGGATTGTTCATCAAGTTCTAACATCATAGGCGGATTAAGGGAAGTATGCGGTTTTGATTTTGGCTCATCAGCGGGCCAGGGACTTAAGTGGTTTGAAACTACAGGCGATAATTTTAGTTTCAATAATTTTTCAGAACAACAAATAATAGATTTATTAAAAAAATTCCCCAAAACATTGATCATAGGCTTAGTTCATACTAATAACCATCCGACAGATCCATTATTAGATAAGTGGTCTGAAAAATTTTTAGCCTCCGGTAAGAAATACAACGCATCTGATCCGAGTGGTCCTGTTCCTCCTGGCTTCGAAAGGGTGTTTGGTGGTGACTTTGATACGCCTGGCCCAAACAAAGAAAAAAGAGGATATTGGTGGTTTCAAAGTATTGTTGGAGCTGATCCAATTGTCAATTCATTTATCTGTATAGGAATTGGTATCCCTGTTGGTAAACCCAATGATGCTCTAATATTTCCTACGGTGCTGCCAACATTTTGCTCAGCTTCTAAGAGCTATGGTTTGCGAGGCTATAATCTTACTGATGATATTATTGTAACTCCTCCGAAAGGGTTCGAAGTATCAATTTCGGATGTTGGTACAGCTTATTCAGAGAATCCTATAACAATTCCAAGAGAAGTCTCCAGCGATGGCCTTGGAAGAGTTAATGAAACCATATTTGTTCGTTTTTGCCCCAAAGACCCAACATTATTTTCCGATAATATTTCAAATGCAAGTAACGGAGCTTTTACGCAAAATGTACCTGTTAATGGCGCTGGCTTTGAAACAAGTCCGCTGAAAGTTAAGCTGCAGAAGACAAACCCAAATTCAAATATTAATTGTTATTCTGCAATGCAAGTCAAGGACGTAAGCAATCACATTATAAAATGGAATAGAGTAATTAAGCTACAAAATAAATCAGGTCACGATTTAAGATTAGCAAATATTTGTGCAGGTGGGGGAACACCGCCAAATATAAATCTCAACGATTGCGGATCCCCGCTTTTCTTCGATTTTCCAAACAATAGTGAAATAAATGCATGTGTTTATTTTAATAATTTTAAATGCGGCAAACAATCTCAACTTGACATTTATGCATATTTAAAAAACGGGAGCCTGGCGACTGATGTGAAAGAGTTAGAAATTCAAGTTTGGGTGTATCCCGAAGGATCTGAAATGAAATGTTGGTAAGTTCAATTTGTTAATTTTTAGCCCTCTTAATTGAAATAACAGGCCTGGATTATTTCGGCTGCTAAGCAGAGAATGTTTAATCTGAACTGTGCCAAAGACAAACTTTGAATGAAAAGATTTGTCGCCATCAAATTTCTGATTTGAGTAAACTCAGATTATAGAGAGTCATTGCGCATCCTGTCATGGAGAATGAACCCGATGTGCTGACTTCATAATTCTTTTGGAAAATAATTCAGAATACAACGAAGAAGAAAAGGAATCGCTTTAGTCGAAGCTTCCCCCTTTTCAAAATCATAAATCAGTGTCAGTCATTTTTTGTGAAGAGTAATTTTCTGCCTTATGACTTATGACTTTTGCCTTATGACTTTTGCCTTATGACTTTTGCCTTTTAAATTTTGCCTTCTACTTCTCCGCCAAATTCTTCTCCCCGCTTTTCCTTTTTTCATAGCGGCATAAACCCTCATCCAAATAAGAAAGGTATTGCTTGATGTCAGGCGTGTAACCCCTTGGATGCGCAAGCTCTTTTCCTTTGTTATCGAGAAGAATGTAGTAAGGCTGCGAGTTCGTACTGTACACGCTGGCCTGCAGGTCGCTCCATTTATTGCCCGTCGTTTTTATTTTCTTCCCAGTAGTCGGAGAAATGGATTGCTGTGATTCAGGCAATGGCTCTTTGTCGTCCACGTACAGCGAGATGAGCACGTAATCGCTGCTTAACCTCTTCAGCACCTTCGGGTCGCTCCATACGTTATCTTCCATCTTCCTGCAGTTCACGCAGCTCCAACCGGTAAAGTCAATCATCACCGGCTTGCCTTGTGCCTTTGCATAGCGCATGCCTTCGTCGAAGTCGTGGAAGCATGCCAGATCGTGCGGGCATTCTCCCGCAGTGCCTGTCTTCCATTCCTTGTAAAATTCAGGCGGCGGAAATCCGCTGATCAGCTTCAACGGTGCGCCCCAGATGCCTGGAGTGAGGTACAAAGCAAACGACAATGAAAGAATGGCGAAGATGAGGCGACCGATGCCGATGCGGTCCACGTCACTGTCGTGCAAAAATTTCAGTTTACCCAGAAGGTAAAAACCCATCATGGCAAAAATGATGATCCAGAAAACGATGAAGACTTCGCGTTGCAAAATTCCCCAGTGGTAAGCGAGGTCTACATTGCTCAGGAACTTCAGCGCCAGTGCCAGCTCCACAAATCCAAGGCAAACTTTTACCGTGTTCAGCCAGCCGCCAGACTTCGGCAATGAATTCAGCCAGCCTGGGAACATGGCGAAGAGCGCAAACGGAATTGCCAGCGCAAAGGAAAACCCGAACATTCCCGCCACCGGGCCGATGTAACTCTTGCCGTGCGCGGCTTCCACCAGTAACGTTCCGATGATCGGGCCCGTGCATGAAAACGATACCAGCGAAAGTGTAAAAGCCATAAAGAAAATTCCGATGAGCCCTCCCCTGTCACTTGCCTGGTCGGCTTTGTTCACAAGCGAACTCGGCAGCGTGATTTCAAAGGCGCCGAAAAATGAAATGGCGAATATGATAAAGATGACAAAGAAGAGCATGTTGAAGAAACCATTGCTGGCAAGGTCGTTCAGCGCATCGCTTCCGAATGAAACGGTGACCAGCAATCCCAGCGCGACATAGATGACGATGATGGATGAAGCATAAATCAATGCGTTCATGATTCCCTTCTTCCTGCTGCCGCTGCGCTTGGTAAAAAAGCTCACCGTCATCGGTATCATCGGGAACACGCATGGGGTGAGCAATGCAAGAAATCCTCCCAGCATGCCGGCGATGAATATTCCCCAATACGACTTGTCGGGACTGGATCCCGAGCCGTCTTCCGCTATTCCGCAACCGGGCTCAAGCGTTGCATCGCTGGTTACTGAAGAAGTAGTGACTGCCGCAGAAGTGTCGAGCGGGATTGTAACTGCTCCCGCAGTTTCAGAATCACTTTTTAAAGGAACGGCCTGCAACGCTGCATCTTCCTTCGTATCACCAAAAGTGAATGCAAATGCCGTATCAAACTGGGTGCATACCTGCTTGCAAACCTGGCCACTCACGCTACCTGTAATTTTAAAGCCTGTTCCTTTCAGTTTAACTTTCTGCGTAAAAGTTGCGCTCTCTGCAAAACTGTAAATCATGACTCCGAACGTTGAGTCAAATTCTTCATGGCGTTTGGGTTCCTGGACTTTACCTATTAACTCGTAGTTTTTATTCTTCGCAAATTCAAAGAACATTGGAATCGGTCCGCCGTCAGGCGTAAATTGCGAATAGAGGTGCCAGTCCTTGTCAATCTTTGCTTTAAAAACAAGTGTCGCTTCCTCGCTGTTCTTCTGCTCCATGCTGAACTTCCACCAGATATGGTATTCAAGCTGGGAAAAAGAAACGCCGGCAAATGCAAAAAGGAAAATAAAAAGGAAAACAACTCTTCTCATGAAATCAATTTATTTAATCAACGCAAATTTTTATTTTTTTTCGGAAAATTTTTCTTTCACCCGTAGGTCAATTTTTTGAAGGTACTTCTTCTTTGAATTTCCCGATGTTGAATGTAAAGTCCGAACCGAACATGATGCACACGTCCTTGCAAACCTGTCCGTCCACGCGGCCTTTAATACTGCAAGATCCGTCTTTTAATTTTATTTTCTGTGTAAACGTCGGCTTGCCATCCAGCGTGAGCACCTTCACCTCAAAGGTAGAATCAAATTCCTCGTAAGGCTTGGGCTCCGTGGCTTTTCCATCCAGCTGGTAACAGCCATTCGCTTCAAAAGTAAACACGGTGGGCAGCGGTCCGCCATCGGGAGTAAACTGCGAATAGATGTGCCACCCTTTCTCAATGTTCGCATGGAAAACCAGCATGGCTTCGTCACTGTTTTTCTGTTCCACCGTGAAGGTCCATTTTACAGGATCGGCAGCCTGTACCCTGCCCATGCTGATTGCGGCGAGCGCCAATAAAGAAAGTACCCGGGGTTTATTCATCAATATAAAGGGGTGATTAGTCTGCAAATTAAATAAATATGATCAGAAATGTGTGAAACTTTAGGCTATTAACTTAACGATAACTACTAAGGAAAATATTTATAAATTTCCTTACGATGCATAAATCGCAAAAGAATCAGCATACCCCGCTCTTCCTTTAAACCAAGACGATATTCCCCGATACGAATTCGAAAATATTTTCCTTTTACTTTCATTTTTTAAGATTCCTTATTTTTGGAAAGGGTAGCACAGCTCTCCAATTCTGTAATAACCTTTTTCACTTTTAAAGCCAGATTTTTATTACGAACCTGGGAAATATCCTTTTCGAAAGCCCTTTGGACATCAATCCTCATTTGGCCGAAATAACTTTCGCAAGATGAGCTTTTACATTACTCAAGCTTCCCTTGCCTGATTGTTCAGCTTCTTTGAGAGCAGCAATAAATGCAGCATCTTCCATTTCCTCAGAAGATAACGTGGAAACTTCCTTTCTTAATTTTTTAAGAAGGTCAAGAAAAAAGGCAGCTTCAGATTTGGATTTTGCTGGTATGACGATGTATTGCATAGTCTCTGTTTAAAGTGACAAAGATAAGGTTGAAACCGGCTCATCCAAACCACTCATATACTTCGCCGATGGTGAGTTTTGCCTTGGAATCATTCGATAAATCCTGTTCGATTTTTCCCTGGTTCAACCGGATGATCCTGTCGCCATACTGCAATGCATCTTTCAATTGGTGGGTTACAAACACCACCGTAAGGTTGAACTCGCGGATGATGCGCTGGGCAATTTTTAAGATCAGCTCCGACGTTTTAGGATCGAGCGCGGCAGAAGGCTCGTCCATCAGCAAAATTTTTGTTTCATCAACGCCGCCGTGGTTGAAGGGCATCACGGCCATCAACAGCGTAAGCGCCTGCCTTTGCCCGCCCGACAACGTTCCCATTACCTGGTCCAGTTTGGATTCAAGCCCGAGTCCAAGCATGTATATTTTTTCACGTACCGTCTGCCTGAATTTTTCTCCTGTCCCTACCTGAAATTTTTTCGGCTGCGTCCGCAAGGCTGCCAGCCGGAAATTCTCAAGCACCGTAAGTTCGGAAGAGGTGCCCGTCAACGGGTTCTGGAAGATGCGCGCAATCCATTGGCTGCGCTGGTAATCGGCCAGGCGCGTAATGTCAATGCCGTTGATGAGAATTTGTCCCTCATCCACACGCACCGTTCCTGCAAGGGCATTCAGCAGCGTGGATTTTCCCGACCCATTGGAACCCACCACCACTACAAAACTTTTTTCAGCGATCACAAGGCTCACGTCCTGCAAAGCCACGATGGGTTCCGCCGAATCCCTGTTAAAGGTTTTCCAGACGTGTTTTATTTCAATCATGCGCGCGTTTAAGATTCGGAATACTGACAACCACGAGAACAAAAGCCGCCACTACAAGTTTCAGGTACATCGGATCAATGCCCACCTGCAATGCGAACGCAAGTATTAATCTGAATATTATACTTCCTGCAATCACACCCAAAAGCTGCCACACAATGCTCCTGATGCGGAATGCTTTGGCGAAGATCTCACCGATCATCACAGAGCCCAGGCCCAGAATGACAATGCCGATGCCCATGTTGATGTCGGCGAAGCCCTGGATTTGTGTGATGAGAAAACCGCTGAGTGCAGTGAGTCCGTTGGCAAGTCCGAGCCCTGTTATTTTCATGCGCGTTGTATTTACGCCCATCGACCGGATCATGCTTTCATTGTTACCTGTCGCTCTCATGGCCAGGCCAAAGTCCGTTTTCAATATCCAGCCTATCAGCTGCCACGTGAGAAGCACAAAAAATATCAGCACAAAGGCCTGCTGTGAAACTTCGCTGGAAAAAAAACTTCCGATGGTGAAAACTGTGGGAACGTCAGTAAGCGGGATGTTTGACCTTCCCATCAGCGCCAGGTTGACTGAATAAAGAGCCGTCATGACAAGGATTCCCGCCAGGAGCGCATTTACCTTGAGCCTGGTGTGTATGATGCCGGTGATGCAACCTGCTGCTGCGCCGGAAATAAATGCCGTCACAAAGATGACCGGCAACGAAACATTATGTAATAATAAAACTGAAGTCACCGCACCTCCCAATGTAAAGCTGCCGTCAGTCGTGATATCAGGAATGTTGAAGATGCGCATGGAAATGAAAATGCCAAGCGCCAGGGACGCAAAACCCAATCCCAGTAAAACTGCAGTGAGGTAAAAACCCATGGAATTATTTTACACTTACAAAAGTGGAATCGAAAACGAGGTTGTATTGCTTCGCCTTTTCTGCATTGAACACTTTCCTTCTTACCACCACCTGCTGCATGTGCAATCCTTCTGTTGATTTTGCTTTTAAATATGAGGCGGCCTGCGCCCCGCTCTGGTAGCCCCATTGGTACATGTCAGCCCCGAAGGCAGCCACGGCCCCGCGCTTTACCAGTCCCTCTTCACTCGTGAAAACGGGCACCTTTGCCTTGTCACAGCTTTTCACAATTACTTCCATGCCTGCGAATACAGTGTTGTCGGGCAACGCAAAAAAAGCATCTATTTTCTTCCGGAGCAGTGCCTCCACAACCAATTGCGCTTCATTGCTGCTGTTCACGGGAAGCTTTTCAAGTTCCATCCCTTCGCGTGCGCACATGTTCTCTATCCTGTTCAGCGCATCCACACTTTGCGGTTCCGACTGGTTGTAAATAGTACCGATCTTTTTTGCCTGCGGAAGAACGGACCGGATGAGCATAACAGATGTGTCAATGTATTCAAGGGTCTCGTAGGTCCCGAACAGGTTGGCTGGTGCATGTCCTGACGAATCAGTGAGCCTGGCAATGTCAGGCCGCGGTGAAACAGTCATGAAAATAGGGATCTCTTTTGTCCTCTTCACGGTAACAATGGTCGCCAGCGTCGGGCAGGTCGCCACCAGGTCGGGCTTTTGCGACAGCAGGTAATCGCAGGCCTGCAGCAACGTTGGCTGGTCACCTTGTGCGTTCCGGTAAATGGTTTCCATCGTATGATCGCTTTCTTTGAAACCGCTGTCACTTAAAGCCATGTAGAAACCTTTCCTGGCCTGTGACAGTGTTTCATCCTGGAGCAGGTCAAGGAATGCCACCACCGGGATCTTTGTGCTTCCCTTTTTTTCCGGAGCGGAACTGCATGCTGAAAGTGCGACGAGGGCGATGATGACAATCTTTTTCATAAAATAATTTGGCCGCAATTTAGGTTGAAATACTCAATTGGGTTGCCAGGATTTATCCGCCAAAAACCGAGTTGAAAAGCAGAAAAAGAGTTCTATCTTCGCGTTCTTTTTCAAGGATTATGAGAAAAATTCAAATGGTTGACCTGCTGGGTCAATATGAGAAAATTCAGCCCGAAATTGACAAAGCTGTGCTAGATGTAGTCCGCTCGTCGGCTTATATCAACGGCCCTGAAGTGAAGTCGTTCCAGTCTGAACTTGAGAAATACCTCGGCGTAAAACACGTGATCCCCTGTGCCAACGGCACCGATGCGCTGCAGATTGCAATGATGGCGCTTGGACTCAAGCCGGGTGATGAAGTTATTACTGCAAGCTTTACCTATGTGGCTACGGCTGAAGTAATTGCCCTGCTCCAGCTGAAACCCGTCCTGGTAGATGTCCTCCCTGACACCTTCCTCATTGATCCCAAAGCTGTTGAAAGAGCCATTACGCCCAAAACAAAAGCGATAGTACCCGTGCATCTTTTCGGACAATGTGCAGACATGGATGCGATGATGGACATTGCCAAAAAGCATCACCTGTATGTGATTGAAGATAATGCCCAGGCCATCGGTGCGGATTATATGCTTAAGAGCGGCGGCAGGCAAAAGGCCGGAACCATCGGAACCATCGGTTGCACTTCATTTTTTCCGTCCAAAAATCTCGGATGCTATGGAGATGGCGGAGCGATATTCACAAATGACGATGAGCTGGCAAAAAAAATGAGGATGATTGCCAACCACGGACAGCGGGTACTTTATTACCACGATGAGATCGGCGTCAACTCAAGGCTGGACAGCATACAGGCGGCCATCCTGCGTATCAAGCTCAGGCACCTGGATGAATATGCGGCCGCAAGAAGAAAGGTAGCCGACTTCTACGACCGTGCTTTTGAGAACAATCCTTACATCATTACGCCGGCGCGGACGAAAAACTCTGACCACGTTTTTCACCAGTATACCCTGGTTTTAAAAGGAGCAGACAGGAATAAGTTGCGCGAACAACTCGCTTCCAGGGAAATCCCCTCGATGATTTACTATCCTGTTCCGTTGCATCTTCAGAAAGCATATCAGGACGACCGTTACAAACAGGGAGATTTTCCTGTGACTGAACATCTCTGTTCACATGTGATCTCGCTTCCCATTCATACGGAAATGAATGAAGAAACGCTCAGGCTGATCAGCGATTCAGTGCTTGGATTTTTGAAACCAGAAGTTGCTGCCGTATAAGTTGCAACTAAATAATTTATGAGAATAGCAGTTGTTGGAACAGGGTATGTAGGACTTGTAACAGGAACCTGTTTCGCAGAAACAGGAAACAATGTTACCTGCGTTGATAACAACCAGGCCAAGGTGCAACAGTTGAAGCGCGGCGAAGTTCCCATTTATGAACCTCACCTGGATTTGCTTTTTGAACGGAACATCAAGCAGGGGCGCCTGTCATTTACCACGAACCTGGCAGAAGGGATCGCCGACTCTAAAATTATTTTCCTG
>Ga0134121_10001268_pt1 | contig 24028 bp, 21 predicted proteins | sample KB301_FD_96463 | JGI IMG/M metagenome (GOLD analysis project Ga0134121, IMG submission 96463) | Terrestrial soil microbial communities without Nitrogen fertilizer from Kellogg Biological Station, Michigan, USA - KB3-0-1 | ecosystem: Environmental > Terrestrial > Soil > Unclassified ... | reverse complement strand
GGTGCTTACCGTCAACGTCAACCTGAACCAGACCTGCAACGCCTATTGGAACGGCTCGACCCTGAACTTCTTCAAGTCCGGCGGCGGCTGCGCCAACACCGGCCAGATCGCCGGCGTGTCGCTGCACGAGTTCGGCCACGGCATCGACCAGAACGACGGCACCGGCACTGCCACCGACGGCGCGACGGGCGAGTCGTACGGCGATACCACGGCGCTCATCGCGCTTCACGACTCCTGTCTCGGCGAGGGTTTCCTGTCGAGCAACTGCTCGGGTTACGGCGATGCCTGCACCGCCTGCACCGGTGTGCGCGACGCCGATTGGAACAAGCACGCCTCGCACACCGCGGCGACGCCGGACAACTTCATTCGCGTCCATTGCCCGTCCGCCGGACTGGGAGCCGGCAAGGGACCGTGCGGCAAGGAGGTTCACTGCGAGTCGTACGTGCCCACGGAGACGATGTGGGACCTCGCTGCCCGCGATCTGCCGAGCCCCGGCACCGGTGTGGCGTGGACGATTCTCGACCGCCTCTGGTACCTCTCCCGCAACACCGCCACCAAGTCCTTCACCTGCACGGCCGGCTCGACCTACACGTCGAACGGCTGCAGCGCGGGCTCGCTGTGGAAAGTGATGCGCGCCGTGGACGACGACGACGGCAACCTGAGCAACGGCACGCCCCACGGCGGCGCCCTCTTTGCCGCCTTCAACCGCCACGCGATCGCGTGCACCACGGACGCCGGCGCCAGCACGACCTTCGCCGGCTGCACCCCGCCCGCGTCGCCGGCCTTGACCATCACTCCCGGCGACAACTCGGCCGCTCTCTCCTGGACGGCGGTCGGCTCGTCGACCTACGACGTGTTCCGCAACGAAACCGGCTGCAACGCCGGCTTCACCAAGATCGCGAGCGGCACGTCGGCCACGACGCTCGGCGACTCCGACGTCGCCAACGGCCTTACCTATTACTACCAGGTGACCGCCTTCCCGAGCGGCAACGAGTCGTGCGCCTCGGTTCCCTCGACCTGCGTCGCGGTCTCTCCCGCGACGGGACCCTGCGTGCCGCCCGCCGCTCCGGCGAGCCTGACGGCGACGGCGGGAGCCGGCAGCGTGGCGCTCTCCTGGGCCGCGGTGGCCGGCGCCGTCGAGTATCACGTGCTGCGCTCGACGACCTCGGGCGGCCCCTACACGCCGGTCGGCGTCGCGTCCGGCACGACCTTGACCGATACCACGGTGACCGGCGGCACGACCTACTTCTACGTCGTGCGCGCGGCCAATAGCGCCACCTGCGAGTCGGGCAACTCCCCCGAGGCCTCGGCGACGCCGACGGCCTCACCCGGAAACTTCACGCTTTCGATCTCTCCCGCCTCGGTGACGGTGCCGCTCTTCGGCTCGTCAGCCACCTACACGGTGACAGTCAACCGCACGGGTGGTTTCACCAATCCGGTCAGCCTTTCCGTGACCGGCCTTCCCTCGGGCGCCACTGCCACCTTCACCCCCAACCCGGCGACCGGTGCCAGCTCGACCCTCAAGGTGACGGTCAGCATCTTCCCGCGCGGCACCTTCACCCTGACCGTGACCGGAACCGGCGGCTCGCCGACCATCACCCGGACCGCCACGGCCACGTTGATCAAGAACTAGGAGACCTTCCGCGGAAGCAGGGACCCAAGGGACACCAGGGACAATCAGTACGATTACCAAGCTGGTGTCCCTACCGTCCCTGCCGTCCCTTGTTTTCTTCTGTTTCCTTCGTCTTCAGCCGTGACTGGCCATCCAGGCCGTCACGGCCTCCACGAAGCGCTCCGGTTCCTCGAAGAACGGCTGGTGCCCGCTACGCTCGAAGAGCTCCATCGTAGCGTTGGGCAGTTGTTCAGGAATGCCATTCCAGAGAACGTAGGGCACCGTGTAGTCGTAGCGGCCATGCGCGAGGTAAAGCGGCACGCGCAATTCGCTCGCTCCGGCGGTGACGTCCCAATCTTGCGTCAGCGGTCCCAGGACGTACTGAAGGAATTCCGGCTTGGCGATCGTTTCCGCAAACAGGGGAACGGCGTCGAAACGGGGGTCGAAGTAACGCATCGGCGTCTGCGCAAACATGAGCTGGCCCGGGGACGCGCCGGCCGGCAGCTGGGTCAGATTGTTCCGCAGGATCTGCTTACGCTCTTCCGACGCGTCCTGCTCGAAAAAAGCCGTGGCCTTCGCCGCCAATCGGGACATGTCGCCGCTGGGCAGAGCCCCCGCGGTGATCACGTGCGAGACACTCTCGGGGCACCGCCTGCCATATTCGATCGCGAGCGCGCTCATGATCGAGTGCCCGAGGACAGCGATCCGCGCGGCCCCGAGATCTGTCCGGATGGCCTCCAGATCCTCGGCGAGCACGTCGAACGTCAGATCCGTGGGCTCGCCCGTCGATTCGCCGCTGCCCCGCAGGGCGACGTAGACGAGCGTGAAACGATCGCTCAGCTGGGGCGGCGTCATGCGTTCGTAGGGTTTTGTGCCGATGCCGCTCAGCACGAGGCACAACGGCCCCTTGCCGCGCGTCGAGTAGAACAGCTCAGCACCGTTGACGGATACAGTCATACCTTCCTCCTCTCGGTGGTTCTGGGTTCGAGCGGACGCACGCCTACCCTCCGTGGCCTGAGCGCCACGGTCGGACGGCGTTCCAGTGGCTGGCGTCAGACGCCAACCGGATCAAGGATTGTGATGAGAGAGCTTTCTGGCGCGAGACCGATGAGCATTCTTCGGGAGAATTCTACCACAGGAGATCCGGCGCTCGAGAAAGTCAGGTCGCGCAGGACAGGATGCGGAGTCTGAGGGTTGAGTAGATTCAAGGATTCGTTGATATGTTACAATACGGGAAGAAGGAGGAGACTGCCATGATGAAGCGTTCGAGCTGCTTCCTGATTCCGTCCCTGCTCGCGATGGTGCTGACGCAACCAGCCTTGGCGCAGAACCACCTATCGAGCCCTCTGATATCGCCGGACTGCCCGGCGAGATCGCCGCGAACGATGGCCTCGCCCCTCGACGGTGTCCTGATCCCCGATCTGCCTGGATTGGCTCCGAATCCCTCACCGCGGATCATCTATCTCTGCGGCGCATGCAGCGAGGGTGACTGCGACGGCGAGCTCGAGGGAGCTCCGTGCACCGACGGAGGCATCACGGGCACGTGCTATGCGAGCACCATATTTTGTGGAGCCGGTCCGCGGCGGTATTGCGGATGTTTTTAGGGTAGATCAGCTCGCGCGCCGGCGCTTGGCCGCGGCACTCACGGCAGCTCGATCGACTGGCCGTGGTGAAAGATGTTGTGGGGATCCCACTCTTTTTTCACCCGCTGGAGCCGGAGATAGTTTTCCTTGTAGTAGAGGTGCTGCCAGTCCACCAGGTCAGCGTTTGAGCGGCAACCGCACGACAGGACGATCGCCCTTCGCCTGCCGCTCTTGCATGGCGCGAGCAATGCGCTCAATGTCGTAATCGAATTCCTTGGCGATTGCATCGCGAGCTGCGCAGACCTCGTCGACGATCGGATTGGAGCATGGTTCGCCTCTACGGCAGGCAGTCCGACGCGGCGACCACCAGACGGCGGTCCTCGGGCAGCAGAAGAGAAATCTCCGCGTCTCCCGCCAATTCGATCCGGCGGCGATACCGGCCTTTTGCAGTGTCTGGCTTTTCGAAAATCTCGATGCGGGAATGGACGAGGTTGACGATAACGTATTGCGGGATGCCCGCGGCGGCGTAGATCCGTTGTTTGACCGTGCGGTCCCGATCAAGAGAGGAACCTGCGACCTCGATCAAGCAGGTTACGTCAGCCGGACCGGGATGGCGCTGGGCGAAATCCGTGGGTAGACCCTTGACAATCGCGAGATCGGGCTCGGGTTCGTCTCGGGGCGGAAGGGTCACTGGGCTCTGGATCCGGACGTGGCACTGAAAGGCGCCGAGGGCCGCGGCGAGCAGCAGGTTCAGCTTGCTGACTCCCAGCGAATGCAGGGGGGTGGTCGTCATGCCCTCTCCTCGGCTGATGCGAACGAGCAGCCCGTCCAGGAGCTCGATGGGCTCCCCCTCGGCCAAGATTCCGGTCTCGATCATCCCGTGGTATTGCCCCACCGTGAGAGGGATGATCTCGCGTTCCTCGTGAGAGGTGGATTTCAGTAGAACAGTGCTCATCGTCAAGACCCTTCTCCAAGGAACCTCAGGATAGCACCAACCGTCGGTCCAGGCCACGTAAGACTCACCGCGGCCCAACGGGCCGGGAGAGCCCAGCCCAGGGCCGAGGCCGAAGGCCGACGCCCTGGGAAAAAGGGCCTCCCATCTTGCGGCCTGAAGGGCCGCGAGACCTTGCACGCCTTGTTGTCCCTCTCGCACGGACCGAGGCACTGAGCGACGTCGTCGGCCACCTCAAGTAGAGCTCGAACGACGGGCTTCGCAACCGCGGCCTTCACTCGCCGGGCCAACGGTCTCGCGGCCCTTCAGGCCGCACCGCGTTGTCAATCTCTTTACCCAGGGTATCGGCCTGCGGCCTCAACCCTGGGCTCCGTTCTCCCGGCCCGTTGGGCCGGACGGGCGGGCGCCCGTCGCGTCATGTTTTGTCGGAGGGAGAGTACCGGCGATCAGACAGGACCATCGCCAGCAGCAGAAGGCCGGCGGGAGGAAGGTTGGCAAGCTGCGGAAGCCTTCTTCAGCCCCGAAGGGTCGACAGCATAAAGCCTGGCGGCGTGAGCCCCAGGGAAGGAATTCACCACAAATCGAAAAGCCCCGAAGGGGCGAAAGCAGCGCGGGTCGTTGTCGTTAGCCCGCTTTTGTCGTAGGTGGAGGAGAGGCAGCCACCGCCATTGACTCGTCAAGGAGAGCGCTGCCTCGCTTCACGATAGGATGACCCGAGTTGGCTTGCCTATCGGCAAGGCGCCGGCAGAATTCGTGAATGTCATAGTTTGACTCGGCAAAAAGCGCTTCGCGGACCTTCCGCACTTCGGCCACGATTGGATCGCGCCAAATCTCAGATGGAGAATTGTCCTTATCCATTTTCTTCACCTCCTATAAGTTCTTCCGGCGTACATAGCACCGGCGCTGAGTATCCCTGCTCCTTACATATTTTCTCGATCTTGGGCCGCAGAACCGCATTCGCAATATGCGAGCAGTTCCAAGTCAGCAAGAAGTTCATGCCGTAGTACGCAGCCACAGCAATATGCAGCGCGTCGGCTCCCGCACGAGGAGGTAGGGGCAGCCGCATGATGAGCTTTTCAGCCAACTCCGCCACCTTTGGAGTAATCTCCAACAGCGGCACACCCGTCAGAATCTCGATGCGCTTGCTGGCCATCTGAGGATCACCCGGCGCTGACTCGTCCAGGACAACCTGAGACGCAAAGATCTGGAACTCTGACCGGCCCATCTCAGTCTGGCCTCTCGGACCTCCCGAGGGCGCTCAGCCTGGCATCTCAGAGCCGGCGCCTGCGCTCGGATTGTATTGGAAACGTGCCCTGGCGTTGAGACACATCTGAGCGCGGGAACAAATATGCCCCGAAGGGGTAAAGGAATGTAGCCCGGGGTCAGAGCGCCGAAGGTGCGGCGACCCCGGGGAATGAGCCCACAATCTCCCGAGCCCTGAAAGGGCGGCGCCCGCAAGTCCCGGCGATGGGCGATCCGCCTACGGAAAAGAATTCGGATCGAGCTTTCGAAAGAAGTACAGAGCAACGATCAGAGCCACGACTAGGGTCAAGCTAAGCAAGACCGCGACGAATGTGCTGACGCGACCGAGAGCGCGCCGGAGATCGCTTTCCGGCTGGCCACTACGAGCGAGCGCAAAGCCGAGCACGATCGCGGTTGCCATGAGGGTCTCGAGGAACGGCGCCGCTGGTCGCCACAGGGAGCACATCGATGCTCCGGGCGTCGGCAACACTTCTCGCGCTGCTCCGGCCAAGGGGTGTGCGAACATCGAATCAGCGCAGAAGAAGCGGACGCTAACGTCGCCGACCAAAAAGACGAGCGCTGCAGCGCAGAGTGTGGCAGAGGTTCGTAGGCGCACTAGGGAGGCTCGTTGTCGTTCGCTCGTGGGCCTTTGCGGAGAGCCACGCTTGTCTCTGAACCCCACTGAGACGCCTTGATCCGATGAAACTTGGCGAAGGTGCCATCCTCCTTTACACTGCCGCCAATCGCGTAGGTAACGAACAAGTCCTCATCCGACTGTTTAATTCTCCAGTCCAGTGATCCGTCTGGTCCGGCGTTCTTCAGGTGGATCTGGATTCTGTCGCCATTGCCTGTAACACTATAGACTCCGGTGAGGTACCTTAGGGAGGTGCCATCGGACCGGGGCGGAGCCATTCTGGCGACGAACAACCTACCAGGATGAAATTCAATTTTATCGTTGCCGCCGACTTCGTACCACTGGCCCACGATAGGTTGCTGTTCTGGAGTGGTGGCGACCGATTGCTGCTCAGGTGCACGGTGGCACGCGCCGAGGGCGGTGATGAAGAGTGCGAGCAGAGCGAAGTGATTCTTTGTGAGGTTCACGACTCTTCCTTGTCTCGATGCGTATATCATTCATTCTATGGGTCGTAGACATCGTACGCTGATGTCTGAGCCTGGTCAAGGCAGGTAGCCTTGCCAGGGTAGGTGAGGTGCCCGCGCGGCGTTTGGAAGATCGCAAGCGATGTCGCCGCCTCTGAGACGCCCCACGGGGTACCCCGCGGGGCGTCTCTACATTGGCTGGAGCCGGTGGCGTGATTCCGGAGGGTGATGTCGACCGCGGTCAACGTGACATCGACCGCGTGCAACGGAACGATGACCGCGGTCAATGGGACATCGACTGCGGTCAATGCAATATCGACCGCGTACGACGGAACGTAGACCGCGGTCTACGGAGCATCGACCGCGTACGACGTTCCATCGACTGCGTCCAACGAAACGTATACTGCGGTCAACGGAACATCGACTGCGTACGACGTGACGTAGACCGCGTACGATGTGACATCGACCGCGTCAAATGGAACGTTGACCGCGGTCAACTCAATGCATACCGCGGTCGACGGAACATTGACCGCGTATGACGTAACGTAGACCACGGTCTGCAAAGCATAGACCGCATACGATGGAACGCAGACCGCATTCAACGAAACGTAGACCGCGGTCAACGTAACGTTGACTGCGTACGATGGGGCATCGACCGCATACGAGAAACCGTTGACCGCGGTCAGATTTTCGTGGCGACGGTTCCGCTTCCGGGGGGAAGGACGCAAAAAAGGGGGGCGCGACGAGCGCGCCCCCCGGCAGGACCAACTATCGATGCTACTCGGTGGGTGTTGCGGGGCCGGCGGGCACCGGCGGGGTGGTGGGCGTGGGCTTCAGGGGCGCCGCCTTGACCTTGCGACCGCGGAAGGGCTGCAGGCCGAACTCGGCGATCTTCTCGGACTCGGGACCGAAGTGAGCGCGCACCGCCGTGCGGATCACGTCAGCCATCCGCTGCCCCTCGGTGAGGAACTGGCGGACTTGCTTGGAGAGCTCCTGCTTGCCGGCCCTCATCGCGGCCAGTTGCTTGCTGGTATCCACGGTCTGCGTGACGATGCCGGTGAGCTGGAGCCGGAATGGCTCCAGGTTCGGCAGCAGCTCCTTGTTCAGCTCCATCGTCGCCGACAGATTCTGCAAGTCGCCCAGGATCGCCGTCTTTCTCGTCTCTCGTGCCATGACTACTACTCCTTTCTGAGCCGCTTCGGGCTCAAACATCCGGCGCCGATATGGCGTCGATGTGTGCATAGAAGATATGATTCGCAGAGTCATGTCAAGCCCTAGTCTTGACGCACCTCTCCAAATCCGGCAAACTACCGCATCAGGAGGAGGAGAGATGCCCATCGACCGTGAGTATCAGGACCAGCGCCGCAAGGCCATTCTCGAGTTGTTGGCGTCGCGCCCGCTGGGGCGGCAGATCGAGATCGGTCGCGCTCTGCGCAAGCAGGGCTACAAGGTGACGCAGTCGACCGTCAGCCGCGATCTGGAGGCGCTCGGCGTCGTGCGCCGGGAGGGTGTCTACAGTCCCCCTCTGCCCCAGGGGGACGAGCGCTCGATCGGCAAGATGGAGGAGTTCATCCGGCGGGTGCGATCCGCCGGGCCGTACATGCTGGTCTTCGACACGAGCCCGGGAATGGCCAAGGCCGTGGGAGTGGCGCTCAAGAACGCCGCCTGGCCCGAGGTGGTGGGTGTGGTGGCCGAGGACGACACGGCCATGGTGGCCACGGACAACGTCTACGACACGCGGTTGCTCCTCCAGCGGCTGAGGCGGATTGTGAAGGCGTGAGGAGGGCGGTGGGCCGTGTACTTGTTTAGCGTAGGGGCGGGTCTGGACGGGCGGTTGGGGGCTCGACCCGCCCTGAAACGCCGAGATCGTCCCACCAGGGCGGGTCGAGCCCCCTCCCTACCGTCCAGACCCGCCCCTACGCTAAGCACAACGTGAGAGTTAACGCCCGTGGGGTTTGTCCCACCGGCCAGCCTCCCATCGTCTATACTCATCGTTTCAGCCCGGAAATGCCGGGCAGCCGTCTGGTGCGTGAAAGAGAGGTCCCCGCATGGCCGTCAAGGATCAGGAACCGAGCCTGTTGACCGAGAAGCCCGCCGCTGCCTCGGCTCCTCAGGACTCTGCCTATAAGGAAGAGGTCCTCGAGACCCTGGCCGAGGCCCGCCAGCGTTGGGAGACGGCGGAGGCGAAGGCCGAGGGGCAGGTGCCGTTCTGGAAGCGGGACTTCACCACGGTGTCCGGCATGGAGGTGCCCCACCTGGTCACCCCGGAGCAGGTGGCGGGAATCGATCCGGTGGAGACGATCGGCATTCCCGGGGAGTATCCCTACACCCGCGGCATCCACCCCACGGGCTACCGCGGCAAGCTGTGGACGATGCGCCAGTTCGCCGGCTTCGGCACGGCGGCGGATACCAATCAGCGCTTCAAGTATCTCCTCGCCCAGGGGCAGACCGGCCTCTCGGTCGCCTTCCATCTCCCCACGCTCTACGGCTACGACTCGGATCACAAGATGTCGAAGGGCGAGGTGGGGAAGTGCGGCGTGACGGTCGATACCCTGGCGGACATGGAGACGCTCTTCGACGGCATCCCGCTGGGCGAGGTCACGACGTCGATGACCATCAACTCGACGGCGCCCATCCTCTTTGCCATGTATTTGGCGGTGGCGGAGAAGCAGGGAGTCAACGTCGAGCGTCAGGTCTCAGGGACGTTGCAGAACGACATTCTCAAGGAATACATAGCGCAAAAGGAATACATCTTCCCGCCGCGCCCCTCGATGCGGCTGATCACCGATCAGTTCGCTTTCGCGGCGAAGCACGTGCCGCGCTGGAACACCATCTCGATTTCGGGCTACCACATCCGCGAGGCGGGCTCGACGGCTCTGCAGGAGCTGGCGTTCACCCTGCGCGACGGCATGGAGTACGTGCAGTATGGCGTCGACGCCGGCCTGCCCATCGACGAGTTCGCGCCGCGGCTGTCGTTCTTCTTCAACAGCCACAACGACTTCTTCGAGGAGATCGCGAAGTTCCGGGCGGCGCGGCAGATCTGGGCCAAGGTGATGCGCGAGCGCTACGGCGCCAAGAATCCCCGCTCCTGGATGCTGCGCTTCCACACCCAGACGGCCGGCTGCTCGCTGACCGCCCAGCAGCCGATCAACAACGTCGTGCGCACGACGATCCAGGCGCTCGCCGCGGTGCTGGGCGGCACGCAGTCGCTGCACACCAACGCCCTGGACGAGACGCTCGCCCTGCCCACCGAATCCAACGCCCGCACGGCGCTGCGCACGCAGCAGATCATCGCCCACGAGTCGGGGGTCATCAACACGGTCGATCCCCTGGGCGGCTCCTGGTTCGTCGAGGAGATGACGCGGCGGATGGTGGACGGCGCCTTCGACTACATCCGGCGCATCGACGACTACGGCGGCATGGTCGAGGCGATCGAGGCCGGCTTCCCGCAGCGGGAGCTGATGGACGCGGCTTTCGCCTATCAACGGGCCTTCGAGGAGAACGAGAAGACGATCGTGGGTCTCAACGCCTTCCAGGTGACGGACGACGAGCCGATCGAGATCCTCTACATCGCCGACGATCTGGCGGACCGCCAGGTGGCGTTCCTGAACGACGTCAAGGCGCGGCGCGACGGCGGAGCCGTCTCCCGCACTCTCGATGCCTTGAAGCAGGGAGCGGCGGGGACCGACAACACCATGCCGCTGATCCTCGACTGCGTAAAGGCCTACTGCACGGTGGGCGAGATCAGCGACGCCCTGCGCGACGTCTTCAGCACCTACGAAGAGCCCGCGGTCTTCTGATCGGCATCGTCATGGCCAAATCAGGGACTGTTCGCGACCTTCTCCTCTACATGCTGTGGGCGGACCGCCATACGCTGGCGGCCATCCGCCAGGTGAAGCCGGAGGATCTCACCCGGGACGCCGGCATCAGCTTCGGCTCGCTGCTCGGCACCCTCGCCCACATGCTGGTTTCGCAGCGGCTGTGGCTCTCGCGCTTCCTGGGCAATCCGCTGGGAACGCTTCCCACACTCGACGAGTATCCCGACCTCCCCGCCTGGATCGCCGGTTGGGAGGAGTCGGCTTCGCACATCGAGGCCTTCCTCGCCGGTTTCTCCGACGCCGAGCTCGCCGCGCCGCTCACCTGGGCCTCCCTGCCGGATGGCGCCATCCACACCCTGCCACTCTGGCAGGCCGTGATCCACTTGGTGAATCACACCACCTACCACCGCGGGCAGGTGGTGTCGTTGCTGCGCCAGATGGGCTATCCGGTGCCGCATACGGATCTGATCGTTTACTTCAACGAGCGTTCGGGCGGGTGAGGCAAGACCCTCATCACCCCGGCCCTCTTCTCCCGCCCCCGCGCCACCCCCAACACCGGGAGAAGAGGGGGTCTCGACGGGGTGGGATCGAGGAGAATCCGGCAGCAGTTCCGCTTCGAGCCTTCCCCCACCACTCCCTCTCAGCTCTGGAATCTTGCTTTTCTCCCTCTTCTCCCGGTGTGGGGGGTTGGGAGGGGGCGGGAGAAGAGGGCCGGGGTGATGAGGGTCTTGGGGGGCCGGGGGAGCCCTGAAGCCCGACATCCGGGGTGATGAGGCCGGCCCTCTGCTACAATCCCCGCCCATGAACGATCGACGGGTTCGCATCCTGATCGCCAAGCCGGGCTTGGACGGGCACGACCGGGGCGCGAAAATTGTGGCGCGGGCGTTGCGCGACGCGGGATATGAGGTGATCTACTCCGGTCTGCGGCAGACGCCCGAGCAGATCGCCACGGCGGCCGTCCAGGAGGACGTGGACGCGGTGGGGCTGTCCATTCTTTCCGGCGCTCACAATGCGCTGCTGCCGGAGGTGACCCGGCTGCTCAGGGAACAGGGAGCGGAGGACATCCTGGTTTTCGCCGGCGGCATCATCCCGGAGCAGGACATTCAGCCGCTGAAGACCGCCGGTGTCGACGCGATTTTCCTGCCGGGTACGTCCACCAGGTCGATCGTCGAGTACCTGCAGGGCCGCTTCGCCGCCGCTTGACGGGCAATAAACCTCGCGGTGAGAACGGTTTGACTGCCCGGTTCCGGGGTGCTACGTTAGTCTGAAGAACGATGGAGGAGGAATGAAAAGAAGGATTCTGCTGGCGGACGACAGCGTCACCATCCAGAAGGTCATCGAGCTGACCTTCATGGATGAGGATTACGAGGTCCGCGCTGTAAGCAACGGTGACGAGGCGCTCGCCCTGCTGCCTGAGGTCAAGCCCGATTTCGTCATCGCCGACGTGCACATGCCGGGCGCCAACGGCTATGAAGTGTGCCGCAAGTCCAAACAGCTGCGGCCCGGCATTCCCGTGCTGCTGCTGGTGGGGACCTTCGAGCCTTTCGACGAGAACGAAGCCCGGGCGGCTGGAGCCGACTCCTTCTTGAAGAAGCCGTTCGACTCCCAGGAGCTGCTGCAACGCGTGCAGGAGCTGATGGCGCCCGAGGTGCCGGCGCCCGCCGCCGTGCCACCGCCTGCCGCCGTGCCGTCGCCGGTCATCACCGAACGGGCTTCCCTGCCCACTCTCGAATTTCCCTCCACGGCGGAGCCGGCTGCGCCCGGGCTCTCGGCCGAGCCGGACTGGGGCAGCTTCGATCTCGAAGCGCCATCGCCGTCCATTCCGCCGCCGCCCGCGCCACCCGCGGCGCCCGAGCCGTTCGATCACGAGCCCTCGTTCGCCCTGGAGCCCGATCCTACCTATCAGTTGGAGGAAGAGCCGGTGTTCGAGCTCGACGAGAGCCCGTCTCCCTTCAACGTACCGGGAGATGTCTTCGGCGCGCCGACCGAGCTGGCCCTCGAGGAGCCTCACGATCGCTATCTGCCGGAGGAGCCCCTCGCTGCGGAGCCGGCAGCTCCCACCCCGCACGCGGCGGGTTTCGATTGGGCACCGGCGCCCGAACCGCCCGAGCCGCCGCCGGCCTGGACGCCGCCGGCTGAGTTCGCGCCCGAAGCCTGGGATGCCCCCGAGCCCGAGCCCGCGCCGCAGGCCTGGAGCGCTCCGGCACCCGTGCCGCAGCACGCCGCGGCTCCCGAGGCCGGCAACGGCAGCGGCCAGCACCTTTCCGACGGCGACGTCGACCGCATCGCTCGCCGGGTGGTGGAGCTGTTGAGCGACAAGACCGTGCGGGACGTGGCCTGGGAGGTCATTCCAGACCTGGCGGAAGTGATCATCCGCGACCGCTTGCGCGAGCTCGAGTCTCAAGTCGAGTAACGCCTGCCTTCGGCCAAGTCCGAAGGTGAATAGGGAGCGGTGAGGTCGCCGCTCCCTTCTGTTTAGGGGACGATTCTTTGGGGACGCTTTCTTGGGGACGATGGTGATGACTGCGATGACCGTGACGACGCCGCCGGAAACGGCCGAAACGCCGGAGACGCCCGAGATGGACAAGCGCTTCGAGCCGAAGAGCTACGAGCAGCTCTGGCAGCGGCGCTGGGCCGAGAAGGAGTATTTCCGGGCCGAGGCGCCCTCGGCGAAGCCCCCCTTCTGCATCATGATCCCGCCGCCCAACGTCACCGGCAAGCTCCACGTCGGCCACGCTCTCCAGTCCACCCTGCAGGATCTGCTCACCCGCTGGCGGCGCATGCAGGGCTACAACGCCCTTTGGCTGCCCGGCACCGATCACGCCGGCATCGCCACACAGCTCATGGTCGAACGCCAGCTCGCGAGCGAAGGCACCAGCCGGGTCGCGCTCGGGCGGGAGCGCTTCCTGGCGCGGATGTGGCAGTGGAAGGAGCAGTACCACGGCAACATCCGCCAGCAGCTCGACCTGCTGGGCGCCTCCTGCGACTGGACCCGCGAGCGCTTCACCTTGGACGCCGGTCTCTCCCGGGCCGTGCGCGAGGCCTTCGTCCGCCTCTACCGCGAGGGACTCATCACGCGCGGCGAGTACATCGTCAACTGGTCCCCCACCCTGGGCACCGCCGTCTCCGACCTCGAAGTGGAGATGAAGACGGTGCAGGGCAAGCTCTACCACATCGCCTATCCGGTCGAGGGGAGCGACGAGCACATCGTGGTGGCCACCACCCGGCCCGAGACGATGCTGGGCGACACGGCGGTGGCCCTTCACCCCGACGACGAGCGCTACACGCACCTCCACGGCAAGGCGGCCCTGCTGCCGCTGGTGGGCCGGCGCCTGCCCTTCGTCGCCGATGCGGCGGTGGACCGCGAGTTCGGCACCGGCCTGGTGAAGATCACGCCGTTTCACGATCCCAGCGACTTCGAGATGGGCCGGCGCCACAACCTGCCGGGCATCAAGGTGATCGGTCCGGACGGCCGCATGACGGCCGAGGCGGGCCCGGATTTCGCCGGCCTCGACCGCTTCGAGGCACGCGCCAAGGTGGTGTCGCGGTTGCGCGACGAGGGTTGGCTGCTCAAGATCGAGGACCACGTTCACAACGTCGGCCACAGCCAGCGAGGCGGCGAGCCGATCGAGCCGCTGGTTTCGACGCAGTGGTTCTGCGACGTGTCGGAGATGGCGGCGAAGGCGCTGGCAGCCAACCGCGACGGCCGCCTCACCCTGGTGCCCGAGAGCTGGGACAAGACGTGGGAGCACTGGCTCGCCAACATCAAGCCGTGGTGCATCTCGCGCCAGCTCTGGTGGGGGCACCAGATCCCCGCCTGGTACACCGAGGACGGCCGCTGCTTCGTGGCCCTGACCGCCGAAGAGGCGGCGAAGGAGGCGGGCACCGACCGCCTGACGCAGGACCCGGACGTGCTCGACACCTGGTTCTCGTCGGCCCTGTGGCCTTTCTCCACCCTCGGCTGGCCGGACGACACCCTGGACTTCCGCACCTTCTATCCCACCTCGGTGCTGGTGACCGGCTTCGACATCCTCTTCTTCTGGGTGGCCCGCATGGTGATGGGCGGCCTGCACTTCACGGGCGAGGTGCCGTTCGCGGCCGTCCACCTGACGGGCCTGGTGCGCGACGCCGAGGGCCAGAAGATGTCGAAGACCAAGGGCAACGTGCTCGATCCCTCGGAGCTGATCGAGGCGTTCGGCGCCGACGCCCTGCGTTTCACCCTCGCGTCGCTCGACAGCCCGGGCCGGGACATTCCCTTGAACAAGGACCAGATCGCCGGCTATCGCGCCTTCGGCAACAAGCTGTGGAACGCCACCCGCTTCGCGTTGTCCCGAGTGGGCGATGCCCGGGTGCGGGAGACGATCGATCCGGCGGGGCTGGCGGCGCCCGAGCGGTGGATCCTGTCGCGCCTGTCGCGAGTGGCGGCGGAGGTGGAGCCGCGTTTCACGGCCTTCCGCTTCGACGAGGCCTGCAATCGCCTCTATCACTTCTTCTGGGGCGACTTCTGCGATTGGTACCTGGAGCTTTCGAAGCCGGCGCTGTTCGGCGACGCGCCGCGGCCGCGGGTGGGCGAGGTGCTGCTGACGGTGCTAGACCGCGCCTTGCGGCTGTTGCATCCCGTCATGCCGTTCCTCACCGAGGAGCTGTGGCAACGGCTGCCCGGCCACGAGGTCATCCATCCCGAGACCATCTGCCTCGCTCCCTATCCCGGACGCGAGGCCGCCTGGGAGAGCACCGAGGTGGAGGCGGGGATGGACGCCTTGATCCAGGTGATCACCCGCGTCCGGTCCCTGCGGACGGAGCTCGGACTGGCGCCCAAGGCGAAGATCGATCTCTTCCTTGCGGCCGACGCTTCCGTCGGCGAGCTGCTCGCGGAGCAGGCCCCGCTGCTGCGCTTCCTGGGCCGCGTCGAGACGGTGACGATGGGGGCGCCGCCGGAGGGCGCGGTGCGCGATCTTGTGGCCGGCGTCGAGATCGGCGTCAGCGTCGAAAGACAGGAGCTGGGCGAGGAGGAACGGAGCCGGCTGGCCAAGGAGCTGGAGAAGCTTGACCGTGACATCGCCAGCGCCGAGGCGCGGCTGGCGAACGCCGAGTTCCTGGCCAAGGCGCCGGCCCACGTGGTGTCGGGCGGTGTCGCCCGCCTGGCGGAGATGCGCGAACGGCAGTCCGCCCTGCGCTCCGGCCTGGGCCTTTCCTGAGGACGTCGGGACCCACCGTGGACTTCGAGCGCTACATGGCGGGCTTGAGGGCGCGCCGGGAACGTCCCGGCCCTCTTCCAGGCGGCCGGTCCAGCGGTCCCGAGAACCTGGTCGTGCTGCCCAGCGTCGACTCGACCAACACCCTGGCCCGTGCCATCGTCGCCGAGTATCAGAACGAAGCGCAGACGCTCTATCCGACGGTCGTCGTGGCCCTGGAGCAGACGGGCGGGCGAGGCCGTCAGGGTCGGAGCTGGTCGAGCCCGGCGGCCCTGGGCGTTTATGCCACTCGCGTCCTGCAGGTGGACGACGCCGGCCTGCTCCAGACTCTCCCCCTGCTGGTGGGCGTGGGGCTCTGCCGGGCGCTCGGCGCCCACCTGCCGGTGCCGTGCCGTCTCAAGTGGCCGAACGACCTGCTGGTGGAGGTGGGCGGCGAGCGCAGGAAGATCGGCGGCGTCCTCATCGAGGCCGCGGTGCGGCCGGGGGAAGCCACGCTGGCCTTGATCGGTTTCGGAGTCAACGTCTTCCACGAGGCGGCCGACCTGCCGGCGACCGCAACCTCGGTTGGCATCCTGGGAGGCAACTCCGGCAGCCTGGAGGACTTCACCTGGGACCTGGTGGAGGGGCTGGAGGCCGAGCTCGTGCATCTGGCCGACGCGGAGTACGCGATCGAGAGCTACCGCGCGTTGTCGATTCACCAACCGGGGGAGCCCATCGTCTGCCGCGCGGGGGAGAGCGTGACGGCCGGAACGTTCGTGGGCTTCGACGCCCTGGGCCGGCTGCTTCTGGAGAGCGACGGCCGCATCGTCCCGATCGCATCGGGAGAGGTGATCGAGGGATGAAGCGAGAGAAGAGCGACGCGAGCGATCCGCACGGCATTCTCGTCCTGGTGGACGTGGGCAACACCAACACGGTGTTCGGCATCTACCGCGGCGACGAGCTGGTGGAGAGCTTCCGCCTGTCGACGGACACCGAGCGCACGGCGGACGAGTACGGCTCGCTCCTCCTTCCTCTGTTCACGCTGCGCGGCGTCGATCCCGTATCGGCCGAGGCGGTGGTGATCTCCTCGGTCGTGCCGCCGCTGCATCTGACGCTGGAACGCATGGCCGAGCGCTACTTCGGCAGGAAGCCGCTGTTCATCGAGCCCGGAGTGCGCACGGGCATGCCGATTCGCTACGACAATCCCACCGAGGTGGGAGCGGACCGCATCGTCAACGCCGTGGCGGCCCGCGAGCGCTACGGCTCGCCGGTGATCGTCGTCGACTTCGGCACCGCCACCACCTTCGACGTGGTCAACGCGGCGGGGGAGTACATGGGCGGCATCATCACGCCGGGCATCACCATCTCGGCTGAGGCTCTCTTCGCGCACGCCTCGCGGCTCTACCGGGTGGACGTGCGCAAACCCACCGAGCTGGTGGGGAAGAACACTGCCGCCGCCATGCAGGCGGGCATCTACTACGGCTACATCGGCCTCGTCGACGGCATTCTCGAAAGGCTCCACGCCGAGATTCCCGGCGTCAAGAGCGTCGTCGCCACCGGCGGCCAGGCGCCGCTCATCGCCTCGGGCTCGAAGTACATCCGCGAGGTGGATCCCGACCTGACGCTGGCGGGCTTGAAGCTCATCTATGAGCGAAACCGCTGACGAAATCGACCCGGACCACGCCTACTTCCAGGCGGTCGAAGAAATCTTCGTGGAGCTGCGGGGGGCGCCGCTGCTGCTGTCGCCGGCGGACTGGCAGGTGGCGCGGCGCTGGCACCAGGAGGGTGTTCCACTCGATCTGGTGCGGCGGTCGCTGGCCGAGGTCTTCGCCAACCGCAAGGAGCGGGGCGCCAAAGGAAAAATCTCCAGCCTGCGCTACTGCGCTCCGGCCGTGGAGGCGGCGTGGGCGGACCTCAAGGAGCTCAACGCGCCGGGGCTGCGGACGGCGGCGCCCGGCTTCGAGGTCGCGCCCCGTCTTGCTTCCCTCGCGGCAGCCCTACCTTCCTCGTTCGCCGGTCACGAGACGCTGGCGGCTCGCGTCAACGCCATGACCGGCGATCCCCAGGAGGTCGAGGACCGCCTCGCCGCCCTCGATCGCGAGATGCTCGACACGGCCGCCAACAGCCTTACCGAGGACGGCCGGACCGAGATCGACGCCGCGGTCGAGAAGACCCTGGCACTTCTCCGCGGCCGCCTGCCGGCCGACGAGATCGAGCTCTCGCGCGAACGGCTGTTCCGCCAGACTCTGCGCCGGCGGCTGGGGCTGCCGGTGCTGTCGCTCTTCTCGCCGGAGGCGGAAGGATAATAGGCGGAGGCGGGCCGGAGGCCCTCGGCGAGGCCTCCGGTTTTAACAGGTTGTGCCGTCAGGGCAGCGGGGACAGCCGGTGGCCGTCGGCGCTCGCTCGCAGGGTCCAGATATCCGAGTTGAAGACGTTGAAGAGGGCGTTGATCTGGAAGCCCTGGATGTGGGCGGTCCAGACTCCCGGCGCCGGATTGGCGACCGTCGCCCGTTCGGGAGTGCTGAGGGTGGCGCCATCGAAGATGAAGTTGCCGCTCGGATCCTCGAGCACGAGGTCGATGTCGTTGGTGGGATAGTTGCCCCACTCCAGCAGCCAGGAGAGCAGGAACGAGAGCTGCGAAGTGCCGGCCGGCACCTGGATGCGGACGGCCGTGTCCTGCCCCTGCTTGATCTTGCCCACTGAGGTCGGCGCGTTGAGCGATGCATTGTGGCGCTGAATGACCACGTCACAAGCGACGTTGCCGGCGTTGGTGGAGTCTCCCTGGACGGACACCCGCACCAGGCCGGCCAGTGGCAAGGGCACGTCGAAAGTCGTGTCGGCGACGATGAAGCCGGCCGCCCGGGTCACGGCAAACGAGGTATAGGCGTCGTTCACCGTCACGAAGACGTCGTCGCCGAAGAGCTGGTTCTGGCTCGCGGGGGGCAAGGCGGGAGTGACGTTCTTGATGGTGACGGACAAGTCGTCGATGCTGTCCTGGGTGAGCACGTAGAGCTGGGCCATCTGGCCGGGCTTCAGATTGCTGAGGTGGGTGGTGGAAGTGTTGCCGTTGAAATTCACCGGCGTGATGCCCAGCAGCAGGAGATTCAGGGGGATGCTCGGAAGACCGAGGCCAAAGGGCAGGAGCGGGCTCACGTTGCCGGCCGTGAGCTTGGCGGCGGCGGCGGAAACGTTGAGCAGGCCGTTGCCGCGATCGACGGCGCCCGAGTTGTCGGCGAAGGCGACGGCATTGGCGGACGAAGCGAGCGCGTTGCGGATCTGCGTGGCGGTGGCGGCAGGAAACTTCTGGCGCAGGATCGCCGCGGCGCCGGAGACCGTGGGCGCCGAGAACGAGGTACCGGAGGCCAGGGAGATGCCGCCGTTGGCCTGCTGCACGAAGCTCGCTAGACCGTTGGCCGAGACGCCGATGCCGACGCGGCCGTCGGGCAGCGGGCCGCGCGAGCTGAAGGTGGCCGTTTGCAGACCGGAGAAAGGCCGCCACAGCAGGCCGATGCCGAGGCCGAACTGCAGGTCGCGCAGCACCCGCTCGTGGGCCGCGGTCGAGGCTGCGCCGACGGTCAGCGAGCCGAAGCCGGTGCCCGGGGAACCGACCGTCATGGAGCCGGGACCGTCGTTGCCGGACGACACGGCGACCGTGATCCCAGCCTGCAACATCTGGAGAGTCAGCTGGTCCTCGAGGTCCTGGCCCGCGAACAGCGTGCCGCCGCCGAGACTCAGGTTGACCACCTGGATGGGCAGCGAGTTGAAGACGCACGGGTTGTTCTCGCCGCCGCAGCCGGGGTTGGTGGGCACCGAAGGCATGCCGTTGTTGAAGTTGCGGCGCAGGGTGATGGCGCGGTCCATGCCGGCCAGGATGATCGAGGTCGACGTCGAGTTGCTGGTCGAGGGAAAGACCTTGATGGCGTAGATGCTGGCCGCCGGCGCGACGCCGATCATCGGCACGCCTGACAGGTTCGTAGGGCAGCCGAGCACCGAGCAGGGGATGACGCTCGACGGTGCGTGGACCTGCAGCGACTGCACGAGGGTCGATGTGTTGGCGAAGAGGAAGATCGCGTGGGCGGCGATCATGGAGCCCGTTTCGGTGCCGTGGGGGTTGTTCAGGGTCGAGGTGGCGGAGGCGACCGGGTCGCCGGGAACGAAGCTTTCGCCGCCGATCACGGTGCCGGCCAGCGCCGGTACGACGGTGGGATTGTTGGCGGTGCCGCTGTCGATGTCGGCCACCACCACGCCATTGCCCAGAAATCCCTGGCTCTGGAGAGCGCTGGCGCCGATCAGGTCGTTGTTGAAGCTGTAGTCGGCGGGCCGGGCGCCGATGAATCCCGGCAACTGGGTGGCGCTCAACACCTGGGTGCTACTGGCCGCCGGAAGATTCTGCACGTCGGCGGGCGGCGGCAGGCTGACGAGGATGTCCTTGGTCATGCCGACGACGTCCGAGCGGCCCTGGACGGCGGGGACCGCCGAGACCGGCAGGGTGACGGCGAGGCCCGGGACGTTCTGGTACACCTGGTCGACGCGAGCCCCTGGGATCTGGCGGATGGCGGCTGCCGCCGCGTCGCATCCCGGAGAACATTGGAGAACAAAGCTCTGGACCGCCGTTTTCGCGCCGGCGGCCATGGGAACGGCGAGGGCGATGGCGATGCCAGCCCACAGGATGGATACCTTGAAACCACGGACTCTTCCTGTCTGCATGCGACCTCCTTACTCTGGGTTTGCAGCATTGAACCCCGGGCACCGATGCCCGGACTGGTGACACCCAACCTATTTGGAAGCGCTCAGTTGACGATGGGAAAACGGCGGCGGCATGGTGGCCCAACCAATTTGCGATGCAGTTGGTAACTTACTTTCGGTGCAAGTTCTTTGTCAATCCAGCCGGGAGAGTTGTCACGACTGGGAGAGCTCCGGCGTCTCTTCCCGTATTTAAGTCAGGTGGATTGTTGAGCGATAGCAGCAAGTTTTTCCGTTTTTATAGAGCATGGATCTACGAACTGCTCCCATGCTCCTGCCGGCCGCGGCCTTCGCCGCCGGTTCCTGGCTCGCCTTTGAGCTCCCGTATTTGCCGGTGCCGCTGCTGGCGGTTCTGGCACTTCTGGCCTTCGCCCTGCGACGGCCCGCCGCCACCGGCCTTGCCTTCCTGGCCTTGGGTCTGCTCGTCGCGACCCTTCGCGCCGGCCTCCCCGCGGACTCCGCTTCAGGCTTGAACCGGGAGCGACCGGTGGAAGCCGTCGTCAGGGTCGCCGGCCACTGGTCCCCGGACGACGAGGGCTGGTCCGCGCCGGCCCAGGTGCTGAGGCTGCGTCAAGGCGACCGTGTCGGCTCGCCTCCCCTGGAAGTCGTCGTACACCTTCCGGACGCGGAGGAGATTCCTCCCTCTTTCGGCACGACGCTGCGCCTTCAGGGCTATCTCAGCCGCTCGCCGGGGTTTGCCAATCGCATCCCCGTGATGCCTGGCCCCTGGCGGCTGCGGGTAAAGAGCCGCCAGCTCCTTACCGTCGAAGAGCCGGCCGGCTGGATCGCCCGTCTCTCTGAGTCCCTTCGCCGCCGGGTGGAGGAGGCCTACCGGGCCGCGGGACCCGGCAGCGCCGGCGACCGTCAAGGCAAAGCCCTGGCTCGCGCTCTCGTTCTGGGCGATGCCGGCGAGCTCCCTCTGGACTGGAAACGAGGGCTGCGGGTGACGGGCGTCTACCATCTCCTCTCCGTCTCCGGCGTGCATGTGGCGCTGGTGGCGGGCGCGGTCTGGCTGCTTGGAGGATTCCTTCCCCGGCGGCCCCGGCTGTTGCTGATGCTCGGGGTCAGCGCCCTCTATCTGCTGCTCGTGGGGCCGCTGCCGGCGCTGGTGCGTTCCGCCGTCATGGCCTGGCTCGCCGTGCTGGCTCTCCTCGCCGAACGTCCGCCGGCCGCCGCCAATGCCCTGGGGTGGGCCGTGATCCTGCTCCTGACGGTCTCTCCCGAGCAGGCGCGGGCGCTCGCGTTCCAGCTCACCGTGGTGGCCACGGCGGGCCTGCTGCTGTTCTCGCCGCTGCTTGCGGCCCGCTGGCGCCGCCGCCGTCTGCCGCGCTGGCTCACAGGGTCTCTAGCAGCAAGTGCTGGTGCCGAGCTCTTCACGCTCCCCTGGACGGTGTCGCACTTCTATCTGCTCACGCCCGTGGCGCCGCTGCTCAACCTGCCGGCTGTGCCGTGGACCGGGCTGACGCTGGCGGCCTCGCTGCTGTGGACGTTGGTGGCCCTCGTGTCGCCTGACCTGGCGGCCTGGCTGCTGCCCGTTCTCGATCGGCTGGCAGCGCCATTCTCCTGGCCGTCCCGCATGCCGCCTGTTTTCTGGGGTGCCTTGCCGATGGCGATTTCTTTTTGGACGGCTTCGCTCCTCGCCGTCTGTATCGGGCTGGCCCTTTTACTGCCGCCAAGACTTTGGACGGCGCGCCTTCTCGCCGTGTCGTGCGCCGGAGCCGGCTTGTGGGCGGCGGCTGCGGGTGTGGGAATCGAGCGCCGCGGTCCCGAGCTCTCGCTGCTCGACGTCGGACAGGGAGACTCGATTCTGCTGCGCGATGGCGACAGCGCCATTCTCGTCGACGGGGGAGGCTGGGACGGCGCCGACCTCGGCGGCCGCGTCCTGCTGCCGGCCCTGCTGGGCGAAGGCGTTCATCACTTGGACGCCTTGGTGATGACGCATCCGGACCGCGACCACTGTGGCGGCCTGGTGGACATTGCCGCGTATCTCAGCGTCAAGGAGACCTGGACGGCTCCCGGCTGGGAGCCCGCGGGGTGTGCCGGCAAGCTGCTGTCGCTGCCGGGAGCGCGGCACCGGTTTTTCTCGCGAGGCCAGCGCTTGAGCCTCGGCCGCTGGCGGCTGACCGTTCTCCATCCGCAGGCGGACGGACACCGCGCCGCCAACGAGCGCTCGCTGGTGCTGCTGGCCGCCGTCAACGGTCGCCGGGCCCTGCTCACCGGCGACATCGAGCGCCAATCGGAGCACGAGCTGGCCGATTGCTGCAGCCGGGAGTTGCGGACCGACGTCCTCAAGGTTGCGCACCATGGCAGCCGCACTTCCTCGACGCCGACTTTTCTCGAAGCGGCCACGCCCCGCCTGGCGCTGATCTCCTCCGGCGTCCGCAACATCTACCACCACCCTTCGCCCGAGGTGGTGGAGAGGCTCTTGGAAGGCGGAGCGAGGGTCCTGCGTACCGACCGCAGCGGCGAGATCCAGCTCTCTTTCGGTAGGGACGGAAAGATTCGGATCACGACTCCGGGAGCGCCCAAGTGAGAGGGCGTGCCTCCTGACACGCCCTGGTGCCGGCGTTCAGCCGCAGTCGCAGGTCTTACAGGTTTGCGTGATCGGGCACAGGCAGGAGAAGCAGAAGGACCAGCAGAGGGTCTCTTCGGTTCCGCCTCCTGCTGCCCGAGTCATTTCTGCCGAGCTGAGCAGTCGCAGCGTCTCGCGGCTCAAGGCCAGCTTCTTGATTCCCTTCTTGTTCATGTCATCCTCCTATGCTTGGAAGGATAACAGAGAGGCACGGCGGACAAGACGCCGTCCGGAGAGCGAGCGTCTCGGCCACGCCGTACACGTCGGCTCCGTCGTATAGCTGTACCCTATCGACGAATGGATCCCGTGCTCGCCATCGTCGGCCCCACCGCCACCGGCAAGAGCGCGCTGGCGTTGGCCTTGGCCGAGAGGCTCGGTGGGGAGATCGTCAACGCCGACGCTCTCCAGGTCTACCGCGGGTTCGACATCGGTACGGCGAAGCCGCGCCCGGAAGAACGCGCGCGGGTGCCCCATCACCTGATCGACATCCTCGAGCCGCAAGAGCGTTACTCGGCCGGCGAGTTCGCCCGCCGAGCGCGGGAGGCGATCGCGGAGATCCAGGGGCGGGGGAGGGCGCCCATCGTGGTGGGCGGCAGCGGCCTCTACCTGCGGGCCCTGTTCGAAGGGCTCAGCCCGGTGCCGCCGGGCGATCCGGAAGTACGCCGGGAGTTGCGGGAGCGCTTGGATTCTGAGGGACTGGCGCCGCTGCGCGAGGAGCTGATCGGGCTCGATCCGGTTACCGCGCAGCGGCTGGGGGCCGGTGATACACAGCGGGTGCTGCGGGCTCTGGAGGTCGCTCTCGTCTCGGGCCGGCCGCTCTCTGCCTGGACTGCCGAACAACCCTTTGGGACTCAGGGCATTGCGGTTGTTCGTGTTGGTTTGACGCTTCCCCGTAGCATCTTATACGATCGAATCGCTGGCCGAGTGACCCAGATGCTGGAAGCGGGCTGGTTGGACGAGGTGGCGGCGCTGCTGCGCCGGGGATTCTCTGCTACCCTTCCCGCTTTCCAGGCGATCGGATATCGTCAGCTTGTCCGCTATCTCGGGGGGACGCTGTCTCTCGAGCTGGCGATTGCTGACATCGTGCGGGAGACGCGGCGTTTCGCGAAGCGGCAGGAGACCTGGTTTCGGAAGGAGCCGGCGGTTGCCTGGTTTTCCGCCCAGGATCTTGAACGGCAGATTCCGGGAGTACTTGAACATGCCAAGCACAGGGGTCTCGGGAGGGCGTATGGCT
>Ga0134121_10001267_pt1 | contig 24032 bp, 22 predicted proteins | sample KB301_FD_96463 | JGI IMG/M metagenome (GOLD analysis project Ga0134121, IMG submission 96463) | Terrestrial soil microbial communities without Nitrogen fertilizer from Kellogg Biological Station, Michigan, USA - KB3-0-1 | ecosystem: Environmental > Terrestrial > Soil > Unclassified ... | reverse complement strand
TACATCGAGGGTTTGTCATACGAGGAAATCGCGAGCGTGATGGGTTGTTCGAAAGGCACGGTGGCTTCACGACTGAATCGTGGTCACAGCCAGTTAGCGAAGCGACTGTCGCACTTGAACAATCCGGCAGCGTGGGGTGAGTAATGTGGCATAAACACGTAACAAAAGATATTTCAGCTTACTGTCATGGAGAACTGTCGAACGAAGAGTCGAAGCAGTTTGCGGAGCATATTATTTCGTGCGCGAAGTGTCGCGCAAAATTTGAAGAAGTTAAGCTTGGTGTGAAACTCGCCGAACAACTGCCGCAGCTTGCCGCGCCCGATCATCTCTGGCGCGATCTTGAGTCATTACTCGATCGCGAGCCAGTTGAACTTCGTCCGGCACGAGTTTATGCGTGGCAATTGAAAGCCGCGGCGGCCGTGTTGATTTTGCTTTCGGCCTGGGGTGTTTGGCTCGTCTATAGCAATCGCGATAATGCGATCTTATCTGTTAATGGAAAGCCTGCGTGGCGAGTGAAGCGAATCGATGGCGCACCAAAAGTCGGAGCGGAACAAATCTCAAACAACGGTGAACTGGCTGTTGGTGAGTGGTTGGAGACTGATGGAAACTCGCGCGCGCAGATCGCAGTCAGCTCGATCGGCAGCGTCGATATCGATGAGAACACGCGGGTGCGATTGTTGGAAACACAACCGACAGAGCATCGTCTCGAGCTCGCGCGCGGAAAGATGAGCGCGCACATCTGGGCGCCGCCACGTTTATTCTTTGTTAATACACCTTCTGCAGTCGCGGCCGATCTTGGTTGTGCTTACACGCTTGAAGTTGACGATCAAGGATCGAGTTTGTTGCGTGTGACGTCGGGTTGGGTGGCGTTGGAGTTGGAGAATCGCGAATCGATCGTACCGGCTGGTGCTGCGTGTGAGACGCGACCGTCGTTCGGTCCGGGCACTCCATACTTCGTTGACTCTGCGGCGGGATTTCAGGCCGCGTTGAAACAAGTCGACTTCGATCCGGATGCTGCGGCGCGTAGGGCGGCACTGATTGCGATGTTGGACCAGGCTCGTCCACGCGACACGCTCACACTATGGCACTTGTTAACGCGTGTCGAGGGCGAAGACCGCGCGCGTGTTTACGACAAGATGGCTACGTTATTCCCGCCACCGGCAGGCGTCACTCGTGAAGGCGTTTTGGCGTTGAATCAACAGATGCTCGACGCGTGGCGCGACGCCATGGAGACAACGTGGATGGGCATTTGGAAAGGCGTGCCCAAGCCGCTCGCCGAAGCTTACTGGAAAACGAAGAACGGGTTGAGTCGCCGGTTGAAAGAGATGGCGCCTAAGTGAGCCACAAAAGGCACAAAGAGGAACACAAAAGGCACAAAACAAATCTTGTAATCTTGTGAATCCTGTAATCGTGTCTAAGTCTTGGGTAGATGGCTCGTATCGTTAACCACTAACACTCGCACAAATCCATCGTCACGAAGCTCAAACTTCGTAATCCCGCAATTCGCACTCGAGATCCAGACGGGTTTCAGTTCGGGAGCGTCCAGCGCACCCATGAGGTGTAAGGCGAGGATGCAGATGGTGCCGGTGTGGCTGAAGACCGCGATCTTGCCACCACGATGTTCTTCGATGATCGCGTCGAGCTTTTGTACCGCGCGGTCGAGTAGTTGTCGATAACTCTCACCGCCCGTCAACACGTATTCGAAGTCTCGCCTCAACAACGCCGCATACTGCTCGGGATGTTGCTGGGCGGCGTCTTCAAATGTCAGGCCTTCCATCACGCCCACATCACGTTCGCGAAACGCAGATGTGCTTTGAACGGTCAAACCGGTCATGTTCGCGAGCGGCTTCGCGGTTTCCATCGCGCGCGCGAGGTCGCTCGAATAGATGGCCGTCAGTGATTCGGATTTGAGTGTGCGGGCGGTGGCTTCGGCCTGGTTGCGGCCGCGTGCGGACAAGGGAGTTGCCGTGTGACCGCCAAAGCGACGTTCAGCATTCCCTTTCGATTGACCGTGACGAATCAGGAGGACATTCGTAGAGTGGGGCATTTCTAAAACAATTGCTGTTTAAGCCGCGACTGCGTCAGCCTTCAACTTCTCCGCCTGATAATGCGCGACGAGCGCGTCGATGAAAGGATCGAGGCCGCCTTCCATCACGAGATCAAGCTGGTGGATCGTCAAACCGATGCGGTGATCGGTGACGCGATTCTCTTTGAAGTTGTAAGTGCGAATCTTCTCGGAACGATCGCCGCTGCCGACCATCGAGCGACGCTCGCTCGCGAGTGCTTCGTGCTGCTTCTGCTCTTCAAGCTCCTGCAGGCGCGCACGCAAAACACGCATCGCTTTGTCGCGATTCTTGATCTGCGACTTCTCGTCCTGCATGGAAACGACGGTGTTCGTCGGCAAGTGCGTGATGCGCACCGCAGAATATGTCGTGTTGACTGACTGCCCACCTGGACCAGACGAGCAGAACGTGTCGATACGAAGGTCCTTCGCATCGATCTTCACGTCGACTTCTTCAGCTTCCGGCAACACCGCCACCGTGATCGCCGAAGTGTGAATTCGTCCACTCGCTTCAGTCTGCGGCACACGCTGCACGCGATGAACGCCCGATTCGTGCTTCAACTTCGAATAGACCTTATCGCCTTCGATCAGCACGATCGCTTCCTTGAGACCGCCGATGCCTGATTCTGACGCTTCGAGCACTTCGAACTTCCAGCGCTGCTTTTCAGCGTAACGCGAGTACATCCGCACCATTTCTGCGGCAAACAGCGTTGCCTCATCACCACCAGTTCCGGCGCGAATCTCGAGAATCACGTTCTTCTCGTCATTCGGATCGGTCGGGATCAGGAGGAGCTTGAGCTCGCGGTCCGCGTCGTCGATACGTGTCTGCAACGAGTCAAACTCGACGCGCGCCATCTCGCGCATCTCCTCGTCGTCAGACGTATCCATCAACTCGCGCGCGTCCGCCAGCTCGGCTTTCAATCCCTTCCACGCCTGGTATTTGTTTACAACTTCCTGAAGCGTGCGATGTTGCTTCGCGGCTTTGCCGTACGCGGAAGGATTCGAGATCAGCTCGGGAGACGAAAGCTCCTGAGTCAACTCTTCATACCTTTTAACTATCTGTTCCAGTTTGTCTAACATGTAGACCTCATTATGACAGCGGCGCCGGCTGCGGCTCTCCCGTCTGCGGCTCCAGCTTCAAAGATTCTTTCAACGCTTCGATCGCAACTTCGAGTTGGTTGTCATCGGGTTCCTTCGTGGTGACGTTTTGCAGCCACACGCCCGGCCTCGTCATAAATTTGAAGAACCAACTACTCTCTTTTTTCGCCGAGAGCCGAATGATCTCGTACGAGAGACCGGCGACAACCGGCATCAGCACGATGCGGATCAGGAAGTTCAGCAGCAGCGAATCAAACTTGATCACAGAAAAGAGCACGATCGCCACGAGCATCACGACCATCAGGAAACTCGTGCCGCAGCGCGGGTGTTGTCGCGGTTGCGGCCGCGCGTTCTCGACCGTCAGCGGCAGACCTGCTTCCCACGTAAACACCGTCTTGTGTTCTGCGCCGTGGTATTGAAAGACGCGGCGAATATCCTTCAAGAGCGAGAAGCTGACGATCATGATCAAAAAGAACGTCATGCGAATCATGCCGTCGATCAGGTTGAACGCGACTGAAGGACGCACTGGATGCAGGTACGTTCGCACTGTGGACCATGCATTCGTGTACCACGCTTCATTCTCGGGTTCCGAGGCCGCAGGCGCAGCAACGTTAGCAGGCGCTGCAGTACTCGTCGCCGTAGCAGGCGTTGTCGCCCAGCCAGCGCCGATGAACAGCGCATTCGTCAGCAACAACGGTGCAGCGACGAAGAGCAGTACGTTGAAGATCAGCGCGAAAATTATCGATCCGACTGCAGCGCCCGTCGCGCCTTTCTTCAACTCGTCTTTCGAACGCTTCTGCGTCGGCACCGGAAACAGACCCGGTACAGCGCCAGTCAGACCAGCAAAATCTCCTTCGCCCTCGATCACCGCCGGCGAGAGCGCCACTTTCACCTCTTCCGCCGCCTCTGCCTCAGCGAAAGCCTCGTTAGCGGAGTAGTTCAGCGCCTTGATACCGAGCCCCATCGACTGCACGAGCACCGCGCCGCCGCGCAACACCGGCAATTTGAGGATCGGATATTTATCGCTCCACTTCGGCAGCCGTGCCGCGGTGTTTACGATCGTGCCGTCGGCCTTGCGGACGGCGATCGCGTAGGCGTTTGGCGTTCTCATCATTACGCCTTCAATGACCGCCTGGCCGCCAACGATTAGATCTCGTTCTGGTGTACTCATGATCTTGATCTGTAGTTACAAAAATGCCGGCGTGTGATGTAGTTCGCGACTTAGCGAGAGCTACTGACTTACGCCGGCAGGCTGGAAATTGTGATGGCTAATGCTGTGTGGAAGCCGCGGTCTCGGCGGCTGGTTTCTTGCCGTAACGCTTGTTGAAACGATCCACGCGTCCGGCGGTATCGACCAGCTTTTGCTTACCGGTGAAGAACGGATGGCAAGCCGAGCAAATTTCGACGTGCAGGTCGCCCTTCTTGGTCGAGCGGGTCTGGAATGTCTCGCCGCAAGCGCAGGTAACAGTTATATCGACGTATTCTGGGTGAATTCCTGGTTTCATCTTGTCACTCTCTCATAGGCGGCACCTCGCCGCATTTTCAAACAGGATATCTTAGAGTCCCGTCCGCGGGCACGTCAAGCAGCGTAGTTAACTCCGCCCTTTTGGGTTTAACGAGTCAAAACTGGAGAAGCGGAAACGTTTTTCAAGAATTCAACATTCTGGTTATCAGAACAATCCAAATAGGGGGTTACGAATGTCCCGGGATTTATCATCCAGCGTTGAGTTCTTAAGACCGCCAGGTCCATCCGCACCCACCGGCATAACCAATGAAATCGCGACGGCATCAGCCTTCAGTGACCCGCAGCGAGTAGGAATACTCATGAAGGCGGCGAATTTGCGCGGCGCAGGGATCTTGTCTGCTGAAAGCTTTGACAACGCGCTCGCAAGCGATTCGCTCGCCAATCTCGAAGTTGTCATCGGTGACAACAATATCCTGCCCGCTTGGTTCCTGGACGTTGCGCCGACCCGCTCAACGGCAATCTGCAAGATCAAAGCGAGCGGCACGAACTATAAAGGAGAAAAAGGCGAGTGGGCTGGTACCGGATTTCTCATTTCCGACAATATTATCCTCACGAACCATCACGTCATTAACTCCATCGCTACCGCGCGCAATGCCGAGTGCATTTTCAACTATCAGCGCGATCCGGAAGGCAAGGACCTGCCCGTAAAACGCTTCCGCCTTCAACCTGAGCGTCTCTTCATTACGAGCCCAACTCCGCAAGGCCTGGATTTTACGTTTGTTTGGGTAGACGGCGTGCCCGGCAAAAAGTTTGGGACTGTTCCCTTCAACCGCGACTTTTTTGTGATCAGAGAGCGCGATGTTGCGAACATCATCCAGCATCCCGGCGGCGATTATAAAGGCGTGACTTTGCAGGAGAACAAAGTCACAAACATCGACGAAAGCCTCGTCCACTACGTCTCGGACACGAAACCCGGCAGTTCAGGAAGCTGCGTTTTCAACAACAGTTGGATGCCGTTCGCGCTACATCACGCCAGCGCTGACAACGATCGCCCAGACGAACGAAACCCGTCCCGTTTCGTCAACGAAGGCATCAGGTTCTCGGCCATTGTCGCCTACCTGGAAAAGCTCAAGCAGGACCAGCCGCAACAACGTGCTTCGATCGAAGAGATTCTCTCGCATGTAAACGGAACTGACGCGGTCCTCGGTCACTTTGGCGCGCTCGGGCGTGTGGTGCCGAATGAAGGTACGGCTGTCGAAACCATGGTGGACATCTACAAGGGCGAAGCTGGTGACATCGATGTTGGCTTTTGGAATATCGAGTGGTTCAACCTCCACTATCAGGAGAAACTCAAGCGAGTAGCCGATGTCATCGTGAAGATGAATCTCGACATCTGGGCTTTCGAGGAGACCTCCGCCGAAGCAACGCAAGCGCTCGTCGATTATCTGCGGGACGCTTATCACCTCGACTTCGCGTGTGATTTCTCAGAGCCAGATGCCCCAACCGATAAGCAGACGACAACCGTGATGTGGAACCAGAAGACTGTCACCGGCAGGAAGGAGCAGTGGCCGGCCGAGATAGACGAGTGGTTCCAGGTACACAGCGAAGATTTCGAGGACCTTCATCTCGAGGCGGTCGAAGGAAAGGTGTTCGATCGGTACCCGGCGCTCTTCCGGTTCTCGAATAACGGCGGTGAGGATTTTGACTTTAATCTCGTGCCGCTGCACCTCAAGGCGAAGGGCGAAGGCGGGAAACGCAGGCGCATGGCCGCCGCCATTCTCGGAGCCGCAATCGCCAAGATGATCGACGAGCACGGGGCCGATAGCGATTGGGTTGTGGGCGGTGACTTCAATGCTCCGCTCGCCAGTGATGACTTCAGCAAGCTGATCTCCGGCGGCATGGTTCCGTTGAGTGCCGGAGATGAAGAGGGCGGCGCATTTTCATATATCAAGGGACCAAATTCACTCATCGATCACATCTTCCTGTCGCCGAACCTGGCGGAAACTTACGGGGCCGATGATTACTTCATCGTGGCCGCCGACAAGGATGCTCCTGACTACCTATTGGCGCTCAGCGATCATCGCCCGGTCCTGGTCCGACTCAGTCTCAACAGTAATCAACCAAATGATGAGAGTGTAATTATGAGAAACGAAAAAGGATTTCCAGAGTCGTTACGCGACAGGTTATCAGTTCTCGACGTAGACGCCGGAGCTGGCCCAAGCCGTTCGAGAAGTAATGGTTCGAATCGAGGCGAGACGTCGGTAAGTGTACCGTTGAGCGTCACGATTAGCGGAGATGAGATCAATCTCTCCGCGCGTCTAAACCTGCGCCAGCTCACTTCGTTGGTGGGCCAGCCTTCGATTGGAGTTGCGGAAGAAGCTGTCACCATCGATCCCAACTACAGTAATCGTAAGGGCTACAATCCGAATTTTCTCGGCGGCAGCTCGGTGAAAATACCTTTACCAAAACTGTCGGCCCAGATGAAGACAAAGGCTGCCATCAATCAGGAAGCTGCCAGCGGTACGGACAAAAACGTCCTGCCTTATCATCATTACAGTGTTGTAATGAATAAGGAGAGACGCCTCGCGTTCTTCACTGCCGTCAACATCGACGGGACCATTTTCTACAACATCAAGCGAGAAACCGATAAGTGGATCTTTGATCCAAGGCTTGATCAGGACGAGCAGACGGGGAATGACGTTTATAAGAACAACCCGCTCGACCGCGGACATCTGGTGCGCAGACTTGACCCGGCGTGGGGAACCTCGCAGGAACTCGCGAAGGTGGCCAACGACGACACGTTCCATTACACCAACAGCACGCCGCAGCACCATGACTTCAACGCGGGCCAGTCGCTCTGGGCCGGGCTCGAGGACTACATTCTAAAGAACGCCGACGTGCGTGATTTCAAAGTGTCAGTCTTTACTGGACCAGTCTTCAGCGACGAGGATGACCAGTACCGTGGCATACAACTCCCGCGTCAGTACTGGAAGGTCGTGGCAATGGTGAAGGATGACGGAAAGCTCTCCGCGACGGCTTACCTGCTGAGCCAGGCGAAACTGTTGCAGGGCATTGGCGAGGAGGCCTTCGATCCCGAGGCGTTCTCTTACGGAGCTTATAGAACGTTCCAGGTTCCGGTGAAGAGAATCGAGAAGTTGACCGGGCTGGATTTTGGTCAGCTTCGCAACTTCGATCCGAAGAAGAATCTCGAAAGTGATTTCGGCGGACTCGAAGCGCTTGAGCCGCGTGAAGCGGTGTTGGAGGATTACAGAGATATACAGTTCTAAAAAAAGCCTTTCACGCAAAGACGCAAAGGACGCAAAGACGCAAAGGCGGGTCAAATAATTCGGGCGGGCCTTTGCGTCTTTGCCTCCTTTGCGCCTTTGCGTGAGTACTTCTTCGAGTTTCTCTCCCAAAAGACTCCATCTATGTAACCCTGAATCGTTTGATCTTCCGATGCAACCTCCAGCCGCTTCTGCGCCAGGCAACAGTAACCCTCGTCAATCTCAACACCGAGATAATGCCGCCCGAGTTTCTTCGCGACAACCGTCGTCGTCCCAGAGCCGTTGAAGGGATCAAAGACGAGATCTCCTTCACGCGAGCTCGCCAGCACGATTTTCGCCAGTAGTTTTTCGGGTTTCTGCGTTGGGTGATCGGTGTTTTCCGGCATTGACCAGTACGGCACGGTTATATCAGTCCACAGATTCGACGGATGCGTCACGCGGAAGCGTCCGTTTTTCGTTTCCGTCCAATCTTTAGGCTCGCCATTGCTGTGCGTGTACGGCGCGATCACCTGACGCTTGAGCATCACCGCTTCAACATTGAAGTAATAATCGTCACTAACAGTGAAAAACCAAATATCTTCCGAACAGTTCTTCCAGTTAGACTTCGCGCCACGTCCTTTCTCGCGTTCCCATGTGATCCGGTTCTGCGGAATGAAATATTTCTCACCAACACGTTGAATCGCCGCTGAGCTCCGCCAGTCGCCGCATATATAAATAGACGCCGTGCGTTTGAGTATTCGGACGGTTTGCGACAGCCAGGAATCGAGCCATTCGGAGTATTCGTCAATTGACGTTTGCTTGAACTTGCGGTCGTTGAAGCTCTTCGTGAGGTTGTAGGGCGGATCGGCAAACATCAGATCCACGGATTGTTCCGGCAACAACGGGAATGCTGTGAAAACGTCCTGACAAAAGATTTTGTCACGCACATTTTCGAGACTCGCGGGCGCTTCCAGCTTTGTGAGTGAGGCTTGGTATCGTGCCAACTCCGACGCGGAAAGCGTCAACGTTCGATTGAGCGGAGCGCGAGTTCCGTCTGTATTTGACACACTCACACTTTACCGCACTTGGAAAAAATTCGTGAGATCATTGTCACCATGAGGTAATATGAATCGCGCTTTGCTATAATTCGTTTTCGCTTTCTTCCTTTACTCGCTGTAACAGCAGTGTTTACGAAGCGATTGTCTCCCCGATCCCATTGTGGGAGATCAATCAGCTAACCGCAGTGTAGTGTGAACGGGCTGCCGGCATAAATGTCAGAAGACACGAAGCAACCAGGTTCTGAAGAACCCACACAGCCGGGCGTCTCAGATGCTGAGGCGTCCGGCACGCCACCCCCTTCAGCAATTCCGCCCGCAGGTACGCTCGCCGGAGCCGACGCCGAAAAAGCGTCGATGGTCGAGCAGGCCAAAGCGCGCGTCGCTGCGGTGAAAGATTCACTCGCGACTGATGCGGCTGCGCCCGGCGCGCCGAAACCACCAGTTAAGAAAAAAGATGAAGGGCCAAAGCCAACTGACGCCGCCGATCATTCGCTCGTCAAAAAACTGAAAGCCCAGTTTGGTGATGTAGTGGGCGACGCCGTCGAGTTTATCGGGCAGCTTTCCGTCAACGTCGACGCCGCACGCATTGTCGAGATCTGTGATTATCTGAAAAGCGATCAAGAAACGAGCTTCAACTACCTATCGGATCTGACGTGCGTACACTGGCCACGCACGCCCACGCCATTCGAGATGATCTACAACCTGTTTTCGATTGATTCGAACGAGCGCGTCAGACTGAAAGCCAGGATCAAAGAGAGTGTTGATAGTGTCACCGGTGTTTGGCCCTCGGCGAACTGGCTCGAACGCGAAGTTTTCGATCTGTTTGGTGTGCGCTTCAACAATCATCCGGATCTGCGCCGACTGCTCCTGCCGCCGGATTGGGAAGGCTATCCTTTAAGAAAAGATTACCCGCTCGAGTTTGTCGAGAATGCGTGGACCGAGAGGCACCTGCCCGAGATGACTGACGTCGAGAAGGAGCAGTTGGACCAGCGGCGCGCGTACGGTCTCGAGATTCTTTCAGTGCCGCAGGAACGAATGATGCGCGAGATATTTATTGGCGGCAAGGAAGTGATGCCGAAAGATAAATGACGCCGAAAGAGATCGCCACTCAATACGAAGCGAAAGTGTTCGACACGCCGGATGCGGCCGAGGGGGCGGGGTTTGTTTTGGCTGAGACAGCGGCGCCGCGGAATGTGTGGAACAAAGCGAGCGCGGCGAATGCGATCGTGTTGAAGCTCGCGGAGAAGAAGGAAGCGGGCGAGGTAGAGGAGATTGGTTTGGTGATCGAGCCGTTCCGCGTGACCGGGTGTTACAAACCGAATTCCTCCGAAGCGTCGGCGGCTTAGAAGACGGATTTATGCATCAGGTAGAAATCGCGACAACTCAGGAGACACTGCTCGACAGCCCGGAGATGGTGCTGAACATGGGCCCGCAGCATCCGTCGACGCACGGCGTGCTGCGCGTGGTTCTCAGGCTCGACGGCGAAACCGTGATCGATCTCGACTGCGATATCGGTTATCTCCATCGTGGTATGGAGAAGATCGCCGAGAACCGCATGTACACGCAGATCGCGCCGTACTGGGATCGGCTCGATTACATTGCCGCGGTTTCCAACGGTCTTGTTTGGGTGGAAACAGTCGAGCAGATGATGGGTCTGCCCGTTCCGCCGCGCGCGCATTACCTGCGCACGATTCTCACTGAGCTCAATCGCATCGCTTCGCACCTGCTCTGGCTCGCGACACATGCGCTCGACATCGGCGCCGTCACCGTTCTGCTGTGGGCGCTCCGCGAACGCGAAGAGATTTTGAAGATCTTCGAACGACAGTTTGGCGCGCGTCTGACGTGTCATGCGTGGCGCGTCGGCGGCATGCCGAACGATGCTTACGACGACTTCAACAAAGACGTCCGCCAGTTTGTCAACAACTTTCCGAAGCGACTCGACGAGTATGAAACCGTGCTCTCCGAGAATCGCATCTGGCTGAGTCGAACAGTCGGCATCGGCGTGATCTCTGCTGAAGATGCGATCGCGATTGGTTTGTCCGGTCCGGCACTGCGTGGTTCCGGTGTCGCGTGGGATGTGCGCAAGTCGCGACCATACGCTGCGTATGGCGACATGGATTTCGACATTCCGGTTGGCGAGAACGGCGATACTTACGATCGATATCTCGTACGACTCGAAGAGATGCGACAGTCGCGGCGGATCATCGACCAGGCTCTGGAAAATCTTCCCGACGGTCCGGTGAACGCGAAGCTGCCGAAGATCGTGAAGCCGCCCGTTGGTGATTACTACCACTCGATCGAGGCGCCGAAGGGCGAGATCGGTTGTTATCTCGTCGCAGACGGAACCGCGCAACCGTGGCGCGTGCGAGTGCGGCCACCGTCATTTATCAATCTTCAAGCGCTGCGGCAGATGTGCATCGGGCATCTCGTGGCTGATGTGGTAGCGATTATCGGAACGTTGGATATCGTTTTAGGAGAGATCGATCGATGAAAGTTTTTCTCACGCAGCGGCGCAACGGCGCAGAGAAAGAACTGAATTTACGTTGCGCCGTTGCGCCGCTGCGTGAGAAATCCTAATCACGAACTATGCTTCTTTTCGCTCCAATTGACGTACTCAACGATCTCCTGCTGAGGCTGGGTCTCGGTGAGGAGACGATCAGGTATTTCGTTTGGCCGTTGATTCAGATCGGCCTCGTCGTCACGCTCGTCGCGCTGTGGGTTGCTTACGCGACTTATCTGGAACGAAAGATCTCGGCGTTCATGCAGGCGCGGCTCGGTCCGATGCGCGTTGGTCCATGGGGATTGCTCCAGCCAATCGCAGACGGACTCAAGCTGCTCACGAAAGAAGACTTCATCCCCGAAAAAGCCGATCGCTGGATCTTCTTCTTCGCGCCGTACATCGCCGTCGCCTCGGCGTTCATCGTCTTTTCAGTGATCCCGTTCGGTCCTGACTGGGCCGTGATTGCCGACGTTAATATAGGACTACTGCTCGTGCTCGCAGTTTCGAGTGTCGGCGTGCTCGCGTTGATTCTCGCCGGCTGGTCTTCGAATTCGAAGTACGCGCTTCTCGGTGGTCTGCGTTCGAGCGCACAGATGGTTTCGTACGAAGTCGCGATGGGACTCTCGCTCATCGGCGCGCTGATGTTTGCGCGCACGCTTTCACTTTCCGGCATCGTCGGCGCGCAAGGATCGGATTCGATCTGGTACGTCCTCTATCAACCCGCGGGCTTCCTGCTGTTTCTGATCAGCGGCATTGCCGAGAATAATCGCGCGCCCTTCGATCTGCCGGAAGCGGAATCCGAGCTCGTCGCCGGATTTCACACTGAATACAGTGGGATGCGCTGGTCGCTGTTCTTCATGGCGGAATATGCGGCGATGGTCGTCGTCGCGGCAGTCGCGACAACCGTCTACCTCGGCGGCTGGTATTTCCCGTTTGTTTATCGACTCGAAACCGCCGGACATCACAACCTGTTCGTGCTCGTCAGCGTCCTCGTCTTCCTGGTGAAGGCTTCGCTTATTCTTTACTTCTATTTCTGGCTGCGTTGGACGTTGCCGCGTTTTCGTTACGATCAGCTCATGGATATCGGTTGGAAGTGGCTCATTCCGTCGGCTCTGATCAATATCGTGATCTCGGCATTTGCAATCTTTCTCGTGCAGGCTCTTAATGGCTTTCGAGGAATGCAGACGATCGAGTCTCTCGATCGCGGGTTGAACCTGACGGGCACAGGCAAAGGGATCATGATCTTTATGGGCATCGTGGGGCTGTTTGCGACTGCCATACTGCTCTCGCGCATCAACTGGCGCTCGCGCGATTTCAATCTCAAGGTTCAACGCAGAGATATCAAGCTCGTGAACATGCCAAAGGGCAAACCCGCGGTGCAGCCGGGGAGTTAAAATATGCCATTAGTAAAAACTCCGAAACCGTCGCTCGGTCAGAAGCTCAAACGCTTCTTCATGATCGATTTGATCAAAGGGCTCACGCTGACGTTGAAATACAATCTCGGCGCGTTCACTGACAAAGATGCAGTGGCGGGCAAGGGAATCTACACCGAACAGTATCCGAAGGTTCGACCGGACGTGGCGCCGCGTTTCCACGGCGCGCCGCGTCTCAACATGGATCCGGAAACGCACGACACGCTTTGCATTGCGTGCAACTTGTGCGCGATAGCGTGTCCTGAAGATTGCATCGACGTGATTCCGATGGACGTCGAGATCGTCGTCGCCGGCAAGCCGCGCCGCAAAAAGGTGCTCGACGAGTTTATCTTCGACACTTCACGGTGCATGTTCTGTGCGTTGTGCCAGGAAGCTTGTCCGACTAGTTGTTTGGAGCTGACGCAGGACTTCGAGCTCGCCACCTACTCGCGCGCCGGATTCGTCTGGAATCGCGAGATGCTCGAGCAGGGCCGCGAGACGGTGAAGTACACAAGTTAGTTTTAGCCACAAAAGGCACAAAAAGCACAAAAATGCTTTCTGAGCTGGCAGTGGCGTGGTGTAGTTCAGTTTGTTCTTCTTCATTTTGTGCTTTTGTGCCTTTTTGTGGCTAAAGAATGACTCTCTCTGGTTACGAAGCGCTCTTCTTCTGGATCTTCGGTTTGGCGGCGATCTTTGCGGGGTTGCTGACCGTGATGGCGCGCAATGCTGTTCATAGTGCGCTGTTTCTGATCTCGTCACTCATTTCGGTCGCGGCGTTGTTCATACTGGCGCGCGCCGAGTTCATCGCGGGTGTGCAGATACTCGTCTACGTCGGCGGCGTGATGGTCCTGTTTCTGTTTGTGATCATGCTCGTCAACGTCGGCGCCGAAGAACGAGGCAAAGAGGAGATCTTCAACAACCAAAGACAAGTCACGGCGAGTTTGATCTTCTGCCTGCTGCTGGTTGGCGGCATGCTCTACTCAATCAACACCGGTTATCGCGGTTTGCAGGCGCGCTATCCGGCGACGCCAGAAGTTGTCACGGCACAGGAAACAATCCGGGATCAGGCGCACGCGCCTTCAGCCACGGGCAGCAGCCGCATCACGAAAGATACAGAGAGCGTCGGTAGCAGTCTTTATCGCTACGCTTCGTTGCCCTTCGAGATCGCGAGCATCTTGTTGCTGGTGGCGATTATCGGCTCCGTAATGCTGGCGCGAACGCTCAAACAGGAAGCTTCGGCCGATGACGTCGCTCCCGAGAACGCGGATTAAGACGCGGATTTTATGCTTAGTTTCTTCAACATCTTATTGTTACTGCAGGAAGGCGAGACCCGGTTTGATCTGATGAAACGGGCGGCGGTCAATCCCGATCTGTCGAAGTTTCTCGTGATCGGCGCGCTGCTGTTCATCATCGGTGTAGCGGGTGTGCTGACGCGGCGAAACATCATCGTGATCTTCATGTCGATCGAGTTGATTCTCAACGCCGCGAATCTGAACTTCATCGCGTTCTCGCGATATCTCTCCGAGATGGGCAGCGTCAACGCGGTCGCCGGACAGATATTCGCTGTCTTTATCATCGTGGTCGCCGCGGCTGAGGCTGCCATTGGTTTGGGAATCGTTATCGCGCTTTACCGGAATAAGGAAACGATCTGGGTAGATGAGATTGATTTGTTGAAGTGGTAATTATTTCAACTTCTTAAATGCAAAAATACATCTGGCTAGTTCCTCTGCTACCTTTAATCGGCGCCGCAATTAATGGTCTTCTGGGCCGGAAGCTTCGCTTCTCCGAACAGATCATCGGAGGCATCGCAGTCGGTTCAGTAGCGCTCGCGTTCCTGATCAGCGTTGCCGCTGTCTATTCGTACGGTTTCGGTGGTCACGCCGAGTGGCCTAAGCCGTATCTCACCAGCCAGGACGGTTTCAGCTTCAACTGGATTCCTGGTGGCGCGGTAAGCGTCAATCATGGCGCCCAATACGCTCTGCTCAACATCGAGTGGAGCTACCAGCTCGATCCGCTCTCGTCGATCTTCATGCTGATCGTCACGGGCGTCGGCCTGTGCATCTTCATCTTCGCCACCGGCTACATGCACGGTGAAACCGGGTTCTATCGCTTCTTCGCTTACATGGGCCTCTTCATGTTCGCGATGCTCGTGCTCGTGATGGGCTCAAACTTCCTGATGATGTTTGTCGGTTGGGAAGGCGTGGGTCTCTGTTCTTATTTACTGATCGGCTACTACTTCGATCGACAGGAAGCCGCCAACGCTTCACGCAAAGCATTCATCACGAATCGCGTCGGCGACTTCGGTTTCGCCCTCGCGATCTTCGGCATCATTGCGACTTTCGGCAGCGCGCAGTACGTCAACGTCTTTGACCAGGCGAAGAGTTATCCGATCGAGCTAATCGGTCACTGGGGCGTTCTCTCGTGGATTGCGCTCGGACTTTTTATCGGCGCGTGTGGAAAGTCTGCGCAACTGCCGCTGCACGTGTGGCTGCCTGACGCGATGGCTGGCCCAACGCCAGTCTCCGCATTGATCCACGCGGCAACGATGGTCACCGCGGGCCTCTACATGGTCACGCGCACCAACGTCATCTTTCAGCACTCGCAAACGATGCTGCTGGTCGTCGCGCTCGTCGGCGCCGCGACCGCGATCTTCGCAGCCACGATCGGCATCACGCAGAACGACATCAAGAAGGTGCTTGCCTATTCGACCGTCTCGCAGCTCGGCTTCATGTTCATGGCCTGCGGCGTGGGCGCGTTTGTGATCGGCATCTTCCACGTGATGACGCACGCATTCTTCAAAGCGCTCATGTTTCTCGGTGCCGGCAGCGTCATTCACGGCATGCATCACGAGCAGGACATGCGACGCATGGGCGGTCTGAAGAAGTACATGCCTTACACGTACTGGACCTTCATGGCCGGCTGGCTTGCGATCTGCGGTGTCATTCCGTTCAGCGGCTTCTGGTCCAAAGACGAAATACTCTGGAACGCCGCGTCAACCACACACATTCCGCTCGGTTGGGTCGTCTGGCTGGTCGGCACGATCGCGGCGACGTGTACCGCGTTCTACATGACGCGACTGATGGCGATGACGTTCTGGGGACGCGAGCGATTTCTCGAAGCGCCCGCCGGTGGTGAAGCGGATGAAGCACACGCTTCTGCTTACGACAAAGGTTTGACGCAGCACGACGCTACTTTCGCTTCGGCCGGGGATCGTCCGCGACACGAGCCCGGCGAACACGTTGGACCAGTACACGAAGACGCAGCGCATCACGTCGCGAGTCACGGTCACGGCGGTCATCACGGCGCGCACATACCGCACGAGTCGCCGGCGTCGATGTGGGTTCCGCTCGCCGTTCTGGCGATACTCGCGACTCTCGGCGGACTTGTCGGCATTGGACCGGCATTTCGCACGTTGACCGGAACCGAGCATCCGGGCGGCCGTCTGAATATCGTGACCTGGCTGAATCCGATTATCTGGAACCCGGTTACACGCGAGTTCAATACGCCTGAAGGTGCTCACGAAGCCGCTGCCCCGACTGAGACTGCGCACGCTGAAACTGCTGCGCCGCGCGTCAATGGAGGGGCTGAAGGAGCCGCTGAAGCTGGACACGGAAGCGCTGCTGCCGTCTATGGTGACACCGGATTCAACCTGGCCCATGCAGTCGAAGGATCGACTCACAGCGAGCTCGCCACCGAGTGGATCTTTATCATCATCTCGCTTGTCGTCGCCGGTATCGGCATGTTACTCGGCGGACTGTTCTACGTCTGGCGTCCGGCGCTTGCAGGCGTCTGGTCACAACGACTGCGACCACTCTACGTCGCGAGTTACAACAAATACTGGGTCGACGAGTTTTACGGTTTGACCGTCACACGTCGCACGATGGACCTGGCGCGTGCCGTCTTCAGCTTCGATTCCAGAATTGTCGACGGTATCGTCAATGGTCTCGCGTGGCTAAGCCGTCAGTTCAGTCGCATCGTCGGCGGCTTCGACAAGTACTTCGTCGACGGGCTCGTCAACGCCGTCGCCGCTTTCATCATGCGTTTGATGTCGCCGTTGTTCCGCGCCGCGCAAACTGGGTTCACGCAGAACTACGCGCTCGTGATGGTGTTGGGATTGATGGTGGCGGTCGCAGTGTTCTTTGCGCGCGATATTCTTGCGGTTTTTCAGAGATAACCGATGACTAACTCTTATATTCTCTCCTTAATTACATGGCTGCCGGCCGTGGGCGCAATCCTCATTCTCGCGCTCATGAAGAAGGACCAGTCAAGCTTGATCAAGCGTTTTGCGACCGCCTGGTTTGCACTCGACTTCATCATCTCGCTCTTCCTGTTGAAATATAACCGCGGCGTCGGCGGCATGCAGTTTCTCGAAGATCACCAGTGGATCCCGATCATCGGCGCGCGTTACCAGATGGGCGTTGACGGCGTCGCCGTGCTGCTGATCGTCTTGACCACACTGCTCGGCGCGATCGCCGCGCTCTCTTCGTGGGAATACATTCAAAAGCGAGAGAAAGAATATTACGTTCTGCTACTGCTATTGCAGACGGCCGTGATCGGCGTCTTCGCTTCGATGGACCTGTTCTTGTTTTACTTGTTCTTCGAAGTGTCGCTCGTGCCGATGTACTTCCTGATCGGAATCTGGGGTGGTGAGAATCGTCTCTACGCCGCGATCAAGTTCTTCCTTTACACACTCGTCGGATCGGTGGTCATGCTGCTCGGCGTCTTGAAGATGTACTTCCTGACGCAGGACACGGCGATGACCAGCAAGATCACACAGTCGACGATCAATCTTCTTGCCGGTAACAACGAAGCGGCGCAATTAGTTTCGAGCACGCTGCAAGCGGCCGCGGCAAATGGCACGGGCACATTCAATATCGTTTACATGCAGGCAATGGGCACAGTGTTGACGACGGGCACGCTGCAAGTGCTTCTCTTCGCCGCGTTCGCGCTCGGCTTCGCGATCAAAGTGCCGATGTTTCCGTTTCACACGTGGCTTCCGGACGCACACGTCGAAGCCCCCACAGCCGGCTCGGTGATTCTTGCCGGCATCCTGCTGAAGCTCGGAACGTATGGCTTCTATCGCTTCAACCTGCCGATGTTTCCGTGGGCTTCGAAGGACCAGAGCTACTTCGGCAGTTTCGGTGTGCGCAGTGTCGTTGTCTTTCTTGCGATCGTGAGCATCATCTACGGCGCGCTCGCGGCGATGTATTTCGTCGTCAAGAAAGACGGCGACGTGAAAAAGCTCGTCGCATATTCATCTGTGTCGTCGATGGGCATGGTGATGCTCGGACTGTTTGCGCTCAATCCGAACGGCGTGAACGGCGGCGTGATGCAGATGATCAATCACGGCATCTACTCGGGCGCGCTCTTCCTGCTCGTTGGCATAATTTACGAACGCCGGCACACGCGCAACGTAGCTGAGTTTGGCGGACTCTCGCACGTGATGCCGGGTTACGCTGCGATCTTTCTCGGCATGGTGATGACTGCGATCGGTCTGCCGCTGCTGGCCGTGTTCATCTCGGAGTTTCTCGCATTGCGAGGCGCGTTCGAAGCGAATCCTTACTGGGCGGCGTGGGCGGCGCTCGGAATCATTCTCAACGCGGGCTACTTCCTTTGGCTGTACCAGCGCATGTTCTTCGGCACGATCGACAATCCGAAGAACGAGAAGCTGACTGATCTCAGCGGGCGCGAGTGGGCTTACATGGTGCCGCTGATGATCCTTGCGCTGTGGATCGGCGTCTATCCGAAGCCGTTTCTTGAATACATTCAGCAACCGGTGAATGCGGTTGTGAAGCAAATCAGACCCGATTACGTGATACCCGGACAGGCTGCGCCGGCCCAGACCGCAGAAAGATAATGTTTCTACTACAAGCCAACACCACCTCGCTCATTAACGTCAGCGATCTGCGATTGATCGCACCCGAGTTGATCCTGACTGTATCCGCCTGCGTGGCGCTGGTGATGGAAGTCATTCTGCCGTATCGCAAGAGCAAGCTCACCGCTTACTTCTCGCTCGCTGGTATCGCACTCGCTTTCGTCTCGCTCGGTTTGCAGGTGACCGGCCCGATGAACGTCGCCGGCTTTTACGGGATGGTCCGAATCGACGGCTTCGCAATCCTGTTCCGAATAATCTTTCTGATCTCCGCCGCGCTCGCAATCGGGATCTCGACGCGCTTTCTCGACATCGAAGGCGAACAACACGGCGAGTATTACTCGCTCATTCTCTTTGCCACAGTCGGCATGATGTTCATCGCCTGCGGCTACGATCTGATCTCGCTTTACATCAGTCTCGAGCTAATGGCGCTGACGTTCTACGTGCTCGTTGCTTTCACGAAGCGCGAGCGGAGATCGAACGAAGCCGCGATGAAATACTTTCTGCTCGGCGCGTTTTCGTCGGGCATACTGCTTTACGGCATGTCGCTGATCTACGGGCTGGCTGGTTCAACGAACATTGGCGAGATCGGAAGTAATATTTCGGATATCGTGACGAAGATCCAATCGGATCAAAACATGGCCAATCTTCGGCCGTTGCTGCTGCTCGGCATGATCGCGCTCAGCGCTGGATTGTTCTTCAAAGTCGCCGCGGTGCCGTTTCACATGTGGGCGCCCGATGTTTACGAAGGTGCACCGACGTCAGTCACGGCGTTTCTCTCGACCGGTTCGAAAGCCGCGAGCTTCGCCTTGTATGCACGCATCTTCAGTGAAGCATTGCCTGCCATGCGTGCTGACTGGGCGCCGCTGCTCGGCCTCGTCGCTGCGATCACGATCATGGTCGGAAACTGGGCCGCCGTCACACAGGAAAACTCGAAACGTCTGCTTGCTTACTCTTCAATTTCGAACGCGGGATATCTATTGCTGGCGCTGATCGCCAAAAACGAGTATGGACAGATCGGACTGATCGTTTATCTATTCGTCTACACGCTCATGAACATGGGTGCGTTTGGCGTGATCATCAGTTTGCGCCGCCGCGGCATCATCGGCGACAACGTCGACGATTTAACCGGCCTGGCCCACAAGGCTCCGGTGATGGCGGCGATGATGGCGATCTTCATGCTGTCACTCGGCGGATTGCCGATGACTGGCGGTTTTATCGGCAAGTATTTTCTGTTTGGCGGTTTGATTAAGCAGGGAGCTACTGACGGTAAGAACTGGTACTACTGGCTCGCCGGTTGGGCCATTCTCAATACGGTTGTCTCGTTCTACTATTACGTGCGCTTCATCAAGGTGATGTATCTTGGTGATCGCATCGCTGACAACAAGCCTCTCGCGCTTTCACCCGCGCTGCAAGTGGCTTTAGCAGTTTCAGTGATCGGAATCATAATACTCGGCGTTTATCCGCAGCCGTTCATTGAGCTCGCGAAAAAGCTAATGCCATCGTAGTGATACATCCGTGTGATGGTCGTCTACTACTTCCTCGCGGTTCTATCCTGCTGGTTCGGTCTTCAATCGTTATTGAGCGGAATACGTTACGCGGCTTACGTGCGGCGTGAGACGAGCCGCCCGCTTCCTGATTTCCAACCGTTCGTTTCGGTGATCGCGCCGGGCAGAGGACTGGAGCCTGGACTGATCGACAACCTGCGCCCGCTCGTGACGCAGGATTATCCACGTTATGAAGTGCTGTTTGTTTTCGACGCGCTGGACGATCCTGCGATTAAGATTGTTGACGAGTTAAAAAGCCCTGCTAATACACGCACAATCATCGCCGGACCAGCGACAGACAGCGGGCAGAAGGTCCATAACCTGCGCGTCGCTGTGAACGAGGTCGATCCGCAATCAGAAGTCCTCGTCTTTGTTGATACTGACGCGCGTCCCGCGCAGGACTGGCTACGGAAACTCGTCGCGCCACTCGCAGACGAGACGCTGGGCGCGTCGACCGGTTATCGCTGGTTCATTCCCGATCGCGGTGGCATCGCTTCGCGACTTCGCAGCGTTTGGAATGCGTCCGTCGCGTCGGCACTAGGCAGTGACACTGCTAAAAACTTCTGCTGGGGCGGCTCGACCGCAATTCGTCGCGCGACTTTTACGAAACTCGACGTTGGGTCACGCTGGCGCGGCACCGTCTCTGACGACTTCACGATCACACACGTTCTCAAAGAAGCAAAACTCCCGATTCATTTCACGCCCCTGTGTCTCGTTGCCTCCGTCGGCGACTGCGACTTTCGCGAGCTGCTCGAATTCACCACACGCCAGATCAAGATCACGCGCGTCTACGCCTCTCATCTCTGGCTGCCACTATTGCTCGGCTCCGCTCTCTTCGCGATTGCCTTCTTCGGCGGCCTCATTCTGATCGGCGTTCATCCGCGTTCATCCGCGGCTTATATTTTTCCGTTAATCATCTTCACGCTCGGTGCAGCCAAATCCTTCATCCGCTTTCGCGCAGTCTCCACCGTTCTCAAAACATCACACCTCGATTTCCTCGCCCACACTCTACTCTGGCCCTTCGCCTCGCTGCTCTATCTCTACAACGCCATCGTCGCGGGCTTTTCACGCCGCATCAAGTGGCGCGGCATCACCTATGAATTGAAATCACCCACCGAAGCTGTCATTATCTCCCGCGACTCCTAATGTCTAATAAGGCCACACAATTGGTGCAGTTACTGCGATCGACGAAGCGTGAAAAACGTCTCGGCACGGTGATTCTGTTCGTCACTTCGCGCTGCAACGCCTTCTGCCAGACCTGCTTCTATCACGAAGAGTTGAACCAGCCGGGCGACCTGACTTTCGCGCAGATCGACAAAGTCTCGCGCACCATGCCGCCGATCACAGACCTGTGGCTCTCCGGCGGTGAACCGACGTTACGACGCGATCTCTCCGACATCATCGATCTTTTCGTCACAAACAACGGCGTCGACCGCATCATCATTCCCACGAACGGGCTCATCAAAACGCGTGTTTTCGACGTCGTCGATCGCGCTCTCGGAAACAACCCGGGAATCGATCTCTACCTGAACATCGCGCTCGACGGCTACGGCAAAACGCACGATCGCATTCGCGGTGTTCCCGGCAACTGGGAAAAGGCGCTCGACTGCATCGAGTCGCTCTACCCGCTAAAGTCGAAGTACACCGATCGTTTTCGTCTGAACGTTAACACGGTTGTCTGCGCTGAGAACTACACCGAGATCGAAATGCTCTCGGAGTTTATGTGGGCCAACTATCGTCTGGACGGTCAATACTTCAACATCATTCGCGGCGAAACACTCGTCGGTGAAACGATCAAACAAGTGCCGCCGGAAGTCCTGCCCGCGATGTACGCGCACGTTTCAAAGCTAACAAAGCGCTACGGCGAGCGCATGTTTGCCGATGACGACGCGAGCAAACGGTTCGTCAAGAACGCCGTGTACGCCGGCACGATCATCACTCATTACCGCACGCAACACGCAAACTTCCAGCAACCGACTCCGTGGACGTTTCCGTGTACGGCGGGCGAGACGACGGCAGTGATTGACTACAACGGCGACGTGCGTGCGTGTGAGCTGCGCGAGAAGTTCGCGTCACTCGCTGATTTCGATTTCGACTTCAATTCACTTTGGTCTGCAAGCGAGCGCCAGACGGAACTCAGCGCAATCGACGGCGGCAAGGCGTGCTGGTGCACGCACGTGTGCTTCATCCACGACTCGATGCGCCACTCGCGACGCGCCATGCTCTACAACGTCCCCAAAAACTACCTGACACGCGAAAGCTGGTGACGAGGAAAGAAGATCAGGACGAGAACCGAAAGGCCGGCTTCGCCTACGCGGCGGGCATCGCCCTCTTCGCCTCGGTAGTCACCTTTTGCGCCGCCGGCTGGTTCGTCGACAAGTGGTTCGGCATCGCCCCGTGGGGCATAATCGGCGGCATCGTCCTCGGCTCCGCCGCCGGCCTCTTCGAATTCGTGCGTATTAGCTCAAAGACTTATTAAAATCCGCGTCTTAAGATCCGTATAATCCGCGGCCTAACTCGACAATCACCCTAAATCCCGGCTAAAATCAGCGGCTTTGCAATGCTGGAGTCCCGAGTCTTTCGCACGATGGCGATTGCGAGCGCTCTGAGCGTGAGTGTCGCGGCCTTCATCGCGCCCTGGCGTGTGACGACGGGCCTGTTGCTGGGTGGTTTGCTGGCGCTTTTTAGTCATCGCTGGCTATCAAACTCAGCCTCGGCTGCCGTTCAGCTTTCCGCGACCGGTGGCCGGTCGCACTGGAAGCTCGCGCAGTTTGTGCTTCGTTACGTCGTGATCGCCGCAGCCGTTTTTGCAGCCTACACACTAGATTTCGTGTCGCTGACAGCGGTCCTCGCCGGCATGTGCAGTTTTGTTGTAGCAATTTTTGTTGAAGCAATCAGAGAGTTTTACTTCGCAATCATAAAGCGAGAGGAAAATTAGTTGATGTTTTGGTTTGCAGAAGCAGCGGAAGCCGCGCACGGAGCCGCCGAGCATGCAGAAGAGGCGGAGCACCATTCGCCCATCATCGTTGACTTGGTTAATCACTACTTCGGCGAGTATGCGTATCGTTTTGAGATGGCCTACACCAAGCCAAAGTGGGACGCGTTCCTGGGTTATTTCGGCACGACGGCTGAAGATGCGTTTGGAAAATACACCCCCGAGAACGCGATCCCCTGGTACACGGTGATGTTTGTCATCGCCTGCATTTTGAGCGTAGTCATTATCTGGATCCTCAAGGGCAAGCTTTCTGAAAGTGAGCCGGGTCACGGCCAGCAGACACTCGAAGTCAGCGTACTGGCAGTACGCAGCATGATCGAAGACATCATCGGTCCACACGGTTTGAAATATTTTCCGGTGGTGATGACGTTCGCCGTGCTGATCCTCGTCTCGAACCTGATGGGACTGTTTCCGCTGTTCATGAGTCCTACTTCGGCGACGAGTGTGACGTTCGCGCTCGGTCTGGCGTCGTTCCTTTACTACAACTACATCGGCATAGCCGAGAATGGTTTGTTCGGCCATTTGAAGCACCTGGCTGGTCCAATCTGGTGGATCGCGCCGTTGATCTTTCCGATCGAGCTGATCAGTAACTTGATTCGCCCGTTTTCACTCGGCATCCGTCTTTTCGGGAATTTGTTTGCGGACGAAAAGGTGCTCGAAACATTGGCCGGGCTTCATCCGTGGCAGTCGTGGTTTGCGCCAATCTTATTGATGCCGCTGAGCGTGTTCGTGGCGTTGATTCAAACGTTTGTTTTCATAC
>Ga0134121_10001266_pt1 | contig 24036 bp, 21 predicted proteins | sample KB301_FD_96463 | JGI IMG/M metagenome (GOLD analysis project Ga0134121, IMG submission 96463) | Terrestrial soil microbial communities without Nitrogen fertilizer from Kellogg Biological Station, Michigan, USA - KB3-0-1 | ecosystem: Environmental > Terrestrial > Soil > Unclassified ... | reverse complement strand
TTGGAAATCCGCACGGGTGCATTCACTTTTAATAATCAAGAAGGATTTGAAAATGGCATCGGCGACTGGTCTGTTGAGCGAGGCACTTGGGAAATAGGTGCCCCTACGAGCGGACCAGGTTCAGCACATAACGGTAGTACAAAGTGTGCTGCTACACGGCTAAATGGAAACTATGATGATGATGTGGATACACGGTTGAGATCGCAATGGTTAACATTACCTTCTGCAAGCTTATTTCCGTCGGTCTCTTTCTGGCACTGGTTTTCATTTTCAACTTCTGATAATGGCAGAGTTCAAATACGTACGTTACATTCTGGTTGGCAGGATATCTCAACTATATTTTCAGGAGTTTCTGCAACCTGGTCTTACTACTATCTTCCATTAACATCATGGGCTGATTCAACTGTGCAGATTGCTTTTTATTTCTACTCTCATAATTATAATGGAGGAAGCTGGGACGTCAGTTCCGGTTGGTATGTTGATGATATTTATACCAATGCTGTGCCGGTTGCGTCTATCATTGGACCCAGTTCCGTTTGTAAAAATTCAATAGAAACCTATACATCTAATATCGGTTATGCATCTTATAATTGGACTTTAACAGGAGGAACGATTCAATCTGGTCAAGGAACACCATCCGTTAGTGTAAAATGGACCTCAACGGGCAACAAGAGTATTTCACTTTCTGTTACCGATGCAATTTACAGCGATAGTCAGTCGCTGCCTGTAACCGTGCATGCGTTACCAACTTCATCCATCACCACAAGCGATCCTACAACATTTTGTAAACCGGGCACCGCAACGCTTTTGGTAAACAGTGGTAATGGGCTTACCTATCAGTGGAAAAAAAATAACAATATCATAGCAGGCGAAACTTCAATAAGCTATGTTGCGGATGCATCGGCAAATTACAAATGTATAGTGACTAATAGCTTTGGTTGTTCAAAAACTTCTAATGGAATTGCAATAGTTGCAAATCCAAAACCAACAGCTCACATCTCGACAAACGATCCAACAACATTCTGTTTATCCGATAGTGCTGTGCTGTCAGTGGATACCGGGATCGGTTTTACCTATCAATGGAAATTGGGAGCCAACCTTATAAGTGGCGCTACTAAAAAGAACTACAGTGCAAAAACTGAGGGTACATACAAATGCATTGTTACTGATAGTAACGGTTGCTCTAAAGCTTCAAGCGGCATAAAAATAACTGTTCCTTGCCGCAATGGAGTAATTTATAGTGATGATAATGAAATATCACTGTATCCCAACCCGACAAGTGGAATCGTTAAATTAAATTTCAGCTCAACAAAATGTGAGAGTGGAGAAATAATATTTACGGATGTTTCGGGCAGAGAAATTATGAAACAATGGATGTCAATACCGGAAAATAAAAATGAATACACTATAAATATTGGCTCTTTTGCCAATGGAATTTACATCTTGAAATTAAAAACATCAGGAGGAGAGCATGTGATGAGAGTGGTGAAAGAATGAGAAAATGAATTCCATCAGCTCGTTTGCCTGATTTCGAGAGCGCCGTAAAGAGGGAAATGAAAGCTTCCGGGATCAGGTATTATCCAAACCCTTCACTTTGCAGGTGAGGGGTTTTTGCTTTTTAACATTCCGAATTTTTGCCAATACCCGCCGAAGATTAATTCAAACCTGCCATCTGTTGCGCGCATATATGAAACCCCTCTGTCACGGATGTATGTTTACCCCCGTAATTCAAACAATATTTCACATTTAAAATCTTAAACTCCGTCAAAATGAAAAACAAAGTGCTACACATCGCCATTATCTTGTTTACTGTAACTCTCCCCTTCACTCATGCATCAGCTCAATCTAGTAGCGCGTTTATTATTAAACCACAGATCAGCAGGAGCACCTTTAACGGACAAGAAATTCGCCGAATGAAATTTAGCGAATTGAAAGCGATTTGGCTTAAGACAAACGATACGCAACTCAATGAAATAGTTACAAAGCTCAGCAGTAAGCATACCGCTTCAGGTATAGGATCCGGTATTGGAGTAACATTAGTAACCCTTGGAGCTGGCGCAAACTTAGCCACTGTTTCAAGTGGTGAGAGTGCTTCACCAGCATTAGGTATAATGGCATTAGGGTTAGTAGTTGAATTAGTGGGTGCAATTGCTGGTAGTGGATTTCGTCCACTGGAAAAGAAAGCAATGGAAAGGTACAACGAGCTGTTGAGAACATCTTCACCTAATACATGAATAAGAACTCTAACAAGGGTATTGGCAACGGCCTTTTGTTGCTGGAACTTTGCTGCGTAAATTTTTACTTCAATTAAAATCAAAACGTCATGAACAAGATCACTACCCGAATTGCTGACCTCACAATTTTCGGATTCAGGCAAATTCTCTTAATCTTATTTGCTTTGGCTCTAAGCAAAATGGCATTAGCTCAAACGACAAGGGATGTTGTTTGGTTAAAAAATGGTTCTATTATTAAAGGGATAATAATTGAACAAACGCCACCGGTTCAACTGAAAATTCAGACTGCGGATGGAAGTGTTTATGTAATAAAATTTGATGAGATTGATAAAATAACAAAGGAAGAAGTAAAGTCAGAAGTAAAGGAAGAGAAACCTGCAATTAAAAAGGAACCTCCGAAAATGGAGGAGTATGGACGAACCGTTGGTTTAGGCATTGCGATAGGCGGTGGCGGATTAATTGGGGCACCGGTTCGGCTGAACTTCACGCGAAGCATAGCAATGGAATTAGGACTTCATCTGCGCCCCACTTATTACTCTTCGAATGTTTCTTATATCGAATCAAAATTTCTTTTGCCAATAATGCTTACGGGTGGCTTTGACTTTTTCTTAAATGAAAAATTTTATGAGTATAAAAACGTAATAATTAAAGATGGAGTGATGATAAGAGCGGGCACTGATATCTCCATTAGTGTAAGTGAATCTATTATATCGTTAGGATGGGCTCGTGAAAGATTCAGAGTCGGAAAAAAGAATAGTTCATATCTTTTTGAACTTGGTGCCGGAGCATATTTCTTTGATCCAGTTTACTCTACCTTCTCTGAATTGGGTTTCGATAGTAATGTGATTCCCATGCTGTACTGGAAATTCCATTGGAACTGGTACCTGAATGGCAGTTCTAAAAACTAAATCTTCTATTTTTTTTTCCTTGCATTCATTGCCGCTTTGCGTGAAACTTATTTTTAGAAATCAATTTTTAAAACTGTCTTGAAATAATTAACCTTCTCCTAACCATGCATCTTAATAATTTCCTAAAGTTAAAACCCAAATAAAAAAATGAAAAAACTACTCCTACTCTTTGCCTTATTGATAATCGTATCCGGGGCAATTGCCCAAGCAACAAGAGATGTAATTTACCTTAAAAACGGATCCATCATTAAGGGTACCATCACTGAACAAAACCCGCCAACTGATCTGAAAATCGAAATGGCCAACGGGAATATCATTACTTATAAGTATGATGAGATTGAAAAAATTACTAAGGAAGAGGTGCAGCAATCTTCGAATACATCTTCTTCTCCAAATAATGACAAATTTGAAATAAAAACCCCGTTTAAAAACAGTACTTATCAAGGCAAAGCGCTGAAAACAATGAAGAGTAGAGAACTTAAAACCATTCTGCAGAATGATCCTGTTTCTTTCGCTAAATACAAGGCGGGAAATGTACTCGTCGGAGTGGCCTGGACGGAATATTTCATTGGGACTTTTCTGGTTATTTATAACTCAGTTGACCAAGCAAGCAATTCAGTATATGGTAGCTATCAAACTGATAACACGTTGTCTTTATTAGGGCTGGTAATTACGGGAGTAGGAATTCCGTTTGCTATTGGAGGAAATTCAATTAAAAAGAATGCAATCAGGCAGTTTAATAATCATCCCATATCTCAAAATTTTGATTGGCAAATTTATCCAACATTCTCGCTTATGCATGAGAAATCTTGCAAGATCAATTTAAGTTTACAGTTTTAAAATCTTTAACTGACACCTTTCTTTGTCAAAACCTGCAGACAATGCAAAAAACAATCATCATATTGTTCCTGTTAACTTTCAACTTGTGCAGTTCTCTTTGTGCGCAAGACACAATTTTAAAATTAATAAAAGTTGGAGTCAAAGGATCTTTCGGAACTGATTTCAAAAATGAATTAACCAACTTAGCAGATCAATGGATTGATAATACTGCTGAAGTGAGTAATGTAGAACTATCTTCTAACGTAATCTCTTTGCCTTTTAGTTTTGAATACGGGTACCAACCTTTCTTTTTTGTTCATCCAATAAGATTGCTGCAAGTCGGTGTAAAAATGGATGCTTCATTTTCAACTATCCGGAGCAAGTTTGAAAATACACTCATACAAGAAACATACGACTTGAAAATTCAAATGAGGTCCTACATTCCCGGTGCGTATGCTTATCTCACTCTGAATAGATTTGAAATTGGAGGCGGTGTTTTGTACTCTTATTCCAGTGTTAAAGTCAGTGATGATTTCTTTGGGTATTACGATATATGGTCAGGTAAGAACATCGGTTACGAAGCAAGCATGGGCTTTTCCAGTTGGCAAGAACATTTGGTAGGTTTTACCATGAGTGTCCGTTATCGTTATTTGCAATTTGAAAAGTTAACCGATAGTTATAATCGTAAAGTCACATATTCAGATTCACAGAAGAATATGCCGCTTAATCTTTCAGGACTTTTCGTTGATGCAGGTTTGTACTTTCAGTTTATCAACCTTAAAAGAAAATCAAAATGAAATCAAGACTGTTCCAGACCGCCATGCTTGTTTCACTTCTCTTAACTTTCAACTCGTGTAAGAAAGATTTTCATTTAGATCAAGTCAAAGACGATTTTAAGGTAAACTCATTTATCAGCAACATCAAATGCTACAATGTGACTGCTGACTTCAATGAAAATTTGTTACCTGTTGATACGGGTTCCATGGGGAAACCTTCCGTAACGGTACAATCGTGGGTAGTAAAAGGCAAAGACATGCTTGTTAGTGTAACTGTTCCTGAAAATGCAACTGAAATTTATTTTGGTGCAGCTAATCCGAAAGAAGATTATGCAGGACTTCATTTTGAAGGTGAAGAGCAAGACACCGCAACAGGTTTTTATCGCTTACAACTTGCTAATATCAATAATCCCGATTCTGCATCAAACGGATTCAGAAATTATATGCTTGTGTTAAGCAGCAATGAAAGCATACAGCTTGATCAATTTGATTTACTTACTTCTTATAATACTCCCACCGGAATAAGTAATGTGAGCACTACTTCTGTGAATGTTGTAAGCATTGCACCCTACCAGAAAAAGCTGATGGTTGCTTTCAGACCGTTGCAGGACTACTCATATACCATAACAATTAATTCACCATCCGGAACCGCATTCACTTATTCCTATGATAAAAATACAGGAGCTGTAACATCATCCGGAGCAGTTTCTTACGATAGTCAGTTTCATGTTGATTGGATAGATTTAGATCCGGTCTTTGGCACCTACAACATTAATGCAAACGTAACTGTTGATATTAGCGGGGGCGGCTATTACTATGTAGAATTGTTTTTTATTATTTACGCCGAGGGTACAATTGATCAGGTTGTTCCAACGCTTGATGTCAATAACAGCGGTAACACTGCTACTATCGTTGGAAATGTTAGCTTCAATTATTTTGATGAATATAAAAGTATTCTAGCTAACATCATAGCATATAAGCCTGTAAACTACGAAATGTTAAACCCAAATCAGACTAATCTTACAAATGAAAACTATGAAATTGTTTCTGAAAATTCCGAGGAATCGCCCGGAGTAGGATTAAGGACTTGTCAAAATTGTTTGCAAGATTTTAAGTTTTCAAAAATATCATTGGAGGTATTAAGCACGGATTATACTTCAAACGAAGTTAGCTTTTGGTTGAAATCAAACAGTTCAAGCGGAATGTTATCAATTTGGGAAGAGAAGAACTTCAACAATTTAATGCTTTGGGGTAATGAGGAAACTGAATTAGACAATGCTGATTTTCAAAATGGTTATTATCTCAAGAATTTGTGGGTTACATGTGAGGACGATCTGGAAGATGCTCAATTGTCATTTCAGATAAGAGATGCTTCAGGAAATATATTATCTGAAGATATTGTTAAGTTTTATCCCGTAAAAATGGCGATATTAAGTCTAAGCGGTATTAATACTAATATTCTTTTCGGGCAATTTGGTCACGCCTGGATTACAATTGATATTGGTGATAATTTAAAAAATAGTTATGGTTTTTGGCCTATAAATGGAACCCTATACAACTATCTTGGTTTTCCTGAAGTGCAAGGAATAATATTGTGGCAACCTGGTGACTTTGATGATGGGTCAATATATAGTTATGATTTTTCACACAGTTTTTATATTTATTATAATTCACTCCAATCCTTTTATAATTATAAATCCACAATCGACAATAATCCTCTGATGTGGAACGCATCATATAATTGTGCAACCTTTGCGTCAACAAGTGTTGGGTTAATGGGAATAAGTATTCCAATAATGAATTTTCCAAATGATATTAATGATTGGATAACTTGGTTTGAAAGTACACACTAACATTGGTGAGCGAGAATAGAAAAAATAAACAGGTGCAGATTTCTAACCCATGAAGTAGTTATTGTTTAATTTTTCATGGATATAGTGTTGATACATGTGTCTATGCTCTCCCAAGTTATGCTAAGACCAACAACGGGATCAACTAAGAAAACTCAAAGAATAAAATATTTTTTCACCTTATAAACTCAAACCGATATCCCCTATTTTGCAATTACAATTTTCTTTATCACAATATCCCCTTCACAAATTATTTTCAAAAAACAAATCCCATCCCCACTATTTGTTCCAAAGGAGAGAGAGTTTATTCCCTGCTTAACCTGTTTTTCTTTCGTGAGAATAATTTGCCCGATAGAATTAAGCAATTCAAATATCACAAGAGATTTTTTTCCTGAATAATACTTTACTTCAAACTCTCCTTGAGTTGGATTCGGATAAACGGTGATGAAGGATCCGGAAATCACATCTTCAACCTGAGTAGCGCCTGCGCATGAAGTAAACTTTACAAGGTAAGCATCCGACGATCCTCCTCCGAAAAAGTTTTGAAAGCCACCTGAAGCCATGCCCGTAGTAGTGGCTGTATTCCCAGAGGTATAAACATTCCCTGCATTATCTATGGCAAGACCTTCACCACTGTCGAAATCATTTCCTCCATAATATGTGGCGCACTCGCGGCTGCCATCAGTATTAAATTTTACGAGGAAAGCATCTTCATTGCCGCCATAAGTATCCTGAAATCCCCCGGAGGAAATATCCGAAGCGCTTAATGTATGTCCTGCCATATATACATCGCCTCCTGCATCGGAGGTAACACTGTAAACCTTGTCTTCATCCGTTCCTCCATAGTATGTAGCCCATAGCCGCGCTCCTGATGAATCGAATTTTACGAGAAAGCCATCCACGCCTCCACCGGATGTTTCCTGAAATGATCCCGCTGAGGCAATAGCGGAAGTGCTGTTGGTTAATCCTGCGAGATATATATTGCCTGAAGCATCGGTTGCCACATCCACGTCACCTGCAAACAGCAGCATCTCCTCCCCCAATCCACCATAATACGTTGCCCAGAGACGAGAACCCGATGAGTCAAACTTTACAAGAAATGCATCAAAGTCACCGCCGCCATAAGAGTTTTGAAATCCTCCTGAGGCAATGCCCGAAGTGCTGTAGGTAGCTCCTGTGAGATAGACATTACCCGAGACATCTGTTGTCACGCTATAGCCCCGGTCATCGCCTGCTCCTCCATAATAGGTTCCCCAGATGCGATTGCCTGCCGGGTCAAACTTTACAAGATAAGCATCACCCAATCCTCCAATCGTGTTCTGAAATCCTCCTGATGCAATGCCTGATGTACTTCCTGTATATCCTGTGAGGTAGGCATTACCCCATGCATCAGTGGCAACATCATAACCATAGTCAACATCTGCACCTCCATAGAAGGTTGCCCAGAGGCGCGCACCTGACGAATCAAATTTTACGAGGTAGGCATCCACGCCTCCGCCGGATGTTTCCTGAAATGCTCCTGCTGAAGAGATTCCGGAAGTGCTGTTGGTTAATCCTGCCAGGTAGACATTGCCTGAAGCATCGGTTGCTATACCGATTTTGCCTCCGAAAAAAGCCATTTCATCTCCGCTGCCCCCATAGTAAGTAGCCCAAAGGCGCGCACCAGAAGCATTGAACTTTACAAGATAGGCATCCACGTTTCCACCCCCGAATGTATTCTGAAATCCTCCTGCCGCCATGCCTAAGCTCCCGGTTATTCCAGCCATAAATACATTTCCGAAAGCATCGGTAGCAACAGTGAGTCCGTTTTCATTGCCGGTACCTCCGTAGTAGGTAGCAAGGAGGCGTGTGTCCTGCGCAATGCTTACTGAAGAAATAAGTACAGCAAGAAATAATGTGGAGTAAAAGATTTTTTTCATGAGGTATAATTTTATTGTTTTTAATTTCTATAGATAATTTTTGAATTACAATTTCTATTATTAAAGACGGAGGCGTTTGAAAAGGTTGGGTAGTTTTTTTATATTTTTTTATAAAGAATGTTTTGAAATGATTTACTTGATCCTTATACACTTCGTGTCATTCCGACGCAGAAGGAATCTGCCCGAGGCTCAACTATAGATTCCTCCTGCGTCGGAATGACAACCTCACTGGTGCTACCTTATTTCTTTTTCCATATCATCCTGATATAAAGATAAATTAATTTACACTGAACAGAACAGTGGCTTTACCATTCGTAAGATGGATAGTATCACCGAAATTATACTGCAGGTAACATTCAAATTCAAGCACTGTTTTTTTATAATTCTTTGATTCGAAAACAATATCCTCTACACTAATGATCGAAAAAGAATTAGGAACCATCGAAGTAGATTTGAATTCAGTTCCCGAGGCGTCCACCCAATAAACAGATACGTAACCCGGAAGGAAAAAAAAAGCACCATAGTCATAAGAACGGTTGCCGGGATAAATGGAATTGTCTAAATCGCTTTGCGGATCTCCCAATACACCACTATAATTATTGATTGAAATCTTAAAATAAGATTGCAAAGGAAGCTGCGGGTTTTTTAAAGTGAAATTGAATGCCCTGTTATTGCCTGTATCAAACACAGAAGGGCTTCCGGTATAGCCGTTTACACCGCCTGCAAAATAAACAGAATCACCATCCAATTTTGCTGACACGTAAACTAAAGGTTCCGGGTCACCGGGAATAACCACAGGTTGCAGATGTTCCTTCTTGCAGGAGAATATAAAAGAAAATGCAACAAGAACGACAAGACACTTTATAAGATTCCGTACCCAATTCTCGTTTTTGTCACCCTGACTTGCCCCAATTGTATCGGGGGTGAGTCGAAGGGCAGGCAGCAGGTGCCACCGCACATGGTTCGACGGGCTCACCATGACCCCCGCACCGGGATAATGTGATATGCATCTTTTCACAATTGCAATAAAATGTTTCAGCATATTTTTAAAGCTTTACCGTTAAAAATGCTTGAAGCGACCAGGATGGTTTTGTATTTACACCATAGAAGTACTCTTTACTATAAGATTCCGTTAACTCCTGGCTAAACCGTGTGCTCAGATCAAATCTCTTTGTAAGGGAAAATTTATACCCTAATGAAAAAGAAATATTGGTTGATTTGATCCCATCCATGTATCCTTTTACATTATTCTTTTGTGATTCGTTAGTAACCCCTGATGTGGTATTCATTTCAGTGTAATTACCGTTTGTAGTTATCAGGTATGATGCCTCGATTACACACAAAACGGAATGCCTTTGGGCAAGAGTATAATAAAGTGTTAGCGGAAAATAAAGTTTATGCAACTGATGGATTTGAATAGTTTGCTGCGAAACATTTTTATCTAAAAAATAAGCTTCCTCCCGAAGGGTATCATTCAGGTGGTACCCTCGCTGGAGAGAGTACAAGCCTGCTAAACCGACAGTAAATTTTGATGAAAGCGGATGCAAAACCTCCAAACCGATAACAGGAGAAAAATGTTGCTGATTTATAAATCGGCTGCTTGTATTATAAACATTTAACCCGGCATAAAAATTAAAATTCAGAAATCTTGTATTCGCAGAAGTAAGTTTCTTTGTCATAGCTGAATCAGCAGGCGAGTTATCTTTTGCAATTGCGGTAAGCGAATCGTTGCCACCAGGTTTTATAACAATTGAATCAAAAGAAATTGAATTTTGAGCTGCTGTTTCCTGAGCGATTGTATTTGTCGTAACAGAATCGTTTCCATTCGGGTAATTAACTACGAACGATTCAGAATTCTTGGTTTCATTAATAACATTTTTATCAGAATCATTCAGGAGAATGTTAGATTGAGGTGGGATAAAATTGGTTTCAGATTTAATAACTCCAGAATGCTCGTCGACCGTTTTAATACCTTTATGATTAGCACCCTTGTTCATTACAGAATTGTGAAGGTTATCTGTTTCATCATGTGTAGAAGAATTGTTTCCAGATTCTTTTTTCTCAACATCATGACCTGTGTCCTTAACAATTTCGTTTTTATCTGCTGGAATGGTGGCAGTGGATTTTCCCCTTTTATTTTTCAGTAAGTTATTTTCAGTTCCGGCAGATGTACTTGATGATTCTGTTTTCGTATTTGTATTTTGATTCATTTTTTTCCCCGGCAGCAATACAAACAAGCCGGATGACAGAATAACCATAAAACACAAGATGAATAGAAACCATCTCCTTCTTTTCTTTTTCCTATCCTGCTCATTCAGCAAATGGTTTAATAATTCCCAATTACCTTTCTTTTCGGAAAGCTCAAAGTCAGAAATATTCTCCCTGAAAAAATTATCCATGTCCTGACGCTTATGCTCCATCATTCGAATTTTTATTTTTGGCAACAACTGCCTGGTTAATTTTTTCTTTTAAAATTTTTCTCGCATTTGACAAATGCCACTTGGATGTTCCTTTACTTATTTTCAGAATTTCGCAAATCTGGTTATGGCTAAAATCATCAATCACATACATGTTGAAAACAACGCGCGTGGCGGATGGAAGCTCTGCCACCATTTCAAATATTTCTTCCTTTGAAAAATCCCGAGTCCGATCAAACCCTTCGTCTATTGGATTATCCTCCGCTTCCGGCTCACCATAAAGATGAAATTCATTGGTGTGAATGAAATTTGCCCGGTATGTTTTGTTGCTTCTTACAAAATCAATCGAAGAGTTGATGACGATTCTTTTCATCCATGCCTCCAAACTGCCTTCTGATTTGTACTGATTTATTTTCGCGAATATTTTCAGAAATGCATTGTTCAGCACTTCCAATGCATCCTCTTCGCTTTTGAGGTATCGCAAACAAACCGGCTTCATCTTTTTAAAGTGTGTCTCATATAAGATCTTTTGTGCATTGCGGTTTTGCTTCCTGCATTGTTCTACCAATACTTTTTCATCAAAGGTTAATATCTTACCATGCACATATAATTGACGAAGCGACTCGTGAAAGGTTGGGTGCTTTTGAAGAGGGGGATTAAGTTGCAAAATGGTTTCTCTTTAACTTGTTGCTGCGTCTTTCAAATTTATTCATTTGGAAACACTTAGCTGAAAATATATTCTATCCCATAAAAATGGTCTTTAAAGCTGAACCTGAATTTTGTCTCCGGTGCGTTGCGAGCAGAGGATTCCCGTCAACCCGGAAATAGGTCATCATGTAAGTCCCGGCTGATGCGGCTTCGTTCCTGTTCCAGCGCTTTTTGTTTTCTTTCTCTGGCAATCTTATTACGCTGAATAAGCAACACGATCAAGAAAAGTACTACCACCCCCATACCCATAAAAATATAATTCCGAATGCGTTTTTGATATTCAGTTTACTTCTTGGCCAAGGCATCTTTCTTGTCCTGGCTGGCTTTTGCTGCAGCTTCCTTTTTGTCAAACTCGTATTGCATCTGGAGTTTTGTTATATTCTTTTGATTCGCCTCATTATAAATCTCCTCGTAAGTTTGCCGATACAATCTCTGATTCTCAAAAGCATCTTTAAAATTATTATTCTCAGCGTGAATCATTGCGAGTATTCTGTAAGCATTTTTCATCTTGTCCTTTTGATCCATATTCTTCGCATGAGTCAGCCCCAGGGTTTCAAATTTTAGTGCCTGTGGCGGATTCCCAAGTGCTTCGTAGACTGAACCAATTTGAACATAAGACGCAGCAAGGATTATTTCGTCTTTCCCTGATGACCGCCGCTCCTGAAACCAAATTAATATTCCAATCAGCCCTCACTATAAAATTTCCATCAGATGGATTAGGGTAAATGGCAGCCTGTTTAAGAAGTAATACTTTGAAATTTAAAATTTTGTAGATTTGCACTTCATCAAATAAAAAGGAGGTATTCCATGGTATCTAATGATCAATCATGGACATCTCCGCTAACGCAGAGTTAGATGGAGTGTCCATGTAAAATCAGGGACTGTCTCACGAATACGGGACAGTCCTTTTCTTTTGCCACAAATTCCACGAATGAGGCCTAATTTTCTTCGTGTCAATTCATGTAAATCGTGGCGAGTAATTGGAGCAATGTTAAAACTGTTAAAGAATGAAGGTCAGCCCGGAAAAAACACGAATTGATAAATGGTTATGGTGCGTTCGCCTTTTTAAAAGTCGCTCAGTTGCAGCCGAAGCATGTGACAAAGGAAAAATTAAGATAGGTGATCAACCCGTCAAAGCTTCCAGGAATATTAAGATGGGTGACATCATTACTATTCGCAAGGGAGCATTTACAATGCAGTTTGAAGTTTTGCGATTAACGGAAAGCAGACTTCCGGCAAAATTGGTAGCGGACTTTTGCAAGGATATAACGCCGGAGGAGGAAATAGAAAAAATAAAATTACATTCGATTGAAACCCGGGCTTATCGCAAACGTGGGGAAGGAAGACCAACTAAAAGAGATAGGAGGGAACTTGATGAGTTTATTTTTTAGCGCATATTTTCGGAGCACGATAAAAAACTTGTCCAATATTTAAGAAAAAATAATATTTGTGAAGAGAAAAAGCTATGAACAATGAAACTATATTAGACGATCATTGGGTAGCAAAACCGGCTTCATCAAATAAGTGGAAGCATTTCGGATTGTTTTATTTGGTTCAAGTAATTATAGAAGTACTTACTTATTGGATTGGTGCTGACGCAAAACCTGATACTACAAAAATGAATTTAATTAGTCTTTCTGCTATGGTGATGCCTGTATTTATAACTGCTGTAATGATACGTACTTATAAATCAACTATTGAGTTGAAATTTTCCAATAAAATAATCCCAATTTTGGGGTTGTTGCTTGTGGAGTTTGTTACTATTATTTTTTTGAATTTTATTGGTGCTTTCGGAAGAAAAATAACTTCAGAAGAATTTATGGAGGGATTAAGGGTTACGACTTATTCTTTCTTGTTGGTAATTATACCTCTTTGCCTCATTTGCGGTGCAATAACAAAACCCGGCAAACCAAAACTACAACCGACTGAAAAAATACCCTTGTTATAATCACTCACGCAGGAAACGCTCAACCAGCATTCCTGACACACCTGATGTTTCGATCGCGGGCAGCATGGAAACAGCAGCATTCCTGACAAAAGTAAACTATGACTACCTATACTATCGGAGAATCACGATCTTGCCGGGAACACTGCTGGCAGCACTATTCACATTATAAAAATAAATTCCCGGAAGAATCTTTTCAATATTAACCTCAATGACCGGATAAGAAATTTTTTCTTCAAGTGCCTTCACTCCATCCAGAGTATAGATGATTAAGCGACTATTTTTATTCGCCGGAGACCTTCTAAGGTATAACTTACCGGTTGCAGGATTCGGAAAAACAAGGACGGAATTTGTCAGCGACAAATTGTTCTCACTCGTCGCTATCGAGTCAGGTGTATATTCCCAAACATCACCTGACCATCCGCCTGCATTACCAAAGGCGATATAACCTTTATCACCTATAGCAAAACCAAATGCATCAATCCTGGCGGTCCCTCCGAAATCAGCTTTCTGCAGCCATACATCAGAGGATGGATCGTATTTCCAGAAATCTATTGTGTTCGCACTTGCCATTCCTGTACCTAAATATCCTGTGTGGCCGATTGCAAATCCCGTTGCCCACCATCTTGCATCACCTCCGAAATCTGTTTTCTGGGTCCACGAATCAAGGTCGGGATCATATTCCCAAAAATCTTTCTCGTTGCCCGAGGTTGACTTACCAGTTCCTGCGTAACCACGATTGGCGATAGCAAATGCCACAACATAGAGTCGTTCCCCGCCTCCAAAATCATTCATCTGCGTCCAGGTGTCGGTGGCAGGATCATATTGCCAAAAGTCTTTTCTCAGAACCGGATAATTAGAGTCAGTTCCTGTTCCCATGTATCCTTTGTCGCCTATGGAAAATGCAATCCCATAACCCATTGCACCTCCTCCATAATTTGCCTTCGGCGTCCACACATTCAAAGCAGGGTCATACTCATAAAAATCACTCTGATAGGTACCGCCTCCACAGCTTGTTCCGGTACCTATATATCCCTTGCTTCCTATGGCAAAGCCTGCAGCGGCATTCCTCACCACCCCGGGAAAGTTCGCCTTTTGAGACCATGCGTCTGCCACCGGATCATACTCCCAAAAGTCATTCAGGCACGTACCGGAAAAATAACCGGTCCCCATATATGCCTTTTCGCCAATTACAAAACCGGCAGGTCCTTCTCTGTATGTTGAAGGGAAATTATTCTTTTGTGTCCACGCTCCCTGTGCACACAGATTATTTACTGAAAGCAGAAGAGCCGGAAGGAAGGATAGGAGATTTTTCATTGGAAGGATTTTCTTCTTCAAATATAAGCCGGAATTTTAAAAGAAGCAGGAAACTAATGTTGTGCGTTCGCTTTTATTTTCGGTTTAATATTTTTTGTATTTCTGCCCTGTATTCCGGGTTGTCCGTCATTCCATTATGTCTTTGTCCATTTAATGTGATTAGAGTGTCTGTATTTTTTATAAGCTCTTTCAACCTGATTGAAGAGTTATAATAAATGACCTCGTCTTGATTGCCGTGAAAAATCACAATTGGCATTTTACAGTCTTTAATATACTCGTCTGTCTCAAACTTATACTTCAAAATGAAAGTTGGGATAATTGGATATCTGTGGCGCATCATATCTGTGAGACTGTAGTAAGGTGCTTGTAAGATTAATAATTTGGGTTTATTGGTTGAAGCTATTTTTGTCGCCGGACCGGTCCCAAAAGAATAACCCAAAACAATAATTTTATTTTCTGCATATTTTTTCAACATTTCGTCATAAGCAGTTTGCACGTCCTGAAACATTTGCTCCTGACTGCTAATGGAACCCTCACTTTTTCCAAACCCCCGATAGTCCAGCATAAAGACATCATAATTTAAATCAGTATACGCTTTAGCAACTTCTCCCCATGAACGCAACGAACGTGCATTTCCGTGCAAATAAAATATCAGCCCTTTTGAACTGTCTGACTTAAATATAATTCCATTAAGTATTTTACCGTCTTCTGTTTTTATATTAACTTCTTCAAAGCTTTGGTCAAAAGTGAATTTGTAATTTTTGTCTAATTTTTCCGGAAGGAAAATTAATTTTTCCTGAAAAACAAACAACAATAGACAGATAAGGATATAAACGACGATGGCTATTTTTAATATTTTCAGAATTTTTTTCTTCATAGTGAGTTCATCTAAAACTACACCTGGTCGCTGTTTGATAATCGAACAAAGCTATCTTTTCAAAATTTCATTAACCTGTTTTATCCTCAGGAAATCTGCTTCTTAGTTTCTTCAATTATTCTTTTTATCCAGTTGAAGTCGTTGAGTTCTTTTAACTTATTAATCAGGTTGATTGGCAAATTATGTATTCCCGTTAAAGCCCCGGCAATTTGTCCTGCAATTGAAGCATTGGTATCTGTGTCGCCTCCAGACAAAATTATTTCTTCATACATTTTTGTCAATCCAATTCTGGGCATTTGTGTTGCAGAAAATATTGCAAATGGAATGGAATCGACGACATATCCGGTATTTCCAATTTTTGAAACTTCAGCAATTGTTGCTGAATTCTTCATGGAATTAATTTCTATTAACCTGTCTCGTATTCTTGTGTCAGGTATTTGTTCAATCAGCATTACTAATAAATTAGTCTCTCCCATCCAATTGTTTTGTAAGATTTCTCTAATGGATAAAACAACACATAAAGCCCCAACGTATGCTTCATCATTTCTATGAGTGATTTTAACTAAGTCTTCAATAAGCTTTCTTGAAACATTTTTTAGAAAAGCCACAGGAGCAATACGCATAGCAGCACCATTGCCTGCTGCAAATTCACCGGTGCGACCAACTTGACTCCAATGGCCACCAATTTCCAATTCTCTGATTGCTTTTAAGGTGCTTGAGCCTATACTTGTAAGTTTTCGTTCTTTGTAATAACGAATAAAATTAGTTCCTAAAATTTCCGGTGATATATTGTTCCCGATTATTGATTCGCAAGTTGCCAATATAAGTTGAGTATCATCGGTTATTGCCCAATCTGCGGTTTTCTGTTTCGGTCTGCCAAACAGATAAGCTACATTTTCTGCTTCTTTTTTTTTGTTTTCAACACTGCTGCCCCATGCATCTCCAATTGCACCCCCTATTATGCAACCTTCAAACCTATCACTAATATGCATCGTAGCTTGTTATTAATTGCGTATAATATTTAACTATGCACTACAAACCTAATATTTATAATACACAGTCAGCACTTAATTCTCTCCGGAAAAGCTTCTTTAATACAGCGTGACACATCTATTTCTGAGCCCGCCGTTCATCATTACCTGAATCGGTATAAATCATTAGTCGATTGGAAGATTGACATTTGCCTGCACTCTGACCACCGGATATCTCCTGAATGATTTTTCAAAGTAGGGTGAATGCTGATAGATGAAATATAATTGTGCATTTGGATCCTTTGCAAATTCAGGATCAGATTTTTTCTTCTGCTCGAAATCATTTTTCAGTTTCGAATCCTTCCTGAGCAAATCCGCAGCGACGTCCACAAACACATAGTCAGAAAAATATTCTTTCTCCATCAAAACAGGATCGAAAAAATTCCAGGTGAAATAAGAATCCGTTCCCTGAGGCTCAAGCATTTCAATAATGTAGCGATTTGAAGGTTGATTAACGAAGACTACGTAATCACCTTTGTAAAATTTCATCTGGTGATTTTCCTTTCGAAGAGAAACATTTGAATTCACATGATGCCCCTCATAAGCATTGGGTGATGATTTGAAGTCATCAATGTAATAGACGTCAACATCGAATGAAGTGTCTTTTACTAATTGCTTCATCTCAACACCATTCCATTTCAGGCGATCAATTACATGCCCCCATCCCTGAGGGATGATGTATGCAAAAGGTTTTTCAGCGGTGACAGAAGGAAGATAGTCGTTGAAGAATTTTATTTTCTTCTCGAAGGGTTCATTGCGATCATAGTACAATCTTATGGAGTCGCTCACTTCACTCTTCTTATATTTTGCAGCAAATCCTTTGAAGGTGATCCAGTCGAATTTGCTTTCATCGAATTTCCATTCAACGGGAAATGAAGTTTGCATGCTCACGGCTTCATCAGCGGCTTGCTTGTTCTTGCGAATCAGTGTTGCATCCCGGCTTGTGATTGTCAAAACTTCCTTCTCCAAAGAGTAAGTGGACCAAACGCGCTGATCGTATGGTTTGAACATGTGTGTTTCCGGCATCATACCGATACAATTGAAAAGCGCTGCGTAGCCGGTTGAGAAGCGAGGGGTTTCAAGAAAGCCGGCGATTCCTGAATCAGGAGTTTCTTCTATGGGATTTACATAAGGAGTCATTTCAAATTTATTTTCCTTCATTGCTCCATACAAATCCGGCAGAAAAATTTTTTCCTGGTAAGAAGCGAGAACGGAATTAAGTTTATCTTTTTGAGTGGAAATAAGAGTCATGATGTATTGATAGTCCGCACCGTTACTCACATGGGTGTCAATGAATATTTCCGGCTTCCAGGTTTGAAAAATTTCAGTGAACGTCTGGGTTTCTACCGCATCACACTTTACAAAATCGCGGTTGAGATCGTAGTTCTGAGCCGTTCCTCTGAATCCAAATTCTTCAGGTCCGTTTTGATTTACGCGCGATGTGCTGTTGCGGGTGAGCATTCCACTCACATTGTAGACGGGAATGATGCACACTACTACATGATCCAATAATTTGCTCAGTGTATTCTTTTTCAGCAAATCCCTGGCGAACATCATTGAAGCATCAATGCCATCTGGTTCGCCGGGATGAATGCCATTGTTGATTAACAGAACACACTTTCCTTCATCGTGAATTTTTTTTGGGTCGAAATTTTTTTCTGAAGAGATAACAAACAGATGCAGTGGCTTGCCGATACTTGTGGTGCCATACGTGAACAACTTTGCATGATCTGAAATCGAATCGAGTTTTTCATAGAAGGAAATACATTCTTCATACGTACATGTCTGATTGCCGTTGCCTTTTTCAAAGGGTGTGAGTAAATCATCGGATAGATTTTCCATGGAGAAAATAGTTAGCAGTTGAAGAAGAAGAAAAAGCATGCAGGGGATGAAGATGCAACTAATATAATTTCCTGATGCCGGGAAGAAAAGTTTCTTCGACCAAATAACCTTCTGATAGCATTGCCTTTGAAGTCGCCACGCAAACTCCGCCGGGGTGAGAAAACTTCGGCGAGTCGCCAGTGTCATCCCCTGTTGATTTCCCGGTTCATCGGGATAATTTCGGAATGACCCTAAGCAGAGAAAAGCAAGTTCACAAATTCAGCGCGGCAAAAGTGTTCCCCTGGCTTATATCGCCGGTTTCATAACCCTTCTTAAACCAATACATTCTTTGTTGTGAAGTCCCATGCGTAAAAGCATCAGGCACTACGTAGCCCTGAGATTGTTTTTGTAAGCGGTCATCCCCAATGGCATTGGCGGCGGTGAGCGCTTCCTCAATATCTCCGTCATCAAGAACATGCTTACTCTTATCTTCATAATGCGCCCAAACCCCTGCATAGAAATCTGCCTGTAATTCCAGTGCGACGGAATATTTGTTTGCTTCGCCACCTGATTGTTGCTCCAGCCGTGAAACTTTATCAAACGTTCCGAGGAGGAACTGAACATGATGACCCACTTCATGCGCCACTACATACGCGATTGGAAAATCTCCGGGAGCATGAAAGCGATCGCGCATTTCCCGGAAGAAGGAGAGATCAATGTAAACGTTATTATCATCAGGACAGTAAAACGGCCCTGTGGCTGCACTCGAAAATCCGCATCCGGACTCCGTTGAGTTGGTAAATAAAACCAGTTTCGGATACTCATAAGTTTTTCCCTGCTCTTTAAAAATTTGAGTCCACACATCTTCACAATCGGCAAGCACTACTGAAACAAACTGTGCCAGGGAATCCTCGGCTGCTTTCTGCTCGGCTGTCATCGGGACTTGATTGCCATTTTGAAGTTGCTGTTGCAGGTCACCCGCGTTGCCGCCGAGTAAGAATTTAATCAGCAGAATAACCACTCCGATTACTCCTCCGCCGGCAACAAAATGTCCCCCTGACAAACCGCGCCGGTCGAAAACATTTCCGCTACCTCTTCTTCCAAGCCATTGCATAGTGAATAGTTTTTTTTAAAAGGATGCAAACAATTGATGTGCCTGATAAATTTTCCTGCTGCTGCACCAATTGATGGCAGAAAAAAAATTAATGGGGAAGAAAAATCACACGGGGATTTTTTTTGAATGATAGACTACCAAATGTTTTTCTTATGAGAAGCACAAGGTTAATTTCGCCATCCATTGAAGAGCGTTCAGAAGGCGATACATGTTTCAATGATTGCAACATCATGAAAACAACCGGCGAAAAAATTTTTATTAAAAGAAATGATGCCGGGAAATTCCCGGGGATGTTCAAATGCGAGGTGCGGGGATTGCAATTGTTAGAAGAATCTGTAAAGGGCGTTACTCCAAAAGTAATTGCAGTTGAAGAGCATGAAAATGAAATGACGCTGACCCTTGAACGCATTGAAGCCGGCACACCGCAAAAAGAATTCTGGAATGACTTTGCAAAGAAGCTCGCAACAATTCACCGGCGCACCAACGACTATTTCGGACTTGATCACGATAATTATATCGGCTTGCTTCCTCAATCAAACAGGCACCACAATAATTGGCTTTCATTTTTCATCCTCGAGCGTATTGAGCCCCAACTGAAAAAAGCCATTGATGAAAACCACTTGCCGAAGGAAATTCATCGTGTGTTTGAAATGATGTTTTCACGGCTTGGCGAAATTTTGCCTGAAGAAAAACCTTCGCTTCTTCATGGTGATCTTTGGTCGGGCAATTACCTGATCGCCAAGGACGGATGGGTTCGGCTGATTGACCCGGCGGTATATTTCGGTTTCCGTGAAATGGATTTGGCCATGATGAAATTGTTCGGTGGTTTTGATGCCTCTTTCTTCGAACATTATCAGGGATTTTTTCCGCTTGAAAAAGATTTTGAAGACCGGGTTGATGTTTGCAATCTCTATCCGCTGCTCGTGCACGTGAATTTATTCGGAGGTCATTACACTTTCGAAGTTCAGGCAATCATGAAACAATTTCAATTGCGTTGATTTTTTTCGATTCTTTTTACCTTACATCGCTCATCAGAAAAATTCTCAAACGCTGTTAGATGCATCCGGCCTTCGAATTGATTTACAAAGGATTTTTGCTCGGTGTGATAACTGCTATTTCCTTCGGGCCGATTTTCTTCAGCATCATTGAAACAAGCATTCATAAAGGTGTGTACTTCGCCATCAGCATTGCTGTGGGAGTGATGGTGAGTGACGTGTGTATCATTTTGCTTTCACTTTTCAGTGTGGGAGCATTGATTCATGATGATTCGCTGAAAAAAATAATTGGCGCTACGGGAGGGTTTCTTTTGCTGGCATTCGGGATTTATCACCTGGTGAAACCGGTGCCCCGCCAGCAAACACTACAGGTAAATACTCATTCTCACTTTATGTATTTGTGGTACATGGCGAAAGGTTTTCTCATCAATACCATAAATCCATTTGTATTCATTTACTGGGTGAGCGCGAGTTTGGTTACCCTCGAACCTGATTACAGGCCCTCAGACCGCATATTTTTTTTCGTCGCAGCCGTTGGCAGCAATTTTTTTTTCGACGTCAGCAAGTCATTTCTCGCAGGAAAAGTGAAACATTTGCTCACGCATCGCACAATGGTAATGGTATCAAGAATTGTGGGACTGGCAATCATCCTGCTGGGAATGCGGTTACTCTACACATCGTGGAAAATGCACTGAATTTTTTTGCAGGAATATGTTCTTAAGATGAAATCTATTGTGCTTTAAAATTACTGAGTGAACTTCACATATTCAGATGGCCGATTGCTCACCACCGGACCATTATAGTGTTATCGGGAGTTGCGGATGTGGCAGTAATTTTACAGGACATGCGCATGCTGCAAAAACACTCCTCATGTAAGCTGCACTAATTTTTTCATCAAGCGTATTTGACCAAGGTGATAGGCATCGTGCTGAACTACTCCCAGCATTAATTCATAGTTGGAAAATGTACTGAAGTCATGTTTTGCATGAAGCTCTTTGCTTTTGAATTTTTTGATGTCCTTGAGCCATTTTACCTGCGATTCACGAAACCGTTCTTTTGTTTTCTGCCATGAATTTTCGGAGCGATCACGAATGAAGGAAAAATAATTGTCTTCCGGTGATTCTATATTTTCTCCGTGGACTCTTTTCAAAACAGTGTCTCTCCAACTGATTACATGATTCACAATTTCCCAAATGGAATTGAAATCAGGAAAGGGTTTTGTAGCCGCCTCTTTCGCCGTGATTTCATCGAGCGTGTTCACAATGTTTACGTCAATCCAGGGTGAGCCATCAAAGAGATCGGTGAAGAGTTTAATAAGTTGTTCCTGGTCTTTCATTCTTTTTAGTGTTGACGCGAAGAAAAGGAATCTTTATTGAACTGTCCAACGTAATAAGGATTGAACTATATCATTTCGTCTAATGATTTTCGTCAGTTTTTCTTAGCTGAACTCATTGGAAATTTGTATTCAAAACTCAAAGTCATGAAAAAGAACATTGGAAATCTTGATCGCATAATCCGAATTACAGCCGCACTGGTTATTGCGGTTCTGATCTTCAGCGAATCAGTGAGCGGGGGATTCGGAATTTTTCTAAGCATCATCGGGGGGCTATTGTTTCTCACCGCGGCTGCCGGGGATTGCCCGGTGTATTGGTTGTTTGGAATAAATACATGTAGCGTTAAGCACTTGAAAGGAAGCCATTAAGTCATCACTTGTTAATTTCAGATAGTTGCCAGCCGCCCGCGAATGTTTGCAAGGGGAGGAGGGTATAATTTGATTTCAGAAAAGCGAAATTGATCATCGGATTTTTATCCCTGAAATGATCAGAAAATTCCTTTTCATTGAAGAGTAATAAAGCAGGCAGGTGAACGCTGCTGATTCTCACAGAGTACAAATCCACTACGGAATTCTTCACACCATAAGATTGCAATGCTCCATTGATGGAGCAGGTATAAATAGTTTGTGCAGGAAACTTACGCAGTTCGGCTGCAATCGTTTGTTCTCCTTGATTCAGTTGGTAAATGGTTTTAGAAGAATAGAAAAACAGAAAAAGCTGAAGAGCAATCATTGAAGAAACGGCAGCAATTCTGATTTCCTTTCTCTTAAAAAAATTTTCATTGCACCGAAGAAAGGCAGGAAAAAAAATAAGGATCACCAACGGAAATGTTTGCAGCAGGTAACGGTTGTTTTGATATGGAAAACCTGCGATGATAAGCGCATACGTACAAACAATCACCCCGAACAGAATTATTAAAGGGGAATGAAAATCTTTCTTCATCACAAAAAATAAAAATGCAGCTCCTGCAAAAAGAAATGCGGGATGTACGATGTTTGAAATCGTGTAAAGAATATTCCAAAGCGTATAGTGCTGCCAGCCATCCGCATTCAAAAAATCTTTTCTGAAAAAATTTAAGATCGACCACGAATGGATATTGGAACCGTAGTCGTTGAAAATTTTTTCACCGGAAAACTGAAAGAAGAGCAGCCGGTTTCTCAACAGCAGATCAGGAAGCAGGGGAACTATTGCAAGAATTAGAGAGAGAAAAAGAAAGCCCCATTGTTTTCTTCTTACCAGATTCCAGCCTGCAAAAATTAGAATCGGGATAATGATGATGAGAGCGGCATAACGAGTTCCCGCTGCAAAGAGGCAAAAGAAAAATGAAAGCGCTGCGCTTAAGTTTTTTTTCCTTACAAAAAAATTTGCTGCTTGAAATGTTGCCATTACAAGGAGCGTCATACACAGCATGTCAGACATTGAAAGCAAGCTGAAACGCAAGACGTACGGTGACAACGCGAAGAAGAGAAAAAGATAAACATTGATCACCCTGCTTTCTCCATACATCAACCTCAGCAGTTTCTTTAAAAAATAAAAAGCAATGACAAGTGATAATATGGAAACAAGCTGCATGGCGATGAAATCATTTCTGATAATTTCATAGAGAAAAAATCCGGTCAGAGGGTACATCAACGGGAAAATGGTATGGGATAATTCTTTTCCGTGAAAGAAAACATCATTCAGCTCCCGCATCATGCGCAGATACTCGTGCGCATCTTGACCATACAAACCATTGAAGTGAAAACCGGTTGCAATCGCCACGAGCAGCGCTGATAACGCAAGTTCCATGTAGATTGATGAAAGAAAGCGATAAAGTTTTCCGGCAAACATGCAGAGAGGAAAACGAAAGTAATTAGTCGTCCCTTAAAAAGTGATTTTCAAATTTAATAAAAACAAAAAGGGAGACAACGTGCTGCGAATGATCATGATGAGGCGTGAAAAATATTCGGCAAAAAAATGAGCTGCTTTTTT
>Ga0134121_10001264_pt1 | contig 24071 bp, 18 predicted proteins | sample KB301_FD_96463 | JGI IMG/M metagenome (GOLD analysis project Ga0134121, IMG submission 96463) | Terrestrial soil microbial communities without Nitrogen fertilizer from Kellogg Biological Station, Michigan, USA - KB3-0-1 | ecosystem: Environmental > Terrestrial > Soil > Unclassified ... | reverse complement strand
GTCGAGCATCACCTGCCAGCCGACGCCCCAGGCGCCGAGGGTGGGCGCTTCCCAGTTGTCCTCCTCGAAGCGGAGGTCGTGGCGGGTGAGGTCGAGGCCGATGGCCTCCAGGCTGCGGATGTAAAGCCGCTGCACGTCGAGCGGCGAGGGCTTGAGGATCACCTGGAACTGGTGATGCTTGCCGAGCCGGAACGGATTGTCGCCGTAGCGCCCGTCGGCGGGGCGCCTCGACGGCTGCACGTAGGCAACCCGCCAGGGCTCGGGCCCGAGGACGCGCAGAAAAGTGTCCGGGTGCATGGTGCCGGCCCCCACCTCCAGGTCGAGGGGCTGCTGCAACACGCAGCCCTCGCGCGCCCAGAACTCCGAAAGCTTGAGGATCAGCTCCTGAAACGATTGCATAGTTGTCTCCGCAGACTGCTTGGCACTCCACTCCTCCACCCTGGCCCGTAGGGGCGCAATAGCGTATCAGACCCTCATGACCCCGACCCTCTTCTCCCGGCCCAGAGCGCCCCCAAGACCCTCATCACCCCGGCCCTCTTCTCCCGCCCCCCTCCCACTCCCCACACCGGGAGAAGAGGGGGTCTCGACGGGATAGGTCACAGAAAAACAGGACGGCATTCCCGCATCGAGCTTTCCCCCATCACTCCCTCTCAGACGTGGAATCTTGCTGTTCTCCCTCTTCTCCCGGTGATGGGGCGGAGGGGGTCGGGAGAAGAGGGCCGGGGTGATGAGGGTCTTGGGCGGGGGCGCTCTCAGGGAGCAAAGTCAGCGCCCATAGGGTTGGCGGGCTGAAACCCTCCTCACCTCCCCCTCGTAGTCCCCAGCGAGGAGGAACCATCATGACCCTCGAATCCGAGAACGACGCTTTGAGCTTCTCCGACGCCCTGGCCTACTTTTTCATGGCGCCGTTTCGCTGGCGCACCTATGCGAACCTGCTCTATCTGCTCCTGGCCTTGCCGCTGGGTCTCGTCTACTTCGTCTTTCTGACCGTCGGGCTGGCGCTGGGCTACGGCTTGATAGTGATCTGGATAGGCATCCCCATCCTCGCCCTGGTGTTTGCTGGGAGCTGGGGGCTGTCGGCCCTCGAACGCCGGCTTGCCATCGGCCTGCTGGGAGCCGAGGTGCCGCCGATGGCGCCGCCGCCGACCGCCAGTACCAACGGATTCTGGCAGCGGGTGAAGGCCTTCCTGGCCAATCCCGTCACCTGGAAGGGGATGGCCTACCTGCTGTTCAAGCTCCCCCTGGGTATCGTGTCGTTCACCGCCGTCGTGACGCTGCTCTCGGTGTCGGTGTCCCTGGCCCTGGTGCCCGTGCTGTGGCCGTGGTCTGACGTGACCTTCGACGTCAACTTCGGGGTCTGGCACCCCTCGACCTTCACCGGTTCCCTGATCTGCGGGCTCGTCGGGGTGGTCTTCCTCTTCGCATCCATCAATCTGCTCAACGCCTTGGCACTCATTTGGCGCCAGCTGGCGACCTCGATGCTGGGCAGCGCGCGCTTCACCGCCACCCCGCCGAGCCCATCGTTGCCCGGGATGACGGGAGGGTCGGCGCCGGCTATTGCCTGAGCGGCGTTTAAGCCCGAACGTTTTTTTCGCTTCCGGGCAGGATAGCATTGGGCGGTTTCTCAACCCGCTCCCAGCCCATGAAAGCCCCCTCCCTCGACGAGCTCGTGACGTTGCCCGAGCCCCTGGCTTTGCATCGCCAGCTCGACTCCGGCAACTACCGCATCTTTCGCTGGCTGCTGGTGGTCGTGGCGCTGTGTACCGTGGTGGGAATCGGGGTCTCCGCCAACCTCCACGAGGGTTGGGGCTTGTTCGTCTATCCGCTCGACCTGCTCTTCTGCGTCGCCCTTTTCGTCCTTCGCGACCGGGAGGTCTTCTCCCGCAGCTTCCGCCAAATCCTGCTGACCTTCCTCTGCGTCGAGATCCTGGTGCTGAAGTACGTGGCGAGCCACTCGTCGGACGCGACCACCCCCCTCTTCGTGATGACGGCGATGCTGCTGCTGTCTTTCAGGCTGCGGGTGGTGGAGCACCTCATGCTTTACGGCTTCCTCTGGGTGGTGGCGGTCTTCCCCCTGAGCTGGGTGGGCTTGGGTCGCATCGCGGCGCCTCCGGCCGACGGGGAGACGGTTGCCATCAGCGCGATGTCGGCAATCTGCCTGGCCGTCGCGGTTGCCTTGACCCAGGTTGGCCGGCGCCGCTTCCTGGCGATCTGGCGCAAAGAGAGCTCCCGCCATCGCGAGCGGTTGCGCATGCGCGAGGAGATCGAGTACGCGCGCAAGATCCAGCTCAGCATGCTTCCCCAGGGAGCGCCGGAGATCGAATGGTTGGACCTCGCGGCCGCCTCCCTTCCGGCCACCGAGGTCGGCGGAGACTACTACGACTACTTCCGGCTCGCGCCGACCCAACTCGCGCTCGTGCTGGGCGACGTCTCCGGCCACGGCCTGGCGAGCGGGCTCCTCCTCTCGGGCGTGCGGAGCTGCCTTTATCTCCTGGAGCAGGACCTCTGCTCGCCCATTTCCGTCTTCGAGAAGCTCAATCACATGGTGCGGCGCACGACCGAGCGGCGCACCTATATGACGCTGCTCTGCGCGGTGCTCGACAGCGAGGCCGGAACCTTGTCGGTGACCAGCGCCGGCCATCCGCCGGTGCTGCACTACGATTCCCGGAGCCGCTCCTTCGAGGAGATCGGCCAGGGCGCCCCGCCTCTCGGTACCTTTCTCCAGGCCGACTATATGGAGCAGCGGCGTCCGGTGGCCGCCGGTGACCTGCTGATCTTCTACACCGACGGCCTCGTCGAGGCCCGCAACGCCCAGGGCCAGGACTACGGCGACGCCCGCCTGCAGCGTGCCGTGGCCCGCGCCGTCGACAGCCGGACGGCTCGCGAGGTGCGCGACTCCATCCTCGGCGACCTCTCGAATTTCAAGGGCGACGAGGAGCAGGCGGACGACATCACCGTCGTCGTCGTGCGCTTGCGCTGGCCGGAGCGGCCGGGCCAGGGCCAGAACTCTTCTCCGTCGCCGCCGTAGGTAGCCACTACGCCGCCTTGTCTGTCGCAACGGCTGAAATGCGATGAAGCTGCCAACTTTCGACGACCTCGTCCTTCTCCATGAGAGCGAGGCCTTGCAGCGGTACTTCGCGGGGCGCAACTGGCGCATCCTGCGCGGCGTCCTCGTCATTGCCCTGCTGATCTCGCTGGTCGGCCTGGCCCGCACCGTCGATCAGGGCAACCCGCTGGCCTTCATCCTCTTCCTCGCCGACTTCGCGGTCACCGTCGCCCTCTTCGGCTCGCGCAAGGAACCCTGGTTCGAGCGGCACTATCAACGCCTGCAGACCGCCTATCTCCTCCTCCAGGACTTCGCCTGGAGCCCCGTCGCCTTTGGCGTCCACAAGGGAGCGGGGATGGCGGGCGTACTGCCGTGGCTCTTTCTTTTCCTGCGCCTGGCTCCTGCCGACGCCATGCTGCTCTACGGGGCGTATTGGGCGGTTTCCTGCCTTCCGCTCGCCACGCTTGGTCTGGGCACCCGCACGGAGCTCGCTGTTGGGCCCACATTTGGAGCCATCTTCCTGATGATCTGTTCTCAGATCTGGACCCGGGGCGCGAGGTCGCGCTTCCTCGGGCAGTGGCGCCGGGAGCACCTGCGGGCGAAGGAACGGCTGCGGATGCGGGAGGAAATCGATACGGCCCGCCGGGTCCAGACGAGCATGCTCCCCCAGGCCCCGCCGGCCGTGGAATGGCTGGAGTTTTCCGCCGCGTCGCTGCCGGCGACCGAGGTCGGCGGTGACTATTACGACTACTTCCGTCTTTCGCCTTCGCAGGTGGCGCTGGTGATCGGTGACGTGGCGGGCCACGGGCTGGCGAGCGGGCTCCTGCTGTCGGGCGTGAGGAGCTGTCTCTATATCCTGGAGGATCAGCTCGCCTCGCCGGCCCTGGTGCTCGAACGTCTGAGCCCGATGGTGCGGCGGACGACGGACCGGCGGATGTATGTCACCCTGCTGGAGGCGGTCCTGGACCGCGAAGCGGGCACGCTCACCGTAGCCAGCGCCGGGCATCCGCCCCTGCTGCGCAAGGGAAGCGACGGCTGGGAGGATCTGGGGAAGGGTGCGCCGCCCCTGGGCACCTTCCAGGACGCCCACTACGAAGCCGAGACGCGTCCACTGAGCGCCGGCGATATCCTCGTCCTCTTCACCGACGGGCTGCTCAAGGTGCGCAACGACTCCGGCCAGGAGTACGGCCGCGATCGCCTGGTGCGCGCCCTCGACCGTGCCGGCAAAGGCGCCCGCGCCTCGGAGATCCGCGAAGCCGCCCTCTCCGATCTCTCCCTCTTTCGCGGCGGCGCGGAGACGGAGGACGACATCACGCTGGTCGTGGTGCGGGTGGTGTAGGCCGAGCCGAGAGACCCTCATCACCCGCGTCGCCCCCGAAGACATGGTCCTACTCCAGGACCGCCTCCCCCGCCGGCTCGCGCAGGTTGTAGTGTGAGCTCATCACCCGCCCATAGGCGCCGGCGTTGGCGATCAACACCACGTCGCCTTCGAAGGTGGGCGGCAGGCGGCGGGAGTGGCCGAGGATGTCGCCGGTCTCGCAGATCGGCCCCACGACGTGGGCGACCATGGCTGGCGGCTCGTCGAGGCGGGTCAGGTTGTAGATCGGGTGGTAGGCGCCGTAGAGCGGCGGCCGGATCAGCGAGTTCATTCCCGTCTCCAGGCCGACGTAATGCACCTCGCCCTTGTGCTTGATCTGGGTCACCCGCGCCAGCAGCACCCCGGCCAGGGCCACGAGGAAGCGGCCGGGCTCCAGCCAGAGCTCGAACTGCGGGTGGACGGTTTTGAAGCGGCGCAGCAGCTCGTCGAGGGCCAAGAGATCGAGGGCGCTCTGCCCCGGCCGCTCGGGGACGCCAAGTCCGCCACCCAGATCCAGCACCCGGACGTCAGGAAAACGCCCGGCTTCCGCGCCGAGGAAGAGAGCCACCTCCTGCCAGGCCTCGGGCGTGCGGATGCCGCTGCCCATGTGGGCGTGAAGACCCACCACCCGGGTCTCGCTGGCGGCGAGCAGGAGCTGAAGCTCGTCCAACTGCTCCGGTGCGATGCCGAACTTCGACTGCGCTCCGGCCGTGCGCACGTGGGCGTGGTGGCCGCGCCCGCGGCCTGGATCGAGGCGCAGGAAGACCTCCCGTCCCGCGAAGACTTCAGGCCACTCGCGCAGGGGATGGACGTTGTCCAGCGTCACCCGGGCTCCAGCGGCAAAGCCGCGGACGTACTCCTCCCGCGGCGCGAAGTTGGGTGTGAACAGGAGGCGCGAGCGGTCGAGGTCCGGAAACAGCAAGCGTACATAGTCCAGCTCCGCAGCCGACACACACTCGAAGCTCAACCCCTCGGCGTGAAAGAGACGCAGCACCTCCGGATTGGCGTTCGCCTTCAGCGAGTAGAACAGGCGGTCCACGGCCGTGAGGGAACTCAAGGACGATGCCGCGGAGCGCAGCGTCGCGACGTCGTAAACGTAGAGGGGTCCTTTCACGGCGGCGAGATCGATGAGCTCTTGTCTCCTACCACGCCACCACTCCGCGGCTGAGCCCTCAGGAATCTCTCCCTCACGTCCGAAGAGCTCGCTCCAGGTGGGCCCGAAGACCGGGCCTTCCACCTGGTGCCCGAAGAGGAGGCCGTGGAGCTGGCGCACCAGCCGTTCGCTCTGGTCCTCGTCGACGATGAAGGTGAGATTGAGGTCCGAGGCCGCCTGCGTCACGAGATGAATCTTCAGCTCCTCGAACGCTTCCAGCACCGGCCCCAGCTCGTGGAGGATGGCGCGGATTCCCCGCCCCACGAGGGAGAGCGAGGCGGTCGGAGCGATGACCTGCGGCTCGCAGAACGCCGAGAGATCGGCGAGCAGGGCGCGGAGGGCTCCCGGTTCCAGGGCATTGGCCCCGGGATCGAGCGAGACGGTGACGTTGGTCTCCGAGGTCGAGACCGAATCGATCGACACGCCGTGCTCCGCGAAGATTTCAAACGCCTTGGCCAGGAAGCCCACTTCCTGCCACATGCCGACCGTTTCCATGGCGATCAGGGTGATGCCGCTGCGCGACGAGATCGCCTTCACCTGCGGGCCGGTCACCGGGCCGGAGGCCGAGATCACGGTCCCTGGAATGTCCGGCCGGGCGGTCGACAGCACGTGCAGCGGAATGCGGTGCTGGCGCAGGGGCGGAATGCATCGCGGATGCAGCACCTTGGCGCCGGTGGTGGCGATCTCCTGCGCCTCCTCGTAGTTCAAGGCACGCAAGAGGCGGGCCGAAGGGAGGAGGGAGGGATTGGCGGTGAACAGGCCGGGCACGTCCGTCCAGATCTCGCACCGTTCGGCTCCCAGCCGGGCCGCGAGGTAGGAAGCGGAGGTATCCGAGCCGCCGCGGCCCAGAAGCACAGTTTGCCCATCCCGGTTGCGGGCGATGAACCCCTGGGACAGGATGGCCACTCCAGGCAAGACCGCCAGGCGCGCCGCGAGTGCCTCGTCAGGTTCGAAGTCGCAGGTGGCCGAGAGGTAGGCTCGCGGACCGAAGGAGGCCGGATCTTCCCGGGCCTCCAGGGCCGTGCGCGCGTCGAGCCAGGTCGTCGCGATGGACTGCGTTTCGAGAAAGGCGGCGCCGAGGCGGGTGGACATCAGCTCGCCGAAGGCCATCACCCGCGCCTTGAGCGCCGGTCCGGCCTCGCGCAACAGGGACGCGGCAAGGGCGAGGCGCGACAGCTCCTCGAAGTCGCCAGCCAGCCGCTCGCCGGCGTCGATCCCAAGCCCCGCTCCCAGCTCCTGATGCCGCTGGCGAAGGGCCGCCAGGGCAGCCTCGTGGCGCCCCTCGACGGCGAGGGCGAGGAGCGCCTCGAGCTGGTTGGAGACTCCGGAGAGAGCGGAGCAGACGATGAGCGGTCGCAGCCCTTCGGCGATCCGGCGGACAGCGAGATCGGCGATGATGCGCCAGCGCTCGGGAGTGGAGACACTGGTGCCCCCGAACTTGAGGACGACCCAGCGGGTGGCCACGCCGCTACCCTTTGGCCGCCAACACCGCCTCGGTCAGCGCCGGCAGGACCTCATGCAGGTCGCCCACGATGCCGTAGTCGGCGACGGTGAAGATCGGGGCGCCGGGATCTTTGTTGATCGCCACGATCACCGACGAGCCCTTCATGCCCACCAGGTGCTGGATCGCGCCCGAGATGCCGGCGGCGATGTACAGCTTGGGGGCCACCGTCTGACCCGACGATCCGATCTGGCGGTCGCGCGGCAGCCAGCCGTTGTCGATCACCGGCCGGCTGGCGCCGATCTCGGCGCCCAGCGCCTTGGCCAGCGCCTCGACGGGCGCCATCTTGTCGGCGCCGCCGACGCCGCGCCCCACCGCCACGATGACCTCCGCCTTGGTGAGGTCGACCGTGTCGCCCCCCACCTCTTCGTAGCCCAGGATCTCGCGGTCCGGCTTGACGGCCGCGAGGTCCACGTCCAGGGATTGGATGGGAGCCTCGCCGCGGACGACGCCATCCGCCGGGAAAGCACCGGACTGGACGGAGACCAGCACCGTCCCCTCGCCCTTGACGCGCACTTTCGACTGCAGCTTGCCGCCCATCACCGGACGAGTCCAAACCAGATCGCCGGCCCCGCCCTCGAAGGCGGTCACCTCCGGCAGCAATCCGGCGCCGGCCGTTTGCGCCAACCGGGCCATGTAGTCGACCGTCTGATAGGTGTGGGGAAAGACTACGAAAGCCGGAGCAGCGTTCTTGATCGCCGGAGCCAGCGCCCCGATGTACGACCCCGGCGTGTAGACGCGCAGGGCGTCGTGATCGGCCACGTGGACGGCGGCGAGATCGCACTTCGCCACCTCGGCTGCGGCGTTCCCAAGCCCGGAGCCCAGGAGCACGGCCTCGGCCTTGCCGCCCAAGCTGGCGGCGAGCTTCTGCGCCGCGCCTACGGCCTCCCAGGAGATGCGCGAGATCTGCCCTTCGCGGTGTTGCAGAACGACCCAAACGTGGCTGGCCATCAGAGCACCCTCGCTTCTTTCTGGAGTTTCTCGACCAGGGACGCCGCCGCGGTCTTGGCGTCCCCCTGGAAGATCTGCGCCCCCTTGCCCGAAGCGGGGAAAGCGACGGACACGATCTCCAGCCGCGAGCCCGCCTCCCCCACCTGCGCGGCGTCGAGCCCCAGGTCGGCGGGGGTCACGATGGCGATCTCTTTCTTCTTGGCAGCCATGATCCCCTTGAGCGAGGCATAGCGCGGGTGATTGAGGCCGGCCTGGATCTCCAGCACGGCGGGAAGCTGGACGCGGGAGACCTCGTTGACGCCGCTCTCCATCTCCCGGGTCACCTTGGCCGAGCGGTTCCCCTCCTCGAGCTCGACGCCCATCACCAACCAGACATGGGGCCAGCCGAGATGGCCGGCGATCACCGAGCCGGTGCCGCCGTAGCCCACGTCGTCGGACTGGGAACCGGTCAGCACGAGGTCGAAGCTCTCCCGCTTCAAGGCGGCGGCGAGCGCCCGGCCCGTGGCGAGGGCGTCGCCTTTGGCAAAGGCCGGATCGGAGAGGTGAACGGCACGCGCCGCACCCACCGCCAGGGCCTTGCGCAGGGCCTCCTTGACGCGATCCGGACCGAGGCTGACGACGACCACCTCGCCGCCCGTCTTCTCGGCGATGCGCAGTCCCTCTTCGAGCGCGTACTCGTCGCTCTCGTTGATGATGAACGGCAGGTCCTCCTCCTCCAACCACCGGCCGTCGCGGCTGACCCGCAGCCGCGCCTCGGTGTTGGGGACCTGCTTGATACAGACGGCTATTTTCATTGAGAGATTCTCCCCAGCATGCTACGCCCCACCGTGCGTCTGGCGCCGGTGATCAGAACTCTGCCACTCATCGTCTCTCCTGGGTAGGGGTCTTCCAGAAACTACCGCGGCACCTCCCCAGAAGTGCCGCGTCGAAGCGGGGGGAGAGTATCATGAGTGGGAAGGGAAGGGGTTTGACGCCGCGATCTGAGAAAGCATATGATTGCAGCATGTCAAAGCGTGTCGTCCCTTCTCCTGTCAAGCCAGGCTCTCGGACTCCGGCCGAGATCCAAGAAGCGGTAAGGAAGGTAATGGCTGACCGAGATCCCGAGACCTGGGCAGCCGTTCGGGGGCTTCATCCCCTACCCGTGAAGGGCCGGCCTCCTTGCGACAGCGACGAGACCGACGAAGATTCCTGACGCTTCGCCATCTGATTCCCTTTTTCTCTAACTCTCGGCCCGGCCACCGTGGGAACTTCTCGCGTCCAGCATGTCTTTATCAACTGTCCGTTCGACGACCACTATAAGGACCTTTTCGAAGCAATCATTTTTGTGGTCTTGGACTGCGGCTTCACTCCCCGGTGTGCGTTGGAGATCGATGATGGAAGTCAGATTCGGATCGAGAAGATTTTCAACATCATCTCGGAGTGCAGGTTCGGTATCCATGACATCTCCAAGACCGAGCTCGAAGCCACGAACAACCTGCCCAGATTCAACATGCCCCTCGAGCTGGGGATGTTTCTGGGAGCCAAACGCTATGGCGCGGGTGAGCAGACAAAGAAAGTCTGCTTGATCTTGGACCGCGAGAAGTACCGTTATCAGAAGTTCATTTCCGACATCGCCGGCCAGGACATCCGCTGCCACGAAGATGATCCGAGCACAGCGATCACCGTCGTGCGGAACTGGCTGCGCAACGCTTCTCCTCTGGTAACCATGACGGGTGGGGAGGAGATTGCCAGCAGGTACGGCGCCTTCCGCAAAGAGCTCCCTTCGCTCTGCATGAACCTGCGCCTCTCCGCGAACGAGCTGACCTTTATTGACTACATCTGGCTCGTGAAAGGCTGGCTCGACCCGAACCCGATACCCCTATCCTAAGCATCGAGCTTTCCGCCGCAACAATCACAGCCAACTCGCGGAACCGCTCAGGTCCGCGGCGCGCGACCGGCGAGCAGGCGGCGCAGCAGCGGCGGAGCGGGATTGAAGGCCCACATCCGGTCGTCGAACCGCAGGGTGGGCACGACGCGCCGGCCGCCGCTTCTGGCGAGCACCACGGCTTCGGCGCCGGCGTCCTGGTCGATGTTGACCTCGTCGAAATGGGCTTCGGCGTCCTCCAGCACCCGTTTCATCCGGCGGCAGTCCGAGCACCAGGACGAGCTGTAGATGACGAGATTGCGGGCGTGGATGCCGATGCCATCGGCAAGCCTCGCGGCCTCCACCGAGGTGAGGCGGACGCCGACGATGCGGACCTTGCCGTCCGGCTCGCTGAGCAGCATGGCCGGGAGGTCCATCTCCGGCGAGATCCCCAGCCGCTCCAGCGGCGCCGCGGCCTCCGGTTGGGCGGCGAGATCGAAGCGGGCTCCACAGCCGGCCGGCGGCGCGTCGTGGCGCGTCGAATCGAAGAAGATCTGGCAATCCAGGGCATGGCTCATAGAGAGGGTCCCGGCACCCGCACGGCAGCGCCATTGACGGCCGCCGAAGCGGGCGCAGTGAGAAAGTGGATGACCGCCGCCACGGCGTCCGTGGTGGCCCAGGTCGCCGGGTCGGCATCAGGCATCGCCTTGCGGTTGGCTTCAGTGTCCATGGTGCCGGGAAGCACGGCGTTCGCCCGGCCGCCGAAAGGCGCCATCTCCCGAGCCAGCGCCTCGACCATGCGCAACACGCCGGCCTTGGCGGCGGCATAGCCGCCGACCCCGGCTTCGCCCAACAGGGCCGCAGGCGACGACACCGCCACCACCGCGCCACCGCGCGCCTTCTCGAAGCGGCGGGCGGACTCCCGGAAGATACGGAACGTCGTGTCCAGATTGACCTTCACGAGGAAATCCCAGTCAGCATCGGAAAGATCGGCAAACTTGCCCCAGCGGAAGCCGCCCACGAGGTGCACCACCGCCCGGGGCACTCCCGAGGCCGCTTCCACGTCGTCGAACAGCCGCGTCACCTCCGCCGAGGACCCGAGGTCCACCTTGCGCACCGAGAGAGCGTCCGAGGGCGCCAGCGGGGTCAGCTCCGCCAGGTGCTCCTCATTGTGGTCCACCGCCAGGACGCGGTCTCCCTCGTCGAGGAAGCGCGCCACCACGCTCCGCCCCAGCGCGCCCCCGGCGCCAGTGATGAGGACTCTCCCGTTCATGCTCTCTCCTGAATTGGGTACTGCGAACGCTCCGCCTCCCCAAGGTTGCGCCCTGGCGGAGCGGATGGGAGACTACCACGGGTGCTCCTTCGACGATGAAATCTCTTCACTGCCTGCTCTCGGTCGTGATCCCCACTCACGGCACGCAGGAGCTGACGCTCGCCTCCCTCGCCTCGCTGTTCCAGTCGCCGGTCGCGGGGATGGAAGTCATCGTGGTGGACGATGCCAGCGGGGACGGCACGGCCGAGGCGGTGCGGGAGCGGTTTTCCCAGGTCAAGGTGCTGCGCCATGAGACGGCGGAGCGCTTCACCCGCGCCGCCAATGAGGGGCTCGCCCAGGCGGACGCCGAGATCCTGCTGCTGCTCAACAGCGACACCGAGGTAGAGGCAGGGAGCCTGGCGGGCCTGATAACTGTATTTGAGGGGAACCCGGAGCTCGGAATCGCGGGTGCCCTGCTTCACTATCCCGATGGCTCGCCGCAGTGGAGCGGCGGCCGGGAGCCCTCGCTGGCATGGTTCTTCGCCCTGGCGAGCAGTCTCCCCGCCCTCCTCCAACGCCTCCCCTTCTACCGCCGCCTGAAGCCGCTCGCCGCCCCAAGTCCGGTGAGGGTGGACTGGGTGACCGGAGCAGCCATGGCCTTCCGCCGGCAGGTATGGAAAGCGGCGGGACCGCTGGACGAAGGATTTCTCTTTTACGCCCAGGACCTCGACTTTTGCCTCCGTGCCCGGCGAGCCGGATGGGAGGTCGCGGTTCGTCCAGAAGTCCGGGTGCTCCATCACCACGGCGCCACCATAGGCCAGGACCCCGGCGCCAGCGGGCGCCAGCAGCCTGAGCTGCTGTGGAAGGATCTGCTGCGCTGGGCCCGCAAGCATCACGGCGAGCGCTGGGCTGCCCGCGCCGGAAAGGCGCTGCAGGTGGGCGCCGTCCTGCGCCTCGCCTGCCGCGGCCTCGCCTCGCCCTTCGTCGGGTCGAAGCGGCGCATGGAGTGGCGGGAGGACGGGCGGGCTTTGCGACGAGCGCTGACCGCCCTCCGCTTGCCATCCTCCCCCTGACGGTGTACAAAGCCCACGGCCCGGAGCGGGCACTTCTCCATGATCGAAATTTATCGCTATCGCGACCTCGTCCTCGCCCTCGTGGCCCGCGAGCTCAAAGTGCGCTACCGGCGCTCGGCCATCGGCTTCACCTGGACGATGCTGCAACCGCTGCTGATGATGCTGGTGCTGCAGGTGGTCTTCAGCTCCCTCTTCCGCTTCCAGCTCGCCAACTATCCGGTCTACGCCATGGCGGGGATCCTGTTCTGGAACTTCTTCAGCCAGAGCATCGTCTCGTCGATGAACAGCCTGCGGGGCAACGCCCAACTGCTGAAGAAGGTGCCGGTGCCGAAGGCCGTCTTTCCCATCTCCACCGTGGCTTCGGGCGTGATCAATCTGATCTTCGCCCTGGTCCCCCTGCTGCTGATCCTGGTGATCACCGGCCATCCGCTGACGCCGGCGCTCCTCTTCCTGCCCGTCGCCATCCTGCTGGCCGCACTCTTCACCCTGGGAGCCGGTTTGCTGCTGTCGCCCTTGTCGATGTTTTTCAACGACATCGTGGAGATGATCACCGTCATCCTCTCGGTGCTCATGTATCTGACGCCGATTTTCTATCCCAAGGAGATCGTGCCGGAAAAGATGCGGTGGATCGTCCGGTTCAATCCCCTGCGGTCGATCCTCGAAGTGTTTCGCGACCCGATCTACTACGGCAAGGTACCGCCCTGGAGCCACCTCACCGTCTCGTGTCTGATCGTCTTTGTCGCCCTCGCCGTCGGCGCCTACGCCTTCCGCAAGAGCAGCGACCGAATTCCCTTCTATATCTGAATCCGATGCCCGAGCTCAGTATCCAACTGCAGGGGGTCTCGCTCTGCTATCGCCTCGCCAAACAGCGCATTCCTTCGTTCAAGGAGTACGCCATCCACTTCCTGCGCGGCTCGCTCTCCTACGAGCAGCTGTGGGCGCTGCGCGATATCGACCTCACCGTCGCCAAGGGCGAGACCCTGGGCATCGTCGGCCGCAACGGTGCCGGCAAGAGCACGCTGCTCAAGGTCATTTCCCGCGTCATGAAGCCCACTGAAGGAAGCACTTCGATCCGCGGCAACCTGGCCCCCATCCTCGAGCTGGGCAGCGGCTTCGACTACGAGCTGACCGGCCTCGAGAACGTCTACCTCAACGCCCTCCTGCTCGGCCACAGCCGCCGCGACATCGAGACCAAGGTCGAGGACATCATCGATTTCAGCGGCCTCGGGGACTTCATCCGCTCCCCGCTGCGCAACTACTCCTCCGGCATGCAGGCCCGGCTCGGCTTCGCCGTCGCCACCGCCTGGGTGCCGGACATCCTCATTCTCGACGAGGTGCTCGCCGTCGGCGACGCGACGTTCACCGCGAAATGCGAGGAACGCCTGCGCCGCTTCCACGACGCCGGCTCGACGGTGATCCTCGTCTCCCACAGTCCCAAAGCCGTGCTCGACAACTGCTCCCGCTGCCTCTGGCTCGACGACGGCCGGCTGCGCGCCGACGGTGAATCAGCCAAGGTCCTCGACCTCTACCTGCGCCAGCACGGCACCGAGCCCGGCGAGCACGAGGCCGGCAAGCTGCGGACGCCTCCCTGAGGCTCTCCCTTCCAGCCAAGGAGGACTCGGATGAAGTGGATGGTTTCTCTCGGCGAGCTCGGACAGGACCTCCGCTTCGCCGGCCGCCAGCTCGCCAAAAGCCCCGGCTTCACCCTGGTGGCGGTGCTGACCCTGGCGCTGGGAATCGGCGCCACGACGGCCATCTTCAGCGTCGTCTACGGCGTGCTCCTGCGGCCGCTCCCCTACCCGCAGCCGGCACGCCTCGTCCGCGCCTTCTTCGTCGGCTCGAAGGGCCAGCTGCAAGGGGCCTTCTCGCCGCCCAACTTCCTGGACTTCCGCGCCGCGAGCCGGACGCTCTCGGGCGTCGCCGGCTACCACGGCGGCACTCTCAACCTCTCCGGCGACGGCGGCGAGGCCGAGCGGCTGCCCACCGCATGGGTCAGCGCCAACTACTTCACCGTGCTGGGAACCCGGCCGCTCGCCGGGCGCACCTTCGCGCCGGGGGAGGACCGGCCCGGCGCACCGCGGGTGGCGATCCTTTCCGAGGAGGTCTGGCGACGGCGTTTCGGCGGCGACCGCCAGGTGGTGGGGCGGTCGCTCACCCTGAGCGGTAACCCCTTTCAGGTGATCGGCATCCTGCGCCATGGCGAGCGCCTACCTTCCGGCACCGACGTCTGGGTGCCCTTGGCGTTTTCGCCGGCCGAGATCGCACAGCGCGGCGCCGTCTACTTCGGTGCCCTCGGCCGGCTCGCGCCCGGCGCCACCCTGGAGGGGGCGAAAGCGGAAGCCAGCGTGATCGGCCGCCGGCTCCGCGATCAATTTCCAGAGGACAACAAGGGCTACATCGAGGACATGACCCTGGTGCCGCTGCTCGACCGGATGGTGGGCGACACGCGCAAGCCGCTGCTGATCCTCCTGGGGGCCGTCAGCTTCGTCCTGCTGATCGCCTGCTCCAACGTCGCCAACCTGCTGCTGGTGCGGGCCGCTGCCCGCGAGGGAGAGATCGTCATCCGCTCAGCCCTCGGCGCCGGGCGGGCCCGCATCGTCCGCCAGCTCCTCACGGAGAGCCTGGTCCTCGCCCTCGCGGGCGGCGTGGCCGGCGTGGGCCTGGCCGCCTGGGCTTTGAAGCTCCTGGTGAACGCGGGCCCCCAGGGGATTCCGCGGCTTTCGGAGATCGGCCTGGACGGTACGGCGCTCGCTTTCGCCCTGGGGATTTCGCTCGCGACCGGCGTGCTCTTCGGCCTCGCTCCCGCCCTCCAGACCTCGCGCACCGACCTCGCCGGGGCGATTCGGGAGGGAACCCGCGGCTCGAAAGGGCGCGGCGGCACCCGGGCCCGCAGCGCGCTGGTGGTGCTGGAGACGGCGCTCGCCGTGGTGCTCCTCGCCGGAGCCGGGCTGCTCATCCGCAGCTTCCTGACGCTGCAACACGTCGACCCGGGCTTCAAGCCGGAAGGCGTCGTCACCTTCAACGTCGAGCTCCCGACAAGCCAATATTCCGACGAAGCGAAGCTGCGAGCTGTTACCGGCGCACTGCTCGAACGGATGGGGCGGCTGCCGGGAGTCAGCTCGTCGGGAGTGACCGTTTACGGCATGCCCTTCGCCGGCGGGGTCAACATGCTGACCTTCACCGTGGCCGGCTGGCCACCTGCCGAGCCGGGCAAGGCACCCGTCCTGCGCATCGCCGCGGTGACGCCGGACTACTTCAAGACTCTCGGCATTCCGATCATAAAAGGCCGAAGCTTGAGCCCGCGCGACCGCCAGGGCTCTCCTCGTGCCGTCCTGCTCAACGCCGCCGCCGTCCGCAAGTTCTTTCCAAACGAGAACCCGCTCGGCAAGCAGATCGCCCTCGGCTTGGCGGATGCCAAGGGCGACATTCCCGGCGGCGAGGTCGTCGGAGTGGTGGCCGACTTCAAGCAGGACGCGCTGGAGCAGGATGTGGAGCCGCAGCTCTTCCAGGCCTACGACCAGATCCCTCAGCAGTCCCTGTCGATCGTGGTTCGGTCGTCGTCGCCCCAGCTCGTGGCTGCCGCGGCCAAAGAGCAAGTCCGCGAGCTCGATCCCAACCTGCCCCTCTTCGGCCTCCAGACGATGACGGAGACGGTCGCCGCGTCCACCTTGCAGTCCCGGTTCTACATGGTCCTGCTGGGCGGATTCGCCTTCGTCTCCCTGATCCTGGCCGCGGTCGGCATCTACGGCGTGATCGCCTACGCCGTCCGCCAGCGCAGCCAGGAGATCGGCATTCGCATGGCCCTCGGAGCCTCCCGAGAGAAGGTGGTGCGCATGGTGGTGGGCCAGGGCTTGGCGTTGGCCGTCGCCGGAGCCGCGGCGGGACTCCTGGGGGCCTTCTTCGCCACACGGGGATTGCGCAGCCTGCTCTTCGAGGTCAGCGCAAGCGATCCGGCCATCTACTCCGGCGTCGCCGCGCTCCTGGTGCTGGTGGCGGTGGTCGCGTCCTGGCTGCCGGCCCGCAGGGCCGCGGCCACGGATCCGCAGCTCGTGCTGCGGGGGGAGGCGTAGGCCCGGAGTTTGCTTTCCCTCGGCGGCCGGCAGTAGGCTGACGAAGCCGCGGCTCAAGTGCCGAGCGGACGACCTGAAACGCGAGCGGTGATCAAGAGCCATGAAGCTGCTCATTGCAGACCTCGCAGCGCGGCGCACCTACGTCAGCCGGGAGCTCTGGTACACGATGACCGCGCTCATCGAGAATCACGACTGGCGCTACCTTGAAACCGGCCCGCTATGGCAACAGCCGGGAACCCTGGAAGAGAAGCTCGTAGGATCACTCGGCGATTTGCCCGAGGTCATCCTGTTCTGGGAATGCTACGAGTTCATCTGTGCGCACAAATCGAGCCTCGAGAAGCTCGACTGTGTCAAGTACGTCTTCGCCGAAGACCTTCATTGGTTCGACGAGCTGACCCGGGGCCGCAAGCTTCTCTCCTTCTTGATTTGCGACGCGATCCTGGCGGCCTACCCGAACGCCTTCCCCGATTTCTATCCGAAGGTTCTGGAGACCCGGCAAGTCATCGGAGCGCCGCACGCCGCCTCGGCGGACTTCGACCTGCCCTTCAACGAGCACGCCGAAAACGCCATATTCCTCAGCGGCGCCCTCACTAGCCACTATCCCTTGCGCCAGCGTATGGCGGAGCTGAGCCGGAACCCGGCGCTGGCGATCTTCCACCATCCTCATCCGGGGTACCATTGCAGCTACGACTATGGCAAGGATCCGCGCGTTGGAAGATCCTATGCGTTGAAAATTCAGGGCCACCGAGCTGGGTTCACGGATTGCCTGATCTATCGCTACGTGGTGGCGAAACACTTCGAAATCCCAGCCACCGGCGCCCTACTCCTGGCCGATCGTGCCGTCAAGACCGAGCTCGCGGAGCTCGGCTTGTTGGACAACATTCATTACCTATCGGTGTCGCACGCCGACCTGGAGGACCGACTGCACTACGTCCTGGACCCGGCGAATCATGAGGAACTCGACCAGATCCGCCGCAGGGGACAGGCGCTGATCTGGCAGCGACACACGACCGACGACCGCGCGGCGCTCATCGACCGGGTCTGCACAGCTTGACGGGTCAATGCGCCTGAGCCGTAGCCCTTCCCGCCCTGAAGGGGCCAAGGCATGATGCCCTTGCTGGGCCTAACTCAGCCCCGCTCCACTCCGGCCTCCGGCCGGCTACCCGGCTTCTCCGCCGGCGTCGCCCCATCGCGGCAGGAAGGGCAGTCGGCAGGCTGGTACGACGGCAGGTCGAGCTCCATCAAGGCCCTGAACGGAACGTCGAAAGGATCACGCCCACCGGTGCGGTCGATGATCGCGCCGACGGCCACGACGCGGGCGCCACGGGAGGTGGCGAGCGCGGCCGTCTCCAGGGTTGAGCGGCCCGTGGTGACGACGTCCTCGACGATCACCACCCGCTCGCCCTGGCGCAGGGTGAAGCCGCGGCGCAGCCCCATCTCCTCTCCTTTGCGCTCGGTGAAACGGAAGGGCACGCCCAGGCCCGCCGCCACCTCGTGGCCGATGACGACGCCGCCGAGCGCCGGGGAGAGCACCGAGTCCGGATGGAAGCTCCGCAGCAGCTCCGCCAGGTCGCCGCCCACCTTGCGCGCCCGCACCGGGTCCTCCAGCAGCAGGGCGCACTGGACGTAGGCTTCCGAATGGAGGCCGGACGAGAGCAGGAAGTGACCGCGCCGCAGGGCGCCGCTCTCCTCCAGCATCTGCATCAGAATTCGCTGCTCACTCACGCCCCGTTTCCTCGCGCTGGATGTCGTACTGGTCGAGCTTCTTATAGAGGTTGCTGCGGGGCGTGTCGATGGCTTGCGCCGTCTGGGTGACGTTCCAGTTGTTCTCCTCCAGCTTGTGCAGCAGGAACATGCGCTCCGAGAGATCGCGGAACTCCCGCAGGGTGGCGACTGCCAGCAACGAGGTCGAGAGCTCGGGGCGGGCGCCGCCGGTGGCACCGAGGACGTCCTCGCGCGTCACCTTTTCGCCCGGCGAGAGGATCAACAAGCGCTCCACCAGGTTCTTGAGCTCGCGGACGTTGCCCTTCCACGGCAGGGCCTTGAGGTGGGCGATGGCGTCCGGAACGAGCTCCTTGGCCTTGTAGTTGTTCTGATCGGCGTAGCGGCGCACAAAGTGATCCACCAGCAGCGGGAGATCCTCCAGATGCTCGCGCAGGGCCGGCGTGCGGACGGGGATGACGTTCAGGCGGTAGAACAGGTCCTCGCGAAACCGGCCGGCGGCGATCTCGTCCTCGAGGTTGCGGTTGGTGGCGGCCACCACCCGCACGTCGACCTGCACGGTGCGCTCGGCGCCCACCGGCTCGACCTCGCCGTTCTGCAGCACGCGCAGCACTTTGGCCTGGGTGCGGGCGGACATGTCGCCGATCTCGTCGAGGAAGATGGTGCCGCCGTCGGCGGCCACGAACTTTCCCATCTGCTTGCGCACGGCGCCGGTGAAGCTCCCCTTCTCGTGGCCGAACAGCTCGGACTCGATCAGCTCCTCAGGGATGGCGGCGCAGTTCACCTGGACGAGCGCACGGTCGCGGCGAACCGAGCCGCGATGGACGGCGCGGGCTACCAGCTCCTTGCCGGTGCCGCTCTCGCCGGTGACGAGCACGGTGGCGTTGGTGGGCGCCGCCTTGTCGATCGTCTCCCGCAGGCGACGCATGGCCGGCGCCGAGCCGATGAGCTGCTCGGGCTCGACGCGCAGGGTGCGGTTCTCGCTCTGCAGCCGGTAGGCCTCGACGGCGTTGCGCAGCGACAGCAGCACGCGCTCGCGCTGCAGCGGCTTCTCGAAGAAGTCGAAGGCGCCGCGGCGGGTGGCCTCGACGGCGGTCGCCACGTCGGCGTGGCCGGAGATCACCAGCACCGGCATGTCGTAGCCCCGCTCGCGCAGGGCCTTGAGCAGCTCCAGGCCGTCCATCTCCGGCATCTTGATGTCGAGCACGATGGCGTCGGGGGCCCGCTCGGCCACCTTCGAGAGGGCCTGCGAGCCGTTGCCCGCCTCCTCCACCCGGTAGCCCTCGTACTCCAGGATCATGTGGAGGCTGTCGCGAATCGCGGCCTCGTCGTCCACCACCAGAACGGAGGCGCGGTAACTTTCACCTGATCTCGCCATGATTGGTCACAGTCTAACAAAGAAAGGGGCCGGCCCTTTGCGAGCCGGCCCGTCAACCACCAAGGGATTGTCTGTCGCTTCTCGGTCTAACGGATATCGGTCAACGGGACTCCTGCTTACGGCACCTGCACCACGGCGAAGAACGGCGTAGGCCTGCCGCGCTGGTCGAGCTGCTGGGTGTAGAACCGCAGATAGGATCCCTTCTTGGCACTCTTGATGGCGCTCTCGAAGTCCGCGACGCCCTTGACCTTCCGGCCGTTGACTTCGGAGATGATCATGCCCGGCCTCACCAGCTGTTCGTACAGCGGGCTGGTTGGAGCAACGCTGGTGACGACGACACCCTGGAGGTCGTCCGGAATGGCATGGCCCTGCCGCAGGTTGCCGGTCAGGTCCTGGTACTGGATGCCCAGCCAGTCGATGCCGCCGTGGCCCTCGGGCTTGCGCTCCTGGGCCTGCTCGTTCTGGCCGGGGCGCTCCCGCAGCTTCACGGTCTTGTTGATGGACTTGCCGTCGCGGAGGATGTCCAGGCTCACCGAGGCGTTGGGCCCCTTGGCCGAGACGTAGCTGATGAGGTCGCGGGTGGTCTTGATCTTGCGGCCGTCGACCGCCACGATCACGTCGCCGTGCTGGACGCCGGCTTCCGCCGCCGGGGTATCGGGCTCCACCGACTGCACCAGGGCGCCGTCGGTGTTGCTCAGGCCGAACGCCTGGGCTTGGTTGTAATCCAGGTTGCGGATGCCGATGCCCAGGTAGCCGCGGCTGACCTTCCCCTTCTCCTTGAGCTGCGGCAGGATCTCTTTGAGGGTGTTGACCGGCACGGCGAAGCCGATGTTCTCGGCGCCGGCGTTGATCGCCGTGGCAATGGCCACGACCTGACCCTGCAGGTTGAGCAGCGGGCCGCCGGAGTTGCCGAAGTTGATGGCGGCGTCGGTCTGGATGAAGTTCTCGAAGGAGACGTCGCGGCTGATACCGATCGCCCGGCCTTTCGCACTGACCACACCGGTGGTGACGGTCTTGTCCAGGTTGAGCGGGTTGCCGATCACCATCACCCAGTCGCCCACCCGGATGGCGTCGCTGTCGCCAAGCTCCAGGTAGCGCAGGGGATGGCCGGCATTGACCTTCAGCAGGGCGATGTCGGTCGATTTGTCGGCGCCTTTGACCTCGGCCGTGTAATCGCGGTCGCCGAGGTGGACCTTGACCGTGGTCGCCCCTTCGATGACGTGATTGTTGGTCACGATCAAGCCGTCAGGGCTGATGACGAAGCCGCTGCCGCCGGCATCGGACCGGAACTCGTCAGGCTGCTGCTGCTCCTGATCCTCGCCGTCGGGCTGCTGCTGTTGCGGCTGTCGCGGACGGTTGCGCGGACCGAAAAAGAACTCGAAGGGATCGCCGCCCCGGCGCCCACCGGCGGGAGTCTTCTCGATGGTGGCCGCCTGAATCGACACGACCGCGGGGTCCACCGCCTCGGCCAAATCGGCAAAGCTGGGCAGGGAGCTCAGATGATGCGAGGCCATCTTCGTCGCAGACAGACTGCTCGTGTCCTGCTCCGCAGCCCCGGGGACGGTCAACTGCAGTCCCCCGGCTAGAACCATGCCGAAGACGACCGCTCCCAGAACCAACAGGAACGTCGCTAGGTTTCGCTTGGATGAGGTGCTCATGGGCGCTTTCGGATCTCCTTTCTTACTTCGTCATCCTGGCAAAGCAAAGACCCTGCCAGCCAAATTCCCGAGGAGAAGCCGGGACCGGACCGGGCCCAGGAGCGCCAAATTGGCACTCGGCCAGGGCTGCCTGGAGCCCAGCTCAACAACTGATCCCTACAAAATTACGTTCTCGCGGTATGATCCGTATGAACTGACGGACCTCCAGGAGCTTTTTGATGGTTTTAAGCCGCGGCTTCAGCCGCCCGCCAGTGTTCTACTGCACGATTCTGGCCGGAGCCTGTGCCCTGGTAGTCCTCGCCGTTCCCGCCAGCGCTCAGCCTTCGCCAAACCTTCCTTCGTGGTTCCGCGCCCTGGCGGCGAATGAACCGGCCGAGACGCCGGTGCTCGCGGCGGGCTCGGTCGCGCCGCCGATCATCCCACCGGGAAGCGTCATCGGAGAGGTCCGGGTCGTCAATCACGACATCTTCGACACCGACCGGCCGGAGGAGAACCGCCGGCTCTTTCGCCTCGCCAACCGGCTCCATCGCACCACTCGCGGCAAAGTGATCGAGCGCCAGCTCCTGTTCAAGCCCGGCGACGTCTTCTCCCCCGAGCTGGTCGCGGAGTCCGCGCGGCTGCTGCGTACCAATGACTATCTCTACGACGTGGAGGTCAAGCCAACCTTGCGCGAGGACGGCAAGGTGGACGTGGAGGTGGTGACCCGCGACGTCTGGACGCTCACCGGGGGAGTGAGCTTCGGCCGCGCCGGCGGCGTCAACACCACCAGCTTTTCAGCGGAGGACTCGAACGTCTTCGGTACCGGCAAGGACCTCGCCGTGGCCCGCATCGGCACCGTCGACCGCATTTCGAACCTCGTTCGTTACACCGATCCCAACCTTGCCGGCAGCCGCTACCAGCTCCTCGTTTCCTACGCCAAGAACACCGACGGCGGCCGCCAGCGCCTCGAGCTCGAGCGCCCCTTCTTCTCGCTCGACAGCCGTTGGGCGGCGGGGCTGCGGCTGTTTCGCGACGACCGCCTCGAGCAGCTCTATACGGGCGGCAAGGTTGCCACCGGCTTCCGCCACGTCAACGACTCGGCCCAGCTCTACGGCGGGCTCTCGCGAGGCTTGGTGGACGGCACGACGCAGCGCTGGGAGCTCGGCTTCACCGTGTCGCGCGACGACTTCACGAATGCGCCTCCGTTCTCCGTTCAGGATCTTCCAGGCTTTCACTTCTTCAAGGCCTCCCTCAAACCCCTGGTCACCACTCCGGACAAGCAGCTCTTCGCGCCGCCGGAGGATCGCGCCCTCTCCTATCCCTGGGTGCGCTTCGAGTCCGTCCAGAACCGCTTCGTGGTCGAGAAGGATCTCGATCGAATTCAGCGCTCGGAGGATCTCAACCTCGGACGCCAGTGGAATCTGCTGGTGGGCTACTCGGCCCAGGCCTTCGGCGGCACCGGCAACCGTTGGGTCTTCCAGGGAGCGGCGTCGAACGGCTGGCGGCCGACGCCACGGCAGCTCGTGCTCGCCCAGCTTGGAGCCTCAGGCCGCTGGTATCGCAGCGACGCCGAGAACCTGGTGGCGGGAGGCCGGGTGCGCTGGTACGCCCGCGACTTCGGAGACAACGTCTTTTACACCTCGCTGGGCGCCGACCTCGCCCACCGGTTGGACGGCGAGGACCAGTTGCTGTTAGGCGGCGACAGCGGTCTGCGCGGCTATCCACTGCGCTATCAGGCCGGCGATCGCCGGCTGCTGTTTACCGTCGAGCAGCGCTTCTTCAGCGACCGCGAGCTGTTCCACCTCGTCCACCCCGGCGCCGCCATCTTCTTCGACGCCGGCCGGGCCTGGTTCGTCGACGCTCCCCTCAACCCTCTGGAGCGCTTCTTCCAGACCTCGCAAAACGCCTACGGCAAGATGCTGCGCGACCTCGGCCTCGGTCTGCGCCTGGGCTCCAGCCGCTCCTCCCGCGGCGCCGTAGTGCACCTCGACGTCGCCTTCCCCCTCGACCGCAAAGGCGCCGACATCAGGGCGGTCCAGTGGCTGGTATCGACGCGGGAGACTTTCTGAAAAAAAGGGACAGCAGGGACATCAGAGACTTCAGGGACGACAGTATTTATTGTCCTTGGAGTCCCTGTTGTCCCTTTTGTCCCTGCTCAGCCTGTAAAGGCCGAATCAACCGCAAAGCCGGCCGCGTATTGAAGTGCGCCCGGTACTCCCGGTGAGCTTCATCGTCGGGAAAATGCTCCCCCGGAGGATACGGATAGCGGCTCATGGCGTGGAACGGCAGCGGCTCGACATTCTGCGAAAAGGCGGTGTTGGCGTCCGCGTCCTTGGCCCAGCCGTCTACTTTGAGCAGGAAATCGCGCCGCCAGCCGGCCGGCAGCCGCGGCAGGGCCCTGGCGTCGAAGCGCAGCCGAACCTCGTCTCCCGATCCCAGAATCACCAGACGGTCGTCGACGTCGGCCAACAGCTCCCGCACGTCGCCGTAGCGGGTGTAGAGCCCAGGCGTTGGATTCCACTCGGAAACCGGCATGAACGTCTGGTAGTCGAAACCCTCGGGCTGCTTGCGCTCGGGGTGGATCACCGGCTGTGAGAAGCCGCGGAAGCCCAGCTCAGCGGCTGAAGGAGAAATCTCGGTGAGGGCGACCGGCGACTCGTCTGTGTTCTCAGAGAGGAAGATCTCGTCCCAGTAGACGCAGAGGCTGGTCTCGATGCGCACCTCGCGGGAGGCCGAGAGGAACTTTCCGGTGAGGTCGACGGCGATGGTCTTGGGTTTGCCGGAGGGAATGCCCATGTCCTCGACGACCGTCACCCACCGCCCCGCGGCGTCCCTCACCTGCAGCCGCGGCATCACCAGGCCCGCCGGGCTTTCCTGGGCCGCGGAGAGGAAGGTCGAGCCGTCCGCCCAGTCCACCCAGCCGGTGAGGATGAGAACGGCCTGGTTATTTGACGCGACTCTGCCAAAGTCGAGGTCCAGATGGTGCAGCTCGGCGACGCCGGCGGCGTTGCGGCGGAAGCCGTCCGGATAGCGTTGATCCCTGGCCAGGAGCCGGTCCAACACGTCGTGCCCGCCATCTTCGTGCGCC
>Ga0134121_10001262_pt1 | contig 24087 bp, 17 predicted proteins | sample KB301_FD_96463 | JGI IMG/M metagenome (GOLD analysis project Ga0134121, IMG submission 96463) | Terrestrial soil microbial communities without Nitrogen fertilizer from Kellogg Biological Station, Michigan, USA - KB3-0-1 | ecosystem: Environmental > Terrestrial > Soil > Unclassified ... | reverse complement strand
TTCCTGCGAGCTGTTCACGAGGAAGGCGGGCTTACAATTCCCGAGTTGTATGAAGAAACGCGTCGCCGCCGGGCGCGATGCGGTTTTTCCCACGCGATGCTTGCACAAGCGGGAACAACCTGTCCGCCCTTGGATACTCACCTACTCGATCGGTACTTCGATTCGTTTACGGAACGTCGCCTGATTCCATCAGTGGCGCGCGCGACTCCTGTACGTCGTGACGCATGTCTCAGCCGTTCACTCATCACGGCGCTCGAGCATTCGCTGCAATTATGCATCACGAATGTGGAGCTCTTTCCTACGAGTGGCGACGACAGCATCGTTGCCGAGCTCACGTCATGGAAACGCGGATCTCGCCCCGGACTTCGTCGCGCTCGGCTGACGACTGAGTCGCGATCAGTAATCGACGTGATGTTGAAGTCGAAGCCCGCGGACACGGATGCGATCGAGGTAGGCGAACAGGTCGCGCGCCTGTGCGGGCGTCAACTGGGCGACGCGTACGCGGCGTGGCGCGATCACATTGGATTAACTCGCGGTCACTTGAGGGAGTTGGCAATTTACGAGACCGGTGATCAGCGCTTTCTCCAACATGTCCCGTCGCCCCTCGCTGTGTTGCGCGATGACGATCGAGGCGAGTGGCTCGTGGCGCTCGAGTACGTGAGCGATGCACGAGTCGCCAACGCCTCGGATCGCGCGTGGACCAACAGAGAGATCGACGCCGCTCTTCATGGTCTGGCAGTTCTTCATGCCGTCTGGCGCGATCGTTGGACGATGCTCGTTTCGCAAAGCTGGCTTGCGCCGCAGCGTAGCTCAGCGCAAATGGCGGCGATGATTCCACTCTGGTCGGCTCTGGCCGCAAACGCGCGCCCGGCTTTTATGAGTTGGGCGGGACCCGCATTGGTTAAGGCACACGAGTCGTTGCTATGCGGAATCGATCGCTGGTGGCAACCACTCGGCAACAGTCTCCAGACCCTAATCCACAACGATTTCAATCCCCGGAATATCATGCTCCGCGGCCAGTCGCTGCGACTCTGCGCTTACGACTGGGAACTCGCGACCATCGGCGCGCCGCAGCGCGATCTGGCCGAACTTCTCTGTTTCGTACTCGGTCCCGAAACAGCGGCTAACGACGCAAGCTTCTGGCTTCAGCGTTACCTCGGTCTGCTAGAGGAACAAACAAAGATAACCATCGATCGGATTGAGTGGGAGACAGGATTCCAGGCTGCGCTTTCTGACTTCCTGATCGATCGTTTAGCGATGTACGCGATGATCCATCGCTTCCGCCCGCAGTTGTTTCTACCACGAGTCGTTCGCACATGGCTGGCACTCCACAACCGCTTCTAATGAAACCCGCCGGACCGGCTGGCACGATACACGTGAGCAACCTGCTAACGTATGGAGCACTCGTGTCCGGATGTGGCGCTGTATATTTCGCCATCATCGCGCATCACCGCGCTGCAGCCGGGGCGTTTATGGCCATCGCCGTTATTGCGGATACCTTCGATGGGCTCTTTGCCCGCCTGTTTGATCGCACAGGCTTCCAGTCAGCATTTGGAGTCCAACTCGACAGCCTCACTGATGCGGTGACGAGCGGCTTTGTTCCCGTAATCGTACTCGCATCAGACAGCACGCCCGCGACATTGGCCGCCGCTCTCGCCTGGTGGAGCTGCGCGTTTCTCTACACCTTCGCTGCTATCACACGTCTTGGTTACTACAACCTCACGCACGACAATGGGCCATGGTTCATCGGCCTGCCGGCACCCTGCTGCGCGTTAGTGGTTTCGACATCGCTCCTCTGGTCGCCACATGTGCTTGCTGCTGCAATTGTTTTGGTCTGCTGCGCTGTGGCAATGGTCTTACCGATACGCCTGCCTCGACCCCGGACGCTGGGCCTCGCCGCTTTCGTGGGCTGGGCGCTGCTCATCGTGGTGCTTCACGCCCTGTTTTCAAATTCGAGTAACACGCCGTAAAACTTTATTGTGGGCCAAAGGGGTTGTTTCGGCAGCCACCGTAAAAGATTAAATTGGCACGGCTTGCATGCAAGGCAGATCCAAGGGTCGTAAGGCGCACGGCGCGGTCCTTCAACCTCGCACTCCCCTGCGAGACGGGATAATCACCTGGGAACAAATAGATCATTCCTTCTACTTCTGCACCGTGGCCAGTGGTATAGAGTAACGCCACGTCTGAAGCTGCTGAACGGTCGGCAAACTCCCGGAGGGCAATTTCGAGTTTTGCGAGATCCGGATCGAGGATCTCTTGTACTTCAAATCCCGCTTTATTAAGCGCAACTGCGATACGATAAAGGTCGTGTTTGGCACCAGGCAGAGATAGTGCACCGCCAGCTGAGTAATCAGAGAATACAACGACCAGTGCCACTCGTCTTTCAGCGGAGGGCTTTGGCAAAAGTTGCCATGTCCCGAGATCAGCGCGAGCGAGCACTTCGGGTCGCTGGAATCTGCTGCTCTTACGCTCTGTAAGCTGTACTAACTCTGTACGAAACTCCTCAAAGGTTAGGTTGTCCCGGCCCAATAACTCGACTAGCGCACTGGCGAAGGGATTGCCTCCGCCCTCTCCTTGATCGAGCGTCGGTTTCCCTGCCTGTGATGCGTAAAAGTAGAGGGGCTCAACGATTGAAGCCGGGCGTGGCGCTATACTCTGACAAAGGAGGACTATCATCACAGAAACAGCCACGTCGTGACACGAATAGGACTTCACCACCTCGCTAAAAACCCATCTCTTCATGTAAGAGCGACCCCCGAACATCGTTCCCCGAATATTCGATCCACCAGTCTCGCTATTTCTTCCACCGCTCTTTCAGGAGTTTTACCGCGGCGATGAATACCACAGACGGCCGTGGTCCAGGAATGGTCGAAGTCCGCCGCCGATCCCCAACGAGATTGACCCTGCTGGTCCAGACCGTAGGTTAAGTATGCCGAAAGCGTATTGATACCTGTTCCAGGCCGCTCGCCTATTAGATGAATGATCATTTCAGCTTCCAGCAGCGAACCGACGTGATAACCCGCCCGCACTCTCCCATTCTCAATAACGATGTCTACCTCGCTCACATGATGCCCAGCCGCGAGAAGTTCGCGCCTTACGCCTGGCAGCACCAAACGCAGATTCTCATTGATCGCGTTGGCATTGAGCCCATCCGAAACGACAACCTGCACCTGTGGCCGGCGCGCTGGATAGAGCGCCTTGATAAGAGCCATATCTTTGTCGTCGATCAGCTCGCCCGTTTGCGGATGTGCCAGGTAGTCATCCCGGTCCGAAGATGTTGTGTGCACTCGAATGTGATAAGGTGACGAATCAGAGATCACCGCCTCATCAAAGGTTGCGTAGAGCGCGTGCCTCGCATTTGAGTAGATTCGAGTAATTCGAGCGTTCACTTCGGGCGGGTCACCAAGGGCTTCATCGCAGCCATAACCAAGATCAAACCCTCGTTCCGCAAGCACACCAAACTTTTTTGCGGCATCATCGCAGAGCGTATCGAGCGAACGAGTGTCACCGCCGGCTTTGTGATACGCCGCATATAGTGCACTCGCGCCGGATTCCGACGACAGCTCGTTCAATCTCTGCTGCATTGCGGACGCGATTTGGCGCCCAGTTTGGCGGCGCAACCTCGGATGCTCACGAAACGATGTTGTCATGTAGCCGAGCATCGGATCGGCATTTCCGGCGATCGCCATCAAATAGGCCGGGGCAGCGTGGTCCACGATACGTTCCGTCAACGTCTGCAATTCAGATGGTCCAATGCCCATATGAAAGGTGGCGCAGACATCGAGTCCCATCGTTATTCCGTGCAGCTTGGCCATCACGGTGTCTTCAAGACACGCTCGTAGCAATTGCTCGCCGGTGCGGAAGACTTCCGGTCCGATGAATCCGGCTACGTCGTTTACGATCATCCAACTCCCTGTCCTTTGCTGAATGAGTCTCGCGACCCCGTACGCTCGCGCTTCGAGCGTGACCATATCAACACTCTCGGCAGCCTGATTTGTGACTGCGGAACCCTGACCCGTCTCGAAGTAGAGGGCGTCAAACCCAGGCGCGAGGGCGAGCAAGCCATCAACGTCGAGCCCCACCATTCCCAATATCGCCTTCGAAGTTCCGGCAAGACTTTGAAAGCCGGCATCCACTCTTGTTTGGGATCGCGCAGTGGTCTGCTTAACGATGTCTGACAGTACGCAGAATCGAGTAGGTAACTGAAGTCGCTCGACGACACTCTGCAGCAACTGCTCGAGCCTGATAATGGTGTCGACATCGTCGCTGGCAGGATTGAGACCGATGATCACATCGCCACAACCGTAGGCGAGTCCTTCGAGGATTGAGAGCAAAATCTCGGTTTCATCGTCGCCCGGGGAATTAGGCTGGATGCGCGATCCGAAATGCCCCCGTGATCCGATAGCGACGCCGTTTTCCGGCAGTGGATTGAAGAGTTTGGAGGACAGCGTCCCAAGCTCTTCATTAGTCATAATTTTCACTACTGCGGCAGCAGCTTCGCTGGAGACGCCATTTCGATGACGTTCGATCCAGCTCGCGCCCTGGGCAGAAAGTAGAATTCGCTTGAACTCAGCGACCGTAAGGTGGGCCACTTTGCCGGCTAGCTGCGGATCCAAAGACTGATGAAGAGCCTCGGTGACCTGATCTTCGACGAAGTCGGCTCTGGCAATATCACCCAGCGACAGAGCGGCCAACGCCTCACGTGCTTCGAGTCGCACGTGGTCGTCGCGTGTGCCGCCGACGTTTAGATCCCCCTCTTTGAACTCGTTGGCGAGCACGAATATCTGGCTGAGCTGATCGTGAGCCATCGTGAAGAATGATACTGCGGACTTACCGCCACTCGGAACGGTGCCGTCAGTTTTGGTTGGGACGGTTTCGAAGAACGGGGAAGGATTGGCAGGGGCGTGCGGATTTGAACTGCAGACCCCTACCTTGTCAATACACTCCTCGGTTATCGCTGGCCAAGTTCTTCCAGGCCAGCTCCACCGGTTTCTCGGTCTGTAGTGAATTCAAAGGAAAGATTCCATATTCCCATCTGCCAACTTGCGGTCAACACGTTATACGGCACCCAATTTTCGCCGTGCATTGGATCCAGAACCTTAATAGTGTTGTCGCTGGTGTCGTAGCCAGCGATTACCACAACGTGTCCGCTCGGACCTCTCTGTAAACCAGCAATCATCGGCTTATCGTCGTCGATGTTGGCCACTACCTCGTCAAAGGAGAGAGCTCTTGGAATATATCGTCCGTGAATGTCGAATATCCGTCCGAGAATGGCACCCATCTCACTCGTCTGCCCGGTTCTTTGACATTCCCTGGCACCCTGGCAGCACAGTCCTCTTCCACCTAAAGCGCGGTCATATATGGATAGGACTTCGCAGTCTTCAAGGTTTCGGTTTTTCAGGTACTGGACCACCATTGCGATTGTTGCAGCCCAACACCACACAGGCGTGTTCTGGCGACGCAGTCCTATGTCCAGGGTCTTGAGCTCAACCGTTTTTGGTTTACCCACCGAACCTGACGGAACCGCGAGTGTGGCTACAACAGTGATCAGAAGCAGAAGAGCCATTAAGGAACGACGTTTGGAGGTCTTAACGGGTTTGTGGGGGACAACGGTAATTGGGGGGCGTGTTTTCATGTCTTCTCCTTTATTGGGAATCGGTATAATGGACCAAGTTTCACTTCTGTAAGGACGGTATCCTGGATGAAAAGTCTGCTGATAACGATGATCTTTTTGCTGCTTTGCGCTGTCAACCCAGTCAGTGGGTCGAATACAGTTTCATCGTACCAAACGAGTGACGTAACCTCGACTCACAAAGACGGCGTTCCCCAGGACGTTACCAATGCTAAAGAGTGCCTTGAAGAAACTGACCGTGATATAGATTGGAACACAAGTGGCCCACCCCCAGTCGTGAGATTAATGTTCGAATACCAGAATACATGCTCCAAGGCTATAAGCTGTCAGGTTAGAATCGACTCTGGTCACAGCCCCAGGGATGCAAAGAGTGGCGACTATAGCAAATGGGAATTCATTGATAGTCTCATTTTCAAATTCACATTGTCTCCTGGAGAGACCAGGAAGTTTCTTGGAACCCTATCGTGGTTTAGAGCCGCCAATACCGAGCCAGTTCTTCGTTGGCCGAAAACACTTCTCAAAAGAGACCTGGACAAAATAGACTGTTCGTTTGTAGAGACGTCAAGTGGCAATTGACCAGGGTAGCCGCTGGCACATCCGTCTTCTGTAAGCTATGGAACGCACGGAGCCGGAGCAACGCTCGCGATAAGCTTTCTGGCGTACGTCACCGCATCTTGCCAGGCATTGCACATCGGCGCATTAGGGTTACGCTTACAAGACTGCTCCCAGTCGTCAACAAACGAGCCCGCCCGCTCCCTAAATTGTAAACTCGGGAATGCTTCTCTGAACTTCAGCTCCCCGCCGGGAAAATCGCTGATTAGTTGTGGTCTCTTGAGAATGATGTAGTCTTCCCAGGCGACCAACGCGGCTGTAAAAAAAAGCGGCATAGCCATATTTTGTTTAGCCAACACCGTGAACGCCATACGGTCGCACGCCTTCTCGAGGCCAAGTGTATTCGCATCAGACAACAGCTTCGGATCCCTTTTGTAGCCGCAGGTTTGGTCTGAAAAATGATGAGCCAATTCGTGCGCAAACAAAAGCTGAAAGGTCGTCATTGCGATTCTGAAAATAGTGTCTTCATTGATCTTTTTTGAAACGCTAAGATTGTTCCACTGCACGGGTAACGAGCAACTTTTTCCACCCAGTGATCGCAGGTTATCGAGAAATGCGTTAAATCCTTGCGGTGCGAGTTCAGGATCCTCCAGTAGATCGTTGAGGACCAGATGGCCCGATCTGAGGACAAAGTCAATCAAAGTGGTCGTGATTAGAATAGTAACGGCATCTGTATCTTCGCCGGCTTTGGCTTTCGAACTAGTGATTGATAAGTTGGGTAAAGGATCGCCAATCAAAACCAGTCTTAAATCTTTGTTAGGCGCTGAGCAGCCTGGACTACCACAATAGGCACGCTCCGCGTTATAAAGCGCACTCATCATCGGCAGCACGATGAAAGGTACGTCATGTGAAGTGGCAGGCCAACCTTTCTTCGACTGACATTGGAGTCCGATGTCGCTGTCGTTCGAGAGCTTATCCTTGCGCAGATGATACACAACACAATTGGCTCCAATCTTCTGAGAGCCGGTTTCTCCAGGCTCGAACATTTGTGCATTCGCTTGATCGCTGACAACGAGCAGCAATGCGAGGGCGAAGATTGCAGATGCGAGGATGCGCATAAGGTTTCCTTTTTAAGTTTGGGCGGTGTCTGGGCTCAACTGTGTTGGCGGAGGATTAGCCTCATTACGAAAGAGAGGTACACCCATGTGAAATCCGACAAGACCAAAGGCTAAAGTCAAACTGGTGAAAATACCCTGATAAAGTAGAAGCAATATGATCGATGTAACTGCTAAGGGCGTAGTTCCCATCTTATCAATATCTTCGTTCACTGGCGCGGGCCCATACCTTTCGATCGCCGCTGGTCTGCTACCCGCTCTGTCGACCCTTCTCTGAACGTCACCGGTTAGCCAGATCGGGTAGTAAGCCTGGCCCTTATCTATTGTGACTACTGTGTAACGGAAAAGCATCACGTAGGCACTGATGAATATAAACGAAGTGATCCCCAAAATGATCGCTGCCCGAGTGATCTTTCGCTTCGCTTTACGTTGAAGCTTCTTTTGGTTGATCCAAAGGATTATCAATGCAAGAGCACCAAAGCCTTCGATGACGCCGCCAAACAGTAATCGGTATTCCGTGCCGGGAGGGGTTCCCAAGCCGCTGGCAATCACTCCCAAACCCGGTACCGCAGCAAAAACCGCCGCAGCGGAAACGAAAAGGGCCTTCATTTCCAGTCACCTTTCGTCACTGCACACTTATTCTCTTTCTTAATCTCATTGACTTCACATCTAAGTGCGGCCGTCTTAGCGTCGCGGTAAAAAACGGCCCAAAAGACCGCCTGTTTTTGATAGGTCTTCTGATTTGTTGCTCCTTCGGAGACGCGAAAATCTTTGAGACGATTCTCGTCCTTTATCAAAGTCTCTTCTCCGTTGTCTTCCCAGAAAAGTAACGGGACAAGATATACTCTGGCGCCCTCCGGCGTTGACTCAAGAGACAACTCTACCTGAACAGTACCGAGCGCGGGCGCACTACCCACAAAGTTCCCCTCAAGAGTCATAACCCGTCTATCAATCTCAGGAAACGTCTGCGTATTCCATGACTGACGAATTTTCGCACCGCTTGTGTTTACGTACAGCGATGTGTCTTCGAGTGCGACCCTGGCCTGGCTCTGGTAGAACTGAGTTGCGGTACTGAAGCGCGGTGGTATCACCATTTTGCCGGTCCGGTCTATGTACCCCCACTTATCTCCCTGCCGAACCGCGGCAAGGCCTTCAGAAAACGGCGTAGCCTCGTCGAACTGAAAATCGATCGCTAATTCGCCGCCTTTATTTATGTATCCAACTTTTTGATTTTCATTTCTAACCTGGGCCAATCCTTCAGAGAAAGTTCCCGCCAGGTTAAACTTCTCTTTTATGACGATGTTTCCGCCTCGATCACTAAATCCCCATTTGCCAAGCAGCTTTACCGGGACCAGACCTTCTCCAAAAAATCCTGTGTCTTCAAACTGAGGCGTTATTATTTCTGTTCCTTTTAGATCTATGTAGCCCCATTTCGATTGGACCTTAACTGCCGCACTGCCCTGGAAGAAAGGCCGTGCCGCGCTGAAGGCTGGTTCAATGACAGTCGCTCCTGACTTGTTTACATATCCCCATTTCCCGTTCAACTTCACCGGACCGAGCCCGTTGCCGAAAGGTCCAGCTCCTTCATACCCTGGCTTGATTACTAACGCACCGGTATTGTTTATGTACCCCCACTCATTGCCAATTCTTACCGCAGCCAGACCCTCCGAAAATATTCCGGCGTTATCAAACTGTGGCTTGATTACAAGTTCGCCGGCGTCGTCAATGTAGCCAGTCTTTCCATACAGCAGGACTGGAGTGAGTACTCCTGAAAAGAAAGTGCGGTAGAAGGAAGGTGACTCGGAGGTAGTTCCGCGCACTACTGAGCCTTCTGTGTCTATAAATTCCCACACATCTTGTTCTCGCACAACCGCGAGTCCAGATGTAAAGACTCCTGCGTCGTCGAATCGTGCTGGGATTACGAGTTTTCCTGTTTTATCGATATAACCGCGTTTGCCATTTACCTGTACGGCGGCGCGATCGTTCGCGAAAGTACTACCAAACTCGAATTGGGGTTCAATCGCAATCGTCCCCTTCTTATCCAGGTATCCCCATTTCCCGGCTGTCTTAAAAGGTGCTAGACCTTGAGAAAAGGAACCGGCATCGTCAAACTGAGCCGGAATAATTTGTTTACCGTTGACATCAATATATCCCCATTTGTGACCGATCTTGACGTACGCCAATCCTTCACGAAAGGGGCCCGCAAAATCAAACTCGAACAGAATCGCCCTCTTCCATTTACTGTCAACATACCCCCACTTCCCTTCCCTGCTGATCGGGAGTGGAACCTCTTTAGCCGGTTGCCCTTTAACGCCAAACGAAAAAACGGATCCAAGAACACAGAACAAAACAAGACAGGCTCGTCTCACGTTAATTCTCCGAAGTTATAAATGAGTAAAAAATGCAGGTTAGTGACATTCGGATTCATGATTACTGAATCGCGTAGACCGTCCCGTCCTCAGTGCCGAAAAAGACGGCCCCGTCAGCTATCACTGCCGAAGAGGAGACTATACTGGTCGCGACAAACTTCCACTTTTGCTCTCCAGTAGCGGCGTCGAATGCAAAGAGGGCGTTGCCTCCTCCGATATAGACGACACCATCGGAAACAGCAGGTGAGCACAGAACACAGGCATGGACCGGCACTTTCCATTTTTCTTTCCCTGTACCGGCGTCTACCGCGTAGAGACAGCGATCGAAACTCGCGATATAAACAAGATCCTTGTAAACGGCGGCCGACGAAGTTATTCGATTGTTTGTCTTGAACCGCCACCGCTCTTTCTCGGTGCGCGTATCAATGGCATAAAGATACGAATCCGTACTGGCAATGTAGACCGTGCCATTCGCAACCGCGGGTGAAGACATGATCGCATCGCGCGTCAGGAATTGCCATTTCTGATGTCCCGTCGATGCGTCTATCGCATATACGTACGAATCATTGCTCCCAAAAAAGATGGTCCCATCCGCAATCGCAGGCGAAGACAGAATCGCGGCCTCCGTCCGAAAGCTCCATCGCTCCTTTCCGGTTACAGTATCGATCGCGTATAACCGGCCGTCACTACTGCCGACAAAAAGAACTCCTGTCTGGATTATTGGTGAAGAGAGAATAAACCTGTCGTCTTTTGTTTTCCCTATTTCGAAACGTTTTGGAAGCTTATTGTTTGTGACAATCTCATACCCGAATTTGGAGCTTCCGGAGCTAAGGTCAAAGCCATAGCCGAAGCCTTGCTGATTAATAAAGTAGAGACCGTCACCAGAGATGATGGGTGATGAGAGAAGAGAATATCGATTCCTGTCCTGAAATGCACTTCGCACTTCCCGGCCCGTCCGCATGTCGATGGCATACATGAACCCGCCATGCGTGGCGGCATATACGATGCCCGAAGCAAGCACGGGAGTCGCTTCGATCTCCCCACTGCCGGAAAACTTCCACCTCACCTCTCTATAATTCTTTGGTCCCGGTGTGTCATACACACCAGTGCGCTGAAGGTTAGCGCGAAACATCGAATCACTGTGCGCTGATTGGCCATTAGCGTACAGAGCAGTTATGAAGCAATAAATGAAGCACCAAAGATAATTGACGGCTCGTTCGCGCATCACTTCACACTAGTATCGGCTGGATCGGAGCTCGGGAAGCTGGATGGTTCATACCTACCTCCGGAGGTTGGAGCTAACAAGTTTGAGGACTAACAGCTATAGGTCAAACTAAAAGGTGTTTGATGGAAATGTCGTAAGCAGTGACACCCTAATACTGCTTGCAATCAATGTCAACGTCGCGTCGAGAACGAAAATATTGGGCTGAGCTCATTTTGAGTTACTATGAATAATAAGCTAACTCCTGATTGTCATGCTGTCACTAAACTTACATCTTCTTCGTCCGCTCTCCATCATTCTCCTTGCAGCTCTTTTGATCCATGCTCAGACTCCGCCTTCGACTGAAGACTTCGCGACCACTCTTATCACGCTAAAAACTCAGCAAGAGCGCGAGCAGTTGCTGGCCAGGAACCGGGCATTGATGACGCCCGATTTGCGTAAAGCGTTAATCAGGCAGGGTAATACTCAACTGATGGCCGGGCGCTACTCGACTGCTTTTGATATCTATGGAGTGGCGCAAAGTGTGGCCGAGCAAATCGGCGATAAAGAGGGCGTCGCGGCCGCGTCGTTGGATATCGGGACTGTCTATTACTTTCAAGCCAATTACCCGGCGGCGTTGGAACACTACAAAAAAGCGCGCGATCTCTTCACGGAGGTTACGAATCATTACGAGTCGGCTAAAGCACTCTCCGGTCTGGCGCTGATATATAAAGAGCAGCGTCGCGACACCGAAGCACTCGCCGCTCTCGAACAGGCCTTGCGCGAATTCACCTCACTCGGCGACAAGGAAGAAGTCGCAAACACGTTGAATACGATCGGTTCCATTCATTACGGGCAAGGAAATTATTCAGCGGCTGCCGAGGCCTTTCGCAAAAGCATTGAAGCAAATAACAACATCGATTCCGTAGTGCGGCTGGCTGACGTCTTATACCTGCAGGGCGACTACACGCAGGCGCTGACTTTCTACAAACAATCTCTCGAGCGTGCTCCCAAAACAGAAATCGCCACAATTATTGCCGCCCTGAACGGCGCGGCCAACTCTTCTTACTACAGCGGCAATTACGACGAAGCTCTCGAGAACTATCAGAGAAGTGCCGACATTCAAAAAACGCAGCCGGACAAACTCGGCTTTGCCACTGCGCTGAGGGGAATCGGGAATGTGCATCGGACCCGCGGTGACTATGGCGGCGCGCTGGAGAGTTACTTCAATAGCCTGAGCATCTTCGAAAAAATCAAAGCTCCGCTCGGCACCACGCTGGGAAGCATTGGTTTAGTAAGAGCACTGCAGGGCGACTATCCGCTAGCGCTCGAGTACTACGGCAAGGCGCTGAAAGAGTTTGAAGCCGCCGCTAACAAGACTGAGATGGCCCGTGTTTTAAGTCTCATCGGCAATGTTTACAACGTGCAGGGCCAATACGATTCTGCACTCAAGTCGTACCAGCAAGCCCTGGCGTTGCGTGAACAGATGGACGACAAGTTGGGCCAGGGTGATGTTCTGGCAGGCATCGGTTCCACGCTTCATCGTCAACAGAATTATCCCGCAGCATTAGACAGTTTCGAAAAAGCGCTCGGGTTATTTAAGTCCATTGGTAACCAGGACCGGATGGCGCAAGTCCTCACACGAGTTTCCGAGACACTGCTGCTTCAGAACGAATATGCAAGAGCGCTGAGCGCTGCTGAAAGCGCGTTGACGATCGCGACGCAGTCAGATGACGGGGAGCTCTTGTGGTACGCGCGGACCCTGGTGGGCAAAGCGCAATTGAAGTTGGAACGTGGACCACAGGCTTACAACTCCTTTACCAGCGCTATCTCGACAGTTGAATCGCTGAGAGCGGAGTCTTCAGTCTCCGCCGGCGAATATAACCGATCACTGCCTTATCTTTCCGCGATCGATTTTCTGATGAGTCAGCATCGACCGAGTGAGGCTTTCCATTATGCGGAACGCGCGAAGATAGAATTCCTGGTGGATCTGCTGAAGAACAACAACGCCATTCCCAGCAAAGGCCTTTCACCCGATCAGCGTCGCGATGAAAAACGTCTGTCCGGTGAAGTTGCATCGCTTGAAATTCAACTGGAACGCGATAGCGAACAGCGCTCGTCGAGTGAAGCGCGGCGATCAGATTTGCGGAATCGTTTACGAACCGCTCACACAGCCTATGCTGACTTCCGCCAGAAAGTGTTCAGCGCCAATCCCGGTTTGAAAGTCAGCAGGGGCGAGCTCGTTCCGCTAAAACTGGAAGACATCAGTCCATTGATTACCGATACAGGAACGGCCCTGTTGGAATATACGATCACTGAGAACAATACTTACCTGTTCGTCCTGACGGCAGATAGGACTGGGACAAAAACACTGCGCAGAAATCGGCAGTTCGAGATCAATCTCAAGGTTTACCCACTGGAAATTAAATATCACGAGCTCGCGTCAAAAGTTCGCAACTTTGACCAACTACTGACCTCACGCGCTGATAATTTTCATGAACCCGCGCAGGAGCTCTACGACATACTCGTAAAACCGGCTGAGGCTCAAATCGCGTTCAAAACCAAATTAGTCATTGTGCCTGACGGGTTGCTTTGGCGTTTGCCGTTCGAGGCATTGCAGCCGGCGGAAGATCACTATCTGGTGGACTCTGCGCAGGTATCGTACGCACCATCGCTTTCTGCCCTGCGTGAGATGCGAAAGCAGCCTGCCCCGAATGGGCGTCTCAAGTCGTTATTGGCCGCCTACGCAAGTCCTGAGTTGTCGAAAGAGTTTACGACCCGGTTTGAACTTGCCTATCCCGGTATGAGGCTCGAGCCGTCTGCTGAGCAGCAGGAAGAAATCAAACGCATAGCAACGATCTACGGCGTCAAGACCAGTCGTCTGTCCGTTGGCCCACAAGCAAATGCAGAGCAAATCCAGTCGGGTATTTCGCGCGCAAGAATCGTGCATTTCGGAGTGCCGGTGATATTGGATGACACGAGTGCGATGTCGTCATTTGTCACGCTTTCGTCTGGACCAGGCCAACAAGACGGTTTTTTCAACACCCGTAAAATCATGGAACTGGAAAGCCCAGCCGAACTCGTGGTGGCGTCGACAGCGCAACATAGCACTGGTTTTAATGGGAACGCAGCGGTTGGTTTTTCCTGGGCCTGGTTTGTGGCGGGCGCTCGCGCAACGTTGGTAAGTCGCTGGAAGGTCGAATCGCCCGCGCTGTCGCCGTTCCTCAGCGGATTCTATTCATCAATCAAACCAAACGGCCGGACTCCGGTTTCGAAGGCCCGGGCGCTACGTCAAAGCCTGCTGGCGATCAGGCGATCCGCTGATTATCAACATCCATATTACTGGGCGAGTTTTGCAATGATAGGCGACGCGCGCTAATAAATCCCATTGATCTTGGCGCGTGCGAATGCTTATTATCTTTTCGGCATCATCTAATACCTCGTCTCTCAACCCGGATGCCGCTCTATCAAGCCGTTCCTAAGTCGGGCCAATGTGCCTGCCGGAGAAATCATGAAAAAGCTCACCATCGTCCTTGCAGGATTGATCTCTATTCTGTTCGCGACTTCGGCGACGGCTCAGACGCCGGTAGAGCAGGCGCGCACGTTCCAGGTCAACACTACGCATACCGGTTCGATCACCTCGCCGGGCCTCGTGCCTCCCCTCCGGCAAAAGTGGAGCATCAATTTCGGCGATTACATTTCTTACCCAATCATCGCCGACGGCCGCGTCTTCGTCACGGTGAAACATAGCGGCCCACTCTATGATTCACAGGTCTATGCCATCGATGCCGCAAGCGGCGCGATCCTCTGGTCCTTCAATCTGACAGGAGAGAGCTTGTGGTCGGCGCTCACTTATGAGAACGGGCGGCTCTTTGCCTCGACTGCTGAGGGCGGCTTGCGGCGCTTTGATGCCGCGACCGGAGCCGTGATCTGGACCAAATCGGTTGGCGGCCCGTTCACGGCTCCACCGGTTGCCTTTCAAGGTGTGGTCTATCTCAGCGGAAGGGATAGTGTTTGGGCATTCCGTCAAGATACCGGCGACTGGATTTGGAAAACCCCGGTTGCCATGACTAGTAACACGACTTCGCCCGTCGTGACAGATGATGCAGTGTATGTCTCTTACTCTTGTCCGGAGGTTTACAAGCTGAACCGGGCAACCGGCGCGCAGATCTGGACGTACGGTCCTAATTGCAGCGGCGCGGGCGGCTACACACCTATCTTGCACAACGGGCGGCTCTATGTGCGCGAAGGAGTCGCAAACTATATATTTGATAGCCAGACAGGGAGCCTTCTTAGCACCGTCAGCTCCCCTGTGGAAAACGCTCCCGCCTTTTCCGGCAACATGGGTTTCTTTCTACACGGCGCCCCAAGGTTTGCGCAGCTCGCGACGCTCGAAGCCCGAGATCAAAGCAATAACGCACTCGTTTGGAGCTTCACCGGAGACGGTTACCTGCAATCAGGACTATTGGTCGTCAACAACATTCTCTACGTGGGATCGGAACGCGGGAAGTTGTATGGTTTGGACATCGCGACGGGTCAGGTCGTCTGGTCGACGACAGCCGGTACTAGCATCCCGTACCCTGATGAGTATAGCGGCGGTAGGCCAGCGACCGGTCTTGCCGCTGCGGAAGGTCTGCTGGTAATCCCCACGAGCACCACGCTGGTTGCTTACGAACAGGACAACACTCCACCGAGTGTCACCTGGAGTGCGCCGGTTCCGGTTGCGAATGCTTCGGGCTGGAACACTACTGCAGTCGATTTTCCCTTTGGTCTTTCAGGCGTTGGCACAGCAACGCCGGCGAGCCCGCTTCACTTTACGGAAGAAGGCGTGGGCCAAGCTCAACCGGTGAGCCTGACTGACCGCGACGGCAATGTCACGAGCGTCACTTCGCCGGTCATCAATATTGACTGTCGTCTCCCTCGACCTCGGCGGTTATTTCCCCGGCGCCAGGCTGCGGCGAGTGGTGTTCAAGTGTTGAGATCACGCTCAGCGCATCAGACAACGTGTCCGGAGTCGCGAAGACTTTCTACCGCATTGACAGTGGCGCCACGCAAACCTATACCTCGCCGTTTTCAGTTTCCAGCAATGGCGTCCACACCGTTAGCTACTGGAGCCAGGATGTGGCCGGGAATATCGAATCAGCACACTCCACCGTTGTAAAGATAGACACGAGCGCTCCGATCACACAGGCTTCAACCACTGGCACGGCCGGCAGCAACGGTTGGTACCTCAGCGCCGTGCAGGTTTCTCTGACCGCGTCAGATCACAATCAATCCGGATTAGCCAACACTTACTACAGTGTTGACGGAGGCGCCACGCAAACCTACGGCAGCTCTTTGTCAATCAACAGCGAAGGATTGCATCAGGTCAATTTCTGGAGCGTTGACATGCTCGGCAACACTGAGTCGCAACAATCAGTTACTGTTAAGATCGATTTCACTGGATCAACCGTACAGAGCTCGACCGCCGGAACTACGGCTGCGAACAACTTTTTCCGGAGCGCAGTGCAAGTCACACTTACGACAGCGGACAATCTCTCCGGCGTGGCGAGTGTCTATTACCGGATTGACGGTGGCGCAACTAACACCTACACAAGCGCCTTCATTGTTTCAGGAGACGGTATCCACTCAGTCGAATACTGGAGCACAGACGTCGCCGGAAACAGCGGCGCTTCATACAACATCCCGGTCAGGATTGATATGACTGGTCCCGTGACTCAGGCCACCTTGTCAGGCACTCTGGGAACGAACGGTTGGTATCGCAGCACCGCGAAGGTCACCCTCGTCTCCACTGACAATTTCAATGGTGTTTCTGCCACTTACTACACCATTGATGGCGGCAGCACGAAGACTTACTCGCAGACTTTCAACGTGTCGAGTAACGGCACGCACACGATTACTTATTGGAGCACTGACGGGATTACGAATGTGGAACCGGTTAAGACTCTGTCGGTTAAAGTCGACACAAACAAACCGGAGGTAACTACGACTATTACTCCGAACAGCGTGCTGGAACGTAGCGATCCCATCACCGTCACCGTCTCAGGACATGTCACCGACACAGTCAGCAGTTTCCAGCCCGGCAGCGCGAGTTTTTCAGTCGTCGACGAGTACGGAGTAGCGCAGCCGTCGGGTCCGGTAGTGCTGCTATCGAATGGAAACTACATATTTAATCTTACGCTGCCCGCGACAAAGAATTCCGGTGATCGGAGTCACAACTACACCATCACTGTAACGGGTTCTGATCAAGCCGGCAATACGAACTCAGACTCCGCTACGCTGAGGATAAATTAGGTGGATCGGTTTGAAAAAAAGATTGGTAGGCGCGTGCGGATTTGAACCGCAGACCCCTACTGTGTCAAGCGACGCTTTGCCCACACGAGCCCTAATAAACACGGGCCTTTTCTTTCTTTTCCGCTTCTTTCCGACCAATTACCCGACCAATTCGTTTGTCGATCGCAAGTTGACTCACATCGTTCGCCTTCGTATAGTGAATCTAGTCAGACTGGTCAGCGAGGTAAAATGAATTATGGTACGGTCAAAAAAGAGCCCTCAACCAATCACGAAAAGGCAGAGTCAACCGTGGCAGTTGCAAACTGCCAAAGCCCGATTTAGCGAGCTATTTCGTCTCGCTCTCACTGAAGGCCCACAGGTGGTAACGCGTCAAGGCAAAGTGCAAGTTGTAGTTTTGCCGGCGGAGCAGTTTGCTCAATTAACCAAACGAGTTCGCCAGCCGAAAAGCCTAGTGAAATTCTTTGCCAAATCGCCACTTGCCAGCGTCCTGCTCGATCTTAGCCGCGACGTTGATTCAGGTCGGGAGATCAAACTGTGAGCGGCTTTCTCCTCGATACGAATGTAATATCTGAACTCATCAAACCTCTACCAGAACCAAATGTGACGACTTGGATTGAACGTATTGACGAGTCGCTGCTATACCTGAGTGTTCTGACGTTGGGTGAGATTCGTCGCGGGATCGCGGTTCTTCCTCAATCGCGACGTCGAGCAACCTTAGAGGCTTGGCTTGATAAAGAACTCCGTGCGCGTTTTGAGGATCGAATTCTGGCAATTGATCAGGAAGTGGCCGATCGTTGTGGCTTGTTAACAGCCGCCGCCCGCAGCAATGGGATCGTGTTGCCGGTCATTGATGGTCTCATGGCGGCTACTGCGTTGGAACACAACCTCACCTTAGTCACACGAGATACTGGACAGATCCCATCAATGGGCGTAGCAGTTTTCAATCCGTGGGAAAATAATTCCATGCCTTAATTCGTGCCCTGAGGGGCTTCGCCGCGTTGATGATTGTTGATGTTGATATGAACCGCACCTGATGGATGCTTCTAATCCGAAGATAATCGTAGCGACGACACCATCTTATGCAGTCTGCTTTTCAACAGGTTTCATTCGTGAACAATGATGAGATTCTGAAAGCCGAACTCGCGAAGGCCGTAGCGGAATGTGAACGCCTGCGCAAAGAAAACGCGCAGCTCAGGCTTCGCATTGGCGAAGACCTTCAGAGCGATCATCAAGACGTTGAACGCCGGTCGTTGAATGGTGATGTAAAGGGACACCCATCAGCCGCTGTGACCAATGACTCGCCGTCGGAAGTCAAAGTGTCCTTGTTCAAGGATCTATTTCGCGCAAGGAATGATGTCTATGCGGTCAGGTGGGAAGGAAGAAACGGTAAGACAGGCTATTCGCCCGCCGGTGACAAGGAATGGGACAAGGCGCCTTCATTTGGTCGAGAACCGAAGAAATCATTTCGCCTCACCAAGCTCTTTTCACTAACCGAGGAAGTGCTCAGAGATCATCTGCTCGGAAAGCAGACTATCGGAGTCTATCCTCTCCTACAGGACGATACCTGTTGGTTTGTGGCAGTAGACTTCGACAAAAAGAGTTGGAAAGCAGATGCGTGCGCCTTCTTGAAGATATGTCACGAGACCGGCGTGCCTGCCTCCCTTGAACGCTCGCGCTCGGGAAACGGAGGTCATGTCTGGATATTCTTCGCCAATCCGGTACAGGCCGCATTGGCCAGAAAGCTCGCGTGCGCTATCTTGACGCGAACGATGGAGCGGCGTTATGCACTGGGCCTCGACTCTTATGACCGATTGTTTCCAAGCCAGGACACGATGCCCAAGGGCGGATACGGAAACCTCATTGCCCTTCCCTTACAGCGCGGCCCTCGCGAAAAAGGCAATAGCGTTTTTGTTGACGATCAACTTCAGCCATATAACGACCAGTGGGCGTTTCTCTCCTCGATCAAACGGTTGACTCCGGAAGAAGTGCAAACTCTCCTTCGCAACGTCTATCCCGCCGGCGACGTAATTAACGTTCGACATGTTACAACCGATTACGATGTCGACAATGATCCGTGGCTCCTTCCGCCCTCTGGACGAGTCGTTGACAAGGCCATAACTGAACCGCTGCCCCCAAATATATCAATCACACTTGGAAATCTGATTTACGTCGAGAGGAAGGACCTATCCGATGTGTTTCTGGATCGCTTGATGCGACTGGCTGCATTTCAGAACCCGGAGTTTTACAGGGCCCAGGCGATGCGGCTTTCGACTTTCGGCAAACCCCGAGTCATCGCTTGCGCTGAGGACTTGCGTCACCACATTGCATTGCCTCGTGGCTTGCTGAAAGAAGTACTGGATCTGTTTGATAGCCATCGCATCGCGGTCAAAGTTACAGATCACCGGTTCGGCGGAGTTCCTGTTCAGTTTGACTTTCACGGCGAGCGCCGGCCGACACAGATAGAGGCAGCAAAGGCCCTGGCTGTTTACGATGAAGGTGTCCTTTGTGCTCCGACAGCCTTTGGCAAGACTGCCATTGCTGCGAATTTGATTGCGCTGCGCAAGGTAAACACGCTGGTGCTGGTCCATCGCCGTCAACTAATGGACCAGTGGCGGGAGAGACTGGCTTTGTTCCTCGGTCTCGCCACCAAGGATATTGGTCAGATAGGAGATGGGAAGAACACGCAAAGCGGGCGACTCGATTTAGCAGTCATACAAACTCTGATTCGAAAGGAGGAGGTGAAGGACCTCGTGGCCGAATACGGCCAGGTGATCGTCGACGAGTGCCATCACGTCTCTGCTTTTTCGTTCGAGCGGGTGCTGAAGAAGGTCAAAGCGAAGTACGTGGTCGGACTAACGGCGACCCCAGTTCGCAAAGACGGCCACCATCCAATCATCCTTATGCAATGCGGTCCGATCCGCTTCAATGTGGGGAGTAAGAAGCAGGCCGCTGCTTCAGCTTTTCAACATGAGGTCATCCCCAGGTTAACTGAGTTCACGGTGCCTCCTGAATGGAAGGACATAGGCATACAAGAAATCTACACTGCTCTCGTCCACGACGACCAGCGTTCCGACCTAATCGTCGACGATGTTGTAGCAGCATCGAAGACGGACGCTTTCCGTTGTTGCTCACCGAACGTACGGACCACCTGGAGCTCTTGTTTGAGAAGCTTGTGCGACGAGTGCCGAATGTTTTTGTGATGAAAGGCGGAATGGGCAAGAAGCAACGTGATGCGCTTGCCTCCGAGATCAGTGCCCTCGCAGATGGCCAGCCACGAGTGATTCTTGCGACGGGGCGTTACATTGGAGAAGGCTTTGACGACGCGCGTCTGGATACGCTTTTCCTTGCTATGCCCATCTCGTGGCGCGGAACCCTGCAGCAATACGTCGGGCGGCTGCATCGGCTTCATGCCGACAAACGAATAGTTCGAGTCTATGACTATGTCGATGCTGCGGTGCCGGTATTGAATCGCATGTATGATAAGCGCGTCAAAGCGTACGAGGCTGTTGGCTACAGCGTGGCCCGGCCCTCTAGCGAGCCAGAGGCCCAGGCTGATCTAAGATTCGCTACAATTGAACGTATCGCGGTTCAGGCAGTTGTCGCTTTTGAAGAAGCGCGAGGTTGCAAGGTAGAAAACGTCGAGGGCGATACTCGTGGGTTTGATCTGATCTCGCGTTGTGCTCTCTCTGTGACTGAAGGAGAGCAAGTCGCGACTCGATTCATCGAGGTAAAAGGGCGCGCTGCGGTTGGTGAGATCGCGCTCACCGCTAACGAATACCAAACGGCCCTACGCCTGGAAGACGAGTACTGGCTATACGTCGTCTTCAAGTGCGCCTCGCCACCTCAGGTAACCACCATTCAGAACCCCGCACGCTTTGATTGGCAGCCGCTCTCAAAGATTGATTGCTATCGCTTAGGTGCTGAAATTATTTTGAAGAGCCAATTTGGGTCAGTTAGTGGAGCAACGGAGAATGAGGGTCGTATGCGCTAACTTATTGAAAACATTGGTAGGCGCGTGCGGATTTGAACCGCAGACCCTTACCGTGTCAACGCCATCCCTGCTCAGATCTCATAGCGCGTAATCATCCTTATCGCCATAAACATTGATCAGGGGACTAAAGAGTCTCGCTTACGCTGCATAGCTTGATTGGATTCGAAGCGTAGTCTGCCAAAAGTCTGCCATTTTTTACTGTGAGTGACGACTGGCGTTATTGATATCAGGCTTTAACTCCTACGGCTCACAAAACAGGTGGGCCACTTCACCGGCCAGTTGCGGATCCAAAGATCGATGAAGAGCCTCAGTGACTTAATCTTCAACGAAGTCCGCTCTGCCAATATCTCCGAGCGACAGAGCAGCCAGCACGCCGCGCGCTTCTCAGTGCACGTTGTCATCGACAGTGCCGCTGACACCCTCTTTGAACTCGTTGGCAAGCACAAATATTTTGGCTAAGCTGGTTGGGAGCCATCGTGAAGAATCATTCTAAACCGGAAGGCAGAATCAGGGAGAACCCCTTGTTAGCAATTCGTCACCTGATATATTCTGCGCTAGGTCTTAGCCTCGTAACACATCGCTGGAGTTTAGCGAACGCGCAATTCCGAATTGTTTCATGCCGGATGGGTAAAACGTGCTCACTCGTTGCCTGTCATATCTATTGAGATCCGTATTGAGTTTGGATCCCCTACGTTTCTGCCTTCTTGGCATTCTGTTCGCCGTCTTCCTCAGCGGAGGCCGTCGAGTTTACGGTCAGGATGTTGACTCTCTTCTTGCACAGTTATCAGTACATGATCCGGCAGCAAAAGGAGATTTGATTCGTTTAGGACCGGCTGTATTTCCTAAGTTGCTGGACTATGCGATCAATAAGAAAGATCCCTTACTCTCCAAAAACGCAATATATGCGATCTCATTACTACCTGAGTCTTCTATCGATGTCAGATACCTGACAGACGCTCTCTTGAATGGAAATGATCGTGATTTCGCTGTTGAGAGTCTGGAAGTTTTGGGACATCGCGCAAAACCGGCGGAGTCGCAAGTCATTATCTTTCTAACGAGACCTAAAACCGAATATCACACTCGCCTCGCTTTCGTAGTTGGGCGCATGGGTATTGAGAGTACCCACCATCTATTCCTGACACTTGGGTCAAGCTTTAACCCAACTGTCCTGAGTGCTCTCAGCACTATCGAGGATCGCGATTCCTTCCATCTTTTAGCGCAGAGCATTAAAACGAACAATCCCTTACCAGCGAAGTGGGCAATCGAGGCTCTTAGGATCATTACCGAGGACCAGATTGCGGGAAAGGTTCCCCCAAGAAGTGTCACGACAAATAAAAAGCGCGCACGTCACATACCACTACGTGATCCAGATGAGGAAGTACCAGGTATACAAGAAATCTACTCGGTTGAACTAGCACCGCTGTTCGTGGACTGTCTGAACTACTCGTCGTGCAGGTATCGCGAGGTTGCGGCGTTAGGACTCGGACTTAGCAGCAAGACAGCGGAAAACTACGTCGCTCTGCTCAACAAAACTCTTTCAGACTCGAATTCGTCCGTACGACTTGCAGCGGCAATTTCCCTGGTCAAGTTAACGGAGAAAGTTGAAGCTTCAGTGCAATCTGTTCTTGTCTCCGGATTGGACGATCAGTCCATCGAACGAAGGCAACTTGCAACAGAATTCTTGGTGAAATACGCCCCTACCGCTGCCGGATTAGAAAAAGCATTAAACGATACCGATAAGCACACGAGATGGACCGCGGCAAAGGCTTTTAGTTACGGACGCAATGGCGAGCCTGCGATGGACGTTTTTGCCGAAATGATCGCAGAGGATAAGGATGAGACAGAAGGAACTCAGGGATTGAGTCATGTTGGTGATCCAGCTTTGCCATTAATCGAACATTTACTGGACGACCCTCGACCGAAAGTACGAAACGGCGCTCTCGAAACGTTGTATTTCATCAAAAAGACGGAAGCAACAAAGCGATTTATTCCGCGTGTGCTTGCAATGGTTGGGAATCCTGATGTTCGGAATGAAGCGATTTTAGCTCTGTCATCTCTCGCAGACAGTACATCCTTTGATGCGATTACTCAGTTGATGTCCGCGCTACGCGACCAAGCAACCGACAGTTTCACTCGCGAAATGGTGTTCGACGGCCTGGCTAGAATCGGGCATGGTGATGCCCGCATCATACCGTTTCTTTCGCAAATCGTTCGCTCGACTCGCAACAGAAGCTATGCACAATCTCTGTCAGAAATAGATGGCGTTAACGATGAGATCCTGGCGTCAATTTCGTTTGCGCTGGCGGATTCAGCGAATGAGATTCCTTACACGTGGCTTGTAAAAATACATTCGTCTCTAAGTGAGTATTGGTCTCGTGAATTTTTTAGTACTGATGTTTCGACAAGAACGAATGCCCAAAAACTGATCATTGCCTATGAGCCGGAGAAAGCACTCGATCGAATTATAGCAGGGATTCAGGATCAGCGTACCCAGGAAGCATCGTTGATACAACTGGCAAGCCTATTGAAGTCAGATCCCGAAACTGAAGAGTCAGGAAAAGTTAGGGATCAAATGAACGTCACAGCCGTCAATTGGCTCGCAGGAAAAGATACGTCTTTACAGAGAACTGCTGTTCGAGCGTTAATCATTGCTCACGGATTGCACGAAAATAGCTGGTCGGTTTGTAGAGGAGAATTTGGGAATCAAACAGATATTGAGCCAACCAAAGAGTTGCTCTCCCGCCGTGAGCAAGTAATCCCAATACTGTTAAGAATCTCCGATTCAGATGAAGACCTCAAAAATCGGATTCGAGCCGCAGTCCTAATGGAAACGCTAGGCGTCGATAATTCGCATTTGCGATCGCTTCTCGGATCTGGAATTAACGATCCGGACGAGTTCGTCCATCTATTTGCCCTGTCTTTTGCAATTCGCT
>Ga0134121_10001260_pt1 | contig 24090 bp, 38 predicted proteins | sample KB301_FD_96463 | JGI IMG/M metagenome (GOLD analysis project Ga0134121, IMG submission 96463) | Terrestrial soil microbial communities without Nitrogen fertilizer from Kellogg Biological Station, Michigan, USA - KB3-0-1 | ecosystem: Environmental > Terrestrial > Soil > Unclassified ... | reverse complement strand
GTCTAAGGGGTAGCCGCGGCGACCGACCCCTGAAAATACTCCCGAACCGATGCGAACCGTTCAACTGAAAGCGCTCGCCGAGCCTCAGTCATGTCGATGACATCGCCCGCAGCGTAGTACAGCATCAATCCCGCAAAGGACTTCTGAAGCAGATCGGTCGCCGCCGCATGTTGCGACCTGAGGACTTCTTCGGGGACGTACTGCACTACGACGGGCTTCGCCACGACTTCCTCCGCCACTCGCACCACCTCGAGTGGACTCAGGGCGTCCGGACCGCCCAGCTCGATGGTCGCGTTGGCCGCCCGGGGATTGTTCAACGCCGCAACAGCACACCTGGCCACATCCCGGTAGGAAATCCAACTGGTCTTGTTGGTGCCTGGTCCGTAGATGGTCGCTTTCCCATTCGCTGGATCGAATCCCAAGGCGGGACTCAGCCACACCTCCGTGAAGAAGGTGGATTGCAGGATGGTGTAGCTCATCCGGCTTCGCCGGAGCCGATCCTCAACGGCACGCTTGGCGCTCTGCAGTGGGAATTCGACGTCGACCGGGGGAAACGAGACCAGCACGAAGTGTTTGACGCCTGCGGCTTCCGCGGCATCGACGAGGGCGAGTTGGCCCTGGCGGTCCACGGTGTCGATCGAATCGCCGGTTTCGTGAGAATGTACCGATGTCGCCGTCGATATGACGGCGCTCACCCCTTTGCAGGCCGCCACCAGAGAAGCGGGGTCCTTCAGGTCTCCCGTTGCCAGCTCGGCGCCGAGCCGCTTGAGCTCCGACCTCTTCTCGGGATTCGAGCTGGAGCGAACCAGGGCCCTAATCGAGTCGCCTCGCGCCGCGAGTAGCCGACAAGTCTCCATCCCCAGCGCACCGGTTCCGCTGACGATCAGGTTCATGACCCACCTCGTGCAGGTTGGATTACAGGGTAATGCCGGGAACGAGGCGCCTTGTCAACTGTAGCCAAAGTCTCGGCCGGTACAGCTTGTTGCCGGAGGATTTATTCTGCCTCAAGGCGTCCTGGATACTTTGCGGCAAGGTCTCTGGAGTGGGCGTCACTCAGCGCCCCGCTGCCCTGACAGAGATGCAGGACTGCGTCGGGAGGAAGGCGTTGCATGATCTCCACAATGAGGTTCCCTTTTCGGCTGATTACAGAGGCACCGAAAAAGGTCTGCTTGCGAATGGCCTTAGCATCGTAGGAGTAATGACGATATCCCCACCTCAAGTCGACAACATGTGCGATGTTTGCTTCGTACTCGAGGTCATTGCTATTTGTCCGACCCCGCAGAGAAATACGAGACTTCGCGGAGGCCGATGGGTTATCACGCATAATGTAGAAAACGAGCTCGTTGAGTCTGCCACCGTCTAGGGATCTGTATTCCGGCGCGATCGATGGACGGGAATGCCGTAGAAAGTGATTCAGAGCAAAAAGTCCAGCTCCTCCAGGTCCACTGACTCGTGGCGTTGTTGCCAGCGGGTTGAATGGCCTCCCATTGTCCTGGAATACCACCGCATATTTGTAGAGTCCAATGGCGACATGGGACCCTTCTCCGTGCTTGAAGGCATTGAGGCTCAACTCAGCGATTACCGTCCCTAAATCGTCATAGAACTGACGCTTGGTCGGGCTCCACCTACTGAAACGGGAAATGCCCTGTCCGACGAGTAACGCGACGTCATCGTTGGCCTTCAGGTCGAGACGGACTCCACCGGGAACGCGTCGAACTTGCGGCTGATGCTTCAGGGAGCTCGTCGAATCATCCCTTTGTTTCCAAACAGGTAGAAAAGAGCAAAACAAAAGGAGGAAAAGCGGCGGTCCTACGAACCGTAGAATCCGCACCGTTTCTTGTGGAAAGGCTGGGATCTTGAAGACACCAAAGTCAGAGCCTGCCAGATAAGGGCTCAAGAGCAGTACTACGGCTGCAGTCAGGAAGAGAGCGCCTACTGAATCCGGGAGTCCAAGAAGCTGGAGGGTGCTGCGACGAGGTAGTCTCACGCGATGCTCACTCCTCTTCCGTGCGTTCGGCCACTGCGAAACATTGGGAGCCCCACGCGGTGGAGGTGATAATACCCCAATCGGCTCACGCCCTACCTCGGTAATGCCGGGAACTCCACGGCTTGTCAACTTGGGAAAGGAGGGTCGTACGGCTAAGGCTTGCGGGCGAATCCGATATAGGAGACGGACAGGTCACGGCTTTCAGCAATATCCATCTCCCGGAAAGCGGCCGCATAGCCGATGAAGCCTCGCTTGCGACGGCGAAGTGCGTGGAGCTGACTGAGAAGGCTCGCACGAGGCCTGAGTCCGGTCGTCCCGCCTGGCACCAGACCTTGGCGCTCAAGCTCGCGCCGAAGCTCCGGCGGGCGAATGAACCGGTGCCAATCATGAAGCCGAGGTGGCATCAGCGCGGTCCAGCGCCACTCCTGGAGCAGCTTGATCATGATCAGCCAGCTAAGAAACGTGCGATTAATGGTGTCGAAGAAGTAGGCCCCTCTGGGCCGGAGCACTCGCGCCGTTTCAGCGATCACCCGGCTCAGATCATCCACGTGCTCCAGCACATCACAGCAGTACGCCGCATCGAAGCTCGCATCGGGGAAGGGGAGCGCCTCTCCCCGTGCGCACTGGTACCGGATCGGGAGTCCCTGACTGGTCGCGTGCTTCCGTGCTGCTGCCAGCGACTCCGCTGAAGGGTCCACTCCCGTCACGGCGCAGCCCAGGCGGGCGAATTCCTCGGCCAGCAGCCCACCGCCACAACCGATGTCGAGAACCCGCAGACCCAGCGGCGAGACCCGCAGCTCCTCGACGAGCACCCGTCGCATGTAACCGAACCGGGCGGGATTGAGGGCCGCGAGCGAATGCAGGAAGCCCGCTTCATCCCACCAGCTGTCGGCCAGCCGATCGTAGAGTGCGTTGTCCACCGCCGATCTGGGCACTTATACGTCGAGCCGACGCTCGTACGGCACGGTCTCCCCGTGCTCCAGATACCGCCGCAGAATCCGGAGATACATCGCCCAGCAATGGCAGGATATCCGGTAGTGCTCCGACTCGGCCGGCCACCCCAGGTGATAAAACCGAACCTGGGTGACGTTCCCTTTCCCTTCCAACTCGAATCCGACTCTCGTCCCGAGCCACTCGCTATCGGCACCGGTCAGCTCGAACTCGAATTCCTTGTCGGGTGTACATCGGGCCACCCTCGCCTTCCACTCATATTCGGGACCGAAGAAGAGCTTGTACTCGGCCCCGAGGCGTGGCTCGCCTGCGGAGCTTATCGTCCACCATTGGTCGAGGCCTGCCGGGTCGCTGATCGCGCGAAAGACGCGACTCGCGGGAACCTTGATCGGGAAGTCTTGAAGAATATCGGCCATAGGCCCTCGCTACCCGTAGCCCTACCGCCACCGTTTGGTAGCGAAGTAGTAGTGATTGTCCCCCTCATCTTCGGTTTCACTCTCTACCACCAGACCGTTGGCGGCCAGAATACGGCGATACGCCTCCGCGCCCAGTGAACGGGAGGTCTGACCGGTGAGATTGTCGGACCACTCGCACTTCTGGGCAGGAGAGGTGAACAGGAACCTGCCTCCAGTCTTGAGTACGGTCGACACCTTGGCGATGAGCCTTGCCTGCACATCGGCTGGGAGGAGAAACAACAGTCCCCACGCCACCACGGCATCGAAGGCACGACCAAAGAGCTCGGACTCTTCGACCGGGAGGCACTCGGCAGCTGCCTCTGGGAACCGCTTCCGGAACGCCGCGATCATGCTGGGTGAGGCATCGACGCCGTAGACGGTCAAGCCTTCATCCACGATAACCTGGGAGATCGGCACGCCGGACCCGCAACCGAGATCCAGAACGGTGGCGCCCTTGGGGAGCGTCTTCGCCCATGCACGAACGGCCGAAGCGCCGACGGATGAGCGCAAACCGCCCGAGATGAACCCGTTCGCAACGGCCTCGTACCCGTTCGAAGGGTCTGTCGAGTCAGTCCCAGCCATGTCGCATAGTGTGTTTGACCTGACGACGGGCTTCTCGCGCGAGAATCTGGGAGGTCATGGGAGGCTACACCAGGAACAGAAGCCCCGTCAGCAACGCCGCCGCAGCGAAAGACTTCAGGTGAACCATTCTGGCTTGACGTCGCACCTGCGCCAGCTCGGCTGAATCGGCGATTGGTTCTGAGCCGCTATCCAGATCGCGCAGACCGCGCGCCGCCAGGTTCACTCAGGTCTTCTCCCGCGCCTGGAACACCCCCAGGGCCCCGAGCCAGATCGGCAGGAAGAGGCCGAGCCGCCACGGTTTGGGCGCACCTGTAGTAAACAGAATGAAGGCGGACGCAGCAGCCAGCCCGAGTGCCAGGAGCCCGAGGGTCAGGCGACGCTGCTGGCCCCGGGGGCCGATGTTCGGGATCATGAAAGTCGCGGTGCCAGGACGGCACACAATAAGGAAAAGAAGCCGAGGACTCCAGCGACGATTCTGAAGTTATTCAACCGGAGCCATCGCGCTGCGCGCGCCTTCAGGACCTCACGCGACAGGGACGCGGCATTGGAGATCAGGCCTTCCTGTTCGGGCACGAAGTACGCCATCGTCGATATGTGAGCAGTCAGGTAGAGCGCGAAGGCGACGGCGAGCCACAACACCCTGCCATACGAATGCCAGTTGAGGAAAAGGCTGATGATGAACAGGACCGACGCCAGTGGTGACACAATCTTCCAATAGTGCGCGGTCTTGTGTCCATACGGGCCAAGAAACATGGAGAATGACTCAGGTGGATTGCACGCCCAGGTCCGGTCCGAGGTAAGCGACTCGAACAGCATCGGACCGAGGTTGAGACTGTAGAAGAAAACCAGCCCAACCAGACAAAGATTTGCGAGCTGGAGCATGTCTTCCATTTGGTCTCCTCGTCTTCAGGGGCCTGATCATCCTATCTCAATCGCGCCGGTTGGCCGAGCAGGAAAAGCACCTTTGTCGGTCGACACCGGTCCAAAGAGGCCTAGCTTAAGTAATAAGTGAACATGACCTGATCGCGAGGCGCCTCTTCGCCACCCGTCGAGGCATATAGCCGCATGGCGGGCTGGTTGGAGCGATCGGTGAGCACCCAGGCCTCGCGACAGCCCAGCTGCTTCGCATGTTCGAGGAGAGCTTCAACAATTGCTTTCCCGATCCCTCGACCTTGATGGCTTGGCGCGACGCCCACCTCGTTGATCCACAACTCCGCCGGCTTGTCCGGATGCACGTAATGCACCCCTGAGGCAAAGCCGCGCACCTTCTCGTCCTCGATGGCCACGGCCAGGTGGTGCCGCTCGTCGTGAAGGAACTCCGCTACCAGCGCGGGTTTCAGAGCGTGATCGAACACACCCGCCGCAACGTTCCGGAGGAGTGTCTCGTCCCCCGGACCGAGAATCCTGATCTCAAGCATCATTCGTCCCCAGACTACGATTGGGTCTTCGGTCAGCTGTCACGCAGGACGACGCGGAATTGTCCATTCTCCAACGCTGAGACCTGCAAGTGCGTCAAGGCCGCAATATGGTGGTCTGCCAGCCGTAGCTCCTCGGCCGGTACTGTACCAGCAACCGCCACGACCCGCATCCCTGCGGCTCGTCCTGCTGCAACTCCGGCCGGTGCGTCTTCGACGACCAGGCATTCAGCCGGGGCAAAGCCCAGGCGTTCGGCCGCCTGGAGGTAGCCATCCGGGTCAGGCTTACCGCGACGGACGTCGGCACCAGTAATCAGAACCGCAGGCGTTGGCACGGCGGCAACCCTGAGGCGGAGCCGCGCAACCGCAGGGCTCCCCGAAGTCACCACTGCCCAGCGATCCCGGGGAACGGAGGTGAGCAGCTCTGCCGCACCGGGGACCGGAGTTACGCCGCGAGTCTCTCCTGCCTCCATCTGCTCGAGACGAGTCGCCTCGACCCGAATATCCAGGTCGGGCGCCAGGTCGCGCAGCGTCTCACTGGTGCGTCGCCCGTGGGCCAGAGCAATGAATTCTCGCGGGTCCCGACCCTGTTCGGCGCACCAGGTCTGCCAGACGAACTCGACGCATCGCCGAGAGTCCACGAGCACTCCATCGAGATCGAAGAGGATCGCGCAACAGGTGAACGGCTCGGACGCTTTGGTCACAGCTTGACTCCGTGATTCCGGGTCGGGCGGACAATTTCGTCCGACAAGACCTATAACCCTGCCCTCTGTAATCGTTCCTTAGACACCGAAATTTTTCTGACACCTGATTGCTGGTTCTGGCAGGTCGCCTGCGGCGTCGCATCTCGAAGCATCGAGAAGTCCTCTCCAACGCTGCTAACACCTTGCCTGCAAATGACTTCCGCATTTCCGCCGAAGTGGAACGGGCATTGCAACTCCCGCTGCGTTTTGGGCTTCCAAATGGCACGGACTGCCGCATCTCATCTCGAGAACGATACGAAATAGACCTGCCATGACAATTCGTCCCTCGACTCCCGCAGGCGCACAGGGTGGCTTCACCCTGGTCGAGGCCATGGTGGTCATCGTGATGATGGCGATCGTGCTCGTCATTGGGTTTCCCAGCCTGAACCGGGCCCGGGTCAAGAGTGACATTCGGAGCGCCCGCACCCAGGCGGTCGGCCTCTATTACCAGGCCCGTTCTTCTGCCCTCATGACGGGGCGATTTACCACACTCACGTTCTCGGGCAACCAGGCGGTCATTACCGCCAGTCCCCGACTCTCCGGCCCCGGCACCGCCGATACCGTCGGCAACGTGGAGGATCTGGGACGCCTCTATGGTGTCACCGTGTCTGCATCGCCGGGCAACGCGCTGACCGTCGACCCACGCGGTCTGGGCAGCTCAGTGGCGACCACGGTGTACTTCACCCGCAACGGTCAGCAGGACTCCATGGAGGTTACAGGCTTCGGGAGGGTGATCAGATGACACGAAACACCTCCGGCTTCACCCTGATTGAGGTCATGGTCGCGGTCATCATTCTGAGTGTGGGAATCCTGGCGCTCGCCTCCGGCTCCGGCGCGGTGTACCGGATGCTGGCGGCCGGCAAGCGCTCCACCAAGGCGGGGGCAATAGCCAGCGAACGGATGGAGCTTCTGCGGCGCCAGGCCAACGCGACCGACCCCCGATGCTCCGCGGTGGCCGGCGGGAGCGCCACCCGTCCCGGCAACGTTACCGAAACCTGGACGGTCGCCGGCACTGGGAGTTCCCGTACGGTGAAGGTGTGGGTCCGCTATCCCACCTCCCGCGGCACCACCGCCGACACGCTGTTCACCACTCTACCCTGCGACTGACCTATGCGCCGCGGATTTACGCTGGTGGAAATGCTGGTCGCGCTTATCGTCGTGGGCCTGCTCGGGCAGGGACTCTACCGAGTGCTGGCGAACCAGCAGCGTCTCGCCGTTACCCAGGTCGAGCAGGCTGTGCTGCAGTCGAATGTGCGGGTCGGGAGCCTGGTGCTGGCCAACGAGCTCCAGGAGCTGGGGGGTGACGCGACGAGTGCTGCGGATCTGGAAGCCGCCAACACGACATCGGTGACCTACCGGGCCATGCGTTCGATGGGCTTTGCCTGCCAGGTCACCCCCTCGGTGGTGAAGATCCGGACGACGCCGCTCTATGGCATCCGGCTCCCGGTGGCGGGCCAGGACAGCCTGCTGCTCTTCGTCGAGGGGGATCCGACCATCTCGAGCGACGATCGGTGGCGGGCCTTCCCTATCTCCTCGGTGACGCAGGGTGTGACCTGCGGCGGTGTTGCGGCGATCTCACTGGGTACTGCACTCGACAGCGCCTCGAACGCGGACGTGCTGGTCGAGGCGCCGGTGCGGACCTTCGAGATCATGGAGATCGGGCAAATGAGCCAGGGCGGCCTCAACTGGCTGGGCGCCCGCTCGGCGAGCGCGGGGCAGGCGCTCGAACCGGTCGCCGGACCGTTGCAGGCCGGCGGCCTTTCGTTCGCCTATTACGACTCGCTGGGAAACGTCACGGCGACGCTGGCGCGGGTTCGCAGCATTCAGATGACGCTGCGGGGCCGGAGCGATCTCTCGGTGCGCGCGGGCGGGACGGCGGCCACGGTGCAACCAGTGCAGGATAGCCTCGTGCGGTGGGTCACGCTCCGCAACTCTCCTCTGCCATGACCTCTCCTCTTCGGAGTGTCCCGATGTCCCGGTTGCCCCGACTGGATCAGCGCGGTATCGCGCTGCCGATCGCTCTCTTCGCGTTGGTCATCATCGCCGCACTCCTGGCCGGCTCGTTCTACATGGGACGGATGGAGCAGCACCATGGCGACAACGTCGTGGCCCGAGCCCAGGCCGGGGAGGCGGCGGAGGCCGGGCTCGCCGAAACGGTGGCGTCGTGGGACCCCGCCGTGTTCAATGCGATGGCGAACGCTTCCGAGATCACCCTCTCCACGGTGACGGTCGGCGGTACCAACACCTATACCCCGACACTCCGCCGGATCAACCAGTCCACCTTCCTGGTGCGCTCGGAGGGACGGCACCTGAGCCGGACCGGTGCGGTGATCACCCGGCAGCAGTTGGGCAGGCTGGTTCGGTTGACCATCCCCGACATTGACATGAACGCCGCCGTCACCACTCGGGTGGGCATCAGCATCGGGGGCTCCAGTGAAGTGAGCGGCAGCGACTCGGTGCCACCGTCGTTGGCCGGCGCCTGTCCGCCGCCCGGTACCCCAGCGCCCGGCATCCGGGACTCGAGCGGAAACGTGAATACCTTCGGATCCTGCAGCGGGGCCACTTGCATCACGGGATCACCCCAGATTCTGACCGATCCGACCATCACCACCGGGAGCTTCAACCAGTTCGGCGATCTCAACTTCGCCGACCTTGCTGCCATGGCCAACAAGACGGTCAGCGGCACGCTCAACGGCATCGGGCCGACGGTGAACACCGGCCCGCCGTTGTCCTGCAAGACCACCGACTTGCGCAACTGGGGAGACCCGACCAGTCCGACCGGTACCTGCTTCAGCTATTTCCCGATCATCTACGCAGCGGGCAATCTCCGGATTACCGGTGGTCAGGGCCAGGGCATCCTTCTCGTGGGGGGCGATCTCGATATCTCGGGCGGGTTCGAATTCTACGGGCCGGTGATTGTGCTGGGAGCAGTGAGCAGCACCGGTACCGGCGGCCACATCGTGGGAGGGCTGATGGCCCAGAACGCGCTGCTTAACACCACCGTCATCACCGGTAACTCCGCCGTCACATTCTCGCGCTGTGCGATCAGCCGCGCCTTGCAAGCCTCGGCGACCGCTCGAAGCCTCGGCTCACGGAGCTGGAGCCAGCTCTACTGAGCTGGTTCCGGCCCGGCTACAAGTGCTGCGGTGTCGGGCCAGACCAGCACGGATGGGGCGTCGATGCCGTAATCGGCCTTCATTGGTCTGGAAACCCCTTCGCCAGGAGCCACAGCGCCAGAATCAGCTGGCTGAGTCCCATGGGTGCCAGCAGTGGAAACACCACATCGTGGCCGAAGAGGGGCATCGCTAGCGACGCGATCATCAGAGGCGCAGCGATCAGACCGAAGCCGGCAAGGGCCCGTGGGACCAGCACGAACCGGTACAGCGCAGCATAGAAGACCAAGTTCGTGATGCCGTCGAAAATCTTGGCCAGGTAGTGGGCCCAGTCCTGCGCATCGCTCGGGGACGTCGAGGAGAGCAGGGCGTTGTTCTCCACGACGGTGGCCGCCAGGCTCACCACGGCCAGCGAAAGGATCCATAAGGCGAGTGTTCTCGAACGTTCCCAAAGAATCGGGAACGCTGTGACCGCGACGCCGACCAGCATTGCTGTAGTCGCCAGGCCCAGGAGTACCGCCAGCCCCATTGGGCGTGAGTGCGGGGCGGAGTTCCGGAGGGCGAAGTTCACGACGCCGCTGCCCACCATCTGGAGGATGATCAGAACGCCGATGATGCGGCCGGCTCGACTCATAGGGGAGAGCTCCACTGTCTGTGCCATTCGTCCTGTCGCCTGACAGCCTGGTGAATGTCCCTAGGACAACGGCTTGGCCGTCCGCTGAATCTGGCGCTGGTACTCCGCCTCGTCGAAGTGGCCGAGCGAGCGGACAATCAACCGATCTGGCCCGAAGGTCCATTCCTCGTAGCCGCTGATATGCACCGGCCGGCCCGTCCCGCCAGGCCCGGTGTTGGTTCCCCTCAGAGTCCAGTGGTATCGGATGGCGGCGCCTGTGGTCTCGAGGCTGTCGGGCTTCTGACTGCACCAGGCGGCGCTATAGCGGGTGGCGAAGTCGGTGAGCTCCTCTGATGTCATGGCGGTGTTCTTGGAGCGGCAATGGAGGATGAGAATGAGAACCTACCGGGGCAGGGCTGGTGGTGCCAGCCGGCGCAAACCGACGCCGGCCGGCGTAGGGCCGTGAGTGTGCCAGGCTGGCTAGTAATCCTCCAGCGGCCGTACCTCTGACTCGCCCTCGAAAGACGGCCAGTGCACCTGGTGCAGCTCCATGAAATCGCGCGCGATTTTCAGCGCTTCATCCCGCGACTTCACCTCGACAATTGCGTAACCACCCACGACTTCCTTGGCCTCGGTGAAGGGGCCATCGGTCACCTTCAGCTTGCCGCCACTCAAGCGAATCCGGAACGCCTCCGCAGTGGGCTTGAGTCCGGCCGTGTCCTTGAGCACACCGCTCTTGAAGCCGTCCTCCACGAACTTGCCCATGGCGTCCATGAGCGCCTGAGGGACGGGCTCCGAGCGAACGTTTTCAGAATGTTTGATCATCATGAGGACCTTCATCTGTCGTCTCCCTGAGTAGCGGCAAGGTGTTGCCCTTGTTGAAATTGGCTATCCCGACCCGGCCGAGTTGCCGCGGGGGATGAGCTCGCCTTCAATGAGACGTCGAACCGGGATCGGGGAAATCGACAAGTCCGGCTGTGCGATCGGTCGAGCCTTGGTGGCCGATGCACTCAGTTGCTCCACTCGTCGCTGACGACCGACGCCTTGCTCGCCTGAGCGGCGTTGACGATGGCACCGATCACCGCCTTCTGCGAGGCCGGGTCCGGCGAGACATGGGTGCAAAGCGCCGAGCCCTGTACTGAGCCATCAGGGTGATAGGTGGCGGTGACATGCTGCTGCCACTTCTGAGTGAGGGTGGCCTGCGGGGTAGCGCTGCCGAACGCTTCGGTAAGGTAGAAAGTCATCGCCCCTTGGCCGTTCGCCGGCTGCCGGATCCATTGGCAGTAATAGAACTGTTGCGGCTTGGGTGGGACGGTCGTGGCGGACGAGCCGGACGTACTGGGCTTTGCAGTCGTGGCGGTCGTGGCTGATGCGGCGGGAGCGACGGCAGTTGGCGAGGCCGGGGCTGCAGCCGCACTGGGTACAGCGCCCTTGGTGTACTTCCAGTCCACCTCGTGAACCTCGCCTCCCGCCTGGCCCTTTATCTCCGCGATCCGCTGCAACCTGACCTGCGATGCGACCGGCATCTTCCCGGTATCACAACCGCCGAGAAAGGCGCCCGGGTCGATCTTGAGGGTCTTACGGGCGTAATCCGCCCACGCCGAGCGGTAACCCTTCCAGTCGTAGGTGGCTTCCGGTTCTTCCAGCACATTCATTCCCGTGATGTAGAGCAGCTTGCCTTGCAGAAATTGGCAGTAGTAGCCCGTCGCCGAGTCGGCCGCCGTGGCGACGACCGGGCCGGTGTAGGTCCAGTCGTCTCGAACGATTTCGTACTTCTTCTCGGTCCACTGCTTGACCCACTCGTCGAACGTGGCCTGCTGCTGATCCGGGTCGGCGGGGAGAAGGCTGCAACCAGGCCTCGGCTGCCAATAGGCGCCGGGATGCAGCTCAAGGGCATACTTGGTCCATGCCTCGCCCAGTTGGGCAGCCGAGTTGGGCGAAATCCCGATCGCCTTGGTCATATAGAAGTAGCCTTGCTGCTGGCCGGCGTTCAGCACCGTCACTGCCCCAAAGCAGTAGTAGGGCAGGCTGACCTTGGCGGAAACGAAGGTCCACCCGGTCTCGATGACCTTGATGCCCTGCGCCCGGAGCTGGGCGGAATAGTTCTTCTGGTCGCCCTGAATCTTTGCGAAGGTCGACCCGGACTTGTATGCAACACTGCAGGATCCCTGGCCTTTGAACTGGTACTTGGAGACGAGGAACTGCGTCCATGCGGCATTCACCAGATACTGATATTGATTGTCGTCCCAGACTTCGCTCACGTACATCGTGCTGTTGGCCTGGATGGTGTGGCACGCCCAATGCCCGTCGACGAGATGATCTCCCTGGGCCATGAGGCCGCGGCAGGGAATGAGCGTCGCGGCCAACATGAAAAGGATTCGATCACTGCCCTTGCGCCACATAATCCTCTGCCTCCTTCAGGGCCGGCTGCCGAGTTCCGCTATCCGCGACTTCGAGAAGCTCGCCGAAGAACGTACGCGCTAGGGCTTTGTTACCCAGGGCGCGTGCTGCCCGAGCGGCGCCCAGCAGGCTGTTGAAACGCCTGGGATAGAGTTCCATCGAGCGCTGGTACGCCGCGAGCGCGTCCGCCGGGTGCTTCTGCTCCATCAAAAGGTCCCCTAACAGCTCCTGGGCGGGAAGCGTAGGTGCCGGCGTCACGGCGGCCTTCGGGGTCGAGACCTCAAGCTCGGCGGCCTCCCGCATCAGCGCAACGCTCGAGTCCTCCTGTCGCTCCGCGTGAGCAAGCCAGGAGCTCAACTCGAGCCGGAGCACCCGGATATTTCGAGCAAACAGGTCTTCTCCCGACTTCTGGGTTGCCTCATCGAGTTGGCTCAGCCGCTCGACCTCTGCTCTGGCTCCGTTGACTCTCCCCAGATGCGCCGCGCCCAGGCCGCGCGCGAATCGCACGATGGCTTCCGGCCAGGTGAAACGATCCCAGTCCAGGCCCGCAGGTTCCCGGGGAACCAGCACTACAGCCTCCTTCCAGGCGCCACGCTCCAAGGCGTAGCGGGCCTGTGTCGACGCGAGGTGAAAAGCGGTCTTGAAGGTGGGCTCCAACCGGGCCGTTGCGCGCAGCCGGTTCAGCTGCGTGGCGGCTCCGCTGTCTGCGCCTTTCTGGAGATAGGCATAGATGAGATACTCGAGCGCGTGGGGAAACTCATCCCAGACGAATTCCCCGTGGTCTCCCGCCGGATACTGTAAGGCCGCTTCTGCCGCCCGCAGGTTCCCCCGGATTACGCCATTCCAGTCACCGAGGCGGGTGTAGATATGCGTCGGCATATGGAGGGCGTGTGGATTGCTGGGCGCTGTGGTTTCGTACTTCTCCGTGATCTCCAGCGATTCGCGTTCCCGTCCCGGGACGTCGTTGGCGTGCACCAGGTAGTGCATGGCGCCCGGGTGATCGGGATGCTTCTGGTAGACAGCGAGGAGAATCTGGGCGGCTTGGTCGGCATGTGCGCGAGGACTCGAATCCGAGGGCGTCATGGCCAGGAGCGCCAGGGCATAGAACGATGCTGCTTCGGGATCGTCGGGGAAGGACGAGTAGACCTTCTCCATCGCCTGTTCCCAGCGCCGGATGCGAAGCCAATAATCGCTAGACGCCGGTTCGAGGAAGAAAGCCTCCGCCGCGGCGACGAAGAGCTGTTCCCGTTTACTCGGCGGTGCCAGGGTCTCGGCCTTCAGCACGGCGTCCCACCCGCGCTGCAGCGCTTCGGGTCGCGGCCGAGTAGGCCAGAGCGGCTGAAACAGGGTCATGGCAATTCCCCAATGCGCCATCGCACATTGCGGATCGGCCGTGGCGACACGCTCGAATCCTTCGCGCGCCTGGGGATACGTCATGTGATGCAGGAGGGCGACCGCCCGGTCAAACTCCACTTGAGCCGGTTGCGAGCAGCTGATGGGGAAGTGAACCGTGCCCAGAGGGTCGCCGGCGTCCGGCCGGACCTGAGCGGCCGTTTCGGGCGCGAACCCTCCGAGCAGGAGTGCTGACAGGCCGATGCGAGTGGCCGCAGATAGGCGCAGATGCATGCAGCAAATGGGATCCATCAGTCCTTGACCATCCTGCGCCCAAACACTTGGAGAAGTTCTGCGTTTATCTGCGTTCTCTGCGGCTAAAGCGGACCGCAGGACACTTCTTGTGAATCTGGTTCGCATCCTACCCGACACAACCTGCACAAGTTCTGCGCCTATCCGCGTTCATCCGCGGCCGATCAGATCGCGTACCTCAACGGTAGTCATCCCGAGGCGGATGGAACACATCGAGCACGACGGAAGCCTTGAGGGCGCGCGCCGAATGGCGCTCATGAGGCGCGATATAGAGGATCTGCCCCGGTCGCAAGACGTGGGCGACACCGGAGACCGTCAGTTCGAGGGAGCCGGTGAGCAGCAGGGTCCACTGTTCGTGCGGATGGGAGTGCTCGGGGACGACGGCGCCCTGAGCGATGTCAACTCGGCCTTGCGTAATATGGTCCGAGTGGAGATAGCGTCCGAGGTAGCCGGGCGCGATCTCACGTGGCGTCACGGTTGCGAAGTCGAGCGATCTCATGGGAATCCTTTAGGACGGTTCGGAACAGGGCTACTGGCGGACATACTGATTCAGAAAGCCGAACACGTCAGCCTCCCAGGTCCGCACTCCCAGATCAATGAAGTCATGACCCTCCTCCGGGGTGTTTCCCACTGCGGGGTAGATCTTGACCCGGTTGGACTTTCCATGTCGCGTCATCTCTGATCCCAGGGCCTGGGCCGAAGCGACGGTGTAGTCATTCGCCGCGTGAATGAAGAAAATCGGCACCCGCGTCCGGTCGGCGGCCTCGAGCAGCCGGGCCCGCATCGGTGGCGAGCGCTCCCAACTGTATCCCGCGGTCGCGAATGCGACCGCTGCTCGCAGGGTGCTGTCCCGCTCGGCGACGAGAAGCGTGAGCGATCCGCCGAAGGACACCCCGACAACCGCAAGCCGACCAGCCTGGACATCGGGACGGCCCCGCAGGAAGCCAAGTCCAGCCAGGGCATCGTTCAGCTCATCGCCTTCCAGCAATTGGAGCTGAAGGTCGTTGCGTGCGACCTGTCCTCCTGCCGCCGCGGCGCTGTCCATCCGGTCGGCGCTGGGAACGCCCTGGCCCCGGGAGAGTCCATCACCCCGACGGAACAGGTAGAGGAAGAGATAGCCGTGCTTGGCGAAGAGTGGTCCGAGCAGCTCCGGGTGTCGCTGATCCACGCGTCCAGTCGAGTCTCTCCCGTCTGCGTGGCCGCTCCCATGGTTGAACAGGACCGCGGGGAAGGGCCCGGGTCCTTGGGGACGATAGAGCAGTGCCCGCAGCGCGAGGCTCCCGCTGTGAACGACCACGGTGTCCGGCCCCGCCGCCTGCGCCAGGACACGGCCACGCAGTGCCAGGCTCAGACCCATTGTCAGCAGGAGGTGGTGAATTTGTCGCATCTGAGCCCGAATGGCTCGTGACTAAGCGCCCGCACCCAGCAGGTAGCTCATGCCGAGTGCGGAGATATACAGGCCTGCACCGAACACGGTATGGGTCACGAGGCTCTTCAGCCTTGCCTGTGTCGGATTGGGCGATCGCGAGGAGGCGATGCCTAGCCCGAACGAAGGCTGGAGGATGAAGAACGGGAAGACGACGGTGGCGATGCCGAAGAGCAGGGCAGGGAGGGCCGTTGGCCTGGCGATCCATTCACCGGATACCAAAAGGAGAAACACGAGGGCGAGGACTATGCCAATGCTGTAGTGGGCAACCCAGCCGACTGTACATTCGTGGGACTTTGGCGGGGCGGCGGCAATACTCGCGTGCCTGAGCGTGCCCGACGGGATGTGGCTCACCCAGCGCCCGAGCAGGCAGTAGTTGAGCGACGGTATGCGGAAGGCGCGCTTCAGGAACAGGTTCCAGAGGTCCATCATCAGCGTGGCACCAAGACCAATCGCAATGGCGCCAGGGACGCCGTTTGGAGCGATGGTCATTGAGGCGCGCCCCAGCTCACCCGGTTTTCTTGCTCCATGGAGGCACGATCTGGTTCATCCGGGCATACGACACCAGCTGGCCCAGGTGCTCGTGCAGGTCGTTCAGCGTGTAGGTGGTCGCGACGCGGGGCAGGGTGGACTGGCCATAGTACGTGATCGGCGTGTTCATCTTGTCGAGCGACAGGCCGGCCACAGTGGCGCTCAGCGTCTTCATCGACTTCTCCATCACCGCGATCAGCTGATCATCCGGGAGCTTGCTGAGCCGGGCTTCTTCAGCGTCGAAGTCGGCGAGCGAACCCTCGGGCAGCTTGCCCCCGAACATTGCCGTCTCGGTGTTCCCCTCGGCCGCGACGTGGGCGAACACCTCGTGGAACGAGCGGGTTCCTTCCATGGGCTTCCAGCTGTGTTTGTTGGCCGGGACTGCCTTGGCCAAGGCCATGAACTTTTCCCGGAGCCCGTCGATGTCTTCCTTCTGGACCTTGCGCCAGGCCTCGAACTCGGCCGCGTTGCTGACGGCCTGGCCGGCGAGCGGCGTGGCGACGAAACTGGCCAGGCCGGCGATCACGGCCAGGGCTGGCACTGAGAACCGACTCGGTGCGGCGGGCATGGGGTTCTCCTTGATGGGGATTCGAGCCAGAGCGGCCACCCTCTTGTACGGATCGAATCGGCAGAAGTTCCGGCCAGCGCGAGTCGGGCTAGACCATGCCACCCCGAGAGGGCGCTGTGTCGGGGGGCTGTGGGTTGTCCTTCGCGTCGAGGTACACCAACAACTGCCAGAGGGTCACCACCGCGACGAGGTTGACGCCTAGAGTTATGTGATCGAGATCGTTGAGTAGAGAGAAGTAGGCAGAAAACCCTGGAGTGAGGTTGAGTTTTATGCTGAGCGGAGTCGTAAGGGACAGGGACGCGCTCAATCCGCCGAACACATTGAAGATGAGCGTACTGCTATACACAAAAACGAGCTGAGGGACTTGCAGGTAAAGTGAGAGTGACGCGCCCCAATCGTGATCTCTGTAGAGCAGCATGCCGGCCGCGAAGCACAACACGAAGAACATCAGTATGACCAGGTCGACGAGTCGTGCAAGCCAAGAGTCGACTGAAACCAATATCTGGGCGGTGCCAGCGAAGCCGTAGAGGCCGCCAAAAATCTGGAGTCCTGCGATTGTGTATCGCCGGGCGAGTGTGGGTGTCATGCCAATTCAGGTAGCTCGCTCACACGAGGTCCTTTGTGGCTGCGGATCAGTAGCGCAGCAGGTACAGACTGAACGACTGCGCCTTGGGTGCCTTTGTCACCCTCGAAAAGGCCATCTCGGCCTGCCTGCGAACGGCAGCTGGGACCGGTGGCTCCTCCTGAATCACCAGCGAGATCCCTCCTTCCGAACTCGTCGAGACGGCTACGATCAGTTCACCATGCGCGCTCCGGGGAACCTGGCCGGCTTCCTTCGCGTGCTCGATCGTGTGCGCCAGCAGTCTCTGGAGCCCTGTGGGAGTGGAAGGATCCGAGGCTTCCGACTTAAGGCTGGCCACGATGGAGGCACAGGTGCCACACCAGTTGCGACCCTGCTCTTGCCCTTTTGCACCCATCCGATCTCCTAGCTCTCCCGGATGCACACCACGGTCTCCCAGACCAAGCGCCGAGAGACCATGAGTGGACGCAGCCCGGCCTGCGCCAGCAGTCGGTAGATCTGCGCAACCGGGTGAACGAAAGTGCGAAACGCATTCCCGGCTCGTGCCCTGCGCCAATTTGCCCAGCGATTGCCCAGGTGGACATACCAGCGCCCCCGGGGGAAGCTGGCCGCCCAGTAGTGCCGGCTGCGCGCTGCCGAGGTCAGCAGCAAGGGCTCGAGCTCGTGATAACAACAGAGGACCCGATCGAGGGTCACCAGGTCGGCGGCCGGGATCGTAGGTGCGAGGGTCAGAAAATCCCCGTGCAGAAAAGTCACCCGTCCCGCCTGTCCCCGTCTCCCATTCTCGTCCTGCGCGGCCTGGACGAATGCGCGACTGGCCTCCACGTGCGTTGCGCTCCTGACTCCGCGGGCCAGCAGCTCATGATGCAGGATCCCTACGCCGGCTCCGATGTCGAGCAGGGTCTCGACCTGGACTTGGCAGTCGCCAACCATGCGAAGGAGCCGCCGGGCTGTGCCCGTGGCTCCACGCCGCCGGTAAGCCGCCAGGTCGTTTTTGGCGCGGGTCGGCCCGAAGTGGCGATCGGTGGCCTCGCAGTTACACGTCATGTCGAAGCCTGCCGCGTCGCCTGATGGCCACATGGGCGGTGTGAGACCAGGCTCAAGGCCCTGCGCCGCTCGGCTTGGCCTCCGGCATCACTTGGAGCAGGAGATTTGGCTTCACGGAGATTTCTCCGGCGAACGGACGGGTATTCGCGGCGATCAGCCAGATCGCGACCCCGACCCCGGTGGCGAAGATTCCAAGGACGATGCGGTTGGCGAGGCGGTTGTCGCAGTGCACCATAGCGATTGTGAGCAGCGTGAGTCCCGCCTGGATCAGCAGCACGGTCCATTTGACCCAGTTGATCGACGATCCACTGAGGACGATGCGCTGGCGGCGGGCATCCAGGGCGTTCTGGAGGGCGGCAACCATCTCGCGCTGGGCGTCCAACTGACCCGCTCCTTGCGGTGTGAGTGACAGCGCCAGCCGCAACGCCTCGGCGAGCTTGGGTGGGGCGATCGACAGGGTGACGTGGTGCCGGGCCATATCCGGCCACTCCTGATTCACGGCGTCCTGGATGTAGTCGTGGATGAACCCACGCAGGTGCGATTCTGTCTCACCGGGAAACTGGGAAGAAAGAAGAACCACGGCGCGTAGCGCGCTCGCCTCCCGATTGACCGCAGTGCTCGCCCTGTCGGCTTCGCCCCAGACCTGGTTGGCCAGGAAGGCGACCAGCAGGCCGAAGACCACGCTGAGGGGCGGAAGGATGGCGGGGGTGATCGCTTTGAATGCTTTTAAGCGGTCCCCTACGGCGAGTTTCGTGATCAGCAGGTAGATCCCGGCGGTGCCGAGATAAATGAAGCCGAGGATGACGACTCCCATCCAAAGGACCGGGAGATTGAGAAGCCAGTCGCTCATGAGTGTTCCCGGCTAGGCGTTCAATTCGTCAATTGGAGGAGATCAGGATAGGGCTCGGTTACGCGGGGCGGAAGAGCCACACTGTCTGAACCCGCCCGTGAACGATTTGGTACACCAGCACCACCTCATACGGCTCGGCCTCGATGCCAGTAATCCGCTCGTGGTCCACCACGATGTTCCCCATCACCATGCGGTTCAACAGGTCATAGTGGAGTGCGGGGACATTGAAGCGCTTGGTGCTGTAATGGTGAGCGATAGCGTCCTTCCCCACTAGTGTGGGGGCTGCCGCCGGCGGTGTGAAGATCTGAGCGTCGTCGGCAAACTCCGCGATGAAGCGGTCGATATCGTGCGCGTTGGCCGCTTCGAACTGGCGTTGGACGACCGCTTCGGAAGTCGCGGACGCTGCCTCTTCGCGGTTCAAGGTGTCACCGTGATGCCGAGGTCACCGAGAAGGTGTTGAGACGTCACCAGGTGGACGCCGACTGCGTCGCCTCCCACGGCGGTGGCGGTGACATGACCCGTCAAAGCATCAACTGTCAGCAGGCTTCCCTCATCCTGCCAGCGCAAGTCGGCGAGCGTAGCTCCGGGCAGGCAGGTTGCCGCAGCTGATGTGAATGACGCGTGCACGGTGATCGTATCGCCCACGTGAAGCATGATACCTGTCGGTTGCAGCGTGACCAGCCGGATGTTGCATCGGTCGGGGTTCGACATCGCATCGTTGCACCCGAGGGCCACTGCCATCAGCGCGCCCAGGGCGACGCATGGAAGGAAGGGAGAGCGAATCACCTCAATGCCTCCTGCGGTCTGTGGATCCTTCTCAGCGCCCGCTCCACCAGCGAATGGTCCTAACGTGCACCGGGGGAGCGCCGGTGGTGAGCTCCACCCCGCGATACTGCGACTCTTGGAGACTGAGTATTTCGGCTGCAGACGGCCGAGATGCCACGAGGCAGATCCGGCTCTCGCCTCGCCGATCCACAGCGGGGTCCAGCAAGGTATCCCGGCGCCCCTCCGTCGTGAGAAGCACAGCCTGCAGCGTCGCCGCCTTGTCGGACTCTCTCCGTGAATTGAAGTCCAAGCAGAGCTCCCGCCGGGGGCCGGAGCCGGAGACCGGGACTGGGCCGAGGAAGGTGATCTGTTGGGGGGTGGAGGAAATCTCCTGTGGTCCGGCGACGCCCGTCGTTTTCCGTTCACAGGCGGTGGATCCCAAGAGCGGCAAAGCGGTGATCAGGTTTGGAGCAACAGGTCGTACTCCGGATCGAGCCGCAGACATGCGAGACAACATGCCGTATCGGCCGCTGCTAGAGGTCAAGTCGTACGACGTACCGGTCCCCATTGATCACCTGGTCCGCCGACAGGTAGTCTCGGTGGCGGGTAAAGGTCAGATCCCGCACAAAGGTGTCTGCGGTCTGATCGAAGCTGATAGTGGAAACGGTCGCAGAGGCAGTACCGGCGAGGTCATCGTCCAGGTCGCCAGTCCCCGTGATTGCGGCAGGAATGAAGAGGTGGCCGGTGACTGACGAATCGCCGGCAATCGAAATGGTGAGGGAACTGCCGCCGGCGAGCAGATCTACCGGATGCAGGCCCGCGGCGGTGACGATCATGACGCTCGCGTCATAGTCACCGGCGAACGCGAGGCTATCGGGGTCACTGGAACTACCGCAGGCCCCGAGGAGCGACAGGGTGGAGGAGAGGGTGAGAAGAGTTCCGTAGCGCATCAGATACCTCAAAGGTCGGACGCCGGCAGACCAAGTCAACTAACCCGATCGAACAGTGCCGTCCCGCGCAGGACTACTCCGGCGAGCGCGGCAACGATTAACAAGTAGGAGACGACTCTCCCCACAGAGCGAAGACACACGGATTCGCGCGATCCCCGACTCGGTCTCCGATTCGCACTGCCACGTCGTGAAGGCCCCAGCCGAAAAGCTCTGCCACTATCGCTAGCGCAACAGCGCCGAGGGCCCCGACGATGGTCGAGAGCATGGTAGAACCGAATGGCCCGCTCGAGGTCGCGGTCGATGAGCTCGACGGGGCCCTCCAACGAAACCGGGTCGGTCATGTGGCAGATTCTCCCTCTGCGGAGGTGCGTGTGATTCCGCTGACATTTGAGGATCGGGTTTCAGGATGGTTACCGGGATACGCTACCGCGTCACCGGGCCGTGTCAAGGAGACGCGAAATGCCCCGCGCCGACGAATCCGTCAGCGCGGGGCAAATGCTGAATGTGCTACGCCGTGACTGGCGGTCTGCACAATCCTCAGTGAACCAGGGGAATCTGCGAGGAGATTTGCAGCTGGGCCAGGTTGGAGAGGCGCCGGTCGATCTGCATCGCCCGCGCCGCGAGCTTCCCGGGCAACACCTTCTGGAACTCACCCAGCCACTTCACCCGCAGCGCCGTCATCTTGGCATCGCGATCCAGATGGGCCTTCATGAGGGCGAGCGCACCCGCGTCATCGAGAGTCTCGTAGTGATCGACGTACTGCTGAATGCTCTTGAGCTGCTCGTCCATGATGACGTTCTGCTCCTTCTGGTAGGCGTTGAAGACCGGCCAGAATTTGGCCGCCTGATCGGCGGTGAGCTCCAGGTTCTTCGCCATGATGTCCGCTCTGGCGCCCTGCATGTCCGCGCGCATGGCTGCGAGTGCACTGTCCATAGCTGCAGGTGAAGGGCTGGTGGCCGACGCCTGTTTTGCTGGTGTCTGGGCCTGCAGGGAACCGACGAGGGAGCACGCGACCACGAGGTATGCCAGAGTCCGACGCATCGAAATATCTCCAAGGCTGGAAATGGGGAGCAAACGGTCATAAAGCCTAGGGGCGGTGACCCTCCACGGCAACTCGGCCATTAGGGAGGGGGGCGGACTTTGGGGCAGTCCTACGATGGATAGGGTGCGGGGACTCAGGACGCTGCCGTTCCCTTGGGCTTCCACAAGCCGCGTCCAGAATCGACCAAAGGTGGATGATCCAGCCCAGGAGGAAGTACCAGAGAACCGCGGCGAGGCAAAACTGGATGATCCCGATGCCGAGTCGGCCTTGGAGCAGCTGCCCAAGACCGGGAATGAAGAAGCTGGCGAGTGCGGCGATGACGTTGCCGGTGGAACCTTGGCCTGCCATCGAATTCTCCTGGAACCGCCTTAGATGCGGCGGAACGCCGCGTTCGCGTCGACCTGGGTATAGATAATGAACTCGACCGGTGCGATGCACTTGGGGTACAGAATCCCCGCGAACTTCTTGACGGCCGCGGATTCGCCGTGAATCCGGTTCGCTTCCTCGTCTCGCCAGACAAAGATGTGCACGAAGCGTGTCGGCTGTACGGCCTCCTGCCAGACCTCATAGCGGAGAGCGCCGGGCTCATGGGTACGTACGTATGCGACAAACTCCTCAATGGCTAGCAGGACTTCGTCCAGCGCTTCCGGACGAATCTCATAGCGGGCGAGTTCATGAATCTCGCCTGGGTTCCCGTGGATGGCCGGCATGACTCCTCCTTCCCCCTCTACGATCGCAGCCGGAGCACAAGCGCGAACAACATACCCGCCACGTACAAGGTCCCGAAGATCTCCTTGTTGTAGCGGGCAATGAATAATGGCAGGTAGATGTCAAAGTTGTCTTGGCGGTCATCGGTGTAGCGGGCGGCTAGAGGCGTTAGAGGGCACTTCATGCCGTTCACCGCGAGGATGAGCACCTCGAGCGCAACGATTACCCCACAGATCAGGGCCAACCCAAATCGCCCATACCAGGCGGCGAGCGGGATGGAGACGATGGCCGCCACAAAGAAAGCCCATGCTGCAGTGTGGATGAGCTTTATCGCGCGTAGGGCCGAGTCCGGAGCAAGGGACATGTTCGCGGTCCGTCGCTGGAAGGCTGAACAGAACTAGATGATCCCGATCGTCCTCAGCCACTTCTCGACCAGCTGCGGCCATTCGGTGATGGGATCCTTGGTGGGACGCAGCCCGAATGAGTGCCCGCCCTCCGGGAACAAATGCATTTCAACGGAAACACCCGCTTTCTTGAGCGCCGCGTAGTACACCAACGAGTTGTTCACGTTGTCCACGTCGTCGTTTTCCGCCTGTGCCAGGAATGTGGGCGGAGTGTTACGAGTAACGCGGATATTCGGGTTCAACTCCAACTTCTCGTAGTCGATCAAGAGATGCCCCGGGTAGAGCGCCACCGCGAAATCCGGACGGCAGCTTTCCTGATCGGCGGCGTCCACAACCGGATACACTCGCTGCTCGAAATGGGTGCTGACCGCCGCCACGAGGTGCCCCCCCGCGGAAAACCCGAGCACTCCAACCTTGTGCGGGTCGATGCGCCACTCCGCCGCGTGAAGTCGCACGAGCCCAAGTGTCCGCTGGGCATCTTCCAGTGCCAGAGATGATTTCGTATTGAGAAAACAGCCACACAGTTGGTTCCACAACGCTCCGGCATTGGGCACCCGGTACTTCAACAGGATACAGGTGATGCCCCTGGACCTGAGCCAGTCACAAACCTCCGTGCCTTCGAGATCGATGGCCAGAATCTGGTAGCCGCCGCCGGGGAACACGATAATGGCCGCACCGGTGTTTTGCCCTTGAGGTGAATAGACCGTCAGGGTCGGTCGCGAAACGTTACGTACGTAGACCCAGGGTTTCCCGGCGACCGGCTTCGGTGCCGTGCCGATCGATTCGCTATCCGGGACTGCGTGCCCGCCGGGTGGTAGCCCCGGCCATATCGCCATCTGGGTATGTCCCGGTGACGGGGTGCCAGGGGGACGCCTGGGCATCCAAGGCGTGGAAGGCGACCGCGATGCCGAGCGTAATGACCAACGATCTCATCAAGTGTGGGAGTCAGAAGGCGTCAGACGGTAATGCAGTTGAACCAGACCATCCTCGAAGCGCTCGGTGGAGTACAACTCCAGCGGTACATGCCGATGACGCCGCGCGATTAGAGGAATGCCATCCCCGATGAACACCGGCACCACACTGATGACGAACTCGTCGATCGCCCGCTCGTCGAGAAAGGAGGCGATGAGATCGCCGCCGCCCATCAACCAGACGTTCTTGCCAGGTTGTTCTCGAAGACGGGTCACGAAGGGCCCGATGGCGCCGTTCACGAATTCGACGCCTGCCGGGACGTCTGGAGGCGGGGCATGGCGGGAGAAGACGATGGTCCGGTCCTTGTCGAACCTGGCACCCAGGCGGAGGCTAGCCTCGTAGGT
>Ga0134121_10001259_pt1 | contig 24111 bp, 18 predicted proteins | sample KB301_FD_96463 | JGI IMG/M metagenome (GOLD analysis project Ga0134121, IMG submission 96463) | Terrestrial soil microbial communities without Nitrogen fertilizer from Kellogg Biological Station, Michigan, USA - KB3-0-1 | ecosystem: Environmental > Terrestrial > Soil > Unclassified ... | reverse complement strand
GAATTCACATCCGCACCCGCCTTCACCAGCGCATCAATGGAATCCATCGATCGTTGTGCCGTGTCTTCCGACGTGTAGAATCCGCGAGTATCGGCATCCACCGAACCCATTCCCGCTGCAGCCATGATGGGCGTGATTCCGCGAGCCCCGGTCAGCGTCAGATTCGCGCCGTGAGCCACGAGCAACCGGATTGCCGGCGCATCGAGCCCCTTGGCTGCGCGTACCAACGGCGTCACGCCGATCGTCAGCAGTCCATCCACACCGCGATCCGCTCCCACATTCCGGTATGGCGGCAGCAGTTTCAATTGCAGATTCGGATTCGCACCGGCATCGAGCAGCATCGCGATGATTTGAAGACTCGTGGTTTCATCGGTTGAAGGGAGATCGGTCCGCCCGCCATGGGGAATCGTATTCATATCGACCGCGCAATACACCGGACTGCGTCCCCACAAGTCCCAGCGGTCGGGGTTTGCACCAGCTTTGATCAGTACCGCCGCCACATCGAAATGAAAATTCGTGATCGACATGATGAGCGGTGTGATCCCTTCCGGGTCCGGCATGTCGAGGTTGGCTTTGCCTTCGACAAGCGCCTTCGCGCACTCGGTACAGCCTTCGCGCGCGGCGTAAAGCAGTGGCGTCAAGCCGCCGGGAGCGCGTGGGCCGGCGCGCGGTTCGGTGCTGACATTCGATGGCCAGTCCTTGTAGGTGGAATCGGAATAATTGGCGGTGGCCGTGGCATTCACCGCCGCCCGCGCATTCACGTTCGCGCCGTGAGAAATCAGTGTGCGCACCATCGGGGCTTGTCCCTCGGCGGCGGCCCACATCAGCGCCGACTGTTGCTTCTGGGATTCCACGGCGTTGACCTTCGCGTCGTAAGCCAGCAGAAGTTCTGCGGCTTTGACGTTACTGCTCCGCGACACGATCATCAGCACGGTTTCACCGTCGGTGTATGTCGCATTGGCGTCGGCGCCGGCTTTCAGCAGGCTGCCGATGATCGGAGCGCTGTTGGATAACGCGGCTTCCACGATCGGCGTCGAACCGAATTGATTCTTCGCGTTCACGTTGGCGCCGGCCTTGATCAAGCGATCGACAAGATCGGCGTCGCCATTGTGCGCCGCCCAGTGCAGCGCCGTGGTTCCATCGGCAGTGGCGCCTTTCACGTCGATGCGTTGATCAATCAGTTTCACTGCGGCGCCACGGTTTCCCGATTGAATGGCTTCGACGAGCGCCCCCTGGGCGAAAGCGGATCCCGCTCCGGAGGCGATCACAGCAGCGGTCAGCAAAACCCTAAAACGCATTTAGACCTCCGAAAGCACCTTGGTGCCGTCGTCACCAACCTTATTCGTCTCAATTCCAGCGCGATTGACGATCGTCAACAGCAGGTTTGAAAGCGGCGTGTTGTCCGGGTATTTCAGGTGCTGCCCGCCTTTTACTTTGCCTTTCGCGCCGCCGATCAGTGCCGATGGAAGCGGCTGGTGATTGTGCGCATTGCTGTTGCTCATGTTGCTGCCATAGAACAGCAGCGCGTGATCCAGCATGCTGCCGTCGCCATCGGGCAGCGCGGCGAGCTTCGCAGCGAATTTCGCCATGACGCCGGTGTGATACGTCTGTAGCTTTACCAGTTTATCGATCTTGGCCTTCTCATTGTTGTGATGCGACAACTGATGGAATGGGTCTGAGATCTGGACGACGGGGTAAGTCAGTCCGCTGACTTCCGCGGCCATCATCATACTGAAGACGCGCGTCATATTTGCCTGGAACGCCAGTCCGACGAGGTCGAACATCAGTGCGAGGTGCGCATCGTTTGCGGCCGGTGGACCGGCAGGAGCGTTCGGCAAATTCAACTTGCTGAGATCGCGAGCCTCCATTTTCTCGACTTGTTTCTCGATCTCTCGCACCGTGTCGAGGTAGTCCGCCACCATCGCCTTGTCCCGGACGCCGAGAGTCTTCTGAAGGTCCGCGGCTTCCTGTGAAACGAGATCGAGAATGCTGGAGTACGTCTTCGCCACTTTCTTGCGGTCTTCCGCAGTGTCGCCCTGCCCGAACAATCGCTGAAACAACTTGCGCGGGTTCGTTTCCACGGGCAGCGGATTCGACGGCGTCCGGAATGAAACCGTTCCCGAATAGCTGTTCCCGTAGTCTTTATCGCCGGCGCCTCCGCCCCCGCGTGCTTCGATGCCGACTTCGAGCGATGGAAATGGCGTGTCCCCACCGAGCTTCTGGGCGGCCATCTGGTCAATCGTCACCCCACCCCACGGGGACTGCGATTTTCGAGGCAACACGCCGCTCAACCACGTGCCCGGGCTGAGGGCGTGTACCGGAGGTGCAATGGCCGCGCGATTCTGCAAGCCGCTGACGATCGTCAGCTGCTTCTTGAACGGCTCGAGAGGCTTCAGAATGGTCGAAAGCTCAAAGTTCGTTCCCTCGGCGGCGGGCGTCCACTCGTTCATGATCGCGCCATGCGGAAAATAGATGAACCCCATGCGAAGGCTCGGCGCGGCTGCCGTCTGTGCCAGCGCCGTACTCGCGGGAATCATGGCATCCAGTAATGGCAGCGCCATCGTCACGCCTGCGCCGCGCAGAAACGTCCGGCGCGACAGGTGTTTCTTGGTGATGAACATTGTGCGTCCTCCTACTCCACTTTCGACATTTGAAACGGTGTGCTCTTCACGATTCCCATGACGATCGATGAAAAGCGGTAATTGTCTTTCGCCGCGTCGCGCACGATTTTGCGGATTGCCGGCATGTCGTAATATTCGATGTTTCTTCCCAGGGCGTAAGTCATCAGTTTCTCGGTGAGCGTTTGAGCGAATTCATCGGGATGTTTTGCGAGGGCCTTTCTCAGATCGTCCGGCCCGTTCAACGCCGTACCGTCGGTCAGCTTGCCGGATGAATCGATCGCGGTCCCCGCCCAACGGTCCTTCGTCCGCCATGCTCCGATGGCATCAAATCCTTCCAGTGCGAAGCCAAGCGGATCCATCACGCCATGGCATCCGTTGCAGGTTGGACTGGAACGGTGCTGCTCCATGATCTCGCGTACGGTTCTCGCCTTCTCGCCTTCCTTGTTTTCCTTGAAGCCTTCCACGTTAGGCGGCGGAGCAGCCGGGGGCGTTCCGAGAATATTGTCCAAAACAAATGCGCCTCGAAGTACGAGGGAAGTACGGTTCGCATAGGACGTCACCATCAGCAATCCGCCCTTTCCAAGGATGCCGTATCGTTTCGAATCGGTCAGCGTGACGCGCCGCATTTGAGTGCCACGAACATCGGGGATTCCATAGTGGGCGGCGAGGCGTTCATTCAGGAACGAATAGTCCGCAGTGAGCAGATCCAGCACGCTGCGGTCATCGTGGAAGACGCTGTCGATAAACATTTCCAATTCGCGGCGCATTGCCGTCTTCAGACTGGCGTCAAAATTGGGGAACAGGATGGCATCGGGGCTGGCGTCATCGATTTCGCGGACTCTGAGCCATTGGAATGCAAAATTCGTCACCACGGCATGGGCTCGAGTGTCACCGAGCATCCGTCGAACCTGCTGTTCGAGAACCAGGGGATCTTTCAGCTTTCCCTGCACTCCGAGATTCTGAAGCGTGTCATCGGGAATGCTGCTCCATAGAAAGAACGACAAGCGAGATGCCAGATCCTGGTCCGGCACCCTGTAGGAGGCGCCCGCAGCCAGGCCCTTGGGCTGTAGTTCGGCTCGATAGAGAAACTTTGGGCTCGAAATAATCGTCATCAATCCGGTTTGAATACCGCCTTCAAAGTTGCCCCACATGGACTTGCCTTGAGTGAAGAAAGTCATCGGCGCCGTTAAATCTTCTTTGGTGACAGGCCGGCGAAACGCGCGGCGGGCCACTTCGGAAAATATTCTTGTGGCACAGGGCACTTCTTCGGCTTCATTCGCGGGATGGCATACAAACAGCCGCTGGCGATTCGGCGTGTCGAGCCACGGGCCTGTGGGGTTGTAGGGTCCGGTAATTTGCAGTCCGCCCGCTCCACCACCACCGCCGCCGCGGCCACCGCCGCCAACGCCGCCACCGCCTCCTCCACGACCACCACCGGCTCCGCCAGCTCCCGCGGCAGCTCCAGCATCAGCCGTTACCGCAGGCGTAGCAATACCACCCGGAGCACCGGGAGTACCAACACCTCCACCGCGGCCACCACCAGCTGCAGCGCCACCTCCACGGCCGCCGGCCGCGCCGGCTCCACCGCCACCTGCACCGGCACCCGCCGCTGCTCCACCTCCGCGACCACCGGGAGCGCCTGCTGCGGCAGCGCCTCCACCACCACGACCACCAGCTCCGCCGGCACCACCCGCGCCGGCCGCACCAGCTCCGGCAGCAGCGGCCGCTCCGCCACCACCGGCAGCTGCGCCGCCACCGCCTCCTCCACCTCCTCCACCTCCCGCTCCCCCAAATCCGCCACCGGGAACAAACGACTGCAGCACCGCTTCGGATGCAATGGAGCTGCGCGGAGTGGTGGCAACACCCACCTTGTGGTATCCGGCTTTGACGACGGTGCGGGCATTCAAATTCACAAGAACGCCATCAAGAGTGACGACATTACCGCCGCGAAACTCATATTCGCCATCGGACGGAAACAGGTATTCCGTTAAGGTTCCCTGCGTGCCCAGCGGCAGGCCGCCCGGTCCGTACAGATTCGTATCGGCGCTGCCGGGCCGCGCCGCCAGCCGGGCCGGAGTGGTGACCGGAGGTTGGCCGACGGCCTGCAGGGTTACCGTTCGCGCCGCACTGATATATTGATCGAGAAATGACGGCGATACTTTCAGCACATTCGCAATGTTGTCAAAGCCGCTGCTGATGTCGTCGACGGGAAGAAGCGCGGCGGAATCCACGTCGATTGCAAAGAGTTCCTTGATGGATGCGGCATACTCGGCGCGATTGAGGCGGTGCAACGTGACGCTGCCCGGATTCGGCGCTGCCGCAGCCGCGGCGTCCAGCGAAGTTTCCAGCCACGAAGCGAAGTTCAGCGCAGCTGCGCGGTCGGGCTGTTTCGAACCCGGAGGTGGCATCATGCCGGCTTTGAGTTTCTTGATCGCCTTTTCCCACACGTCCCCGTCTTTGGCTAAACGAGAAAGATCCATCGTGTCGAATGCAATGCCGGCGACCTTATCGTCGGTGTTATGGCAGTTCACGCAGTATTGATCGAGCAGGGCTTTGCGTGAAGCAAGTGCGTTACTGGTGGAGCTGGACGAGGTCGCCGCCGCAGAGGGTACAGGAGTTGCCTGGCGTTGTTGTGATGCCGAACCCACCGAAAGTAATGTCACGAGAATCAACCCAGCTGCAATGGCAACGACGGCGGATCGCATCATTTCTTCCTAAGTCTCCTGTTGGACAGTTTCCTAAAGAATGCCGGCTCCGAGTTCCCGAACGTGATTCCACAATCCCGGATAGGCATTGGCAATGAACAGTTCCGGATCTCCCCACTTCGCATCGAAGTCCTTCGTTGGCGCCGATGCCGCCATGGCTCCTGCGGACATGCCCTTTTTCATCATGGCAATGAATCGCGTTCGCATTTCGGCGCACATGTCCGCCTGAGCCTTGAGGTCCGCCAGCGTCTGCACCGGCCCTTTTCCCGGGATGATCCGCGTTTGCGCATTGGCCAAACCCACCAGCGTGCGGGAAGCTTCGGAAAGCCCGCCGATCCATCCGCCCGTGGACCAGTCGAGGACCGGATAGCTGCCGACCGTGAAGGTATCGCCGGTTACGAGAATATTGGGTCCGGGGAAGAAGACGTACATATCGCCGTCGGTATGCGCCTGCCCAAGATATCCATACTGAACTTCTTCGTTGCCAAACAACATCTTGGCGGTGGTGTAGAAAGTCTGGGTTGGCAGAGCTTCCTTGGCGCGAGGCGCATAGGTCTTCCGCTGCCACTGAACGACGATCTCGGTCTTCATCCACAGTTTCGTGTTCTCGTGCGAAATGATCTTCGTTCCGGTCTTACCAAGAGCATCGTTGGAACCGGTGTTTTCCAGATGCCAGTCTGTATTGATCAAAGCCTGGATGCGTTTTGCTTCGCCCTGGGCGGAGACGACTTTCAACAGATCGGAAGAAAACTGGGGCAGACCACCATTCACCATCAACAGACCTTCCGCGCTGCTGAGTACGACAACGTTCGAACCCGCGCCCGAAATCAGAGAAAAGTTGTCGCTGATCTTGGTCGAGGTGATTGGCGTTGGGCTACCCTGACCGAATACCCTGGCCGAGAGCGATAAGCCGGCTGCTCCGCCGAGCAACGTCTTGAGAAAGTCGCGGCGATATGACGGTGTCATCCACAGTCTCCTTTGAGGGTGTCGAAATCTCGGGGACATTATAGTCACGGAACGGGCGATTTACACGGATTCAAAAAGATGGGGGAATTCAGTACTTGTTGATCCCTCTCCCGAAGGGAAAGGATGGTCCGAAGGACCAGGTGAGGGGTAAATAAATTCTTTTTCTTTACCCCTCACCCGGCGCTTCGCGCCACCCTCTCCCTTCGGGAGAGGAATCCTTCTCCTGAAGGGCCGGATGAGGGGTAAAGTACCGCTCATGAAAACGATCCTTCTCATTTCGATGGCGGTCTTGCTTGCCGCAGGTCCACAAACCGACTCGCGTCCGGTTATACTCGCATTCGGAAATAGCCTGACGGCGGGCTTCGGCGTGCCGCCGCCCGCGCTCGGATATCCCGAACAACTGCAATCCAGGCTGGACGCAAACGGCTATAAATACCGCGTCGTGAACACGGGGGTCAGCGGCGACACCACCAACGGCGGGCGCGCTCGAATGGGTAGGGCTCTGCTGACAAGTCCCGCGATCGTGATCCTCGAACTTGGAGGCAACGACCGTGCAAACGGTTTGCTTCCCAGTCAAACGCAAGCCAATCTGGAGCAGATGATTGCCGCATTCCAGAAGGCCGGTGCGAGCGTCGTTCTCGCTGGCCGGGTATTGCCGGGGAAAGACAACGTGTTTGGCGAACTTGCCGGCAAACACCATCTGACATGGATTCCAGATTTACTCGCCGGTGTTGCGGGCGACCCCAGACTGACAATCGGCGATGGCGTGCATCCCAATGCCGATGGGTATGCGATCGTGGTCACGACCGTGATGAAGGCGATCGAACCGCTCCTGAAAAAGTAACGGATCCGCTACCTGTAGGCGCGGTCTGTGACCGCGCGCGATCCTGATCATAAACTACTGCAGATTGACAAATCGTGCGCGGTCACAGACCGCGCCTACAGTTTGCTATTGAGCGCCGCGCCCACCACCACCGCGTTGAGGCGGCGCTGCCGGAAGCGGCTTTCGTGGAAACATGTCGGCGCTGTTGGCCGCCTGATATACGAGCGAAGCGACAATCACGGCGTTCTGCATCATGTCTTTGGACTGGATCCGCTCGAACGTATCCATGCTGGTATGGTGCGTTCGCGTATCGTATTCGATCGCATCCTGAATGAACTGGAAACCCGGCAGACCCACGTCGTCGAAGTTGGTGTGATCGGTGCCGCCGGTATTGCGCGCGGTCAACGTCGTCATTCCGAAATCCTTGAAAGGCTTCATCCACGCCTCGAAAACCGGACGCGCCGCCGCGTTCCCCTGCAGATAGACGCCGCGAATCTGGCCCGTGCCGTTATCGACATTGAAATAGACGGACATCTTTTCGTGCTCCGGTTTCAGCTGCATCGTCTGGCGTACGGCGAAATGTTCGCGGACGTAGGCGGCGGAGCCCAGCAGCCCTTCTTCTTCGCCCGTCCACAAGGCAATGCGAACGGTCCGGCGCATCGGAAGACCGCTGGCTCTCAGAATCCGCATCGCCTCCAACATCACGGCACACCCAGCCGCATTGTCGGTGGCGCCGGTCCCGGCGGCCCACGAATCGAAGTGCGCGCCGACCATCACCACTTCGGACGCTTTGTCGGTTCCGGGAATTTCGCCGACGATGTTGAAAGAATTCAGATCCTGATCATAGAATCGGTTGTCGACATTCAGTTCCAGCGTTACGGGCACATTCTTTTCCAGATCGCGATACATGATTCCGTAGTGTTCGACAGCCAGCACAATTTGAGGAGGGACCGGCGGAGCGTCCACACCCGGCTGGCCTCCGCTCTGCACCGTGACGTTCCCGCCGGTGGCGCTGCCGTGCTCGATGACAGCGAGCACACCTTCATCGAGAAAGAACTGGTTTCGCTGTTGGGTTGTCAGGTTTTGCTGTGCAGGGCCACGTTGTCCTGCGCCCGGCTGTCCACCGCCGCCCTGCCCTCCGGCTCCGCGCGGGGCCGGCGGATTGCTCATCGCCTGAAGCTGTTCATCCGTATAGCGTGTGGCGTTGGGCTGGAATTGTGCTGTTACCACGCGTGGCGCCATCGCCAGAACGAATTTCCCGCGCAGCTTGCCGCGGTACTTTTCGATATCGGCCTGGGTTGTAACTACAGCGGTAATGACCTCGCCGGTAATGACACCGTTCGTACCGGGTGTCCAGGCTTTTGGATAGCCAATCAGAGGAAATCGATAGGGTTTGACCATGGCAGCATAGAAACGTTCGTTCGACCAGCCGCGGCCGAAAGGTCCCCAGGTTTCAAGTTTGGGGTTGGCAAGTCCCCATTCCTTCATCTTTCCCAACACCCACTGTGCGGCAACCTTGATATTCGGCGAGTTGGTGAGACGCGGTCCGGAGACATCGGTGAGGTAGCTGGTGATGTCCATCACTTGTGTACGTGCGATCCCTTCCTCCCGGATCCTTGCGAGCGAGTCGGCTGGAACCGATTCCTGTTGGATCTGGCCGGTAGTCGGGATCGCAAGAAGCGTCAGCAGCAGAAGACCGGCGAGGATGAGTCGAGTGCGCGCCATGGTTGCCTCCAGAATGGCGGCTATCATAACGGAACCGCGCCCCCAGTGGAAATTCGATAGTGAAAATTCGTTGGGCGCTGGTTTCCGGCTCGTGTTTCCGCTTACCGGTCTGACAGGCGAAGCACCGCGGCGGTCAGTTCACTTTGCCAGTGGCGGGATAGTTCACGCGCAAGCGAATCTCTCTCCGGCGTGGTCCAGATTGGTTTCGGAAAATGCCGGTCGTTACGGAAGCGTGGAATAACATGCCAGTGCAGGTGCGGCGTGACGTTTCCAAGACTTGCAAGATTGATCTTGAACGGTGAAAGCGTTTCCCGCAGCGCCCGCTCCACGGCGAAAACGATTTCCATCAGATGGCGGCGATCGATATCCGAAAGGTCGCTCATTTCCCGGACGTGGCTGAACCAGATCACGCGGCAGAGCCCCGGGTAATCCGCATCGTCGATCCGAACGATACGGCACCTCTCGTCTTGCCACAGCAATTCTCCGCCGGTCTCTTTGCAGTATTCACAATCGATTGGCTTCATCGTGCGATCTTACCAGCTGCACGGACGCGAAGGCCCAGTTCCACGTTTTGGCCACAAAAATGCTGACTCTTTTGACGACGGCTCTCTTCAGGTCGGGCGGACCCAAGTCATGCCATACTGATTTGGGGCCGGTTCCTGCGGCGCGCTGAGCCATGACGAGGAGGCCTCCGGCGGGTCGAAATCGGAAAGCCCCGGGAAGCATGACAGCTCCCGTTTTGATCGTATGCCGCGTAATCGGATCGAATGACCGAATCCTGAAGATGCTGCAGCCTTAGCGCGCCATAACGATGTGTCATGGCGGAAATCGGAGTTCGCATTGTAAACGGCGTCGCACTTTGGTGGTCTTGCGTGATGGCGGCCTCGACGCACGCTGAAAGAAAGGAGTTTGGTGATGTTTCGCTATATGACTCGATTGGCTTCGGCAGGCGTCGTGCTCGTTTTATTCACAATAGCGCTTTCGGCCAGCGCTCAGAGGGGGGCCAACCAAGGGCAGAGATCAAATGTGAATCTGGATCTGACCGGCTCCTGGCGCGATGATCGCGGCAGGGTATCGCTTGTTCGTCAGGTGGATAGCGACGTCTGCTGGTATGTGGACTCGCGTCCCGACGGCCAGGAAGTTTTCTGCGGCCTCATTGACCGAAATATGATTACCGGCCAGTGGATGGATATGCCTGGCAGCCGGCAGTTGACCAGCGGGCAACTGACGTTGCGCGTCGAATCCAACAATCGCATCGTCAAGGTCCGAAGCACTCCGCGCTATGAGGCCTCGACGTGGAATCGAGAGGATTCTCGCGACTCCCGCGACTCCCGCGACCCCCGTTTTTCTTCAAATAACGAAGTCGCGCCATCGGATAAGGCGTGGGAACTCTTGGCGGGTTCGGGCCGAGATATTGGTGTAGGTAATGACGGTAGCGTCTGGCTGATCGGCGCGGACAAGACCCCGGGCGGCTACTCGATTTTCAACCGAAGCCGGAATCAATGGAATCGTGTCGACGGCGGCGCAGTTCGAATCGACGTCGATGGCATGGGCAACCCCTGGATCGTGAACTCCGATGGCGTCATCTTCCGGAGAGAACGAAATCAATGGCAAACCCTTCCCGGCGCCGCAAGCGACATCGGCGCTGGCGCACAAGGCGACGTTTGGATCACCGGGACCAACCCTGTTCCCGGTGGTTTCGGTATCTACCGCTGGACCGGTAGAGAATGGGCTTCCGTGGACGGCGGCGCAGTTCGAATCGACGTCGATGGCATGGGCAACCCCTGGATCGTGAACTCCGATGGCGTCGTCTTTCGGAGAGAACGAAATCAGTGGCAAAGACTTCCCGGCGCCGCGCGCGACATCAGCGTCAACGCCACGAGCGACGCATGGGTCATTGGAACCGACCCGGTCGCCGGAGGTTTTGGCATTCATCATTGGACCGGCAGGGATTGGGTCACCGTCGCTGGCGGCGGCACGCAGATATCCGTTGGTAGCAATGGCGTCGTATATATTGTGAATTCTGCCGGCGCCATTTATCGGCGGCAATAGGAAGCGTCGGCAGCCGGTGAGGGCCTGGTAAGGACGGAGATGGGATCTGACCGGCATTCCGTTCGACCAATATCCCAAACGAATTGTCCGGAGCCTTATCGCGCGAGGAGAAATTCGAGTATCTGAACAGCGTTTAGAGCTGCACCTTTGCGAAGGTTGTCGTTGCTTACAAAAAACGCGAGCCCTCGCCCGTCCTGCACGCTCGAGTCCTGACGAATACGGCCGACGAGGCTCGGGTCGCGGCCGGCCGCCTGCAGCGGAGTTGGCACATCGACAAGTTTCACGCCTGGCGCTGCGCACAACAGCTCTTTCGCCCGCGTAACGCTCAGCGGCCGGGCGAATTCGAGATTCAGACTCAAAGAATGTCCGGTAAACACCGGGACGCGCACACAGGTGCCACTCACTCCAAGGTCGGGGATCTCCAGGATCTTGCGAGATTCGTGGCGCAATTTCTGTTCCTCATCCGTTTCGAAGGAACCATCGTCAACGTAAGCACCGGCATAGGGCAAAACGTTGCACGCAATGTTTTGAGCAAACGCGGATGGAGCCGGGAAGTTTATCGCCGTCCCGTCGAATGCCAGAGCAGCGAACTCCTCTGACGAAGCAGCGCTCAGCTGATTGGCAAGTTCCTTTACTCCGGCAAGCCCTGCGCCACTCACCGCCTGATACGTCGAAGCAATCATCCGAACCAGTTGTGATTCCTCATGAAGAGGCTTGATCGCAGGCATCGCCGCCATTGTGGTGCAATTCGGATTCGCAACAATTCCCTTCGGAATCGAACCGAGCGCGTGCGGATTCACTTCGCTTACGACGAGCGGCACATCCGGATCGCGGCGCCATGCACTGGAGTTGTCGATAACGATAGCTCCAGCCGCCGCCACAAGCGGAGCAATGGCCCGGCTGGTCTTGGCGCCGGCGGAAAATAATGCGAAATCAATTCCCGCAAAATCTGCGGTGGCCGCATCTTCAACAACAATCATTTGGTTGCCGCACGCCACCTTGGTTCCCGCCGATCGTGAGGACGCAAACGCGCGTAAATTCGACGTATCGATGCCGCGCTCGGCGAGCAGTTTCAGCATCACACCACCAACCTGGCCGGTGGCTCCAACAACAGCAATAGAATGGCGACCTGTTTTCGTCATCTCACCATTCTACTTTCAATCTTTAACTTTCGGGATTACGGATTCAATTGGGGAACAAGGGGTCTGACCCCTCATTCCCCGATTGGAACTTCAAAAAGGCGGAGTCTCCGCAGCAGGATGTCGGCGATAAACAGGACCAGCACCGTGCCGGCGAGCCACGGCCATAGCGGCACCGGGTACTCGCGGCTTTCTCCATTCGGATTGAAAATGTCGGCGGCTTCCGGCTGGAATTTCCCGCCCGTTGCGGTGCTGATCGTCCGGAGTTTCTGAGTATCCGGCGGATAAAAATGGTATTCGGCAGGATAGGAGTATTCGAGCGTCCGTGTTGTTCCCACCGCGCCTCCGGTTCCACCGGCTCCTCCGACGGCCGCTCGAAACACATAGGCCCCGTCCTGATTCAGGGGGATGCGGGATTCGTAAGCGCCAGGCCCCACCTGAGGAATATCCAGCGTGGTCAGTTTCTGGTCCGGCCCGATCACACGCACCTGAGGTTGGAGCTCATTTCGAAAATGTCCTTCCTTGTCCAGGACGCTCAACGAAACGGAAGCCGTGTCACCTTCGCGCGCGACCTTGAAATTGAAATATTCATCGCCGGGCCGCCGCATGGTTTCGCGGACGAGCTGAGCCCAGAGTTTCGGATAACCGCTCCAGGGGAGCCATTCGGTGGCCCAGCGGGCTTTCACGTCGGACGTGAAGATCACGGTCTTTCCAAGGCCATACTGCCAGCGCGCCAGCAGGGGATCGTCGGTCCAGGATTCGGTGAGCAGAATTTCCGCGGTCGGTTTCGCTTTTGTCACCACGAATCCCAGCAATCGCGGCGCCGTGGCGAAGTCGATGCCTTTGAATGCTTCGACTTTCTTCTTAAGGATCGGAAGGAAGGGCTGTTCCTGCAGCGTCTTTCCCAGCGCGAGTTCGGTTTCCTTGATGAAGATCTGAGGAACGCGGTCGTACGTATCGATATAGTAGGCGCGGCCCTTGCCCCACATCGCGATGTCGGCCATCAATTCCCGATTTGAAGACCGGCCCACGGAAATAGAACTCACGTTGATGCCTGAGGCGATCATTTTATCGGACAAGCCATGGAAGTCGGCCTGCTGCGTGAGCCCGTCGCTCAACAGAATTACCGTCTTCACTTCGTCCGGCGCGTCTCTCAGCGCCTCGTAGGCCGCATTGAGTCCGACATACACATTGGTTCCACCGCCGGCAAACATCGTTTCGATCTGTGCCTTGATCTGCTCCCGGTTTCCAGCCGCCTGCAGGGGAGCCACCCAGCTGTAGCCCGTATTAAACGAAAGCAGTCCGAATCGATCGGAGTTTCGCAGAGCCGCCAGAGGCGCTTTCGCTGCTTCTTTGGCGATGGTGAGCTGACCGCCGCTCATGCTTCCAGACACGTCGACCACGGCAAGCATGGCAATAGTCGGCGGCCGCTTTTTGGTTTCGAACGTGACGGGAAGAATCTTTTCGATCGGCGTGTTTGTATAACCGTCTTTCCCATACGTGTTTTCACCGCCGACCATGATGAATCCGCCGCCGAGGTCCTTCACGTACGACTCCATGGATTGCATTTGTTGCGCGGACATCGTCTTGGGATCGACATCGCTCAGGATCACGGCATCGTACTGGTCCAGCTGGCCAACGGTGGAAGGCAACTGCTGCACGGAAGCAACTTCCGCGACGAGGCCTTCCTGCGTGAGAGCATTCTTCAGGTATTGAGAGCTTGGCGCATGCCCCTCGACATAAAGAACTCGAGGCTTGCCCTTAACGATCACCGGCTGACGGAAGGTGTTGTTTGCTGCGAACGTATCGCCGGCGGCTTTGATATTCGCGGTGAGCACCACGGTGCTCGCCTGATCCGATACCCTGGTGTCGAACGCGAAACGATTCAAGCCTGCGACGAGATGCACGGAGCGCGTCGCCAGCACCTCATCACCTTTTTTCAATTCGATATCGCTGGTGGTGTCGAACTGGCTGAAGACATTCACTTCAACAGGAAACTGTTCGTCGATCGTGACGGTGGGGGGAGCCTGCACCGATTCGATCCATGCGTCGCGGGTGACGCGCGCTTCAAGCGGGACCGTGTAGATGTGCGCGTTTTCCCGCTGCAGGCTGGGAAGAACGGTCGACACATCGCCGCTGTTCTCGTTTCCGTCCGATAACAGGACAACACGCTTGAGATGGTTCGGCGCAAAGCCTCGCATCGCGGCCTCGAGGGCAGCAGAAAGATCCGACTTGCTTTGATCAAGAACGCCGGGAGACTCATGGTTTGAAACTTTGACTTTCTTGAGTTCCTCGGGCTTCTGAAAATCCATGGAGTTCGATCCGAATGCAACAAACTCCGAATGATCCGGATGCCCCGAAGCGTTCGTTGCCTGTATCCAGTCGATGGCCTTCTGAATTGCGCCTGGCGCGACACTTTGGGAAACATCGAGCAGATAGACGACGGAGACGTAGGTACTGGTCTTGTACAGAATCGGCTGCATGAGCGCGACCGTCAACGCGCACACGATGATCGATCGAACAATTGTCGAGAGGCGCAGATGCGTCGGCGATAGATCGACCGACGACTGCCGGCGCACCCACCACAGGTACGGAACAATCAAAAGGAAAAGCAGCGGCCAGTAGCTGTCGAATGTCAGGCGCATCAGAGCGTCATCCTTCGGTGATACGTGAACCATTCGGCGCCGATGAGAATCATCGCCGCCAGGAGCATGTAGTACCAGAGTTCGCGCCGGAGCAACGGGGCCGATGCCTGCGATGACTTGCCTTCGCGGACGTGCGAGCTGTTGATATCCGAATTCTGGCGGTTCGCAAAATTCACGGCAACATACTGGCTCACATCTCCCTGGCTGGCGACATAGAGCCCGGGTTCGGCAGCTTCAAACACGGTTCCGGTCAAGCTTGCGCGCGACGGAATGACGCGTCCGTCCGTCGTTCGAATCTGCGCGCCGGTGACCGGGATGTCGACGATCCCCGGCGACCTCCGCAGGGCCAGACGATCGCGGCCAAACCATGACATGGCGTTATCGATAAAAACAGGGAAACCGGCGTGGTAGGGGAAGTCGGATGAATTCAGGTCGAACGTCAACAAGATCCACTGCGGGCGTTCCGATGCGACGATCAACGGCGTATCGGCGGACGACTCGGCAAGGACGGTCAGGTTCGAACGATCGATCTTCACGGCGCTTTCCACGCTGACGTCCGTCAAGAGCACGTGCTTCATCACCGGGTGATTATCCAGATGCGATTCAAATGTCGGTTTCGCCGCGGATCCTGCCGCTTTCGGAAGCCACGAACTATTCTGTGTGCCTGGCGACCCCACGGCACCAATGATCAGCGCGGGCCGGGCCGGCTGCTGCTGCGGTGCGAAACGATCGAAAACATATGCGTCGTAATCACCGGTTCCGGTGTATCCGGCGGGGTTCGTTACGGAGAGTTCCACCAGGGAGTCCAGCTTCAGAACCGACTCGAGAAACTTGTTTCCAACCGTCACCAGAAGCGTTTTCGTGCGGCGCTTCACGGGAAGATAGGCGTATGCCACGTCGTCGGGGGAGAACGCGTCGCCATCGGACACAATGGATGCGCGCACACCGCCTCCATCGAACTTCGAAATATCCAGCGACTCCTTGAAGTTTTTACCCGGTTCGATCTGCACGCTTCGAGTCATGCGCTGCTGTCCTGCGCCGCTGATCGTGATTTCGACGCCGCGGGTGGCTTTCCCAAAGTTGGCGACTTCCAGATAGGCTTCATATGCCAGCACCGACGAAGGGATCGAGCGAACTTCAAACGCCGTGATTCCAACGTTGGAAGCGGCCTGGAACTCCGAAATGGAGGTGACACCAGCGGGAACCCCGAGCGAAGCGACGCCATCGGTAATCAGATAAATCTGGGGGGCATCGACGTTGCTGGATGCGGGCGCATCCATGCGCGGAAAGCGGGTTGGAGAATTCACTGGATGCATTTGATCGATCAGCCGGCGAAGCTCCGTATGGTCCGTTGTAAAAGCCGTGTCGAACTGACCGGCCGTGTCCACAATTCGAAACTGATTGCGCACCGAACCGTCATTCACCAGGGACTTTGCGGCATCCACCGCATGCTGCCATCGCGAGCGGCCATCGCTCATGCGCGCCTGCATGGTGGGTGAAGTATCCATAACGATGACGGTGCGGTGTGCTTTTCCCGTCAGCCAGTCGATCTCCGGCCGTGCGATGGACATGGCAACAAGCAAGCCGATGGCTATTGCGATGAGGATAGACAAGAGGCGGCGCAGGCGCTCAAACAGGGAGTTTTCGAGTCGATTGGCGAGGACGCGCTTCCATAGCAGAGCCGAAGAGATCACCAATCGGCGCCGCCGGTGCTTCAGAAAATATAGAGCAATGATCGCTGCTGTTGTAAGTAGCGCCAGGGCCGCGCTCTGGAATGCTGTCAGCGCGAGAAATCTCATTGGCGAATCGTTTCAAAATACTGCTTGAGCAGTTGCTGCTGGTCGAGCGGGACCGAATCCTGATTGAGCAAATCCTTTTGAGTTTTGCTGAGCTCGGACGGCACCTTGCTGTAATCCAGTTTGGATCGTTCGCGCTGGCTGGCTTCCTCGATGGTTTCCGGCCGTGATCCCCGAGTGGGCTTCACCGGCAGTGCTTCCTTGTCGAACTGCACTTCAAGTTCGGTCGCTTCACCTTTCATTGGGAATGGCCCTGAGAGACCAACCCCCTTGCCACCCTGGCCTGGCCCGCCGGGCCCGGATCCATCGCCTGCTCCCTGACCCTGACCCTCGCCCTGACCTTCTCCCTGACCTTCGCCTTGGCCTTCACCCTGTCCTTCGCCTTGACCTTGTCCCTGACCTTCGCCTTGTCCGACGCCTTGTCCCTCGCCTTGACCTTGTCCCTGTCCTTGTCCCTCGCCCTGGCCCTGACCCTCTCCCACCTCGCCGGGAGTGCCCCCCACGGAATCGGCCAGGGCATCAATTTGCGCTCTCGCCTGGCTTTGAAGCCGTTCGCTGTCGAGCACGCCCTGTAATCGTTCCAACTCTTTTGCCGTTTGTTCGAGAGCCTCGCGTCCGGCGGTCATGTCGCGCTGAGTCATTGCGGTGGCGGCAGCGCTCATGGATTTCGCGAGTTGTTGCAATTGGGGTCCGGCAACATTGGATGCGTCCTGAAATCGTTCCGACATTTCCTTCAGGGACGCCGCCGAGTTCTTGTCGAGCGTCGCCTCGATTTTCCGGACTTCTTCAGCCGCATCCTTGAGGTCGAGAACGAAGAGTCCGCTGGCAATGGGTTTCGTCAGAGCCGACGGGTCCAGGGCTTTGGCAATTCGTTCCAGGCCGTCGGTGATCTGGCCTGCATTCAGATTGCCTTCTGCGAGCGCCTGCTGAATGTCGGACAAGCTGCGGCTGAGGTCCTTCTGAGACATACTGCCGTCCTTCAGCCCATTGATGACCTTTGCCAGCTTCTCTGCGAGATCGGACTGATGAAGGGCCTCCGCTTGTTTCAGCAGTTCCAGCGCCTTCTCCAGCTGAGTTTTTTGCGCGTCGTTCAAACTGAATGCGGGCGCGCCTTTGAGAAGAAACCAGTTCGGGTTCCACGACAGGGGAAGAAAATTCAGAACTCCAAAGAGAAGCAACAGGCCGATGGCGAAGTAGGTTTCGCGCGGGAAGCGCCACGGGTACAAAGACGTCAGTTTGAACCTGCCGGCGTTCTGTGCCGCCTGCCGGATTTGCGTTTCCACCCATGGAGATTCTTTGGGGTTGTTGATAAACCAGTATGCCGTCTTGATCTGGTCGTGCGCTCCGGCAACCTGATCGACTCGTGCCGCGGTTCTTTCCATGGATTCTCGACCGCGTGTTCGCGTTGCGATCCAGATCAACGTCGCAACGGCCCAAAGCCCCAGGAACACGGCGACGGTTGTTCCGCGAAATGGCGAAATCAAATCGATAAGCTTGAAGACGACCGGAACTACCAGTGCCACCGCGAGACCAGCTGCGGAATCGTGGAGCATCTTGTTTCGACGGATTCGCAGCTGAGCCGCTTCCAGCAAACGGATGATGAGATCTTTATCCGACATGGTGTTCCGGTCCTTCCATAACCTTAAGGCACGGGCGATCCGGCAGGGTGAACGTTTGAGGGCAATGGTTTACGCGGCAGAAGTTCGTCGCGGTTGGCCGTAAGGTAAACAAAGGATGCGACGATCGTTGCGTTCTTGATCAGGTCGTCGCTCAAGAGCCGGTCATAGGTGTCCAGATTCGTGTGATGCGTTTTCGTATCGTATTCGATGGGATCCTGGATGAACTGAAAGGCCGGCAAACCCACGTTGTCGAAGGACAGATGATCGGTGCCCGCAACGCTTCCCGGAGCAAGAGTGGTCATACCGATGCTCTTAAATGGCTCCATCCAGGATTGGAAGATTGGCGCGATATCTTTATTGCCCTGCATGTACACCCCGCGGATCAAGCCGGTGCCATTGTCGACATTGAAATAGGACGAAAACTTGGCATGACCGGCTCTGGTCTGCATGATCGGACGGTTCAGAAAGTATTTGTCCACAAATGCACGCGAGCCAAGAATGCCTTCTTCCTCTCCGGTCCACAGACCGAGACGCACGGTTCGACGCATCGGAAGCCCGGCCGCTTTGAGCAGGCGTACCGCTTCCATTACAACGGCCGCACCCGCTCCGTTATCTGTCGCGCCCGTCGCCAGATGCCACGAGTCCAGATGCGCTCCCAGTTCGACGAATTCATCGGCCTTGTCGGTGCCCTTGATATCGGCAACGACGTTGAACGCCAGTGGATCCGTGGTGAGGTACGTATTCTTGACGTCCAGGGTCAGCATAAGGTTCGAAGGTTTCTTGATTATCTGCATGATCTGGAAATACTGATCTGCAGCAATGACGATTTGCGGCGGAACCTTCGGAGTTTTGGGATCGGTTTTCCAGGGATTCGTTTCGCCTGTAGCGGTAACGGTCTGGACGGCGCCATCGCGGCTCGGGCCGGGTTCGATCATCGCGGCAACGCCTTCGTCAAAATAAAATTTCGTTACCCGGTCGCGCGTAATCGCAGGAGTGTTTGCAGCGCGCGCGGGGGCAACTGCGCCGGTCGGTTGTGCCGGAGCCGCGGAAAGTGCATTTTCCACCCAGGCGAAAAAGCCCGCTTCCGGCGCGGGGGCCGGTGCCGTTGTAGAAGTTGCAGAAGAAGGCGCGGGAGAAGTCGATGCTGCCGAAGCAGGACGAGGCGCTGCCGCAGCGTTTGCGGCTGCCGTTGCAGGCTGGGCGGCAGTCCCTCCAGCCAATTTCAGCAGTTCGTCATCGGTGAACCGTTTTTGAGTGAGGGGTGCCGTAATGGGAGGGGGCGGCGCCGATGGTCCCGGAAGGATCATCACAAACTTGCCTTTCAGCGTGCCCCGAAGCCGGGCGAAATCGGCTTCGGTCTGGATAATCGCTTCCACGGCTTCAGCGGTGACCGGGCCGTTGGTGCCGGGTGTCCAGGCTTTGGAATATGCCAGCAGGTTCATCGACGGATCAGAAGCGACCTTGATGGAAAACTTTTCGTTCGCCCAGCCGTTGCCGAAATTCCAGGTTTCGAGATGAACGTCATCGAGCTTCCACTCCACAAGCTTCTTCCTCGCATATTCACCAGCGGCTCGAACGTTCGCTGAATTCGTGATTCGAGGCCCGGTGGCCGTAATACCGCGGGCAACTTCCATCAATTGGGATTGGCGGGTGGCTTCCGTCTTGATTTTCTGGAGGGCATCGAGGTTGATCCGCTCCGGGGATTGCGCCGGGCTTGCAACGATGGCGAGCGCGAGCGACAAACCACCGATGACGGCAATGATCCGGGCCGGCTTCATGAGTACGCTCCCTACCCCCTTGTACGTTTTGGGCATTATACGGAGGATGGGCGGATCTGACCAATGGTGATTTAGATCGCATGGTGAGGAACTGTCGACACAACAGGCGTTGATCGAGACGGTAAGGGGCGTGGATACACACATTGACGCATTGATGTATTGATGTCAATATGCGGAAATGAGAACGACATTGGACTTGCCGGATGAATTGTTCCGCCGGGTAAAGGCCAGAGCTGCGATGAATGGTGCAACTCTCAAAGAGCTGCTGACACGATATGTCGAGAGCGGCCTGAAACAACCGGATAGCGCTTCCAATTTTGCCGGAAAGCGCAGCCCACTACCAATAATCCGGCGGCGTAACAAGCGTATCATTGCGAGTGTAACGCCCGAACTGCAGGCAAAGCTGGAACTGGGAGACGATCTTGCCAAGCTCCGCCGATCTTTTGGACGCTAACGTCTGGTTGGCGCTCACTGCCGAAGCCCACTCGCATCACGCGCGTGCCAAAGCCTATTGGGAAGGAAACGCCCTGCCGGTGGCGGCCTTCTGCAGAGTCACTCATATGGCTTTTCTTCGTCTGCTGACCAATAAATCCGTCATGGGTTCCCACGTCCTCACTCCACCGGCAGCCTGGAAAAAGATGGGAGAATTCCTGGCGCTGCCTGAGGTTGAATTCTTTGCCGAACCGCATGGTTTGGAAGAGCTGTGGAGTCAGTTTTCCAACACGGACCGATCGTCGCCAAATCTGTGGACCAACGCGTATCTGGCCGCATTCGCAGCATGTGCTGGTCTACGGCTGGTGACGTTCGACAAGGGATTTTCGAAATTCTCGGGCCTCGATCCTTTCATTCTCTGATTCCAAAACGCCGCATGGATTTTTCCCTGAACATCAGTTCGCTTCCGCGCTGGGCGGTGATGTGGGGCCTCGGCGCGGGAGTTTTTTTCTTTTGCAAAATCCTGACGTGGCTTGTTCGTCCGGCGGGACGCGCTTCTGCCTGGCGGCACGTGTGTTATTTGTTGTTCTGGCCGGGGATGGACGCTGGAGCGTTTCTCTACCTAAACCCGGCCGCGGCTGAGATTCCTTCTGGCCGCGAATGGATCCTGGCGGCGCTCAAGACATTGTTGGGCGTGGCGCTTTTCTGGCTCGTGTCGCGAGCAGTGCCCCAGGACCAGGACTTGCTGCGCGGCTGGTGCGGCATGATTGGTCTGATTTTCATGCTGCACTTCGGCTCGTTTCACCTGCTGAGCTGTGCATTTCGCGCGGCGGGCATCAACGCTCGGCCCCTGATGCGCGCGCCGCTTTGCGCGGTGAGTCTGTCCGAATTCTGGGGCCGCCGCTGGAACACGGCGTTTCGCGATCTCACGCACCGCTTTCTCTTTCGTCCGTTAACGGCGCGGATCGGTTCGCGTTGGGCGCTGTTTGTGGGTTTCGCTTTCAGCGGCATCGTTCATGACGCGGTAATTTCAATTCCGGCCGGCGGCGGATACGGCGGACCCACCTTCTTTTTTCTGCTGCAGTCCGCCGGATTGTTCTTCGAGCGTTCGCGCACCGGGCGCGGGTTGGGATTATCCGAGGGCGTGCGTGGAAGCGTGTTTACCATTTTGGTTCTGGCCCTTCCACTGTATGGTTTGTTCCACCCTCCATTTGTGCGTGCCGTGATTGTGCCGTTTATGAAGGCAGCGGGGGCCTGATCATGTCTCCTGAAACCCTGGAATCGTTGATTTTTTATGCGGGGATCGGCCAGCTTTCCGTCCTGGTTGCTTCGGCGATTGTGCCGTTTCAGCTGGATTGGAAGAAAGAGCTGGGTTCGCTCAGTAGACTGCACCGGCAGATGTATTGGGTCTATGGCGGGTATGTCGTGCTGGGGATCCTCAGCCTTGGATTGATAAGCATATTTAACTCGCACGAACTGGCATCGGGCAGCGGGCTGGCGCGCGGAGTCTGCGCCTACAACGCGCTGTTCTGGGGAATCCGGCTGGCGTTGCAAGGCGTCTTCGATGTGAAAGAACAGCTGAAAACCTGGTGGTTAAAGGTGGGCTACCATTTGCTGACGGTGCTCTTTCTAGCGTTTGCCATAGTCTATTCGATTGGATTGTTTCATTAGTTCTCAGATGGCTTCTCGATATGGTCGATGACGATGACTTCGACAGTGGTTTTGGAAGATTCCAGCTTTAGTCCGAGCCCGTCCAAAATCTGAGCATCCATTGTCGACAACCCTGCTCCTCCGCGTGCCGGGGGCTGGCCTTGGCCTGGAGTCGCGTTTGGATCCGGCGCGATCGGCACTTTGATATCGAAGAATCCTGTGAGGCCGGTCTTGTCGATGACGGGACGGCCAGCTCGCGCACCGAATCCTCCCGCAAGGGCGGATACGGTGATCGAGGTTCCCTGGTAGAACCTCCCGTCCATGAGCATCAGGCCGGGTGGCGGAGCACCTTCCGTACTGAAGGCGAGTCCGCGGGGACCACTGTAGGGATCCGGCGGATGAGTCTGATCCTTGGATGGGGTCATCTTGCCGGGCTTTGCAACAACCAGATCGAAGGCTGCCACCTCCTTTTTCTCGCGATGAAACTTCAGCTTGAAACGGTTCTCCAGCATCGTCTGCAGCATCTCTTGAAGCTTCGGCGCCTCGCCATCCTGGAGCTGCTGGAAGCCGTAGGCAGGAGTACCAGCTGGCATGGTGGCCTGGAAGTCGTAAAGGTCGGCTGTTGTCCAATCCGGTTGGCCGGAGATGAGACCCAACTCGAGAACGCAGGCTTTGGCATAGGCCCACGAGATGAGACTGAGGGTCGTGATGCGGGGAGCGGTGATGCGAACCGGGTCAACCACCGTCCCCCTGTAGGGGCATCGTACCGGCGCTGCCGCACCGCGGCCTCCCGGGGCGCCACCGCCACCACCGCCAGTCCGTTCGCCGGGCTGAGGAGGACCAGCAACATAGGGCCGGATCGAAACGACTTCGAAAGCCGCTCGTGTCGCGCCCTGATTCTGGGAGAGGCCTGATGAAACGATAACGAACATGGTTACGGCGACGGCCGCGACAATAGAAGCGATCTGGTGCAGTCTGATTTTCTTCATGATTATCTATCTTTCAATTCTCCGAAGGTTTCTCCACCCGTTCGATCGTGAAAGCCTCTCTCGGAACTCTCTTTGGTTCCAGCTTCAATCCGATCTGTTCCAATGTTTGTGACAGACGAAGGGACTCGCTTATCGGCGCCAACGCGTCAGGGCTTGCCGCCTGCGGAATGTCGTATAGCCCCTTGAGATCGGTCTTATCGGCAATGGGTCCGCCCGCCATTTTCTGGAGACAATCGGCAACACTCGAAATCGAAACCGCGTTTCCGACGCAGTTCAGCATCACGCCACGAGGCAGGTCCGTTGAGCGAAACCCCTGCCGGACATCGTAAGGACCCGGAGGAGTTTGGTCCGCGGACAATTTGATCTTTCCCGTTTTCACAACCACCAGGTTGAAGCCCTGGATCTCTTTCAGCCCGCGATGCAGCGACAGCTTGAACCGGTCCGCCAATAGATCCTGAATCATGAGCTGAAGTTTGGATGCCTCGCCATTGTTCAACTGCTCCCGTGTGTAGACGGCCGAACCTTCAGGGATCGTGGCTTGAATATCAAATCGGTCCGACTTGACCCAGTCCGGTCCCCCGGAAACCAGGCCTACTTGAATCGCAAGCGGGCAGTCCTTCAGTCCATAAGCGAGGACGATAAGACGATAGACTGTTGCACCCGTGATAGCGAGCCGCCCGGGATTGACCTCAAGCGCGGAGGGCACGCCACCGCAGGCTGACCTGCGGGCCATATTCTGCTCGATTTCCGGGGGCACTACCGAAGCTCCCGGCACACCGTCCGGGGGACCTCCGCGCCCAATAATCTGAAGAGGAGCACTTGGCCGGATCGAAATCACGTCGAAGGCCACACGTGCTTCTGCCGGCTTTTGTGCCGCAGCAGTGGTCTGCTGCAGAACCGCCATCTGGATTTCTGCATTGCCACTCCAGGAAACTTCTTCATTCACGACAAGTGGAACCATGTTCGGGTTCGTCGTCATTTGTTCACCGGGCAGCAGGTTTTTCGTGGTGGTCCCCTGTTGCACACGAACTTCTCCTTCGATCACTGCAACGCGAGAGCCTTCGTCTTCGGCGTTAACCAGGAATAAGGTGCCAACAACAGAAACGGTGACATCCTTCGTCTGCACGTAGAGATGTCCTGCCACCTGCCTGGCTGCCCTGACAATGAGACG
>Ga0134121_10001257_pt1 | contig 24137 bp, 20 predicted proteins | sample KB301_FD_96463 | JGI IMG/M metagenome (GOLD analysis project Ga0134121, IMG submission 96463) | Terrestrial soil microbial communities without Nitrogen fertilizer from Kellogg Biological Station, Michigan, USA - KB3-0-1 | ecosystem: Environmental > Terrestrial > Soil > Unclassified ... | reverse complement strand
GAGGCGCCGGCACAGTGGCGGTGTCGACCGGGGGAGGATGAGAAGGCGGAATATCCCCACTGCGCATGCACGCGCACAGCCCCAGAGTGGCTGCCGCGACAAGACAAATTCGTGTTGCCGACATCACTGTTTCCTTCCCACCATCTTACGGTTGCTTGCGCGCTTGACGTGTTCGTAGTCCGCGTGACTTTTGCGAACTCAGCATGCTTCAATCCCGTGATGGGTGTCTGTGCACTTAAGAACACGCTCGATTGACCAGGTACCAGACGAAGTAGGACCATAGGAGGAGAGGCCCGTGGAAAGCGTGGCCAGATAACGGCGGGTATTCATGGGCCGAATAATACGTTGGAAGGCTGAGGGGAATTGTCCCCCTTTCGCCATGTCAATCTCATAAGATGCTGTCATCAAAGGATTATGGAAGTACTCAATCTTGAATCGCTCGTCCGTTTTGCGGACGGGAAAATGCAGAAGATTCCGCTGTTTGATTCCGAGAAATACTTTTGTGACTTATACTGCCTGAAACCCGGCCAGGATCAGCGGATTCACTTGCATGAGGAATCCGAGAAGATCTACGTGGTCATGCGCGGCGCAGGGTTGTTCCATATCGGCGGCGAAGAGCGTGAGTTGGAAAATGGCCAGGCCGTGATCGCACGCCCCGGAGAAGCTCACGGCGTACGGAATGTCGGTCAGCAGGACCTGGTTCTGCTGGTCTTCATGGCGCCAAAGCCGTAGGCCCCTTCAAGAGACGACGAGATGAGCGGCTGCGAATGCAAGCCCGCGCGAAGCGTGAGTGCGGTAGCGCGAAACCCTAATTAATAGGGCGCAGCCATCATGAAAAGCAAAAGGAGTTGGAGCTATGGGGCGCAACGCGCAGTTGATCCGGCAATGGGCGATCCTCAAGCAGATCGAAACCAACCGCTGGACTACGATCACCGATCTCGCCGATAACCATATCGTCTCGACCAAAACCATTCGCCGCGATCTCGCAGCTTTGATGGAAGCGGGCTTCCCGCTCTACGACGAACGTTACGACGGCAAGGTGTATTGGCGACTTAACGAGGAATACAAGGGGCTTACCCTCGCCAACCTGTCGCTTTCGGAAACAGCCGCGCTTTACTTCAGCAAAAAGCTGGTCGTGAATCTCGCGGCCCCTCCGTTTTCAAGCGATATTGCGTCGGCGTTCAAGAAGATCGAGAGCGCTTTGCCCGAGCGCAACATCCAGTTTCTCGACAGCCTGGATTCCATGATCAGCGTGCGTGCCGATGCGCCCAAGGATCTTGACGAGCACAAACACACGACGCGAACGCTGCTCGAAGCGATTGCCGAAGAGCACCGCATCAAGATGCGCTACTACTCGGTGCATAGCCAGAAGCGGAAGGAATACCTGATTGATCCTTATCGGCTGATGTACTTCCGCGGCGGCCTCTACCTTTTTGGCTATGTGGCCGAGTACAAGCAGATCCGTACGTTCGCCATCGAACGCATCGAATCCGTCGAGAAGCTGCACGATACGTTTGAGAAGCCCGCGGATTTTTCCGTGGAATCCTACCTGGAGTCGTCTTTCGGAATGGTGAAGGAGGATCCATTCGATGTGGATATCATCTTCGACGCCGACATTTCGGAGTATGTGAGATCGCGCGTATGGCATCCCTCGCAGCAGTGCCGCGAGATCGATCATGGACGCATTCGAATGAAGCTTCACGTTGGCGGCGAATTCGAATTGGTGTCGTGGATCCTGAGTTTCGGTCCCTCCGCCCATGTGATGGGCCCCGACCACCTGCGCCAACGCGTACAGGAAGTGCTCCGGCGCGCCCTCGACAATTACAGCAAAGACAGTAAGGACGCCAAAGACAGCAAGGAAGTCACTGTCGCTCCCCAGAAAAAGATCCGCAAGGTTGAAGTGCGAAAGACTGCTGCGCGACACTAGCAGTAGAACCATGTGGCATGAAAGCATTCTTGAAATCATCGGCAACACGCCGATGGTGCGTCTTAACCGCATAAGCCGCAGCCTGAAGCCCACGCTGCTGGCCAAACTCGAATACTTGAACCCGGGCGGAAGCGTGAAGGACCGTATCGGCATTATGATGCTCGAAGCCGCCGAGAGGGAGGGTCGCATCAAGCCGGGCGGAACCATCATTGAGGGTACGTCGGGAAATACGGGTATGGGGCTCGCGCTGGCCGCTGCGATCAAAGGCTATCAGTGCATTTTCACGATGCCTGACAAGATGAGCCAGGAAAAGATCGACGCGTTACGCGCGCTCGGCGCAGAAGTCATTGTCACGCCGACGCAAGTGGATCATCACGACCCTCGAAGCTACCACTCCGTGGCGGAACGGCTTAGCCGCGAGATTCCAAACAGCGTTTTCCCGAACCAATACCAGAACCCGGCGAATGCCGATGCGCACTATCATACGACGGGACCCGAAATCTGGGAACAGACCGAAGGCAAGGTCACGCACGTTGTGATCGGCGTTGGCACAGGCGGAACGATTACGGGTGTGGCCCGCTACCTTAAAGAAAAAAATCCGGAGATTCGCATCATCGGCGCGGACCCTCAAGGATCGATCTTTGCGGAAATGTTTCGCACCGGCCTTAAGCCACAACCGCAGCCCTACAAAGTCGAGGGTATCGGGCAGGACGAAATGCCAGGCAATCTGGATTTCTCGGTGATCGATGAGATCCATGCGGTCAGTGACAGAGACTCGTTTGTGCGCACGCGTTCGCTGGCGCGCAAGGAAGGGATCTTCGCCGGCGGATCGTCAGGCTCCGCGCTGCATGTGGCGTTGAAGGTGGCCGAAGGTCTCACCGAAAAAGACGTGATTGTCGTTATCATCCCCGACTCCGGCACGCGATATCTCAGCAAGATCTACAACGATAATTGGATGAAGGAGAACCAGTTCCTGGAGCCCGTGGTTCACGTTCGCGCCGGCCAGGTCGTGCGAGACAAGGTTCGCCGTACCAAGGAGCTCGTTTCGATACCGCTCGGCATCACCGTGGAAGATGCCGTGAATCTGATGCGCGAGCACGACATTTCGCAGGTACCGATGATCGAGGGCGGCGAAGTAGTCGGCAGCATCAGCGAAGCCCGAATTCTCGATATCCTGGTTTCCGATCCGGGGGCCCGCCTGAAGCCTGTCGTCGAATATATGGAAAAGCCATTTCCGGTCGTGAACGACGAAGCTTCTCTGGCAGAAGTCGCCCAGCGAATGGACCGCGAGACACCGGCGATTCTTGTCAGACAACAAGGTGGCTTCGACATCATTACAAAATCGGACCTGATCTTCTTTCTCACGCGTAAGGACGGAGGAAAGGGATAGTTCCGGCGACATGATTTTCCCGCTCTGGAGTATTGCGCCTTTTCTCGTCATGCTGGCTTCGGTTGCGATCGTTCCACTCGTCTTCGGGCGTTGGTGGGACAAGAACCGCAACAAACTTTTGCTGAGCATCGGCCTGTCGCTGCCGGTGTTGGCAGTGGTGATTCCCAACGCGACCCATTTATTGATCGAATCCCTGGTGGACTACTTTTCGTTCATCGTGTTGTTGGGCGCCCTGTTCATCATTTCCGGCGGCATTTATATTAAGGGTCAGTTTTCGGGAACGCCCTTCGCCAACACCGGATTCCTTGCCGTAGGCGCGATTCTCGCCAATTTGATCGGGACGACCGGCGCGTCGATGCTGTTGATCCGCCCATTTCTTCGAGCCAACCACAAACGCCAGCGTACGGCGCACCTGGCTGTTTTCTTTATCTTTATCGTCAGCAACACAGCGGGGCTGCTGACGCCGCTCGGCGATCCACCGCTCTTTCTCGGTTTCCTGCGGGGCATCCCGTTCCAGTGGACATTGAAACTGTTCCCCATGTGGGCGACTGTGGTGGGTGTGCTGCTCATCGTCTTCAATCTCTATGATCAGTACGTTTTCGTGCGTGAAGACGTGGAAACTCCGGGAGCCCTTGCTGAGGACGTGCAGTCGCATAGGAAGATTCACATCCAGGGAGCGCGCAATTTTTTCTATCTGCTCGGCGTGATGGGCGCGGCGATAGCGAGCGGATACTTCGGCTGGCCGCGCGGCATTCAGGAATCGATCATGATTGCCATGGCGTTGCTGTCGTGGTTCACGACGCCCCGGTCTGTGCATGGGCTTAACCATTTTCAGTTTCATCCGATTGTGGAGGTGGCGGCCGTGTTCTCCGGGATCTTCGTGACGATGATTCCGGCTCTCGCCATTCTCGAGCACAGCGCGCCTTCCCTGAATCTTCAGCAACCCTGGCAGTACTTCTGGATGGCCGGCGCTCTTTCCAGCTTTCTGGATAACGCCCCGACGTATCTGGCCTTCTGCGCGATGGCATCGGGTCTAGTGGGAGGAACCGTCGAGAACCTGGGAAGCCTGTTGCAGACGCCTCTCGGCGTTTCGCTTTTGCGCGCGGTTTCCTGTGGCGCGGTCTTCATGGGGGCGAATACGTATATCGGCAACGGCCCGAACTTCATGGTGAAAAGCATCGCGGAGCACAGCGGCGTAAGGATGCCGTCTTTTGGTGGATATATGCTTTATTCCGGGGCGATTCTGATACCGCTCTTCATTGGAGTGACGATCGTCTTCTTCCGCTAATTCGCGATTGGAATCAGTCGGAATCGGATGCGGGCAACGTCCCGCATCCGATTACCGCGATCTACTTGAAGTTCGCCTGGACCTTCGTGTCGCCAGTCACCAGTACGGTACAGGCGAGGTTGTTTCCGCTGCAGGCACCCGCCCAACCGACAAATGCAAATCCGGCGGGCGGAACGGCAGTCAATCGAACGCTGGAGCCTTGTGCAAATTTTGCAGAGCAGCTGCCGCCGCTCACGCCGCAAGCGATACCGGCGGGATTGCTCGAAACCGTGCCCTTACCACTCGATGACACCGACAACGTAAAATTGGGTACGAATGCAGCCCCGATCTCGAGATGTTCATTCACGTTGACAGTGCACGTGAGGCTGGTCCCGCTGCAGGGCCCGGACCAGCCCGCGAAAGCCTGATTGCCGGGGTTTGCGGTAAGTGTCACGCTGGTGCCTCCGTTGACGAATGCCGAACAAGAGGTCCCGCAGCTGATTCTCTGATCTTTCGCGCTGACTGAACCGGACCCGCTCACGGTAACTTTGATTGAGGGAACGTCGACGTTAGCCGCCGTCATCTGCGCGCTGATGAAATCTCCTACTTCGCCGGCCGAAGGTGCGGTACAGGTGAGATCCGCACAGAGCGCGAGATGCGTTGTCGGATCGTACGGGCCTGTGTAGTTATACAATTCATAACGGCGCACAACAGCGCGGGTATCGGCTTTCAGTGCGCCGCCATTCTGCCTGCCTTTTCTTTTCTGCGTTCCGCTGGCGTCTGCCGGTTCATCCTGGATGATCGCCCACTCTGTTTCGAGTTGAGCGGCGTTCTCCGGAACGATCGGGTTATCGGTCATCAGTTCATTCAAGCTGACGCGGCGCGTCAGTTCAGTCTTGAACACTTTCATCCACTGGGCGTCGCCATATTGGCTCGGAACTGGTGCGGGTTCCGGTGCCTGGACTTCGGCCACAAGGGCGGGCGCTGCGGCCGGATCGGGGCGAGCTGGAGGCACGATCACGTAGCTTGGAGCCGCGATGGCGATAGGTGTCGTACCGATCAATGTTGTCGGCGCCTGAGCGTTCGCAATCAACCAGCGGCAGGTTGTATTCGTGGCGTTCTTGAGCAGAGAGACGCCAAAGTGCTCGCAACCCGCCGCGTCGTAGTTCGCGCCCCAGATATAGCAGGAGCCGGCAAAGGGCGTGTTTGGAGAGTGCTGAATCGTTGTCTGGGAAAAACTCTGCAGAGTGGAATCATAGGAAGCTTCCCATCGCACATAGACTCCTGTGGCGTAGGGAATGATCTGCGCGCCGCCATACCGCTGCGCTGTGAACGAGTAATAAACATCTCCAGGGGTAAGTCCCTCAAGCTGGATTTCGAAACCGTGCGCGTCGTTCCCCGTGTTGTTAACGACATCAAAGTTGCCGAGCGAACCCGAAATTGCGGCAGTCTGCGCTTGCGATAACGAAGGTATGGCAAGGAGTGCCGTCACAAGCGCAGTGGTTCTCAGCACGCGCCGGGTTAATTGGGAATAAGAAGATTTCATAATCTGGTCCTTTCTGAATTCTTAATGAAGAACTGATGGCGACTTCATCGAGGACCATCTTGCGGGAATGAAAAACGCCTGTTGTCAGGGCGAGGTCAAGAACTTGTCAAATCCGGTTGGATCACTTGTAGGGGCCTGGTGATTTATCGCGATCATAATCCTTGCCGTACTTGTTCTTGTGATCGGCAAGAATCTCTCCAGCGTCCATCAGGCGTATTGTGCCCACCGAAGTCCGTTCCGCGGTGATCGTCACCTCCTGTGGAGACGGAGACTCTGGCTTTCCGCGTTCGTGCCACACATAAAGCAGATAAGTGCCTTCGGGGACGTTGCGAATGGAGAACTCGCCGGCCGGCCCGGACGTTGCATAGTAGAGGGAGTCGACCACCACGACAGCAGCGCTCATTTCAGGATGAATGTTGCAGAAGATGTAGCAGACGCCGGGAGTGTCAAACGTGACGGCGTGCGATGCGCCCGATTCATACAAGCCGAGATCGAATCGTTTTCCATCGAACATCGAAAAGACATTATGAAAAAAGGGATCTAGATTCGGGAAGTCGATGATCGCCCCGGCAGGCACTGCCAGAACATGCGGATCAAATCGCTTATTCTTCTGCAGGATTTTGAAGCGCGGACGAGCTGACGAAGGCGCAAGCGATGCCTGTCGATTCACTGGAACCGCAGGCTTGAGCCAGATCACCGCGTTCGAGTTGCTGAGTTTTCCGGTTCGATCCGCGCCGGGTCTGATGGAAACTGAACCCGTCACCGTAATGCTCTGGGCAGGCAGCCCCAGCAGGGACCCGCCCGTAAGAGCGATAACGACACAGAGAAATCTTTGAAATCCTCTCATCTCAAAAACCAATCCTGGACGTGACGCTGAAGTGATCGGCCGTTTGTTTCGGCTCGTAGAATCCATACGTCCAAAGCCGCCGATACTCGACCGAAAACAATAGGTTTGAACGAGCACGATAGATTACGTTTAGGAAGCCGCTCTCATTCCGGCCGGCCGAAGTTCCGTCGATGGCTCTCTGACTCAGGAGACTCCTTAACCCGGGACGATACGGCTGGTCCTCGCCGAACGTCGCATTGAACTCGATCTTGTTAGCAGGCTTGTATTTGAGCTGAGACCATCCACCCACGTTGTCGAGCGCCAGCACTCTGCTCGCAGAAGTAAGCGCTGATCCCTGAAAGAGCACGCTGGGCGCCGCGCCGGCTCCGAGCCCTCCGATGGCGCGCCCGCGGTAGAGCTCGCCCGAGAGGGACAGTCCTTCGGCAATCGGGAAGTCCCAGTCTGCGGTCAGAGCCCACGAATTCACAGTTCGGCTGAACCCCCAATTCTGGTCCGAACGGTAAGCGCCGACACCGAACTCGGTTTGGCGGTCGTCATCGAACTGGCGGGTCCAGCCAAACCGCGCTGCGACAGCGGGAACACCGCTCCGTTCTCCCGCCGTTGGTGTGCGTTCATATTCTGCCGGCAATTCTCCTGTGAACGGGTCGAGAATGCCTCCCTGTACTAAAAGCGTGTCGTGTTTTGCCAATGCGAACCGATGCGTCGCGTGGACCTGAGGAATCCAGCTCCAGATGTTTCCGGACGAAGACATCGACGGATAGGCGGAGGATGCAAGAGACGAAGGCGACCGCGGAGAAAAGAACGGCGTGTCCTGTCCCGCCACGATGGAAGTTTTCGCAGTTTCGATCGCCAGGTTTGCCGTTCGCAGGCGAACCAGTCCCGAAGAGAGTCCTGTACTCGTTGCGGGAAAGCCGCCCCAGAAGTCGAGACTCATGTCTCCTGTGGCCTTGGCGCCCCTCCATTCGGGACCGAAAAGCTTGAGATCCAGTTGCGACTGGCGCGCCGAAGCAGCAAATTTTCGCGTGGTATCTCCCGGGGCCTGGGGCCGGGCCAATGTCGGTAGATCCAGACTGTCGACCGAGCCGCGAGTGCCGAAAACGTTTACCAGCACGAACCCCGACAGTTGCACGCGGTACCTGGAACCACTTTCGACTTTTGTTTGATATTGATCCGTAATCTTGGCGCTCAGTAGATCCTGCTCTTCGGTCAGAGCCGTCAGGCGGTCGCGCTTTTCGGCTTCCTGCTTATCGTCCGATCCTGACGTGGCGTTGAGGAGCAGGTTCAGTTTCTCGCTCAGGATCTGGACTTGTCCTCGCAGTTCCTGCGATTCCAGGCGGAGCTTTTGTATCTCCGCTTGCAGCTCTTGTAATGACGCCGGGTCTAACCCCCGTGCCGTCGACGGGGTTTGAGCGTGAGCAGAAACGACGATAAGCAGGACGACCATCAGGCTTCTCATGCTGTTACCACTTTCTCTACAGGCCTGGAAGGGAAGAACAATTTGAAGACTGTACCTGCAGCACCTGTACTCTCGACCCGCACCTCGCCGCCATGGTCCTGCATGAGTTTTTGAATGACGGTCAGTCCCAGCCCGATGCCTTTCTCCTTCCCATGACTGACGAACGGCTGAAACAGGTTTTCCCGAATCGATACCGGGATCCCTGATCCGTTGTCCGCCACGCGGATCTCCGTGCCGTCGTCGGCGTATTGACTGGTCACTTCGATTCTGCCCGAGTGTGGCGAGACGGCTTCACAGGCGTTGAAAAGAAGGTTCAATATGACGCGCTCAAGTTTTTTGGGATCGAACCAAGCGGTGCACTCGCCGTTCCCCGGGTACGTAATCTCAATGGAGGCGAAATCCGGGAGGACCTTCACGTTTTGAATGGCGCGCTCGATAGTCTCGCCTACTCTCGCATGCTGGAGATGCGCGGGCTCTCGCTGTTTTGAAAACCCGAGGAGAGAATTTATTTCATCTGTCATCCGGTTGACGGCAATCCGGATTTCTTCAAAGAAATCGTGACGCTGCGCTTCGGTCAAATCCCCGTCCGAAAGGAACTCGGCATATGCAAGAATCGCGGTCAGGGGATGGCGCAGGTCGTGCGAAATCGTGTTTGCCATTCGCCCGATAGTTGCCAGTCTTTCTGCATCCAGGAGTTGCCGTTGCGTTTCCAGCAGGCGACCTCGCATTCGATCAAATGCGGAAGTCAGTTCGGAAACTTCGTCTTTACCCCCGACACGCAGCGGATAAGTGAAGTTGCCCTCTTCCAATGCCTGTACGCCTGCGACCAGTTGCCCCAGGGGACGTGTAAAGGTGGTGGAGACGAAAAATACCAGCGCGCTTCCCGCAACCACACCTCCAAAGCCCACAAAGACAATCCACCGATTGAGGCTCTGTAAGAACGCCGTTGCCTGCTCAAACGATTTCAGTACTGTCAGCGTAACCTCGCTTGAAGCATCCGAAGACAATCGAACCGTCGTCACCAGAAAGCGGTCGGATCCGAGTTCTATTTCCCTGGCCTTCGAATTCCGAGGCTCAAATTCGTCCAGAAGCCCGGTCAGACTGGTTCGTTGCTCGGCAGGGACGGTACTTACAACGATCTTCTTCTCAAAGCGGAACGCCACTTCGCTGGACGCCACTCTGCTGATGCCGGAAGCGACTTCACTGTCGATCTCATAGCCGACCGCCAGAATGCCGATGGGGGTTTCGTCATCAGGGGCGCCGAAGTAAATGCGCTGAAGGAAAACCTCGAAAAGGTGTCCGTCCCCGAACCACCAGGTGCGAGGCTCCCCGCTTGCGAGTGACCTCGAGATGGATTTCTGGGCCTCCGCCTCAGTGAATCCGGGCATCGCGGTGTGAATTGCCGCGACGTTGCCGGACCTGTCTGCCAGGACGAAGAGCTGGCTTCCCGCCAGTTCCCAGAACATTGTGGAAGCATCCCGGATCGTCGCGGCGTCCTGCGAAGTCATTAATGCCTTCAGTGGGGGAAGAGTCGCAAGCAGCGCAGCGGAACGCTCCAGCATGGACTCGCGTTGCTGCTGAAGATTCTGGAAACTTTCGACGGAATTCCGCAGATCCCGCGCAATTCCGTCTCTGGCTTGCAACGAGACGCGATGCTGAACCAACAGCAACATGGTCCACGTCAGCAAGGCGGAGATAAACCCAAGAGACAAGAGGAATTTTCCCCGGAGCGTGCCGCGAAACAGCCGCGTAATCGGCGCAAATCCGAAAAGATTGAGGCGTCGCTCTGCCATGGTTTAAGGAAGGAATTTGTAGCCCACGTTGTGTACGGTCATAAAGTGAGCTGGGTTGGCGGGATTCTTCTCGAGCTTCTGCCTGAGAGTCAGGATGTGAGAATCGACCGTGCGTGTCGAAGGATAGGAATTGTAGCCCCACACATCGCTCAGAAGCTGATCGCGCGAGATCACGCGCTCCGCATTCTGAGAAAAATACTTCAGGAGTTTGAACTCCTGCGGGGTCAGGGCGACGGTGTGTCCGTTCCGCGTCACCTCCATCTTCAGGAAATCCACGGACACGTCATCGAAATACAGTTGTTCGACCGCGGATGTCCGCCGGCTGCGCCGCATGATTGCCCGCACGCGCGCGAGCAGCTCCTTTGGGCTGAAGGGCTTGATCACGTAGTCGTCCGCCCCGAGTTCCAGGAGAAGGACTCGATCTACTTCGTCTGCCGAACCGGTCAGGATCAGGATTGGGACCTCCTGGGAATGTTTTCGGATGAGGCGGCAGAGGTCCTGACCTCCGATCTGCGGCAAGCGAAGATCGAGGATGACGAAATTCGGACGCGCCGACCGAAAAGCGTCCAGTCCCGCGGATCCGTTTTCCGCGATTTCTACGGTATAGCCTTCATGTTCAAAGAGCTGCTTCAAGGCTTTTCGCGTGGCCCGGTCGTCTTCAACGATGAGAATCTTTTCCACGAAGTCTCTCTTTCATCCTTCTCCGGGTTGAAGGAATGCACGTAGTGAACCAGTGCGATCGATTCCGCGGTTGCAAGTAAGTCCGTATCGATACTGGGTTTATATCCGCATGAACCGTTAAGAACGTCGGGCGCCATCCCCGGCTGAGACAAATAGGCAAAACTTTGCCGTCCGGTAGTGGCACAGTAGACATCGTGGCACGGCACACCCGAGGAGGTCGGAGGCGAATTCTTATCGGAAACGTTCGCTAACCCATCGGCCTGAGGCAGTAGAATGCGTCGGTATCGATGCGAATTTTTAGTCTTCTCCTGATCGCGGCGCTCCTGCCTCTTGCGAGCCAACCCACCGAGACAATCCCTGCTATCCCTGTCTCCGCCACCAACGAACAGGGCGCCGCAATAGCGAAAGCCAAAGACGGTCAGATACGGTGGAAGAACCGCTGGACGATGGAGAGAACTTCACTCGAGGGGAAGCCTGTCATTCGATTCACGGAGACGGGAGAAGGCTTCCACAGCCCGTTCACGCAGGAGGTGCGCTGGACAATCCTGTCCTGGTGGACGAACAGCGTTTCGTTGTTGCCGCTTCGATCCGAGAGCACTTATACCGATGCCATGGGAAACAAGCTGGCGCAAGAGACGCGCAGTTTTGACTGGTCTCGTAAACAGGTTCGAATCGAAAGGACGGATTCGAAGAAGAAGTCGACAAATCAAATGCTAAGCATTCCCGCGGACACGCTCAGCGTGGACGGTATCGCCAGAATTCTGCAGCGTCTGGAGTTCTCTCGAACCGTGCCATTCAGTGCGCACTTGCTTACGAATGAGCCGAAGGTCTACGACATCTCTCTTGAGGTTCGTGGAAAGGAAAAGATTCAGACCAAGGCAGGCATGGTCGATTGCTACAGAGTGGAACTCGTGCCCCATGTTGGGCTTCTGAATGCCTTTCGCTTCCTCTATCCGAAAGCCTACTTCTGGTTTCGCGAGGATTCACCGCACAACTGGATGCGGTACGAAGGTCTTGAGAATGGACCAGGCAGTCCGGAGATCGTGATGGAGATGGCCATGCCGTGACGAGAAAAAGGACGGGGGGAATTCGGGGCCGTGGGAGGAATTGGGGTCAGACTACTCGAACCCCAAACTCGTAGTACAGAGTTTGGGGTTCGAGTAGTCTGACCCCAATTCCTCCCCGAGTAGTCTGACCCCAATTCCTGACCCCAATTCCTCGGCTGACAAATGACAATTGAACAATGACAAAGCCCCCTTTTTCCTGTCAGCAAGGAATCGGGCCTTATCCTATTGCTCGACCGGGGCGCCCGTGCCCGAAGATCCGATAAAAAGCTTCTTCCCGTCAGGATAGGTGATACTGCTTCCGTTCGCCCGATTGGCGCCGTCCTTTGCTTGAAAACCCTCAATCATGATCACCGTTCCGACCTTCAGGGAATCCTGATTGAAACCCCGCCGGAGCATGGAGTTCGGGGCAGCCGCTTCGATACTCCAACGGGTGACTTTTCCGTCGGCGGACTTCACGTCGATGTGGATCCAGGCATGCGGATTGATCCAATCCATCTTCATGACAGTTCCTGTCAGTTTGACAGGTTTCGTCGCGTCGAATTCGGCGGCGAAGGCGTGATGAGCCCACAGGGACATGGGTACCAGCAACAGCAGGGTGACGGTGACGCCTAAGAACAGTTTTGTTCGCATTGGATTCTCCTTATGGGCTTGCATTACTTGATGGTTTCGTCCTATCGGGCTCACCTACGCTCCGCTCATGCGCAGCGCTCATTCATGCTTCGCGGCTGCCTCGGCAGCTTTCCGGTCGTCGGCGCGAGAAGCACTAAGTTGATTCATCATTGCATTGTTACCTTCGTGACACGCGTATTCGTAGTTCTGGTATCCCGGTTCTTGCCGGATAGGAAACGCGAACCTGAAGGGCGCGGTGTAGGTTTTGGGATCTTCAATCCGCATCGAGTAGTCGATCGTGTCTTTATCGGAGCGCGTGAGACGTTCGGTCACATGAAGAGCGTCGCTGAAAGGCACGCCGCCGCCGTTACCGCCGACACCCGTCTTGTCTCCAAGGAAATTCGTGGTTTCGATCACCAGCGTGTTTCCTTCCCAGTGTCCGCGGGAATCTCCCATGTAGGTGCGAATGGCGTCTCCGACGTGAGGGCTCTTGTCCAGCGGAACGATCCGGGCCTCGTGGACCATCTCCTGAAGAATGGCGACGTAGCCGGGCCCCTGGACGATCTCCGTACCGTTGCCGTAAATTACCGGGAGAACCGAGCCCGCTATGCCGCGCGTGATGCAGCGAATGTAGTAGGTATAACCTTCCCAGGAATCCGCAGGCCGCGCAGTACCGGCGCCTTGCCTGTTGCTTGTAGCTGCCTGTCTCGCCCGCCCTTCCGCGGTGAGCGCCGGGACCTGGCCGTCCTCCGGTTCGACGATCAGAGAGGTTTGACGCGGAGACCTGCGCGCCCTTTCGCCCCAGTGTGCCGGAGGGCCTGTACCGACATTGCCGCCGGGAGTGGCGAATTCCTGGAGGTCTTGCTGCGCTCGAGTCTGGATTGCGGCGTCCCGGGCTTTCATCTCTTCATCCGTGAAGTAAAGCCTGGTGCCGTATTGCGCCGCTCGATTGAGTCCGAGACCGATATAGTCGTCGCTCGTGTAAATGCCCTGCAAATCAGGATCTCCCCAGGGTGTCTTCGGCGGCGTCCATGCTTTTGATGCATTGGCTGAGGGCTTGGTCGCTGCCGCAGGCTTCGGGGCAGGATTCTGGCCTTCAACAGGAACAGCCAGCAAGGACAGCACTGCAATCGCGAGCGTGCCGGTTACTCTCGATAAGAGAAATCGATGTTTCATCTGAATTCTCCTCCCTTTTTCTTGATGGCTGCGCCCTATTACTTAGGGTTTCGCGCTATCGCGCTCACGCTTCGCGCGGGCTTGGATTACTTGATGGTTTCGCCCTGTCGGGCTCACATTCGCTCCGCTCACGCGCAGCGGCTCATCAATTTGTGGGCTTCCTTAGATGCCCGTAGATTAGTTCTTCGGCGAACTCCACGCACTTGAATTCGAGCAGTTTTGCATTCTTTTCCACGCGGCGGTACAGGGGCAGGCTGAGCTTCCAGGGCCGCGTGAAGACCATCGGATCTTCAATAGTCGCTTCATAGTTGATCACATCAGGATTTCGGAACGTGTAGCGTTCCGTCACTTTCATCGCATCGCTGTGAAAGTTTCCGGCTCGGTCGAACCACGTCTGATCGTTGTTGCCGGTGACTTCAACCACCAGCGTGTCTCCTTCCCAATGTCCATTCGACCAGCCCATCCAGGAGGGAACCGGCGCCTTCTGGTGGTTCGTCATGCGGACAACGCGATTCGACGTGGCGAACTCGTAGGCGAACGCGATGTTTGTGTCTCCCTGGACGATCTGGAAGGGATACGGCATGTATGTTGCGCGCGGGACTCCTGGCATGAAGCACTTGAGTTCCGGATCGTCCGACCATCGATTCAAAGAATTCTTTTTCTTTTGCTCGAGTGCTTCAGGCCGATACGGGATCTCGTTACCTTCCACGATGCCCTGTCCGGCTGGAATGGCAAGAACGGCCCCAAGCTGATAGTAGGGGCCCTGTTGCGCGGGATGATCCTGAATGTCCCAGTTCGCTCCGCTGAGAGTCTGCCAAAGGCCGCTGAAATTGGGTTTGCGGTCTGGCATCCGCGGTATTCCCGAGGCAGCGGCAGCGGGCGCTGCCTGTCCGCGAGTCGGTGGAACTGGTGCAGGCGTTCCCGGCGCCTGACCGCGTGCAGAAGGCGCGGGTGCCGGAGCCTTGGTCTGCGCCCCTTGCCCCCCAACGAGCGTGGTCGAGACCCGTAGTGTTAAACCAACCGCGAGAGCAATAGAAAGGCGTCCGAAGCGATTGCGCATCAGCCAGGTCTCCTGGGAAGTTCTTGGTTAAAAGGTCCGGCTTGAAAAAACGGTCTGCCGTTTATTCGAAGTCAGACGTGAATTCAGAGCTCAGGCCGCTACTTCGGAGTACAGACTCCCTGTACCGAATGTGCGAGAGTGACGCGCAATTCCTGGGGTCCGTTTGCAGGTCGAGCCCCAAGGGTGCCTTCGACCTCGACCTTCATCCCGCGCCATGGCGACATGTTGACTCCCGTCAGTCGGAGGTCCACAAGCGGCCCAGGTGTCGGTGCCGCGGGGGCAGCTCCACCGCCGCCGCCACCACGACCTCCAGCCGCGGCCCCACGACCGCCGCCCCCGGCAGCGGCACCGCCGGGTGCTGCACCTCCTGCCCCGCCGCCAGCTCCGCGCCCCGCGCCTGCTGGAGCTGCTCCAGCGGCAGCCCCGCGCCCGCCACCGCCGCCACCACCACCACCGCCACGCCCGCCGGCCGGTGCTGCAGCCGGCGGTGCCGGAAGGGCAGCGCCGGAAAGAACCCACGGTTTCTCGTCCGAGCCATCACCCTGAAGACAGCCCAAAACCTTGATCGGGGGTTGGGCTGTTTGGGCTGCGCCCGTCTGTGCCACGACAAGAACCGTGGCGGCAAAGAGAACTCCTGCCCCAAGTACAAACTTCATGACCTTGGATTCTCCTGGTTGTGAACTGCTGACCACTACTTCCGTTCCAGGGCTCGGGCGCCGCTCAGGGAGTTGTGCATCGCGTTGTTCCCCTCGTGGCATGCGTATTCAAAAATCTCGTAACCCGGTTCGCGCGTGATCGGAAAGCCGATGGTGAAAGGCTTGGTGAACGTTTTGGGGTCGTCGATTATCGCCTGATAGTTCATCGTGTTGGCGCCGGTGCGAGTGAAGCGCTCTGTAATCTTCAGGTCTTCGCTGGTGACCGTGCCGCCGCCATTCAGGCCAATTCCCATTCTGCCAGGAAGGAAGTTTGTCGTTTCGATCACAAGAGTGTTTCCCTCCCAGCGTCCACGCGGGTCTCCCATGTAAGTCAGGATGTTGCGACCTACATGCGGGCTGCTGTCCAAAGGCACGATGCGAGCTTCGTGCACCATCTCATACATGATGGCGACAGTCCCGGGCCCTTGAACGATCTCGCTTCCGTTGCCGTAGATCACCGGCAGGGTCGATCCCATCAGACCGCGCGAAATGCAGCGGATGTAGAAGCTGAAGGCCTCCCAGTTGGCTGCAGCGTTGGCTCCGCCCGCATTTTGTACGACAGCTGCCCGCTCCGCCTGCCGCGCCTGGCCTTCGGATGTCAGCGCGGGCATTCGACCGTCTTCGGGAACGACAATCATCGAGGTTTGTAGCGCTACCCGTCTCGGGCCTTCTCCCCAGTGTCCCGGAGGATTCACGGTAATTGCCGCATTGGGGTTCGCAAACTCCTGCGAGTTCCTTTCCGCGGTCCTCTGGATATTCTGCTCTGCTGCGGCGATCTCCTGGTCGGTTCGCGCGAGCCGCGTTCCGGCGTCCACCGGCCGCTGAAGAGGGACGTTGATGTAGTCGTCGCTCGTCCACGTGCCCTGCAGATCCGGATCGCCCCAGGGCGTCTTCGCCTGCGTCCACGCAGGGGCTTTCGCGGCTGGCGCCTTCGCTGCGGGTGTCGGGGCCTTTGCCGCCGGGGTGCTCTGAGCCAAAACCGGAACGGCAGCCGAAGAAATGATCGCGGCTAAACAAAGCAATCGATGGCTCATGGAAATCTCCTTTTTGCCGTGGGTTAACTCCATACGCTTTAATGCGAAGAGAACCACAAGTCAAGATGTTTGACATGTCCGGACCGCACTGAAGCTCGGGTGAGCAAATCGCAGATACAGCCTTTCCAGAGGGCTGCCGGCTTGGCGGGACGCAGTCTAAACGACTTCATCATTCAAGCCACTCAGGATGCAGCCCACCAAACCGTCGAGCGTCACAAAATCCATCGGCTAAGCGCCGCATCAGCAGGAATTCGTGAAGGCGCTGCTCAATTCCCCCGGAGCCGGGAAAGCAATTGCGCGCCGCTGCTGAGCGGTATACGAATTTTCCGAATTTCCCGACCGACCGCTACTCTTGTTTCTGCCGATGAAGACTGTCGCGAAGGTCCTCCGATACGCCATTCATTACCGTAGTTCTGTCGTTGTTCTGCCAACCGAAATGGTGATCGCCCGAAATTCATCTTTTGTCTGCTTGCTCGGGTAGCCCTCGAACGTTGCGGTGGCGCCTGGCTTCAGCATTTCTTCGGTCAGTCCTCGAAAATCCATTCGTGACGGAGGGGCCAGGATAACAGTCAGGATTCTCTTCTCGACTTCGACTTTGATGCTGCCAAACGGCGCCTTGTAAGTTGCCTCTCGGATCACTCCCGTGAGTTTCTGCGGTGCGGTCTGGTCGTAGGCGTTCCAGTCGCGCTGTTGGCCGTACACGCGATTCGTATCCTGATCTTTGGATTCTGTCCAGGGTGTAACCGCTCCCTGGAGGAGCGCGGTCAGATTACCTTCCATGCAGGCGTACTCCATGATCTCGACATCGGGTGTGAGCACAAACACTCTGTCATTGCTTATGGGTCTGGTGTAGGTCTTGGGATCGTCGAGAACCCATTTAAACTGGATGTGTCCAAAATCCGGACGCTTGAAAGTCATGGTGAGTTTTGCCTGGTCGCTCATGGGATGGCCGAGCGTGTCGAGCTTCGTCCAGCCATTGAGGTTCACCGCCTCGATGACCAATGTGTCTCCGTCCCATTTGCCGCGGGAGTCTCCAAACCATGTGGGAGGCCAGCCGCTTCGGTGGGGTAGCCCTTCGGTATTGACGACCTGAAACATGGTGCTCTGCTCGAACAAGAAGGAGATGTACTCATTGTTCTGAGTGATCTGCATGGGGTGGGGCGTGAACGACCGGATCCACCCAAAGGGCATGCAGCTTCCCGCATAGTCCCCATATTTCACCGGATCGTAGTTGTCCCATTGCGCCTGACCCCAGGGCGTGAAGGGAAGGGGATTGGGCTCGCCTTTGGTGCTGGTCCCGTTTGCGTTTGTGACCGTCCGGGTGAGGTCTTGAGCGCCAGGCCGGGCCCAAACTCCACTGAAGTCGGGCTTGCCGTTCGCCAGACGCGGCGTGGGCGCTTTCAAGTCCGGTTTCACTTTCAGGGACTGGGCAGTGGTCGGCGCGGGCGCGTTGAAGATGCCGCACAGTGCGACGCCAATAACGATCGGCCACAAAATCCTCTTCATAGTGGATCCTTTCTCGTCAGCCGGAATTGTCCAGGTTGCAATTTGGGCAGAGTATAGGCGCAACCGTGCCCTTGTGGCCAATTCCAAAAGAAGAGCTGCCGTTACCGACCGGGTGCAGCAGGTGGGACGAAGGGCTCCATCCGCAAGAGTGCGCCGTCGTTTTCGGCGGTCAACAAATAGAGGTAGCCATCGGGGCCCTGGCGCACATCCCGGATGCGGTTTTGCAGTTCGCGAAGAATTCCCTCGCGATGGAGTTCCTCCCATTTGTCATTGAAATCGATTCGCTCGAGATGGCCGGAGCGAGGAACTTCACCGGTTCGCATGCCGCCCACGAAGACGTGGTTTTTCCAGTTGGGGAATTTGTCGCCGGTGTAAAAGGTCATGCCTGAAATCGCGATCGCCGGCACCCAGAAAACGAGCGGCTGTTCCATTCCTTCCTGCCATAGCTTTTCCGTTACCCGGGGTCCGAGATAAAACCGTCCGAAGCTGACCACGGGCCACCCGTAGTTTTTGCCCGCCTGAAGGATATTGATCTCGTCGCCGCCGTTAGGCCCATCCTCGCATTCCCAAATGGCGCCCGTATCCGGTTGCACTGCCAATCCCAGGGGATTGCGATGGCCCATGGTGTAGATTTCCGGACGGTATCCGGCGCGGCCCACAAACGGGTTGTCCGGCGGAACAGTTCCATCGTCGCGCAACCGCAGCACTTTGCCCGCAAGGTCGTTCGGGTCCTGCGCGCGCATCGCCTGTGGGGGATCGCCAGCACCCACGGTCATGTAAAGCATGCGATCCTTGCCGAAAATAATGCGCGACGCGTTGCCGCTTTGAATCGCCGTAAAGATGTCGCGCACGTCGACGAGTGCGGTCCCGATCCATCGTCCGCGAGCCAGCGTGATGACTCCGGCGTCCGGCTTGTGGTAGGTGAGATAGACCAGTTGGTTCTGAGCGAAGTCTGGGTGCAGCGCAATGTCCATCAGGCCGGCCAGGCCCTGCGCTCGTACCTGAGGCACGCCCGCGATCGGATTCGGATCGAGCACGCCGTCTCGGATGATGCGCAAACGTCCGGGGCGCTCGGTAACCAGGATGCCGCCGTTCGGCAGAAATGCCATGCTCCACGGCTGATTCAATCCTTTGGTGACAAACAGCCGAATCTGATGCTGGATGCCCGTGTCGAGAACGATGGGACCAGCCGGGAGCGGCGGTGACGGCCATGTGATCCCCGGCGGCGCAGTCGCAACCCGTCCTGCTGCGGGCGCGGTTTGGGCGCCGCCCGCGCCTCGCGCCTGGCCGGCAGGCTGCTGCGCGCGGCCTCCTACGCTGGCGAGAATGAGCATCAAAGCAATCCCGAACAATCCAATCCCATGTGGCCTTTTCATCGAAGTTCTCCCTGAGTCGGGGCAAACGCTAGTTCCTGGAAGGGGCGCGGTCAAGCAGATTCAACGGCGGCGGTAATGCGTTAGTCTCGGGCGGTTTCGGAATTGCAGTCATGTATTCGGGCGGGCGTCCCCTCCTCAGTTGAGGAGGGGTGGCCGCGACATCAAGAAAATATCCGAAGGTCCCTTGAAGGAGCGGACGGGGTGGTTTGGTCAAGTTCAACACGAATACGGCCGCAGCATTCGCCAACTTTACTGGTGTATGATTCCGGCGACACCCTATGAAGAACATCTTTGTTCTCGCTGCATGCGCATATCTCTCTGCGTGTTCTTCGCAGATGAATAGCCAGGCTGGCCCGTCGCGTGTCACTGTTTACGAAGGCGCCCGCCTGATTACCGGAGATGGAAGCGCCCCTATCGCGAACTCGGCATTCGTTGTAGAGAATGGCCAATTTACCCGCGTCGGCAGGCGCGGCGAGATACCCGCCATCGCCGGAGCGCAGCGTGTGGACCTGACAGGCAAGACGGTCATGCCGGCGAAAGTAGATCTTCATGGCCATATCGGCTATCAACACGACTTCGATGGCACCATGGCGAAGGAATACTTCACGCGCGAAAACCTCATCGAACACCTCCAACTTCTCGCCTACTACGGTTTCAGCGCCGTGATCGGTATCGGCGACCTTGTCGATCGTTCGGATCTCCACGGCGGCAGAACGAATTGGGGAGATGTGCCGTTAAGAGTGCGTGACGACATCATTCCCGGCGCTGCTCTGTTTCGCACCGCAGGGCCGGGCATCGCGTGGCCAGGATCGGGTGCGAATGGACACCCCTCCAGGACGGACGTGCCTTATCCCGTTACCACCGTCGAGGAAGCTCGAGAAGCTGTTCGAGACAATGTTCGCATGAAGCCCGAGTTCATCAAGATCTGGGTTGACGACAGAAATGGACAAACAAAGAAACTCACGCCGCCGCTGTACCTCGCGATCATCGATGAGGCGCACAAGAACAACGTGCCGGTTGCTGCCCACAACGTCACGCTGGCTGATGCCAAGCTCCTGATGCGCGCGGGAGTTGAGGGATGGCTCCACCTTCCTGTCCGCAACGGCGAGCTGCCCGACGACGAGTTGATCGCAATCATTAAAGATCGGATCGCCAAAAACGATCGGCCGCATATGTGGTTCAATCCTGGAGCGGGTTCCGCCGCATCCGACAGAGCAACATGGGACGATCCGCTGCTGCGGGATACGATATCCCCGGAACAAATCCAGACTCACTGGGGTGACGCGCTCGCAAGAATGACGGCGGAGTCCGTCGAGCGAGCGCGCCGGAATCTCAAAGAGATGGGAACGAATAACGCTCTGAAGCTCAAAGCCGCAGGCATGAAGATCGTCCTGGGGAGCGACACGGGACAGACTCGATTTTTCATTGGCTGGATGGGACAGTTGGAATTTGAAAACTGGGTGTGGATGGGGCTGACCCCTGCGGAAGCGATCGTCGCAGCAACCCGCGACTCCGCCGAAGCTGCGCACCTCAACACCGGCATGGTCGCGCCCGGCAGGAATGCCGATTTCATCGTGCTCGACGCCAATCCCCTCGAAAACATCGCCAACAGCCGAAAGATCAATAAAGTCTACCTGCGTGGACAGGAAGTCGACCGCGCGGCGCTGAAGGCGAAATGGCAATCGCGATGGAAACGTCAATAGACGGCTGTCTGCTGTGGCGAAATACTTGACCGGATAGCTAAGGGCGACTAGAGTCACGCCCATCAGTTCTTCGATGGCTGCGCCCTGGCGGGCTTGCATTCGCAGCCGCTCATGTCTTTATTGATCGAACGGAGGCAAACGATCTATGCGCAAAGTGATTCTCATATCCATTATGGCTGCCATGGCAACGTTGCAGGCTCAGCAACCCGCTCCTTCTCCTTCGCTCGATTTCGAGTTCTTCAAGACCCGCGTTCAGCCCATCCTGATGGCGAAGCGGCAGGGCAATGCCCGCTGCATCTCCTGTCATTCGACAGGCACGCCGATGAGGTTGCAGCCCCTTTCGCCGGGAGCCGCTACCTGGACCGAAGAAGAATCGCGCAAGAACTTTGATGTGGTCCGGCCACGAGTGAATGCCGGTAACCCGGGCGCCAGCAAGTTATTGCTCCATCCCCTGGCGGTGGCGGCGGGCGGTGATCCGTCTCACGACGGGGGGAAGCACTGGATGTCCAAAGACGATCCGGAGTGGCAGACGCTGGCTGCATGGGTGCGCGGCGAAACTGCATCCGCCGCAAGCACGACCAAGGTCCGTATCATTCAAACCAATTCCGCCGGCGACAACGTTTCCATCATTGACCCTGTCGCGAACAAGGTGATCGGAGAGATCAAGGGCATCGAAGTGGGACACGGGGCCGCTGCAGCTCCGGATGGAAGCCGGATCTACATCAGCAACGAGGCCGACAGCACTCTGGATGTGGTCGATGGAAAGACGCTCAGAGTGACAAACAAAATCCCTCTGAGCGGTCATCCCAACAATATCGCGGCGAGCCGCGATGGCCGGCGAGTTTACGTATCGATCAGCCAGGCCCCAGGCGCAGTCGATGTGATTGATACGGTCGCGTTGACTAAGGCGAAGAGCATTCCCGTTAAAGGAGCGGTGCACAACACCTATGTGACGCCTGACGGTCGCTATGTAGTCGCTGGCTCCATCGCCGGAAAGAACATAACCGTCATCGACGCTCAGACCGAGCAGCCCGTCTGGACACTCGACTTCGACCTGGGCGTTCGCCCACTGGCGTTCGAGAAGAATGCCGACGGCTCGACCAGGCGAATCTTCGCTCAGCTTTCCGAACTCAATGGGTTTGCGGTCGTCGATTTCGCGACACATAAAGAGGTCACTCGAATCACTCTTCCTGCCATTGGCCCCGGCAAAACTCCAGTTCAGGAGGGCGGGAACGCGTCCCATGGTATGGCGGTGACGGCTGACGGCAAGGTCCTTGTGGTCAACAGCAGGCTCAACAGCGCGGTCTACATGTATTCGCTTCCCGATCTCAAAGTTCTCGGTTCGGTCGATGTCGGCCGGGCTCCTGATTGGGTTACGCTGACGCCCGACAGCAAGTTCGCCTATGTCGCCAATGCGCAATCGAACTCGGTATCCGTGGTGGATATCCAGCAGCGGAAAGAGCTGACTCGCATCCCTGTCGGACAGGTGCCCAAGCGAAACATTACCGCGATGCTCCCATAAGTACGCAGGCAGCCGGCATTTCCGCAGTGAGTATGGCTGCGGCGGTTGGCTTGGCCCAACAGCAGCGAGAAGTGTGTTGCCAGGGCACAATTAGCCACGGATGACGGGGGAATTCAATTAATTTGGGGTCAGACTACTCGAACCCCAAACTCGTGGTACAGAGTTTGGGGTTCGAGTAGTCTGACCCCAAATTAATTGAATTTCCCCGTCATCCGTGGCTAATTCTCTTAGGAGTGAGACTGTTGAAAACCAAGTCCAGCCGTATGGATTTTCTAATGGCCGATGGCATGCTACGTTATGCATCGGACCACACTGATGCTCGACGAAACCAAGCAGCAATCCTGCCGTTCTCCAAGACGTCGTTGATCTTCGCGTAACAATTCACATCTGGAGGTTACAGCCATGCCACGAAGCGCGTTCACCTGGCTGAGTTGGCTCAGCATCAGCGTTTGTTTGTTGACGCTGGGAGTACGATCAGCGCAGGCGCAATCAACCGCATTCACTTATCAAGGCAAGCTGATGGATGCCGGCAATCTTGCGACCGGCACTTACGATTTACAGTTCCGACTGTTTGATGGGGCCGTGTCAGGTAATCCCGTCGGTTCGACAATTATTCGCGAAGATGTCGCGGTCATCGCCGGCGTCTTCACGGTGACCCTCGATCTGGGCGCGGCGGCCTTTTCGGGCGCGGGCCGCTGGCTGGAAATCAGTGCCCGGGCCGGTACAAGCACGGGTGCATTTACGGCACTCAGTCCCTTGCAACCCTTCACTGCGACGCCTTATGCCATCCGCAGCCTGAATTCGACTGCGGCCGACGGTCTGTCCGCCGCATGTGTGAATTGCGTCGGCGCCACGCAAATCGCCGGCCTTCCGTCAAACAGTGGCAGTTACATCCAGAACGCAACGACATTGCAGTCCGGCAGCAACTTCAACGTCAGCGGCAACGGCACGGCGGGAGGGACGCTCTCAGCAAACGCCTTGAATGCGACAACTCAATTCAACGTCAGCGGCAACCGGATCCTCGGAAACCCAGGGACCAACAATCTGTTTGCGGGGGTAAACGCAGGTGCAGCGAACGTGGGCAGCAGCAATTCATTTTTCGGACGCGATGCAGGGCTCACCAATACGGCGGATGAAAACTCCTTTTTTGGCGCCGGCGCCGGTCATATGAACAGTGGTGGAGGGCTAAACTCCTTCTTTGGAGTTCAATCCGGCGGCAATAACTCGACAGGATGCTGCAATTCGTTTTTTGGGAACCACGCCGGCGAACTGAATACGACAGGTTACTCCAACGCATTCTTCGGTGGCGGCGCAGGTGGGAAACACACTTCTGGCGGCAGAAACACCCTCGTTGGCGATCTCGCCGGCAATGACATCTTTGAGGGGACAGCCCTCCTTGGCGGGACTCGGAACACTTTTCTCGGGAGCGTGTCAGGACGTCGCATCGCGACCGGAAGCAATAATACTTTTGTTGGTGTAGAT
>Ga0134121_10001256_pt1 | contig 24139 bp, 23 predicted proteins | sample KB301_FD_96463 | JGI IMG/M metagenome (GOLD analysis project Ga0134121, IMG submission 96463) | Terrestrial soil microbial communities without Nitrogen fertilizer from Kellogg Biological Station, Michigan, USA - KB3-0-1 | ecosystem: Environmental > Terrestrial > Soil > Unclassified ... | reverse complement strand
GATGTTTACTTGCCCGAGCGCAAGCCGGATACCAAGAAAAAGTAGGAGCGTTGCCATGCATCGAATGATTGCCTTTTCCGCTTGCATGTTCGCCTTGCTTTTGACAGGTTCCGCTTGCATCGGCGACAATAACGACCAACAAGCCAAACCCAAGCAGACGGCGGCCACTCAGAAGCAGGACGCCAAGTTCAAGGAACCGACTGCCGCCCAAAAGAAGATCGCCAAGGCAATCACCACGGGTCACGCGTATGAAAAACATGTGATCGAAGAAAAGCTGTTTCCCGAGGTGAAAAGTCCGAACGACTTCATGGAGGTGATTGGCAAGGTCCTCGCCAACCCGACCCATCATCGCAAGCTGGAAAACGACCGCGAGGCCTTTTACGATCTGCCGTCCAACACCATCGTGATTTACAATCCGCACGCCAAGGACAACGGCACCTGTTTTCGACCACGGGACGGCCTGAAATACTACGAAAACCTGAAATGAGGTCACCCATGGCTGACATCAAGAAAACCACGCCGCCGCTCTTCACGCATGACGAGCTTCTGGTCATCAACAACGCCCTCAACGAAGTTTGCAACGGTTTGTCATTTCAGGATGATGAGTTTCAAACGCGTATCGGGTACACTCGAGAAGTGGCGCGAAAGGTCCTGGGCAAGGTTGGGAAGGCTCTGGAGAAATAGCGGGAGTCGCCAGACTCCCTTGAAACATGTTCGGCTGAAAAAAGCACCTTTGGCGGTTACCTACTTTTGATGGGAGGTGGACAATGGGTATTCTGTTATGGGTGGTGTTCGGCTTGATCGCCGGCGCCATCGCCAAGTTTCTGATGCCCGGCAAGGGACCGGGCGGCATTGTCGTGACGATCCTCCTCGGCATCGTCGGGGCGGTCGTGGGCGGGTTCATCGGGACCCTGCTCGGCTTTGGAGACATCTCGGGCTTCGACCTGCGCAGCATGGCACTGGCCGTTGGCGGAGGTGTGTTGATCTTGTTTGTCTTTGGGCTTTCCACCAAAAGCCGGGCTTGATTGCCAAATAAGTGGCGCGACTTAGCAGCATGGACATTGTGGGACGGCCTAGGAAGGCCGTCCCACGAAATCAACACGGTCGAATCGCGCACGGTCATTTAGTCGCTTGCGCGGTTGGACATGCGAATCCAACTTGAAGTCCGCCTCGGAGAGTCAACACCATGAGTTCCAATCCCGCCGAAACGGTCGACTTTGAGCTTGATGCCGATGGCTCCGTGCCCAGGCGTGTCGAAGTGGATTGCAGCGGCCTGTCCGACAAGGGTCTGGTCCGACAAAACAACGAAGATCATTTTTTGATCGGTCGGTTTGGACGTTTTTTGAAACCGCTGCAGACCAATATCGCCAACCCGCCGCCGGATGACTTCTTGCAGGAAGGCTACGGCTTGGTGGTGGCGGACGGCGTCGGCGGCCATCGGGGCGGAGAGATCGCCAGCGAATTGGCAATCCGCACACTGCGCGAACTGGCCCTGGACACCAGCGACTGGATCATTAGCGCGGGCAAGCTCGAAGCCCAGCGCGTGATGGCACGCATGGCCGATCGGTATCGCAAGATCGACGCGGCATTGACGGACCGCGCCCAGGCCGACCCGCTTCTGAGTAAAATGGCCACAACCATGACCTTGGCCTGCAGCGTTGGCCCCAGCATGATACTCGCGCACGTCGGCGATTCGCGGGCTTATCTGTTTCGTGCGGGCAAACTGCACCAGTTAACCCGCGACCATACGCTGGCCCAGGAAATGCTGGACCAGGGCGAGATACAGCGGCTGGAGGATGCGTCCCAGTCGACCCGCCACGCCTTGATGCGCGTTCTTGGTTCCGCGGCCAGTTACTGCACTGCCGACGTGGACCACTTGGCGCTTGCCGATCAGGATCAAATCTTGCTGTGCACTGACGGTCTTACGGACATGGTGGCCAATGACGTGATTGCCGCGCTGGTTAGCGAATCGCCCACTGCCGCGCAGGCCTGTCAAAAATTGGTGGCAGAGGCGCTGAAGAATGGCGGCAAGGATAATGTCACAGTTGTGGTGGGACGGTATCGGATTTTTGCTAACGAATGAAACAACTACCGGAGGAATCAGTCATGTCCGTTTTTCACACTATCTTGCACCCCACCGATTTTGATCCGCCGTCGCTGGAGGCTTTTCGAGTGGCCAGGTCGTTGGCCCAACAGCTCGGGGCCAAGGTCATTGCCTTTCATATAGCGCCGTCGCCGACGGCGATCACTGGCGACGGCCGCGTGATCACCGATCCTAAATCCCCGACTCCGGTCGACCTGTGGACCGATTACCGAACAGCCGCCGCCCAGACGCCTGACGTGGAGGTGCGTTATTCGCTGGTGGTGGGCAAGGAGAACGAAGCCACGAAAATGATGATCGAATTGATTGGTCAGAACCCCGCCGGCGTCTTAATTGTGATGGGGACGCACGCGCGAACTGGCTTGAGCCGGCTGATCTGGGGAAACCGTGCGGAGGAAGTGGTTCGCCTGGCGCCGTGTTCAGTTCTCGTGGTTAAAGAGGGCGCGCAGGGAGGATGAGCCGAGTTATTGGGTTGATGCAGAGAACTACGCTATGTCGAAACTTCGTCGCGCATTGGCCGCCAGGCCGCCAGTTTCGTCCCGTCCCGAGCCAACAATTGCGGCTGTGCCTCGCCGCCCGCGCTGGCAGTGGGGCGTAATGGCCTTGTTGGTTATGGCCGGCGCGGCACTTGCCTATGGTCCCGTCAAACGACTTTTCGTTCCGGTCTATTGGACTGCCGACGACTTGGGCCCCATCGCGATCAATCAGGCCAAGCCGCCCGGCCCAGCGCGCCAGGGCATGCTCTGGATCCCCGGCGGCACCTACTGGATGGGCAGCGATTATTTCCAAGACGCTCAGCCGGTTCACAAAATCTACGTCGACGGCTTCTGGATGGACAAAACCGAAGTGACCAACGCCGAGTTTCGCAGATTCGTCGAGGAGACCAAATATGTCACCGTGGCGGAAAAGACACCCAGTCTCGCCGAGGTAATGAAACACGCACCCCCAGGACCGCCGCCGCCCAAAGAAATGCTCGTGCCAGGTTCACTCGTGTTTGCCGCGCCCGGACGCAAGGTGCCGCTGGACGACATCTCCCTTTGGTGGAAATGGACGCCCGGCGCGCAGTGGCGTCATCCGGACGGGCCAGGCAGCGACATCAAAGACAATCATCCCGTGGTGCACATTGCTTACCAAGACGCATTGGCCTTCTGCGCCTGGCGCAGCAAAAAGGAAGGCGGCACTTTTCGGCTTCCTACCGAGGCTGAGTGGGAATTTGCCGCCCGCGGCGGCCTGGATCGCAAACCCTTTACCTGGGGCGATGAGTTCAAGCCCAAGGGCAAGCTCATGGCCAACACCTGGCAAGGCGAGTTTCCGTATCCTAACACCGTGGAAGACGGGTATGCAGGCATCGCCCCCGTGGCCATGTTTCCGGCCAATGGCTTCGGCCTGCATGACATGGCCGGCAACGTCTGGGAATGGTGCAGCGACTGGTATCAGCCCAAGTATTTCCGAGACCCGGCCCGCAACCCGCAAGGGCCGTCTACAAGCCACGATCCCGTCGAGCCCGGCATACCCAAGCGCGTACACCGCGGCGGCTCCTATTTGTGCTGCGACAATTACTGCTCGCGTTACATGGCGGGCGGCAGAGGCAAGGGAGAGCCGGATAGCACGACCAATCACCTCGGTTTCCGCTGCGTGAAAGCGGCAAGCTGATTCAGGCGAAGTACACAGGAGCGCGGACCATGAACATTCCGGGGACGACCCAAGCACTCAATCCGAAGTACGAGGAGTGCCTACGGCTGCACAAATGCTGGCTATGGTTTATCGTGTTGGGCATCATCATCATGGCGGTGGGGACGGCGGCGATTGCCTATTCGTTCCTCGCCACGCTCACCACGGTGTTGCTATTCGGCTATTTATTATTGGCCGGTGGCATCGTGCAAATCGTAAACGCTTTTTTGGGCCGTGGCTGGCGAGCGTTCTTCCTGCATATCGTGGTGGGATTATTACAAATCGTTGTCGGAGGATTCATGATCGAAAGGCCGCTGCTGCTGGCGGAGTTTTTGACACTTTTGCTGGCTGTGTCCCTGATTGTGGGTGGCGGCATGCGCATCGTTTTTGCCATCGTCGAAAGCTTCTCCGGCAAGGGATGGGTGCTGCTGAACGGTCTAGTCTCGTTGCTGCTGGGAATCTCCATTTGGCGTCAATGGCCTGAGGCGTCCTTATGGGTCATCGGCCTTTTCGTCGGCATCGACCTCATTTTCAACGGCTGGTCGTGGGTGATGCTCGGGCTGCTTGTGAAGTCTGTGCCAAGGCCAGCTACATGAATGGGAGCAAAAGCTCATGCCCGACGAGCCAGCCACGACGCCGGCCAAGCGCCGCAGCCTGCCGAAACGCCTGGCCTTGATCGCTTTTATCGCCGGATTGACCTACCTGGCGGTGGTTTACCTCATTGTGCCGTTGGTGTGGAAGCACTATTTCCGGCATCATCCGTCGCTGGACGATTTGCCGGGCATCACGCAAACAGGCGACGGCCATCCAGGCGACCCGTTGAACGTGGCGCTGATCGGCACCAAGGCCGAGTTAATGAAGATCATGGTGGCCGCCAAATGGTATCCCGCCGACGACCTCAGTTTCAAAAGTTGCCTGGAAATCGCCGCGGCGACGGTGCTGAAACATCCCTACGACGCGGCCCCGGTAAGCAATTTGTATTTATTCGGCCGCAAGGAAGATCTGGCCTTTGAGCAACCCGTCGGTGACAACCCGCGTCATCGCCATCATGTGAGGTTTTGGAAAACCGACAAACTCGATGACGATGGCCGGCCAGTGTGGATTGGTTCGGCCGTCTATGACCAGCATGTCGGGTTCAGCAAGACGACCGGCCAGGTCACGCATGTGACGGCAGCCAATGTCGATGCCGAGCGCGATTACTTGTTCAAGGATCTTGAAAAAACCGGCGACCTTGCTGAAACATACATTGTGAAAGGGTTTCACAAAACCCTTTCTGGCACTAACGGCGGCGGCGATCCCTGGCACACCGACGGCGACCTGTACGTCGGTGTCATCAAAACCGCGAATCCGTGAACTCTAATGAGGTAAGCAACGGTGGACCATAAAGAACAACATCACGAACATCACCGCAAGGAGCGCGAGCACGAGAAGAAATTGCAAAAGGAACATGAGCATCAGGAAGAAAAGAGCGCCTTGCCGTTTCACCCGGCCTGGCTCGTAATCCTCGGGGCCGTGGGGGTGTTGGTGGCCATCATCATCTACACGGTAATGTCGTAACGGGCACAAACATGACGTGGCTGGGCGAGCGGCGATTTCTGGTGCTGTTGATCGCTTTGTTGCTGCTCATACTCGGCTATCCGATCGTGAGCGACATGCTCGGCATCCCCTGGCTTGTTGACGTTTTGCTCACATTTATTTTTGCCGGCGCGCTGGCAGTTGTGTTTAGGAGCAGACGCAATCGCATTATTGGCTTGCTGCTTGGGATTCCCACGATCTGTAGCATTTGGGCAGGACGGGCCGCGCCGGATTTACGTCACTCCTCGATGGTTGTTGCTCTGCATGTCTGCGCGGCACTGTTCTTCGCCTTCACGATCGCGTCGATCATGCGGGTGATTCACCGCGAAAAAACCATATCCGCCGACAGCATCTACGGCGCCTTCTGCGGTTACTTGCTGGTTGGCCTGGCGTTTGGCCACCTGTTCGCGCTCAATGAAGTCTTCTATCCAGGTTCACTGCAGGGGCCGACGGGCGTGCCCCTGCGCATCGAAGATCAAGACTGGCGGCATTTCGAGTTTGGTTATTTCAGCTTCATCACGCTCACCACCGTCGGCTACGGCGATGTGACGCCGATTAACGAAAGCGCCAGGGCGTTGGCCGTGGTCGAGGCGATAGTCGGCCAGTTTTACATTGCCGTGCTCATGGCGGAGCTGATCGGCAAAAGGGTGGCGCAGGCTCTTTCTAAAGAGTAAAATCCAACATGCCGCTATTAAGCATTTTTCTTGGTGTAAAGCGGCTGATAAAGCCGAAGCTGGAATCCGCCCGGGACCTTGAAATTGGTGACAAGGCCGTACCGTTGATCCGTGACGGGACCGGTGAACTCCACGCCGCGCGCCTTGAGCTCGGCCACGGTCTTGTGAATATCGTCGCAATAAAAAGAGATGTCATGCGTTCCGGAGGGGGCTGCATGGGCGTCAACTTCCTCGGCCGGATGGCAGCCCAAGTCGGCTTCGGGCAGGTCAAAGATCAGCCAGCCGCCGCCCACGTCGGTGCAGGGGAAGCCTAGTTTGTCACGCACAAAAGCGCGAAACGCCTCGGGTTGGGACGAGTAAAACATGGTATGAACGCCGCGAATCATGGCTGCCTCTTGTTTGAGTAGGGTGGGTGGAGTCTTCGGAACCCACCATGCACGCATGGTGGGTTCCGAAGACTCCACCCACCCTACATCCTGTAAATAGATGAATTAATCTTTATTCTCCCAACGCGCCTGGACAGCGTCAATGGGCCTGCTCACCAGAGAATTCAGGTCAATTTCCCAATAATCTGCACAGTGTCTTTGCCTGGCAATGCCTTGCCGTTTACAATGGACCTTGTCGCGTGCTCAGCCTCTCCCGGCAATTGTGAGTCGAGTTTCGCATGCTTCCGGTGATCGATCCCCCCGCGCCGGCCGTTCCGGTGCGCCGTGGTGCCCTGGATTTGACGGCGATGGAGCTGCGCGAATGGCTCGAGCAGCGCGGCCAGCCGGCGTTGCGCGCCCGCCAGATTCGCCGCTGGATCGTGGTCATGGGCGCCGAGTCGTTTGAGCAAATGACCGATCTGCCGAAGGATTTACGGCAGGACTTGGCCGCTGCGTTTGTGCCGCTGGCCAGTCAGGTGGATTTGCATCAACGCGCGGCCGACGACACACACAAACTGCTCTTGCGCTTGACCGACGGCCGGCGAATCGAATGCGTGTTGATCCAGGAAGGCTCGCGGCGGACGGCGTGCATCAGCACCCAGGTCGGCTGCGGCATGGGTTGCGTCTTTTGCGCCAGTGGCCTTAACGGTGTCGAACGGAATCTGACGACAGCGGAAATTGTTGAACAACTACTGCGGCTTCGCAATCTGCCCCCTGCGAGCCGGGAGCGTGAGCGACCGGAGTTGCCTGCTCGCCTGACGCACATTGTCGTCATGGGCATGGGTGAACCGCTGGCCAACCTCGACGCCTTGGTAGAAGCGCTGGACGTGGCAACTGCCAAGGACGGCCTGGGCATCGGCGCTCGCCACATCACGATCTCGACGGTGGGCTTGCCGGCCAAGATTCGCCGCTTGGCGGATTTGGGCAAACAATACCATCTTGCAGTTTCATTGCACGCGCCTAGCGATGCGCTGCGGTCGCAGATTGTTGAAAGCAACGCTAAGACAGGCATCGCGGCGATCCTGGACGCGGCCAACTACTTCCACGAACGCACCAATCGGCAGGTGACGTTTGAATATGTTCTTTTGCGCGACATCAATGACGATGCGACCCATGCTCGCGAATTGGCGCTTTTGCTGCGCGGCCAGCATGCCCATGTGAACGTAATTCCGTTCAATGATGTGTACGGCTTGCCGTATCGACGGCCCACGCAGGAAGCGCTAACGGAGTTTACGGCAGTGTTGGAAAAGCACGGCGTCAGTGTCAAGGTGCGCAAGCGCAAAGGATCCGAGATCGACGCGGCTTGCGGCCAACTGCGCCGAAGGGTGGAGCAGACGCAATAAATCGACGCGCGCACAAGTGCGACATGACAGAGTGGGACGGCCTTCCCAGGCCTCCAGGACGGGCTAGGAAGCCCGTCCCACGAGAAATGTGACGAATCGCACGCATTACTTTAGGCCGTGAGCGGCAAGCGACCGCCGGAACCCTCCCCGGCGGCGCTGGTTCAATATGGCAGGAGGGGCCGATCTCCCCGGCGGAGACCATGCCTGTGGCAGTCACTGGCGAGACCAGCGGACAACTGGCCCTTCGCGATCCGGACATCCGGCTCATGCTACGGGTGCGCGACGGCGACGATGCCGTTGCCTTCGGGGAATTGGTGGAGCAATTTCAGCAACGTCTGGTAACTATCCTGCACCACCTGCTTGGCAACAAAGAGGAAGCCGAGGACCTCGCACAGGAAGTTTTCCTGCGCATTTACAAGACGCGCAAGAAATATCGGCCGCGGGCCAAGTTTTCGACCTGGCTGTTTACGATTGCCAACAATCTGGCCCTGAACGCCTTGCGCAGCCGGCAGCGCCGGCCCGCGGTGCCGTTGGACACACGTGATTCGGGCCCGCTGGGGGCACGGCCTGCCGAGACACTGGTTCGTGATCGCCAGGACCAGCCCGGCGAACGCATGCAGCAGCAGGAGCTTGCGGCCATTGTGCAACGGGCATTGGAAGATCTCAATGAACGTCAGCGTGTGGCAGTGGTGCTCAATAAGTTCGAGGACATGAACTACGCGGAAATTGCCGAGATCATGCACTTGACGACCAAGGCAGTGAAGTCGCTGCTCAGCCGGGCCAGGGACAACTTGCGGCGTGCGCTCAAGCAATACATCTACATGGACGGCGAACCCTGCGGGGATGAGGACGTGGAATCCTAGCGTTTCGGTTTCGTAGGACGGCCTGGGTAGGCCGTCCCGCAAACTCACGCTTCAAGAGGTGGTGAGCGATGGCAAAGCTCAGCGAAGAAGATCATGCCGAACTGGTGGCTTACCTCGACGGCGAGCTTGGCGAAGAGGCGGCGCAGGCGTTTGAGGCCCGGCTCAGCCGCGACAAGAAGTTGCGCGCCGAAGCCGATGCCTTGCAAAAAACCTGGGAAATGCTCGATTTTTTGCCGCGTGCCGAGCCGTCGCCGAGCTTTACGCATCGAACGCTGGAAAAGCTTGCCGTTCAGACCACAAGCAAACCGCTGCCCGCGTCTGGCGGACGGCGTTGGTTCTGGGTGGCGCCCGTGGGTTGGGCCGCGGCGATGATCATTGCCATGATCGGCGGCGCATTCGCGGCCCAACAGCTTTGGCCGCCGTCCAATCCGGTGCCGCCGCCGCCAAGCCCGCAGCAGGCGGATTTTGATGCTCAAATGGCCCGCGACCGCGATTTGATTGCCAACAAACGTCTGCTCGAAAACAGCGGCGACCTCGGCTTTGCCCGCTCGCTGGCCAAGATGTTTGACGATGAGGAGGGCGGATCATGAGCCCTACCACTCCACAGCGCCGCCGCCGGCAATGGCTCGCCTTGGCGATCAGTTTCGTGATGGTTTGCTGTTTGTTGGCCGTGCCGTCCGCTTCCTCCCAGGAACAGGGCAAGGTTGACGCCGGCGCCGCCCTGCGCAAAGATCCGCAATATGCCCAGCTTTATCACGATGCCAAGGCGTTTTACGCCTTGCCAGCCGCGACGCAGACGACGATGCGGCAACTATACGAAGGTCTTGAAAAACTAGCGCCCGCCGAGCGCGAATGGCTCACGGACACGTTGAACCGTTATGCCGATTGGTTGGACAAGTTGCCCGAAGCGGATCGCCAAAAAGTGGTAAGCGAGCCCAATCTCCAGGCACGATTGCAGATCATCAAGGACTTGCGTGATAAACAATGGTTTGCCCGGCAGCCGAAGTCAATTCGGCAATACCTGGACAAGCTACCCAAAACCAAACCGTTGCCGGCGGTCACGGCCGCCAGCATTGTCGGCCTGGCCGTGACGCCGCCGCGCACCATGCGGCCATTGAACGTCACAACCGATGCTGCCGCGCTCATGACGGATTGGCAACCGGAAGCGATCAAACGGCTCAAAAAGGAAGAGGCGCGCATGGCCCGCGATTGGGTCATCGCCACGCGGCATTGGTCTCAGTTGACCGACGTCAATCCCAAAAATCGCACCATGCAAACCCGACCCGCCGAGTTCGGACTGGACGTAGAGACGTTTATCCGCGAGTATTTGATGCCGGTCCTCACGGAGGAGGAGCGCGGCAGACTCAAGGCGGCGGAAGGGAAATGGCCGCTCTATCCACTGACGCTCGTCGATCTGGCCGACAAGCACCCCATGGCGTTGCCGCAACCGAACGGGCCCAAACTGATGGCGGATTTGCCGACGGAGGTTCGCGACAAGGTCATGCAGGTTTATGCCAAGGTAAATCCCAAAGAGGGCAAAAAGAAGCAAGATCCCGACAAGTTTTTCCACAATGCCAAGAATGCGTTTATTCAAGGCGTGGATGAGCGGTTGCAAGGCCTGCAAAAAACCTCGCAAATCAAGGATCTTACCACGTCGATCAAGTTCACCAGCGCCGTCGCGACTTTCACACACAAGCAAGGTGGAGTCAAGATGCCCCACGAGCTTTGGCCGATCAAAGCTTCGGAAATGTCGGATGATATGCGCGTTTTCCTGAACCAAAATGGGCCATTTTGGGGACGACTTTCCAGCAAGGAAAGAGACCAATTAAACGCCGCACAAGGCAAGTGGCCCGAATATCCGCTCAAGATTCAGGAGTTGGCCAACAAATACGGTTTCAGCCCGCCATGGTTTAGCCTGCCGATGGTCGGCAACAAAGGTGACATTTGGGACAAGTATCGCGTCAATCCGCGCAACAAATGGGACCAGCAGCCTGTGATTGCACCCAAAGGAAAAGGCAAGGGCGGCATTGGCAAGGACAAGGTATCCGGGGCGCTTTGGCTGCCGCAACCAGGGTGGCGTGAACTGGCGCCTCGTGACATAGTCGTTCAGGCGCTCGCATGGAGTCCGATCGGTGAACCTGAGCCCGCAGCGCAAGCAAGGTTTGATTTCTACCTTGCTTGCGCTGCGGGCTCAGGTCCAAATTAGACCAGCGCCAACGCTATCGACTTGCCGATTTGCCAACTTCCATCTTGCCGTTCGACACGCCGATAAAGCGTGTCGCGCTCCACCGGTTCGCGCCCCGTTTCCTTGATGAGCCGCCGCAGTTCCTCGACCGTTAGCTCCTGCGGCGTATCCGATCCCGCGTCGTGATAAATCTTTTCGTGCACCACCGTGCCGTCGATGTCGTCGGCTCCATAGCTCAGTGACAACTGAGCCGTCGGAATGCCGAGCATGATCCAGTAAGCCTTGATGTGCGCAAAGTTGTCGAGCATTAGCCGGCTGATTGCCATGGTCTTGAGGTCCATCAGCACATTGGGTTTGGTGATGCTTGACAGCTGGGTGTTGTCGGGGTGGAACGCCAGCGGGATGAAAGTTTGAAAGCCGCCGGTTTCGTCCTGCAATTCACGCAGCCGGATCAAGTGGTCGATGCGGTGCTCCGCTTTTTCGATGTGGCCGTAGAGCATGGTGGCATTGGAACGAAGGCCGAGTTGATGGGCCTCCCGGTGGATGCGAATCCATGAATCGGCGTCAGCCTTGTGCTCGCAAATCTGATCGCGAACGTCGGCATGAAAGATCTCGGCGCCGCCGCCGGGCAAGCTGCTTAACCCCGCCTCTTTGAACTCTTCGAGCAAGTCGCGCGTGGGCCGTCCTGTCAGCCGATGGAACCAGTCCCATTCGACGGCGGTGTACGCTTTGAGATGCAGCCGTGGATGCGCCTGGTGAATAATGCGGACCACGTTGAGATACCACTCGTAAGGCTGCTGGTGGTGCAAGCCGCCGACGATGTGCATTTCGGTGGCGCCGCTTTTTTCAGCCTCGCTAGCCCGCTGGAGGATCTCCTCGTCGGTCATCACGTAGCCCTTGGGGCTTTTGAGGTCGGCCCGGAAAGCGCAAAACGTGCAGCGATAAACGCAGACATTGGTCGGGTTGAGATGCGTGTTGACGTTGTAGTAGGCGTAGTTGCCGTTTTTGCGTTCGCGGACCGTGTTGGCCAGTTGGCCCAGCGTAAAAAGGTCGGCGTGTTCGTGCAGGCAAAGGCCGTCGTCAAAGGACAGGCGTTGGTCAGTTTCGATCTTTTCGCGGACGGCGGCCACGTGGGCATCATGGTCGAGAGAGGGCATGGTGCACTCCAAAATCCTTCGCGTCACCAGTGTCATAGTATTAGATTTGGCACTGTTAGCCAGCGGGTTACGTTTCGCTAAATGGGAACCGCAGATTTGCCGTCGTGTTAACTCGCGTGCTCGTGACGCTGCCACGAAGGGGCTGAATAGTACAGCTTAGGTCAAAGCCCAAGTCCCCGTTATACCGCACGCGGTCAGAATTGACACAGGTAGGGCTTGTCCAGCGCAGCCAAGCGTCACGCCTCTGCAAAGTACACCGAATATTCGTTTCATCTCACCCCCCCCACAGCGACTTGCAGGGCCTGTTTTGGGCTTGGCCAGTTTCCGTAACTCTATTGCCAATAAAAGGTTGCTACAGAGCGACTTCTCCGGATTCGTTGCATACCGTTGCACCGATGTGTTAGGTCGCCGCTTTGGACAGGTGAATTGTGAGCGCCTTGCCTTCGACTTTCACGTTGGTTTTGTATGCCTCGTCGCCCAAAGGTTCGGCCGACCAGCGAGCGACCAGCGTTTCGCTGGCGATGTAATCGCGATGAGTCTCGATTGCTTTTTGCAGATCGGCGGCATCGGTTTGCAGATGCAACAAAATGCGGTCTTCCATTTGCAAACCACCGTCTTTGCGGGCTTGCTGGACGTGACGGATGCCTTCGCGGGCCAGGCCTTCCAATGCGAGCTCCTCAGTGATGCGCGTGTCGAGCGCCAGTTGCGTGCCGCGATCCGCCAAGCCAACCCAACCAGCGGAAGCCTTGGTTTGCACGACCAGATCCACGGGGTCGAACTTCACGATTTCACCGTCGAGCGACAGCTCCAAGGGTTGACCAGCGCCTACGGTTTTGGCCAATGTTGCCACAGAGAGCTTGGCCAGCGCCGTAGTTGCATCCTTGAGACGATTGCCGAGTTTGGGACCAAGGGTTTTCAAGTTTGGCTTAACGTCAATTTCAAGCAACGAGGATGCCGCGGCGTCGTGCAAGGAAACTTTTTTTACGTTCAGTTCTTCCTTGATTTGATCCGGAAAGCGTTTTACTGCACGTTCGATCGCTCTGCCAAAGGAATCGGTCGCGGGTTGAATCCTTAGCTCCACCAAGGGTTGACGAACTTTGGCTTTTCCCATGTTGCGGAGCGAAAAACCAAGCGAAACGACATAGAGCAAGGCATCCATGTCCGATGAAAGTTCCTCGTCAACAAATCCTTCCACAGTTGGAAACGATTCATGATGCACGCTCGCCTTCCCCATGCCTGCCGACAAATTGCGATACATGGCTTCTGCCAAAAACGGCATCACGGGAGCCATCAGCTTTGTCAGCGTCAGCAGCACCGTGTACAGAGTCTGATAGGCGGCGGTTTTGTCGGTCCCCTTTTCACTTTTCCAAAACCGCCGGCGATTGCGGCGGACGTACCAGTTGCTAAGCCGGTCATCGACGAACCGCTCTGTTTCCAGGCAAAACGATTGCACATCAAATTCTTTGAATGCCTCGTGAGCCTTTTGGATGAGCAACTGTAAATCAGAGATGATCCAGCGGTCGATGTCCGGCCGGTCTTTGACCGGCACCTGTGGCGCCGCCGGATCGAAACCGTCCAAGCGGGCATAATTGCAGAAAAACGCATACGTGTTCCAGAGCTTGAGCAGAAATTTGCTGCGCAGTTCCTCCGCGGGGCCAGGGCCGAAGTTGATGTTGTTGACCGGATTATGGCGGCAAAACAGCCAGCGAATCTCGTCGGCGCCCATCGGCGGATAGGCGGCGGAAACCACCAATGTCTGTTTGCCATCCAGCGTGATCGTTTCTTCCATCACCGAATCGGGCAGCCAGCCTTCAGGCAAATCCTTGTGAGCCTGGGCCTCCGGTTTTTGTTTGGGTTCGCGATGGTGGAATAGCTTGTAACCAGTGTCAGTCGCTCCATCGAAAGGAATCGCATTGCCTTTGGATTTGTGCATGTCCTCGCCACGCTGGTCACGCACCAGCGCGTGGCCGAGCAGCGCTTTAAAGGGGGCCTTGCCGGTCATCATTGTGCTCATCGCCAACAGCGCGTAGAACCAGTTACGGAACTGGCCGGGGAAGGATTCGGTGATGAAATCGGCCGGGAACCACTTTTCCCATTCGGCGCGGTTGGTGTTGTAGCTCATCGTCGAGTAGGCCACGATGCCGGCGTCGAGCCAGGGATTGCCGACGTCGGGAATGCGCGACATCAGATTGCCGCCGCGCGGATTGCGGATTTTGACGAGATCGAGCCACGGTTTATGGGGAGTGTGGCCGTCGAACTTGGGCCAGCCCTCGACGGCCCGCTTCTGCAATTCCTCGCGCGAACCGATGACCTCGAACTCGCCGGTTTGCTCGTCCACCCAGATCGGCAACGCCAGGCCCCAGTAGCGCTTTTTGGAGATCATCCAATCGCCCATATTTTTGAGCCAGTCCAGCTCGCGGTCGAGGCCGTCCTTGGGAATCCAGCGAATGTCCTTACAGACGTTCATGATTTCTTCGCGCCACGACATGGCAATGAACCACTCATCGACGAGGCGGTAGAGCAGTTCCGTTTTGCAGCGCCAACAGTGCGGATAGCGGTGTGGGTATTTTTCCGTGGCGAAGAGCAGGTTTTTCTTTTGCAAATCGGTGATGACCCACTCGGCGGTTTCGGGCAAGACCGCCTGTTTGCCGGTCAATTCGCCAAAGCCGTCCAAATAAACACCGTCTTCGGTAAGCGGCGCAATCGGTGGCAACCCGACTTGCTTGCCCAGCTGAAAGTCCTCCTTGCCGCAACCCGGCGCGATGTGAACGATGCCGGTGCCTTCCGCCTCGCTGACGTCGTTCCACGGAACGACCCGATGAGCATCTTTGCCGGAGACCGCCGGCGCCCATTTTTGCTTGATGACAACGCGGACCAGCTCCTCAGGGTAACCGTGAGCCTGATGCTGGGCGGCAAATTCATCAAACGGCCCGTCATAAGCCCAACCGACCATCTCCGCCCCTTTGACTTCGCCGACGATCTCAAAACCGCCCTTCTTTTCCTTGAAAATTTGCTCCAGCGATTTCAGTTTGGGCACGCCTTCGACCCATTCGGTTTTGTTCTTGAATTCCTCTTCCTTGCGCCTAGCGGTGAACGCGCCTTTGCCGACGTAATAGATCTGATCACCCTGTTTGACGCGCAAATAGGTCAGCTCCGGATTGACCGCCGCCGCAACGTTGCTCGTAAGCGTCCACGGCGTTGTCGTCCATGCCAGTAGATTTTCACCGGGCCGATCGCGTAGCGGAAAACGGATGAAGACCGCGCGATGGGCCACATTGCGATAACCTTCATTCATTTCCATCTGGCTAATGCCAACGCCGCAGCGCGGGCACCACGGCATGGCGTCATAGCCGCGATAAATCAGCCCCCGCTCATGACATTTCTTGAGAAACGCCCAAATCGTGTAATTGTTTTCCTCCGACATCGTGAAATAACTGCGGCGCTGATCGGCTGGTTTGCTCCAGTCCTCTTCGCGGTCCCAGTCCATCCAGTAGCCGAGCCGGATGGACTGAGCCGTTTGGATCTTGGCGAACTTGTCAACGCGGGCTTTGCACTCGTTGACAAACTTGTCGATGCTGGCGAACCGGTCGCCCGGCACGAGGCTTTCTATGTCACGCTTCGATTGCAGTTTCAATTCTTTCTCAACTTCCACCTCGACCCACAGGCCCTGGCAATCGAAGCCGTTCTGATAACGCTCCTCATGCCCCGTCATGGCGAAATAACGTTGGTAGGCATCCTTGTAGGTGCGGCCCCAGGCGTGATGCACACCCATCGGATTATTGGCAGTGATCGGCCCATCGAGAAACGACCAACGCGGCTTGCCGCGATTCTGCTCACGCAGCTTGTTGAAGGCGTCTATCTTTTGCCAGTAGGCGAGAATGGCCCGTTCCTGAGCGGGGAAATCGACTTGCGTTTCTACCTTGTCAAACGGCATAGCAGCACCTCAATGTGCGAAGCAAAGACGCTATTCTATCAAGGTGCGGAAAAACCGGAACGGGCGCGCAAAAAGCGGGCTTCGCGTCAGACCAGAAAGTGGGAGTGATGCAAGGTGTCTCACATGCCGCAAGATACGCCAGCGGGCTAGTATGGACGAGGCGAATTGACAAAACAAAATTGTTTTCCTACTTGTGCGTGAAATCAACTGTCACTGACTGCCCAGCGGTCACCTGAACGCTGCGAGTTTGGGTTTTTGGCCAGCCTGATTCGCTCCAATTGGCTTGGACCGTGTAGGTGGCGGTTTTTCCTGCTTGCAGTTCCGGCGTCATGAAAGTCCTGGTCAACCCTGTTTGCTGGGTAACGTGGCCGTTGATAATCACCTCTGCCAGCGCCAAGGGCACTTTAATCTCGATGACGGCCTTGTTGCCACTGTCCTTGGGCAACGCCTCGTAAGCGAGGCCGCTGCCTGGATTCGGGACGCTGCCAGCGTAACCTGCCGCTGTCCCCGCATTACCGCCGTAATTGGCGCCATAAGACATGGCGGCTGGATCGCCATAGGGCATCGACGAAGAACCGTATCCACCCCCGGAGGATCCGTATGACATGGATTGACCGTAAGACTGCATGCCATAACCACTTCCGTTGGATGCGTAGGACATGGGCATTGCATAGGCTTGCATGCCATAGCCGGCATATGGGGTCATGAACGGATAGCCCGTTGCATAGGGCGAGTGGAAATGAAGCAGCAAATTCTGCCGTGAGTGAAACATCGCCATGGTGGAATTGACGCCCATGACGGCGCCCATTGAAGGCATAGGTTTCATGGGTGGCGGCGGAGGTGGCCGCATTGGCCGCGGCCGCAACGTCTGCGCATTGACAGCATCTGTGGTGGCCAGCACCAAGATCGCTGCCATCCCAAGTTTTGTGATTGTCCGCATGGGGCACGCTCCTGGAAAGACTCTTCCCCCTGTTTGCATTCTACACCTCCAAAATCACGAGCAGCAGCTTTGGCGTTATTTTCTTTGGATTGTTGCAAATCTGCCCTTGCCGATTCGGCGATTCGCCGAGTTGTCCCAACCACATATCTCACCAGGTGATGGCGTGACGCTGCTTTTCGCGGCTGGTTTTCTATCATGTCTTGCAGAGACCGTCAGAACCACCCAACGCGCAAGGCAGTTGAGGTTTTCTTTATGGCTTCCTTCGACCTCAAAGAACACGAAATCTTGGTGGCAGAGATTTACCGCAATCCACCGCCCGCGCTCCTCTACGAACATGCGATACGCTTTGACCCCAACGAAAAAATCGCCGCCAGCGGGACGCTCGTGGCCTATTCCGGCGCCAAGACCGGCCGTTCTCCCAAGGACAAGCGAATTGTCAAGAATGCCGGTTCGGAAAAGGACGTCTGGTGGGGCAATGTCAACGTGGCCATGGAGCCGGCTCACTTCCTGATTAACCGCGAACGCGCCAAGGACTGGATCAACACCCGTCCCAGGCTTTACTGCATCGACTCCTTCGCCGGTTGGGATCCCGCCCACCGCGTCAAAGTCCGCACCATTTGTTCGCGGCCCTACCACGCCCTGTTCATGCACATCATGCTGATCCGCCCCACCGCGGAACAGCTGGCGTCATTCGGCAAACCCGATTACGTGATCTACAACGCCGGCGAGTTCTCCGCCAATCGCAACACCACCGGCATGACCAGCAAGACCAGCATCGACATCAACTTCGAGGAAGGCGAGGTCGTGATTCTCGGCACCGAATACGCGGGCGAGATGAAAAAAGGCGTCTTCACGATCATGAATTATCTGATGCCCAAAAAGGGCGTCCTGTCGATGCACTGCTCCGCCACGGCCAGCCGCACGGGCAATTCGTCTTCGCTCTTGTTCGGTTTGTCAGGCACGGGCAAAACAACCTTGTCCGCCGATCCCAAACGGCTCTTGATTGGCGACGACGAACATTGCTGGACCGACAACGGCATCTTCAACATCGAAGGCGGCTGTTACGCCAAGGCGATTGACCTGTCCTTCGACAAGGAGCCGGACATCTTTCAAGCCTTGCGCTTCGGCGCCGTTCTGGAAAATGTCGTCATCGACGAAACCGACCGCGATGTTGATTTTCACGATTCCAGCATCACCGAAAACACGCGCGGCGCATACCCCATTGAATACATCAGCAACGCCAAGGCGCCATGCGTCGCCGGGCATCCAACAGACATCATCTTTCTGACCTGCGACGCGTTCGGTGTGCTGCCGCCGGTCAGCAAACTGACGCCGGCCCAGGCGATGTACCATTTCATGAGCGGCTACACGGCCAAGGTGGCCGGCACCGAAGTCGGCGTCACCGAACCGCAGGCAACCTTTTCGCCTTGCTTCGGCGGCCCATTCTTAGTCTGGCATCCTTCCAAATACGCCGAGCTCTTGGCCGCCAAGATGACACAGCACAAGGCCAACGTCTGGCTGGTCAACACTGGCTGGAGCGGCGGCAGTTACGGCACCGGCTCACGTATGAAACTCAGCATCACCAGGGCCTTGATCGACGCCATCCACAGCGGCGTTCTGGCCAAGCAGCCGACGGTGAATGATCCGGTGTTCAACTTCGGCGTGGTGTCCGAATGCCCGGAAGTGCCCAAGGACATTTTGATCCCGCGCAACACCTGGAGTGACAAGTCCGCCTATGACGCCACGGCCCGCAAGCTGGCGGGGTTGTTTCATGAGAATTTCAAGAAGTATGAGGGGAATACCAGCGCGGAGATCAAGGGGGCGGGGCCGAAGGCGTGATATGATGATGTCTCACCAAATGGGGAGCATCGTGCTAGATCGCATTGTCGTCCGCAACGGAGTATGCCCATGACCAGGCGCCGCAAATCATGGTTTGTTTCAATTGCCATGCTTTGGGCCGTTGCTTGCTGGTTTGGCAGCCTGGATGCATCTGATGCAGCAGCGCGGCTGTCACCGAGTCTTGCGTTTACATTTCAGCCCATTGCCCAACCTAAGCAGCGTTTCGATTTGCTTGGCGACCTCCTGCCTGATGGCGCCGTGGCGCGCATGGGAACTGCGCGGTGGTGGCATGATTATGGGGCACAGGCGCTGGCGATTTCGCCCGACGGAGCGACTTTGGCTACCACAGATGGCAGCTTGGCGATCCATGTCTGGGAAGCGGCCACCGGCAAATCACTGTTGGATTTGCAAGGTCACAAAAATTCTGTCTCCGCATTGGCAATTGCTCCAAACGGCCGGACACTTGCCTCAGCGGGCAAGGATAAAACAATACGGCTTTGGGACGTTGACAATGGCAAAGCGTTTCGTGTGATAGACGATTACCAAAGCGATGTGGATGAATTAGCCTATTCGCCCGACGGAAAAAACTTGGCCGCCGGGCTAAAGGACGGGACTGTTCGTCTTCTTGATCCAATAACCGGAAAACAATTGCATGTCCTTGATGGCCATTTGAATGGTTGGTCAGCTTCCATCGCGTTTGCACCGGATGGCAAAACACTGGCAACAGCGGACAAACAGATTCGCATCTGGAATGCGGCCACGGGCAAGCTGTTGCGCAGCTTCCCACCCGATTTCAAGGCGCTGGTCAAAATAGCATTTTCCCCCGATGGACGCATGCTGGCCGCCGGGGGAACGGATTTGATCATCCATGTTTTCGAAGTAAACACAGGCAAGGAACGCCTGTCACTCAAGGGCCATGAACCGCGGCTGAGGTATGGATCACCGGTGGCGTCACTTCCTATTCCCGTCGCTTTTTCGCCTGATGGCAAGACGTTGGTTTCAAGCGGGCCAGACGAAACGGTTCGCTTTTGGGATGCAAGCACGGGCAAACAGGTGGATTTGATCAGAGCTCAATTGGGCGCGCCTTTCGCGTTTGCACCAGACGGCAAAACGCTTTACGCAAGTGGCAGCAATCGCCGCCTGACTGTGTGGGACGTTGCCGCGCGGAAAAGCCGCTCCATCTTTGATGGCCACAACGAGTGGGTTCGCGCGGTCGCATTGGCGCCGGATGGCAAGACAGTGGCTTCCGGCGCGGACGATCTAACAGTTCGGATATGGGATGCGGCAACGGGCAAGGAAATTCGAAGGTTCGGACACAACGATAAGGTCTTTTCCGTGGCGTTTTCCCCGGACGGCAAAGCTCTGGCCTCCGCAAGTTGGGACAAGACAGTCGTTTTGTGGGATCCAGCCACGGGAAAGCCTCGGCTCACTCTTGAACATGGCGATTGGGTCAACAACGTCGCGTTTTCGCCGGACGGCAAGGTCGTGGCCTCCTCGGGAATTTACGCCTTACGGCTTTGGGATGCAGCGACCGGCAAGGAATTGGTTTCCAAGCGAGATGAAAAGGGTTCTTATAAAGGCGTCGCTTTTTCGCGCGACGGCAAAACCATCGCCGCCGAACGGGAAATGAGCAGTTTCATAGCTTTTGACCTTTTGGACGCCAACACCCTGGAAACGATATACTCTTGGCAGGTGAAGAATAACATTTCGGGTTTCACCACGCCCGTCCTTGCTTTTTCACCCGATGGCAAAACGCTCGTGGCGGCGGTTCGCGGCGAAGTGGTCAAGCGTTGGGACATCAAGACACGCAATGAACTGCCAGCCTGGGGCAATGCCAAAGAAAAGGGAGTCGCGCTAGGGTTGTCGCCTGACGGTAAGACATTGGTCACCTATCTCTATCTCAACGGCTTGCACCTTTGGGATCTCGAATCTGGGAAATTACTGCGCAAGATGGGCGACCACACGTACATGATATTTGCGACGTCGTTTTCCGCAGACGGCAAACGGCTTGCCACTTCGAGCATGGATTCGACTGTATTGGTATGGGATGTGGAGCGTTAACGTCATTCAGGCGCGCCATTGAGCCAACAGGGCCTCCACCTCCTTCCGCGTCGCCTCCGCCTCAGGCGGAATCAGCGGCAGTGCCTCCTCAAAAAACGGCGCCGCCTTCCTCATTTGCTTGCGATTCACGTGACAATAGCCCGCATAAACCAGCGCTCGCCAGGCGAGTTTGTCGTCGCTCCGAGCCTCCGCAAACGCCTCCAGAGCCGCGTCAAACTGGCCGGCCTTCAACAATTCGACGCCCAGCTCCAGCCGCCAACGCTTCTCGGAGGCATAGCGGTCCGCCCGTTGACGGCAAAGGTCAATGGTGCGGCATTGAATCTCATGCCTGGCGCGATCTAACAATGCTGTCAACTCCTGGCTGGTGGGATCGTTGGCCAACCGTTGTTCGGCAATGGCCGCATCTTCTCGCAGAGTCGTCAAATCCATTTGTGCCTGCTCGAGTGCTAACTCGAAGTCATTGACGGTCGCCGTCAATCCACGCAACAGCCAGGCTCGCGCTGCATCCTGATCGCCGGCCGCACGATACACATGGATGAGCTGAACATAAAGTTGAGCACTGGTGGGTGTCACCGCAATCTGCTCACGCAGCAATCTCGCTTGTGTCTCCGCCTCTGCGTCCAATAATTTGGGGGCGGAGGTAACCTCTTTTGCCCGGCTAAATCTACCAGCCCGTTCGTACAGGCCAACGAGTTTGGCCTTGATAACCTCGCCCGTGTTGCCACCCACTTCCATTTGCTCCAGGCACCAAAGCGCTTGCTCCAAAAGCCCCATCGCCTCGAAGGCGTCGGTCAGGGCAAGGTGAGCCGTCGCATTCGAGGCGTCCAAACAGAGAACAGCCTCCGCGGCTTCCAGCACGTTCGGCCAATTCTTCGCATGCAAGGAGTGCTTCAAGCGCTGAAGCGTGGACCATTTGCGAATGCGTGCGAACAACCCTGTTTTAGGGGACAGCCCATGCTGCGCGTCCCGCAGGGATTGCCGATAAATAAGATTGCTGGGATCAAGTCGGCAACAATGGAGCAAAAACGGCACAGCCTTTTCAGGTCGGTGAGCTACCAGCCATTGGTTGGCGAAAGAGAATTGTTCGGCGGCGGCTCGGCGGTTTTGAGGGGAAGGAAGAAGGAGCGAGGCTGGGGATGTTGACATCGTGAAAGTTCCCAGCCGGCATACCGTGGTCGCTTACGCGGCTCGGCTCGCCATAAATTGCCATTAGCTGGCCAACACCCGCAGCTCTCGCGGCAGCGGAAAATTCACATGCTCCTCGCGCACGATCCGTGATTCCACCGTCGCTCCATAGCGCTTCTGCAAATACTCCACACACTCTTGCACCACCTCTTCCGGTGCACTCGCGCCCGCCGTAATCAGCACGGTCTCGTCGCCTTGGAACCATGCATCTTTAATTTCCTTGACGCCGTCAATCAAAAACGCCCGCTTGCCTGAGCTATGCGCCAATTCCGCGAGACGCTGGCTGTTCGAGCTATTGCGGCTGCCCAAGACCACTACCAGATCAGCCTCCGGCATCAGTTCCTTGACCGCTTCCTGCCGATTCTGCGTGGCGTAGCAAATGTCGTCCTTGGAAGGCCCCACGATGTTCGGAAATCTCCGCCGCAGCGCGTTGATGATCACCTCGGCGTCATCCACGCTCAGCGTCGTCTGCGTCAGATAGGCCACCTTGGCGTTGGCCGGCAGTTCCAGGCGATCAACCTCCTCGGCATCTTGAACGAGCAGCATGTTATTGGGCGCTTCGCCCATGGTGCCCAGCACTTCGTCATGGCCCTCATGCCCGATGAGCAGGATCGTGTAACCCTCCTTGGCAAAGCGCACCGCTTCCAGGTGGACCTTGGTCACCAGTGGACAGGTGGCGTCAATGGCCCGCAAATTGCGTTCGACCGAAGCCTGGCGTATGGCAGGCGCGACGCCGTGGGCGCTGTAAAGCACATTGGACCCCGCGGGCACTTCGTCGATGCCATCGACGAAGACCACGCCCTGTTTGCGAAAGCGTTCCACCACCGGCCGATTGTGTACGATCTCGTGATAAACATAAAGCGGCGTGCCGAAAAGCTTCAAGGCCCGGTCCAGACTGTCGATGGCCATGTTGACGCCGGCGCAAAAACCGCGCGGGTTGGCGAGAATGATCTTCACGTGCTTGGTCCTCCCTTGGCTGTTATGTTACCCGCCATGCCGCAACGTCGCCAGACGAGCCTGGCCAACAAAAAAACGCCACCCGCGACAGGTGGCGCTGTTTTCAATTTGTTCACGCGAAAAACCTGGGCGATCACTTGCCGTATTTCACCTCTTTGACGGTGATCGACTTCTTGCCGTCTTTTTCCGCGACAGTGCCGGTCACCGTGCCGTCTTTGGCTTCCGTGCAAATGTCCATGTGGAATTTCTTCTCTGCGGCAGCATCGAAGTAGTAGATCGCTTCCTTGCCGTCTTTCTTTTCGACAACGACCGTCATGCACTTGGTTTCCTTCTTCAAGTCGCATTTGGCACAGGTCACCTTGCCGGTGATGGTGACATCTTTTTGCTCCCCGCCCTCCACGTTGTTCCACACCACCAAGGCCACAAGCATGGCCGCGCACAGTCCAAAGATACGTTGCATGTGAAGGCCCTCCAAAAAAGAGAAGTGATGCACACAGTATATGCGCGGGCCCTTGGGTAAGCAATCACCTATCCCCAATCGCATGCTTGCGTTTTGGCTGAACGCCCGCTACCCTAATCGTGTCGCCTTACGCCCGGCGGGAAGGATGAGGATGCGCTATCTCGTTTCCTGTTTGCTGCTGTTCGCAGCCGTTGGCCCGGCTCACGCCGGCCCACCCACGTTGAAAGACGCCAACGAGCGTCTCTTGCGCGGCAATTACGCCGAGGCCCGTGGGCTTTTCGAGGCGGCGGCCAAGCAAAACAAAGTTGTCGCAGCCATCGGCATCAACCGCGCCTGGCAAAGCGAAGGCCAATACGACAAAGCCCTGGCCGTCCTCGACGCCGCCCTCAAAGACGAACCTGCCAATGCCGATCTGCTCGCCCATCGTGCCGAGTTGCTGTTCCTTCGTGGACGCTGGGAAGATGCCGAGAAGGCAGTCCAGGCTTCGCTCAAGCAAGACAAGGATCAATTCCTCTCCCACTGGGTATTGGCCCAACTCTACCGCGACCGTGGCGATTTCAAGAAATCCGGCGAGGAACTGCTCTGGTTCATCCGCACCTATGCCAAGCAAGGCGACAACATCCGCGATCCCGACCAACTCTTGCTGGTGTGCCGGGCGGAATTGGAGCGTGCCCGTGGCGACAAACGGTTGGTCGAGCAGTTCGATGTGGTGTTGAACGATCTGCTCACGCCACTGGGCAAAAAGAACAAGGATTACTGGCCGGACGAG
>Ga0134121_10001254_pt1 | contig 24165 bp, 15 predicted proteins | sample KB301_FD_96463 | JGI IMG/M metagenome (GOLD analysis project Ga0134121, IMG submission 96463) | Terrestrial soil microbial communities without Nitrogen fertilizer from Kellogg Biological Station, Michigan, USA - KB3-0-1 | ecosystem: Environmental > Terrestrial > Soil > Unclassified ... | reverse complement strand
GACCCGCCCAAAAACGCCTTCATACACGCCATCTACTGACCCCAGTATCTCCTCTACGGTCTCAATTCTTCTACTACAGTAACTCCTTTCCTACCTGACACTTATGGAGTTTCCGAGACGTCACGGTTAGCACGCTGCGGGATCATGGACTCGATCAAGACAGCATCGTCATCGAGATCACCGAGAGAGAGTCAATCCACGACTATCGCCGCTTCGAAGGCTTGGTCAGCCACTATACGCGGCAGGGCTTCCGCATTGCGCTTGACGACTTTGGCTCCGGCCACTCCAGCCTGGTCACGCTCGTCCGCTGCGTTCCCCATTTCCTCAAACTGGATCTCGAGATCGTGCGTGGCGTCGACCGCACGCTATACAAGCAGCAGCTCGTCAAGTCCCTCGTCGCCTTCAGCATGAGCGTGGACGCCAAGCTTATCGCCGAGGGGGTGGAGACGCGAGAAGAGTTGGAGACCCTCGTGCGTCTGGGTGTCCGCTACGGCCAGGGCTATCTCTTCGCCAAGCCAGTTCCTGAGCCTATGGAGTTGCCGCTCTCCGTCCGCGAGGAGTTGGCCCAACTCGTCCGCGCCGCCGAAACCCTGACGCCCGAATACGAGGAGAGCCTGCGCGGCCTCATCGCGCCCTGCAGTACCATAGAGGCCGGCTCGCTGCATGTCGAGGACCTCGAACAGCTTTTCCGGCACACCCCGGCCGCCGATCACGTCGTGGTGGTGCTTGCCGGCAAGCCGGTTGGCCTGGTCACCCGCATTTCATTCCACGTCAAGACGGGCGGACCCTTCGGCTACCCGGTGTTCCAGCGCAAGCCGGCGGAAACGGTGGCGAAGACCCACCCTCTGGTCGTGCCCCAGGAGTGGGTACCGTCACCATTCGCCAACTCATCCAACGAGCCAACGAGTTGGAGGTCCAATGGGCCACGGGTGCCAATCCGCTGACTGGCCTGCCCGGAAACCCGATGATCCGGCGGTGGATCCAGGACGCGCTGGCCAGTCCACTCTTCTCGATCGTCTATGCCGATCTCGACCGTTTCAAGGAATATAACGACCGCTACGGCTTCGTGCTGGGCGACGAGATGATCCGTTTCACCGCCCGGATCCTTGGGAAGAATCTCGCCGGGCTCTCCTCCGGCGGGGCCCGCCTCGGCCATCTCGGGGGCGACGACTTCGTGCTGGTCTGTGCCGGCTTGGTGGATGAAGCAGTCCTGGAAGCGATCTGCATGACTTTTGACGCCGCCCGGCTCGAGAGCTTCGACCCGGAGGATCGCGATCGAGGCTTTTTCGTCTCCACCGACCGGCGTGGCCAGCAGGTCGAAGTCCCGCTCGTCACCCTGAGCCTGGCGGTGATCGATAGCCGGCGGCTTCGCGGTGACGTCCACCCGGCGGAGCTCGCCCAACTCGCGTCATCGCTCAAGGCTCGGGTCAAGGGGATCACAGAGATCGACCGCCGCAGTGCCTTCGTCTTCGAACGGCGGTCCCTGGGGCCGCCGCCGTAGGCGACCTCGAAAGCGAACTCGAACAATCGGCGAGAAGCACCGTTCACCCTGGGTTCACAGACTTGTGACCAGGACGTCACATGCCACTGCCAGACTTGGCTCCATGAACCTCCCAGCCTTCCGGCGGAGGGCGCGTGCCGCCGGGCTCGCCGCCCTCTTCTTTTTCCTGTCATATCCCGGACACGCCGCCCTCGCTCCTCCTGAGCCAGTCAAGCTCGTCGTGATCGTCTCGGTCGATGGTCTTTCCTGGCCTCGCCTCGAGAGTTACCGACCCTGGTACGAAGCCGGATTCAAGCGGCTGTTGAAGGAGGGGCGGGTGGAGACCTCGTGCTTCTACCGTCATCTCAACACCGAGACGGGTCCCGGTCATGCTTCCCTTGGCACCGGCGCGCCACCCTCTGTCCATGGCATCGTGGCCAACCGCTGGTTCGAGGCCAACTCCAACGGCGTCGGGCTCCGCCGCCTCTACTGCACCGACCAGTCGGACCCGTCACGCGTGCCGGGCCAGCCGCCTCTCTTCTACCGTGAGGTCGAAAAGGACGGCCGCCTCTACGTCTTCGGCCGCCGGCGCGCCCTTGAGATCTGGGAGGGCACGGGCGAGATCGGCAATCAGGCCACGACCCGCATCGGCGAGGGGCCGAAGGGCGAGACGCTGGTCCTCGACGGCGACGACGCCGTGGCCCTCTACGCTCTGCACCACAGCCTGCCAGCCGTCGATCTGCCGCCGTCCGGCACCATCCCCGGTCCGGCCAACCTGCGGATCGCGACGCTGGGCGACCGGTTGATGGAAGAAAGCCCGGGCTCGCGCGTCGTGGCACTGTCCGGAAAGGACCGAGGAGCCATCTTTCTGGCGGGGAGGAATCCCCGGCACGTCGTCTACTGGTACGATCGCGAGACCGGCCGCTACGTCTCGTCCCCGGCCTACGATTCGGACGGTATTGTAGGCGCCGCCGCCCGCGACCTGGTGCGGCAGTTCAACCAAACCCAGGCTGGAAATCGTCTCGTCGGCCGGTTCGGAACTCTCTGGCACCCGCTTCCCGAGCCGCCGAGCGCCGCCGGCTTACCCCGTCCAGAGCCGAACCTGGCCCGGTTCCAGATCACGGACCTCGGGCTCGGCTTCGACCACAACCTGGCGCTCGATCCCCGAGGCTACTTCGACGCCGTCTACACCACACCCTTTCAGGATCAACTACTCACCGACCTGACCCTGGCGGTGCTTGCCGATCCGGCTCTGGCGCTCGGCCGGCGCAATGTGCCCGATCTGCTGGCGCTGTCTTTCTCGGCTCATGATGTGGTCTCCCACACCTACGGCAACGAGTCCGAGGAGGAGCTCGACGCGCTACGGCAGCTCGACCGCGAGCTCGGCCGGCTGCTCACCGCCTTGGACGCCCTGGCCGCCGCCGAGCCCAAGGGCCGCGTCGTCCTCGCCCTGTCGGCGGACCATGGCTTCTCCCCGCTTCCCGAAGTGGTCCGGCGCAATACCGGTAAGCGGATCGGCGGCCGGCTGCAGAGCGCGGACAGCGGTGCTGATACTCCGTACCCCAACATCCAGGAGCGACTGAACCGAGCCCTGTCGGAGACCCTTTGCCTGCCTAAGACAAGCCAACCCATCTACGGCATCGAGGGTTGGATCGTGGCCTATGACACGTCCGCGTTTCCGGTGCGAACCGTCGAAGGCCCTTGCGGCGAGGCGGGCCGGACCGTAACCGTCTCCGACCTGGATCGGGTTTTTCCAGACATCGTGAAGCGCCTTTATGGCGAGGAGATCGAGGACGTGCTCTTGATCTCGCAACGCGCCCGCTGGCCGGAGGACGGCCCGGCCGTCCCCTTCGCCCGCAACGATTTCGACGCCAAACGTTCCGGCGACGCCTTCCTGGTGCCGCGGAACAATGTGCTCATGCATTGGGACCCGGAACGCGGCTCCGGCCACGGATCTCACCACGACTACGACACTCACGTACCCCTCGTGTTCTGGGGAGCGCCGTTCGCGGCGGCCGAGAGCGGCGAGACCTGCGCTCCCTACGATCTGGCGCCGACCCTGGCCAGTGTGCTGAGCCTGCGCCTGCCGGACGCCACCGGGCTATCGCACGCACCTCAGCGCTGACCGGGGCACCGGGCGCTCGATCACCGACCTTCATGGCAGGGCTTGGGCAAGCCCTGCCAGCGTTTCGAGAACGCCGCCCTCCGGACGAGCTCCAGGTCGAGCTTGAGAAAATGGGGAACGTAGCGCACGAGCATCACTGATGGGCGAAACGCTCGCGCTCTGGTGTCTTCCACCGCGAGGATGGCCGTCTTCTGGGTGCGCACTGCATCGGCACCGGAGCCACCGAGCTGATTCACATCGGCCAAGCCGTGTTGGGGCTGGGAGGCGGCCTCGCCTACTTCCTGAAAACGGTTTTCAACTATCCGACGCTGGCGGAGTGCTACAAGGTCGCCGCCTTCAACGCCGCGAACAAGCTCCAGGCTTCCAGCATCTTCCCCTCCCCCGACCGCGCGGCGGTTGCATCGAGTTTCTAGGGATCGGTCCCGAAAAGGAAATTGTTACCCAAGCGACACGCGGGCAGGCTCGTTTCGTCACGAAGGCAACCCACTATTAGTAGGGGTTAAGGACATTAACCGCCACAAGTGGAGGAGGTTCATGTTCAAACGTTATCCTGACGTCCGCCGAGTCGTTCTGGTCGTTCTCGACGGTCTGCGCGCCGATGCGATTCCGGCGCTGGACCTGCGATGCTGGCAGCAGCTCGCGAGCCGTGGAGCCTCTTCGCTCTCTGGTACTACGGTGGCGCCGAGCGTCACCGCCGCTGCAATGGCCTCACTGCTCTCCGGCGTACCTCCTGAAGTGCACGGACTGCGAAGCGACCGCTTCCATCTGCCTCGCCCCAATGGGGCGCTGCACCCGTTGTCGAAAGTTCTCGCCGACGCCGGACTACCCACGAGCAGCTTCATTCGCCGGCTCCCCCTGATGTTCCGGGGCATCGGCAAACGCCTCGCCCGTTTTCAGGGTGTCGGCGTCGCCTCCTTCGCGGGCCGAACCTGCCGGGAGATCCTGTTCGCGTCCTGGGAACAGTTGCTGGTCCAGGAGCGGGGCCTGATCCTCCTGCATTGGCCCGATGCCGACTTCGCCGGACATGAGCATGGATGGATGTCCGACGAGTACGCGGTGGTCGCTCACCGGCTCGACCAGGCGCTCGGACTGCTCGCGGCAATGGCCGATGTCGAAGGGGATTCAGGCACGCTGCTCATCGCTCTTGCGGACCATGGTGGCGGCGGCGTGGACCTTCACGACCATGACAGCGACCATCCGCTGGATCGTACGATTCCACTGCTGCTCGCCGGCCGTGCAGTCTGTAGCGACGAGCTCTACGAACCCTCGATCCTCGACGTTCCCGCCACTGTGCTCTGGGCTCTCGGAGTCCCGTTGCCCGAAAGCTATGCCGGGCGTCCGCTCTATGAGGCCTTCACGCCGAAGGCACTGGCTGTGGCGCAGGATTGAGCGTCGATAGCCTTTCGTACCAGCCATGCGGCATGGACCGTCTCTCGGCAGGGGATGTCATCCAATGCCTCCTGGCGCCGGCCGCGGCAGAGCAGACCGGGCTGGGCAGGTCGCCACTGCCGCCGCTCCTCCGCCCGCAAGCCCGCTTGGCGGTCCTCGACGTCACCGAGCTCTTTGGTGAGACCAGCGGCGGCATCCGGACCTATCTGATGGAGAAGGCCGCGTACATCGAAGCCCGGCCCGAGCTACGGCACGTCCTCGTGGTGCCGGGCGGCTCCGACGCGGTCACCGAAACTACCGGCGTGCGCTGTTACCGGCTGCGCGGCCCCCGTGTGCCGACGCAGCGCCCCTATCGGTTCATGCTCGCCACGCGCACCAACCGGCGCATCGTCGAGCACGAACGGCCGGACGTCATCGAAGTGGGGAGCCCCGGGCTCGTGCCATGGATCGTGCATCACGCCGCCGCGCCGCTGGGAGTGCCCCTCGTCCACTTTTTCCACAGCAACTACCCGGCCCTCTTCGGAACCGGCATGATGCGCCGCGCCGCGGCGGGGTACGCGCGGGCGCTCGACCGTCTCTTCGCCGCCACGGTGGTGACCTCGGCGAGCGCTGAGGACGAGCTGCGCCGCGCCGGGGTGGACCGCATGGTGCGCATTCCACTCGGCGTGGACCTCGAGTGTTTTCATCCCGCCCGGCGCGCTCGCGCCGCGGAGGTCCGCGACCGGCTCGGGCTTGCCGGCGGCCCGCTCGTCATCTACACAGGCCGCTTCGCTCGCGAGAAATGCCTTGGGGTATTGTTGGCCGGCTGGCCGCTCATCCGCGCATCGACAGGTGCCCGGCTCCTGCTGGTGGGCGACGGACCCCTGAAGTCGAAGCTCCGGCGCTCCGTAAGCGGCCAGCCCTGGGCCTCCAGTGTCCACTGGATGCCGTTCACCACCGATCGTGTCGCGCTCGCCGAGCTACTCGCAGCCGCCGACCTGTTCGTCTCGCCGGGCGGCAACGAGACCTTCGGGCTCGCCCCTCTCGAAGCGATGGCGGCGGGAGCTCCCGTGCTGACGGCCGACCGGGGTGGCGTCGCCGAGCAGGTGATTGCCTCGGGCGCCGGCGCGCTCTTCCGTGACGGGGACGCCAAGGCGCTCGCCACCGCGGCGGTACGGATACTGGCAGCCGACGCGATGCCGTTGCGAGCCCTGGCGCGGACCTACGCGGCCGGTGAGCACGACTGGGATCGGGTCTTCGGCCGGCTCACCGCCCTCTATGAAAGCGTGCGACGGCCATGAAGCTTCTTCTCAGCATCCACGACGTAACGCCAGCCGAGGCTCCCCGGGTACACCATCTCTGGGATCTTTGCGCCCTGCATCGTGTGAAGCCGGCGCTGCTGGTGGTTCCCAACTGGCATGGCAGTTGGCCGCTCGACCGCTATCCCAGGTTCGTGCACTGGCTGCGCGGCTGTGCCGATCAGGGGGCCGAGATCTTTCTCCACGGTGAGCGCCACGACGAGGCCGGGCTCCCCCGCCGATGGCCGCACTCGCTGCGCGCCTGGGGCCGCACCGCGCGCGAGGCGGAGTTCATAACGCTCGGTGAGCCGGAAGCGCGGGAGCGCATCGAGCGGGGCTCCACCCTGTTGCGCCGCCTCGGCCTCAACCCGATAGGGTTCGTGGCACCTGCCTGGCTCGCGGACGAGGCGACGACTCGGGCAGCCACCGCTTGCGGCCTGGCTCTGGGTGAGGATGCAAGGAGTGTTCACCTGTATGACCGCGGGCTACGGCTGCCGTCCCCCGTCCTGCGATGGAGTGGTCGCACCGCTGCGCGGGCGCATGCCTCGGCGTGGGTCGCCCGCGCTTTCTGGCACTTGTACCGGCGGCACACCCTGGTGCGCCTCGCGTTGCACCCTGGAGACCTTCGGCACGCCAGCACGGAGCGCTCGCTCACGCAGGCGCTCGGCCGCTGGCTCGCCGCGCGTACCGTCTGGAGGTACACCTCGCTCTAAAAGGGCGATCTCTCCATGCAGCCCGCCGTCGCCCATGGCCTCTGCATCCTCTGCCTCCTGGTGGACGGCGCTGCACGCGCCGGGCGTTTGCAAGTCCTGGTGAGGGCGCCCGGCGGTTCGATCGGCTTCCTCGACGCGCTGTGGGCCAACCTGGTGGAGGATGCCGCCGCCGCGCTGACTCCGATGCGCCTCGGCGGCGTGCCCGCGCGAGCGGTCATCCTCAGTCGCGCTGGCGTCAGCACCGGCACAATCGTCCTGGCCACCGTGGCCGAGGGGGTGGTGATGTATCCCCTATTGCTCGGTACCGGAGCATGGATCGCTCTCTCCTACGCGCCCGGCTGGTGGCGCGAGGTCGCTCCCAAAGTGGCTCAATCGGCCGTGAGCACAGGACGCTGGCTCTTCCCGGCGATTGCTCTCAGCGCCCTCGCCGGGTGGCTCCTCTGGCGCTACCTGCCACGCTATCGGCTGCCGGAAGGGCCCGGGCCGATACATGGTTGGCGCGACGTCCGGCGCGCTGGCGCTCCCGCCCTCGGCTGGAGCGTGGCGCTCACCCTCGCCAGCCTGGCGGCGCGCCTGGCGATCCTCCCGCTCCTGACGCGTACCGTCGCCTCCCCTCCCGCGCTCGGAGCCGTGACTTTCAGCTCTTTCACTCTGCTCTACGGACAGGTGCTGCTGCCGACGCCTTCAGGAGCCGGCGCCGTGGAGCTCGGGTTCCTCTCCGGCGGCGCCGGGATCGTCGGCGCCGCCGCCACTCGACTCCTGCTCGCCTGGCGCTTCTACACGGCACTGGTTCCCGTTGCCGCCATCGTCCCGTTGGGAGTCATGCATACCGTTCGCGCCCTGGCCGGTCTGACGGCTCGCCTCCGCAGTCCGGCTGCCTCGCTCAACAGAGGAGATCCCACATGAGCACGATCGACGCCACAGGACTTCGACTTGCCCTCTTCTCCGACACCTTCCTCCCCCAGCTCAACGGCGTGACCCGCACGCTCGACCGCCTTGTGAAAGCCGTGCGAGAGCGCGGCGGAGACGTGCTCACCTGGACGACCACCGATCCGGACGCCACGGCCGATTCCCACGTACGGCGCCTGGCCAGCGTGCCTTTCTGGGCCTATCCGCAGCTTCGGCTCGCGGCACCTCGCGCCTCGCGCGTCGCCTGCGAGCTCCAGACCTTCGCACCGACGCTCGTGCATGCGGCCACCCCCTTCGGCATCGGCCTCTCGGCACGGGCTGCGGCACGCCGCCTGAAGATCCCCTTCGTCTCCTCGTATCACACGAGCTTCAGCGCCTACGCGCATTTCTACAAGCTCGGCCTGCTGAGCGGCCCGGGCTGGCGCTACCTGCGCTGGTTCCACAACGCCGGGCATCGCACGTACTGCCCGACTAGCGCCGTCCAGCGCGAGCTCCGCTCGTATGGGCTGAAGCGCACGCGGCTGTGGGCACGAGGGGTCGATCCCAAGGACTTTCACCCTTCCCATCGCTCGCAGGAGCTGAGGCGGCAACGCCTGGGCGCCAGCGACGACGCGGTCGTCGTGGCCTACGTCGGCCGGCTGGCCCAGGAGAAGGGGCTGGACGTGGCCCTGGAGGCCATGGCGATCGCCGCACGACAAAGCCCCCGGCGCCTCGTCTTCGCCTTCGCGGGCGAGGGTCCCTATGCCGCGGCGTGCCGCGCCAAGGCACCGCCGGGCAGCGTCTTTCTCGGCCGTATCGAGGGGGCAGCGCTGTCCGCCTTCTACGCCTCCGGCGACCTGTTCGTCTTCCCCTCGACGACCGACACGTTCGGCAACGTGCTGCTCGAAGCGATGGCTTCCCGGCTTCCCATCGCCGCCGCCGACGTGCCTCCCACTCGCGAGCTGCTCGGCGAGGGCCGCTTTGGGATGCTGGTGCCGCCGGGCGATCCGCTGGCGCTGGCTCAGGGGATTCTCGGCCTCGCCGCCGACCCGGCGCAGCGCGAGCAACTGGCCGCGCGCGGGCTGGAAGAATCGGCGCGGTACTCGTGGGAAATGATCTTCGACGCCCTCGTCGCCGATTACCGCGAAGCGATTACAGCGACTCCTCGCACGGCTTCACTGCGCCGTCTTAAATGGCAGGGGAGATCCGAGGGCGTGCCGGCCGGCAGGTGACGGGAGAGGTGTCGGTGCGGTGTCTGTCACATGCGGTTGTTAGGATCCCGCCGTCAGAGGGAGGGACACCTGATGAAAGCTCTTGTCAAAGCTCCAAGCAAGATGACGATCCAGAAGGCGACGGCAAGCTACGAGAAGTGGCTCGGCGAGCAGATTCCGCTCCTGCCGGAAGACCTCGAGCGTAAGCACGAGGCCATGCGCAGCTCGCCGTTCCTCTTCCTGCGGGCCACCTACTACCGCTGGACCCAGCAGTGGCCCCACGTCAAGAAGTCCCTGCGCAACGCGAAACAAGTTCTCGCCGTGGGCGACCTGCACGTCGAGAACTTCGGCACCTGGCGCGACGCCGAGGGCCGCTTGGTCTGGGGAATCAACGACTTCGACGAAGCCTGCCGGCTCCCCTACACCTACGACCTCATCCGGTTGGCGGCCAGTGCCCGGCTCGCAACCTCCGCGGGGAACCTGGCGGTCGAGCCGCGGCAGCGCTCCTCGTCGACCTCGTCTCCCGGCCCGAGGACTGGCTGGCACGAAGCCGTGAAGGAGATGCTCGACGAGCTCCACGCGGACTGGGAGTCCTGGAAGAAGGCTCCGCCCGTCAAATTCCGGAAGGAGGAGTGAGGCGGCGGGCTCGCGCCGGGAACTCGGCGAACTGGGGGATCGGCCGGAATGCGGTCAGCCCCGTTTCGCGAGCTCGTCTCCAGCGGTCTGGCAGGCTTCGATTCAGGAATCCCTGCGCCGTGGGTTCGAAATCCTCAAGACAGTAGGAAAATCGGCGAACGATCAGGAAAAGCTCCCGTCCTGGTCTCCGTGTCCCGCTTTCCGGAAGAATGTCCCTGATTCTCTGCGAATGTCCCTAAAACAATAGAAGCTGTCCCTAATTCTTAGGTTTTGTCCCCCTAATCCAGGATTGAGTCCCCCTTTCCTTGTTTCTGTCCCGCAATTTACTGGAATGTCCCAGTTTCCATAAAGCAGTCCCCGAATCTTTGTATTTGTCCCTAATTGTCTAGGAAAGTCCCTAAATCTCGCTCGGTGTCCCCGTTTGTCCCAAAAGGTCGCCGACCTCAAGCCACGAGTCCCACCCCAGAGCTTGGAAAAGAAGGGGCCTGGAAGCCGGTCAGCTCATAGGCGAGTCCGGCCGCGGCACGGCCGTAGAGCATCACGCGTTCCGCGCGCTCGCCCAAGCCGGCGTCCAGCTCATATAGCGATATCGCCCTGAGCCTCGAAGTGGGTCAGTTGCCTCTTTGGATTAACCCCGGTTAGCCTGGAGGGGGTCCTTACATCCTTGGAGGCGCCACTATGTTCATGACCAGGCTAGTCTCTATGGAGTGCTTATAGCAGTGAGACGCAAGGCCTTTCTCGCATCAGTTGCCCTCGGGTCGCTCCTCGGCCTGTGCACGTCGGGCTGCTTCGTTTACCAAGCGGGTGGCGCGAAGGTGTATGACGCCACAGCGTCTACGGACCTTGGCCGAGGTTACGTTGAGGAGTACCATCTCAAATACGTTTGCCGGAACACTTGGGGCCTGTTTTATTCGGACGTATGGCGAGGTGACTGCCTCTTTGCGGCCGATGTGGAGGAAAAGGGCGACCAGATCCAATGGAGACAAGTCGATCCAGATCTCGCTCAGAGGCTCGAGCTGAAACCTGCGTTCACTTTCTGGAACAGGTTCGGCTGTTGGATCGCTATACCTCTTGGACTTGGCTTGTGCTTCATCGCCATAAAGCTCCAAGTTGACTCTTAGTAAGCGAATCTTCCTCTACCCTCGGCCTCAGCTCTTGGATCGAGCTGGTCGACCCGGACGGCATGGTACGGTAGGTGACCGACAGCCGGATCTTCGATTCGGCGAACGGATCCACCTCCATTTCCGCGGCCGAGCTGGGCCATCTCACTCACCGCCGGAGCCAGACCTCGACGCGGGGATTCCTCCCCGGCCTCCTTACGTCGGACAGATCCTGCCCTACGCCTCCTCACATCTGGGGAGTGAAACTCACTTTCCCAGCCAGATCTCCACCCGCCGGTTCTTCTCCCGGCCCTCCTCCGTGTCGTTCCCGGCCACCGGGAGCTCCTGGCCAAAGCCTTCGGCGACGGCCACCCGGATGCCTTCGCTCTGGAGCTCGCGCTCCACGGAGCGGGCGCGACGGCGCGAGAGCTCCAGGTTGGATGCAGGGTTGCCCTTAGAGTCCGCAAAGCCGAGCAGGATGACGCGCCGGCCCTGATAGCTCCGGTCGCTCAGGAACTGCACGAGCCGGCCCAGATCGCGGGAGGCCTTGTTGTCCAACTCATCGCTGCCGGTCTTGAAACGGAAGTTGAAGGGCAGGCGCTCGGCACCCTCGATCAGCCGCTGGTAGTCGGGAGGCAGGTTTGTCGCCGCTACCGGTTCGGGCGTGGGAATGTTGGTCAGAGCTTGGCCGACGAAGCCCGTCTTGTCCACAACCGCCTGTCCCGCATCGGACAGGGAGAACTCGATGAATTTCCGCACCCAGGTATTTTGCGGAGTGGCTGCCGTGTAAAGATAGAGGCGGCGCGACAGCCGGTAGTCCTCCGTGCGGACGGTGAGGACCGTCGGCTTCAAGGGGACCGAGCCCCCTTCCGAGACCTTGAGGGCCTTGGCGTTCAGAATGTAGGGCATGCCGATGAAGCCGATCCCTTTGACGTCGTCCGCCACCGCGTTGGAAAGCTCGGCGCTGTCCTCGAATCGCTTGGCGGAAGAGGCGAGATCCACGCCGTGCAGCACCAGCTCCTTGAAGGTGTCGAAGGTGCCGGACTTGTCGTCGCGAGCGTAGATCTGGATCGGGCCGGGCGAGCCGCTCACTTGTGACCAGTCCGTAATGTGACCCGTGAAAATGTCCCGAATCTTGTCCGTGGGCAGGGCCTCCAGCGGGTTCGACTGGTTGACGATGATGGCCAAGCCGTCTAGTCCCAGGACGTTCTCGCTGGCCCGGGAGGTCAGGTCGCCCAGGCTCGCAAGGGAAGTCTTTTCTTCTGGCTTGATCTTCCTGGAGGCCATTCCGATGTCGGCTTTGCTGGAACCGAGGTCCTCGAAAGCCGTCTTGCTCCCGTGAGCCTTGATCTCGATGGCGCCCGGCGAGCTCTGGCCGGACAAGGTGGCCACGATCGACACCTCGTCCTTGGCACCAGGAACACGCTGGAGGTTCTGGGCCCCTTGGGCTTGCAGGAATGCCTCGACCAGTGCCGGGGCCAGCTTGGAGCCAATGGTGTTCGAGCCGCTGAGCCGCAAGATCGTCTGGGTTCCGGAAGGTAGAGCCGACGCCAAGGGTACGGGCGAGGGCTCAGGCGATGGCGGGCTCGACGACCTCCCGGAGGCGAACCGCCAGATTCCGAATCCTGCGGCGATGAGCAGAAGGGCCGCCACGACCGGCACGACCCAGGCCGGACGCCCAGCGTTTCCGGAGGGTCCCCCCACCCGCGACAGTTCCCGGCCGCACTCGGGGCAGACGAACGGCCCGCCTACCGGGACCTGGAGCTTCTCGCTCGAATCCGCCTTGGAGCAGTTGCCGATGTTGGTGCAGATTCCCGTTTGCATAAGTCACCTCTCCCAATTCAATAGGTGTCTTTGTAGACACCAAAATCAGCGGCGCGGGTCAGCGCCGCAGCCAGATCTCGACCCGCCGATTCTTCTCGCGTCCTTCGGGCGTGGCGTTGTCCGCCACCGGGAGCTCTTCGCCGAAACCTTCCACGACGGCGGGCCGGATGCCCTCGCCTTCGAGCGCCGCACGTACGGCCTGGGCGCGGTTGCGGGAAAGCGTCAGGTTGGCGGCTGTAGCACCTTGGGTGTCCGCGAAGCCGAAGAGCAGGACCTGCCGGCGCTGGTAGGCCGGGTCGGACATGAGCTGCACGAGGCGGCCGAGGTCACGGTAGGCTTTGGTATCCAGCTCGTCGCTGCCGGTGCGGAAGCGGAAGTTGAAGGGCAATCGCTCGGCGTCCTGGGTGAAGCGGGCATAGGCCGGAGGCAGGCCGGCCCGGGGCGCTGCCGGTTCGTTGGCGGCGGCCAGGGTCTGGCGGGCAAGGGCTTGGCCCACGAAGCCGGAAGCGTCCACCACGCCTTGACCGGGGTCGGACAAGGCGAAGTCGATGAAGCGCTTGGTCCAGGGATTCGAGGGCGCGGCCGGCGTGTAGAGGTAGAGCCGGCGGGAGAGGGGGTAATCCTCCGTGCGCACGGTGAGCACGGTGGGCCGTAGCGCCACGGCTCCAGGATTGGCCGCGATCCGCAGCGCCTTGGCGCCGCCTACGAACGCCAGTCCGATGAAGCCGATACCGCGGGGATCGCCCGCCACGGCTTGGGAAAGCTCCCGGCTGTTCTCGAAGCGCTTGGCGCCGGCGCCGAGGCCCTGGCCGCGCAGGGCCACGTCGCGAAAGATTTCGAAGGTGCCGGACTTGTCGTCCCGCGCATAGAGCTGGACCGGGCCCGGTGCGCCGCCCACCTGGGACCAGTCGGCGACCCGGCCGGTGAAGACGTCCCGCACCTGGTCGAGCGACAGCGCGTCCAAGGAGTTGGAGGGGTGGACGACGACGGCCACGCCGTCGACGCCGAGGACGTGCTCGCTGGCCCGGGAGGTCATGTCCCCCAGGGCGGCAAGGCGGCTCTTCTCGTCCGGCCGGATAGGCCGCGAGGCCATGCCGATGTCGGCGGCGCTGGAGGCCAGGGCCTCGAACGCCGTGCCGGTGCCGTGGGCGCGGATTTCGATGGCTTTGGGGCCGCCTTCGATGGTGCCCACCACGCGCGTCTCGTCCGCGCCGAGGGCCTCGCGGTGGACGCTCTGCGCTCCCAGGCTGGTAAGGAGCTTCTCCGCCAGGGACGGCGCCAGGCTCTCGCCGATGGTGTTGGAGCCCTGAAGACGGAGAACCACCTCGCTGTTTCCCGCACCATTGCCCACCGGAGCCGCCGCCGCGGGAGCCCCGGGCGAGGCCGCCTGTGGAGACGGCTCGGGCGCCTTCGACCGGCTACGAAGGAAGTACCACGCGCCGCCTCCGATCAAACCGAGAAGTAGAAGGCAGCCCAGGGCGACCACGACCCGTTGCGGCTGGCCGGGGGTTGCCTCTCCGCCGCCCACCGGCGACAGATCGCGCTGGCACTCCGGGCAGACGAAGACGCCGCCCACGGGAATCGCGGTCTTCTCCCCGCGGTCCGCCAGGGTGCAGTTGCCAAAGTTGGTGCAAATGCCGATACGTGTCGCCATGCCGGGCTCTCCTCAACCGCGATTCATCACCAGCTCGATGGCCTTGCGGGCCGACTCGTTGAATTTGCGGAACACCGGATCCTGAACGTCGTTGCCGCGCTGCTCCTTGAGGGTCTGCACCTGGGCGACGACGGCCTGCCGCAACGCGTCCTTCTTGTCCACGTGCTTCCACTCAGGCGAGCCCAGGGCCTTCTCCACGGCGTCGATCAGGTCGGTGAGCCCCGCGGCATCCAGCTTTTCCAGCGCGTCCGGCAGCGAGCGGCCAAGGTCGATGGGATCGCGATCGAGACCGTACTCGTCCTTGGCGAGCAGGAGGAGAGAGGTCAGGCCGGTCGAGCTGCTCTTGTTCTCCTGGATGAGGCCCAGGGCCATGCCGAGCAGCAGGTAGGGCGCAGCCTCTTCCCGGGCCTGACGGGCGAAGAGGCCCGGCAGTTGCGAGCCGTCTCCCTCGGTGTGGAGGAACATGCGAGCTTCGGCCGGATTCGCCGCCGTGCGCAGGACCTCGCCGTAACGCTCGTGAAGAAACTTGACGATTTCGAGCGTGCGCAGCGGGATCATGTTGGTCAGCGAGACGAGGCAGATCTCGTTCGGCCGGCTGCTGGTTTCGACGAAGGCCAGGCCGCCGCGCCCGCCGCCCATGCCGCGCTCGAAGGCCGCCTTGAGGGTGGCGACGAACTCATCGTCCGACTTGGGCAGGAGGACGGCGAAGCTGCGCAGGCAGATTTGATTGGGCGAGCCGGCCTCGAAGTTCTTCTGCTCGGCCTCGTTGATGGTGGCGAAGTTGCCCGCATGCCGAATCAAGTCGGCCACGAAGGCTCGCAGGTCCTGCTCGTCCTGGTAGCGCTCCTTGAGCTTGGTGATGATGTTGACGCCCAGTACCTTCTCCTTGGGGTTGGTCACCAGGGTGTTGTGGGCGATCTCGGCGTTTTCCTTGGACTGTTTCTCCAGCGTGTCCATGAAGGTCGTGCGGGAAATCCGCTGATTGAACAGGGTGAAGGAAGGATTGTCTCCGAGCCGGTCGGCGATGGCCTGGCGGATGCGGGAGGTCTGGGTCTTCTGCTCATCCTCGTTACGTATGAGGGAGTTGGTGGTGCGCTTGACCTGCTCGGAGTCGTAGAAGCGGATGAGCTGCTTTTTGAAGTCGAACTTCCCCGAGGGATCGTTGACGCGCTGCGCGATCCCCTTCTCGAAGGTCTCGACGGCGACGCCGATGGTGCTGGCCGCCTGATCCACCTGGCCCTTCAGGTCGTCGAGCTCGGCGATGAGCTCCTCGGCCAGCTTGCGGGCGAACTGCAGCCCCTCCAGACGGGTGAGATAGGTGTAAAGCTCCTGAAGCGTCACCGCCTGAGCGTCGAACAAACGGCCCCGGGTGCGGAGCACCAGGTTCTTGACGGCGCCGGTCTGCGCCCACTCCTGGGCGGTCGCCGTGGCCTGGGCGCGCACCCGTTCCTCGTCGTTCTTGAGGGTCTGCATGCGCTCGTCGAACTGCTTGGTGCGCTCTTCCAGCGTCTCGCGCAGAGCGGCAAGGACGCGCGAGATCTCGGCCATGGAGCGGGCGCCGTTCTTCCAGTCGGCGAACAGCTCCTGCTCGATGCGCCGGCGGATCTCCAGGGCGTGCTCGTGCCGGGACTTGTGCTTGGTCTTGTAGAACGAAGCGACTCCGAAACCCCGGTAATCCTGGACGAAGCGCTTTTCGCAGACCTTGGCGAGCTCGTCGAGCCAGTGCTTCTCCTCATAGTTGGTGGCGACGAGGGTCTTGAAGTTGGGCATCACCGCCTGCCACTCAGCCTCGATCGTCTTCCAGCGTTTGTTGCTGGCGTCCTCGGGGAGAATGCCTTCGGAGAGCGTCAGGTGTTCGTCCGTCAGCGCCCAGCGGGCTTGAGTCTCCTTGCGGCGGACGAATTCGAAGAAGTCCTGATTCTTGGGCTCGTCGATGAAGCCCGCGGTGTCGCTCCAGTTGTTGTAGCGGAGCTGGAGACCGCCCTGACGGGCAAAGCTGTAGGTCAGGTACTCGGTGATCTCCTGCTCGGGGATGGCCAGGCGCTTGATGCCGAAGGTGAGGAAGCGCTTGCTCCTCTCCGGACGGTTGCTGCGGCCGGTGGTCTCGGGCTTGCTGTCGCCGTTCTCGGCGTTCTCCATGCGCCCGAGCTCTTCCCAGTTGGCCGCGTCCTTGATCGCAACGACTTTTTGGAACAGGAAGTCGGCCACGATGGCTGGCAGCTCCTTGGCCACGTCCACCGGCACGCCGTTCTCGTTCTCGTTGGTGAAAACGTAGCAGCCGTTGAAGGGATCGGTCAGCTCCAGGCGCTCCTGGCGGCCCGTCAGGTCATGGGGATCATAGGCTCCCACCGACAGACCGTTGAGCTCGAGGAGAGCGGCGTAACCGTTGGCCTGGTAGAAACCGGAGACCGCCCAACTCGGGTTCGGGTGCGTCTCGGGCAGGAACGTATAGAGGAGGATGCGGTCCTTCTTGTTCGGGTAGGCGGAGCGGATCTGCGCCGTCACGTCGACGACGCTGCCGCTCCCCGTCCCGCCGGCGAGGCCGCAGAGGACGTGGAAGTTGACGGCGTTGTCGCTGCCCTTGCGATGGAGCTCCTGCACGACCAGGTCCAGTTGGGCGCGGAAGCGATCCACGTTGCAGGCGAAAAGAAACCGCCCGAGGCGGCGCCGCTGCCCGCCCGCGGCCTTGGTGCCCTGGATGGTGCGTAGATACGGTAGCCAGAGATTGCGGTCGCCGAGCCAGCCGCGGATGCCGGGATACTGATTGGCGTTCTCGACGCGCGAGGCCAGGTCGCCTTCCGTGATGAGGAGTTGGCTGTTCTTGCCGAGTTGGATGCTGGTGCCGAGGATCTTCCAGTCGTCGTTGTCGAGCCCCATGTCCTGATCGCTGGAGTCTACGTAGAGGTACTCGACGTTGACTCCGTCGGGGCTCTCCTTGCGGTACTGCTGGTAAACGGTCTTGCGGAATTCCCGAATGATCTTGCCACCAGTTCCACCGAGGCCGATAATTAGATGATTGCTCATAGGTCCTTTTCTCTAGATGAGGAAGCAAAGCAGGGCCAGCCATCGATCGGCGCCGCTCAGACGGTCCGTGTCGCTTTTGATCTCAAGGTATCATAAGGACGCTTTGAGAGAAGGCAAAATGACTGTCACAAACTTGTCACATTCCGCCCTCTATAAAGCCTATTGAACCGAACGCTCAGGCTGCGGCCCGCCAGCGAAGTGAGCGTCGTCAAGGGGGCATGCCCCCGTGCCCAGCTCCACCTGGACCCACTCTTCCTCGTGCCCTGGATCGAGATGGAGCGGCACGCGGACCTCCCGGCCGCAAGCGGCGACGGTGACCGTCCAGTCGCCGGCCGGGACGTCGGGAATCACGAAGCCGCCTTCCTGGTCGAGCTGGCCTTCGCGCCGGCCGCCGTTGGGGGCGGCGGTCGAGGCCCAGACGGCCTTGGCGCGCTCTCCAGGGGCGAGCCCGAGGATGAGGCCACGGATCACCCCGGCCTCTTCGAGATGCACCTCGAGTCCCGAGACGGGGCTTCCTCCCACAGCCAAGGGCTCCTTGCGCAGGGTCCACAGATAGCCTTCCCGGTGAGCGGCGACCCGATACGTGCCGTCCTCCAAGCGGAGGCGGAAGGTGCCGTCGGAGAGACTGTACGTGCTGCCTGTCATCGCGCCGGGTGCGAAGAAGCGGAGGTAGGCACCGGCGACGGGCTCGCCAGCAGGGCCTGACACCCAGCCGCTCACTTCCTGACTCGGAGCGAAAGCGAGGTCGACGGCCGTTTCGGAGGCGTCCGGCGGCAGGACCGCCGGTTCGCGCACCACCCGGTCGCCCGTTCGCGCGGTGACGGTCCACTCGCCGGGCGGCACGTCCTCGACGCGGTAGCTGCCCCGGGAATCGACCGCAGCGCGGGCGAGGAAGGGAGGCATGAGCTCGATCTCGACGCTGGCCCGGGCGAGCTCTTCCCGGTCCAGACCGAGGAGCCGGCCCGAGATCGTGCCTCCCCGGTTGAGCCGGATCTCGACGCCCTCGACCGGCGCTCCCGCGACGTGCACGGCCGCGCCGGCCTTGGCTGCGGCGAAGCCCTCCTTCTCCGCCCAGACTTCGTAGTCGCGGTTGTCCTCGACGGCGAGGAGAAACGACCCGTCCGCGGCACTGAAGGTGCGGGCCGAACCGGCGGCGAGGACGGCCGCGCCAGCGACAGGGCCGGCCGGGCCGAGGACGCGGCCGCGGATCTCCCGGCGCGGAGCGCCCTGATCCATCTTGAGGTCGAGCCGGTTGTCTCCCGGCTGCACGGTGAGGTTCCGGCTCGCCCAGCGCCCCTCGTCAAGGGTGGCCTCGACCGTATGCTCCCCAGTCTCGACTCCCGCCAGGCGGTACGCTCCGTCGCCTCCGGCCACGGTCTCGACGGCGCCTTTCTCGGAAAGGGCGGAGACCCGAGCCCCGGCCGCCGGCTCGCCGGCGGAGGTGAGGACCCGGCCGGAGACAGTTGCCCCGGAGGTGAGGACGATCTCGACATCCTCGCGGCTCTCGCCCGCCAGGACATGGAGCCGCTCGCGCGTTTCGCCGCGGTGGCCGCCGGCCGTCGCGCGCAGGCTCCACCAGCCGGGGGGCAGCCCGTCCAGCCGGAAGCGTCCCTCGGCGTCGGTGGTCGCCGATCCCGAGCCGCGGCGGCAGGGCCGTACGCTTTCGTTGCGCTCGGGCTCTTCCCCGGCCAGCCAGCTCTCGATGCGTGCCGTGGAGACCGGAGCGCCGTCCGGAGCGCTGACCCGGCCGGAGATCCTCGCCGCGCGGCGCAGGACGGCCCGGAAGGGCTCCTCGTTGACCTCCCGCACGATGGCCGACAGCGGCAGGTAGCCGGCGCTGCAGACGTCGAGGCCGAAGCCCGCCTCTCCAGGCAGATCGCGCAGGGCGAACGAGCCGTCCGCGCCTGTGACCGCGGCGGGGCCCTTGGCATAAAGGCCGGCCCAGTCGTGCACCGCGGCGGGGATGATCCAGACTTCAGCGCCGGCCAGGGGCCGGCCCTCCTCATCGCCGGCCCAGCCCTGCAAGACCATGCCGTGCTGGAGCGGGAACCGGCCGAGGTCCGCGCGAGCGGTGCCGGCAGGAACCTGCAGCCCATCTCGCTCGAAGTCCGAGAAGCCATCCGCCTCAATCCGCAGGCGGAACCACCCGGCGGGCACGTGAAGCAGCATGAACCTCCCGTCCGCACCTGTCCGCGTCTGCTGCGGAGCTTCTGCGCCGAGATCCGGCGCGGACGCGACGACCCGGCCGGCGGTCGCGGAGGTCAGCTCGATCCGGGCTCCCGGGACGGGCCGGCCGCCCTCGTCCACCACCTGGCCGAAGGCCGTGCGCCCGCGTCCGAGCACGAGACGAAGGCCGGGCTCCGGAGCAGCTCGCGTCTTCGGGATCGCCACCGGCATGGAAATCGGAGCGTACCCGGGGAGGACCGCGGTGACGAGATAGCTCGTGCCGAGACGCAGGCCGGGGGCACGGAAGGCGCCGTCCGCCGCGGTCCGGGCGACGTGCGCCTCCTTCTCTCCCGGGGCGCCGCCGAGGAGGGAGATACGCAGCTCGACCTCCGCCAGCGGCCGGCTCCGCTCGTCCACCGCCGTGCCCTGGAGAGACGCGGTGGGGACGAGAGCGAGCAACGCGGGAGCTCCGGGCAGACCGTCCTGGAGGGGCTGAAAGCCGGGGGCATGGCCGAGAGCGGCGGCGGCGAGACCGGATTCGACCGGGCCTGCGGTGAGGCGGAGCCGGAACGTGCCGGAGGCGTCCGTCCACACCCAGCATCCCGGATCGCTCTCCGGCCAGACCAGGGCGCCGGGCAGCGGAGCGCGGGTGTCGCGGTCGAGAATCCGTCCGCTCAGGGAGCCGGCAGGCGGGAGCGCAAGAGGCCGGGAGAGGATACGGACTCCGAGACCGGAATTCGCCGGCAGCTCCACCGGCAGGAGCTCGGAATCTTCGAGCAGCGGGAGGATCCGCTGCTGCGGGACCAGGCCGTCGGCCGCCACGAGAATCCGCCACATCCCGGGGCGCGGGGCGCGGAGGGTGAAACGGCCGTCGGGACCGGAGGTGGCGCGCGCCGCGGGTGGCGGATCCTGTCGTCCCTCGGCCTCCTGCAATCCGGCCTCATACCGGCTGAGGACGGCCCGCAGCTCGACCTGTGCGTTAGCGACCGGCGTTCCTCCAGGGCCGAGGACCCGGCCTGCCACCGCCACGGGCTCTTGGGCCTCCGTAGCTCCGGCGGCGAGAAGAAGGCGGCTGAGGAGAAGCACAAAGACGTGCACGCAGCCATGGTACTGCGCTCTCAGGCCCCGGTTCTGGACGCCGCCTCTTTGTCACACTTGACAATTTCAGGGTACGACAGGAAGGCGGTGAGCCTCAGGTGCGCACGAAGGCCCGGTACACGTCGAGTCGGCCGGTCACGAGTGACTCGGTGCTCGTGCTCCGTCCGCGAGGCTCTCTGGAGCGCGGGGAATGGAAAACGAGAACGTAGCGCCTGGGCCGTCATTCGGCTGTGCCCAGAGACGACCATGATGTCTCTCGACGATGGAGCGGCTGACGGAGAGCCCAATACCCATGCCGTCGCTCTTCGTCGTGTAGAAGCCATCAAACAGCTTGTCCAGGCTCTGGGGATCGAAGCCCACTCCGGCATCCCGCACGGTCAAGCGCACACGATCGCCGTCCTCTCGTTCGGTTCTGATCAGCAATTGCCGTGGGCGATCGTGCACTCCGGCCATCGCATCCGAAGCGTTGCGGAGCAGGTTCAGGATGACCTGCTGGAGTTGGATACGATCGCCCGCGATGGTCGGGAGATCGTCGGCGAGCTCCGACTGAAGAACAACCCGGTTTCTCTGCAGGTCGCTCAACGACAGCGCAATGACCTCTCGGGTAGCCTCGTTCAGATCCAGCGGCTCGAGCGTGACCTCCTTCCTGCTGAACAGCGAACGTAACCGCGTGATCACGTCCGAGGCGCGGTTGCCGTCGCGAAGAGTCCGCCTCGCGGTTTCGCGCGCGCCCTCGACGTTCGGAGGATCGGCATTCAACATCCGAAGACACGTGCTGGCGTTGGTGATGATGCCCAAGAGCGGCTGGTTGATTTCGTGCGCGATCGAGGCGGTCAACGTGCTCACGGTTGTGACCCGCGCTACACGGGCGAGCTCGGAGCGGGCCATGGCCAGGGCCTCCTCGGCCACCTTACTCGTCGTCACGTCCTGAATGGCGCCCATGAACACGGGTCGACCCGCGATCCGTTCCATGACGTGACCAACGGAGTAAAGATGCTTCACCTTCCCAGACCGGGTGATGATGCGGAAGGCGAGGTTGAAATCCACCCCCTCGAGGGCGCGCTTGAAGGCGGCGTCGTACACGGACAGATCCTCGGGGTGGACGACGTTGCGAATCGTCTGCAGCGTTATCTTGGTCGCGGGATCGAACTCGAAGATGCGGAAGGCCTCGTCGGACCAGTCGCGTTCGTCCGCCACCAAATCCGTGATAAAGCTCCCCGTCTTGCTCAGTCGCTGAGCTTCGGCGAGATGACCGTATGCTTGCCGCAGCCCGTGCTCAGCGCGCTTCCGGTCGTCGATGTCGGAAAGTAGAACGTACCAGCGGACGATCTGCCCGCGCGTGTCGCGAAGGGGAAGCCCGCGAACCTGAAACCAATGGTAGACGCCATCGAAGCGTCGGATGCGCGCCTCGAAGTCGTAGGGCTCGCCCGACGTGATCCCCTGGGTGAAGAGGTCGATGACGTGAGGGAGGTCGTCCGCATGGATCGTCCCGTTCGTTCCCCACTGCCTCATCGCTTCCAGCGGCTGGCCACAGTAGTCTACGAGTGGGTCGTTGACGAAGTCGACCTCGCCCGCCGGCGACAAGATGGCGACGAAGCCGGGAATGGTGTTGACGACCAAGTCCGCCTCACGTTCGCGTTCCTGAAGATCGCGGTAGAGGCGCGCATTCTCGATGGAGATGGCCGCCTCGGAGGCGAGCAGCTTGAGAAGCGTCATCCGGTCGGGCGTGAACACGCCGAAAGCCAGGTTGTTCTCGAGGTAGAGCACCCCGACCAGCCGGGTCTGCTTGAGCAACGGCATGCAGAGCACGGAGCGTGCGGGGTGCTGGCGCATGTAGTCGTCGTCCGAGAAGGGGTTGTCGGCCGCGGCATCCTCCAGAACGACGCTTTCCCTCGTGCGGAGAACATCGTGGAAGACGGACTCCGGTAGATCCGCGGCGGTAAGGCTCGATGGACGCAGAGCGACGACCACCTCATCGTTGGCGATTTTGGCTTCGGCCTCGACCCGAAACGCCTCGCCTCGCGGAAGGATCAGGAGACCTCGCTCCGCACCTGCATACTCCAGACCCTGGCGCATGATCGTGGCGATCAGCTTCTCAAGGTCGGTCTCGCCGGATACCGCTTGCAAGACCTTGAGCACGATCGCCAGATCGAGATGCTCGACCGGCGTCTGTACCGTGCGGTTCGGATCGCGGAGCCTGCGCTCGCCGTCCTCCCACAACAACTCTGGAAGGCTTTCCCCATCGCGAGCGTGGAGCGCAGACGATCGCGTCATCGCGGACCTCGCAGTCCCAAGTCGTTGTCCGCCGCACTCGCCGTGCGGCGTGGGGGACTATTATCTACATCGCTTCATACCGAAGCAACCCAGGCGATGGTCCGCAGCATCACACCCTGCGCGCACGGCCAGTTGCTTCGAGGGCCGGCGGATCGAGACCCTTCGCCGGCATCTCGATGGAGTACGATTCTGCGTGTGAGATCTGGCACCTTGCCGTCGCTTGCAAACCGCACCGTCTCTACGGCCCTTACCGATACCGGCACGACCAGGCTCGGGAGGGCGATCTCCCCGCTGGTCGGCGCTCATCCGGCCGTCTCGGGAATCTACCCGCTGCGAGAACCGCGCGACGCGTTTGCTGCGCGGTTCCTGCTGGCTGAGGCCGCCGAGCGGACTCTCGATATCCAGTACTACATCTGGCGCCAAGACCTGTCGGGCACGCTGCTGTTCAAGGCCCTGCACGAGGCGGCCGAACGCGGCGTGCGAGTGCGGCTGCTGCTGGACGACAACAGCACTGCCGGGCTCGATTCGACGCTCACCGCGCTCGATTCCCATCCGCACATCGAAGTGCGGCTGTTCAACCCGTTGGCGATCCGCAGGCCGCGCGCGCTCGGCTACCTGGCCGCCCTTTCCCGGGTGAACCGGCGCATGCACAACAAGTCGTTCACTGCCGACAACCAGGCCACCATCGTCGGCGGCCGCAACATTGGGGACGAGTACTTCGGCGCCGCGAACGGCGTGGTGTTCGCGGATCTCGACGTCATCGCCGTAGGTCCGGTCGTCGGCGAGGTCTCGAGTGATTTCGACCGCTACTGGGCGAGCGCGTCGGCGTACCCCGCCGATCGGTTGCTGCCACCCGCCGACAGCGCTCAGATCGCGGAGCTCGCATCGGCCGCGTCGCGGGTCGAATGCGACCCGGCCGCGGTGGCTTACATGACCGCATTGCGTAGCTCGCCCTTCGTCCGCGAGTTGCTCGCAGGGGCGTTGCCGCTCGAATGGGTGGCAACGCGCCTGGTCAGCGACGATCCGGCCAAGGCGCTCGCGCGGGCCGCCCGCGAGACGCTGTTGCGCCATAAGCTGAGAACGATCTTCGGCACCCCGGCGGTGCGAGTCGACCTCGTGTCGCCCTATTTCGTCCCCACCGCCGCCGGCGTCGAGACCTTCGCGGCCTGGGCGGAACAGGGCGTGAAGATCAGGGTGCTCACCAACTCGCTGGAGGCCACGGACGTGGCGGCCGTTCACGCCGGCTATGCCAAGCGGCGCAAGGCCCTGCTCGCGGCCGGCATTACGCTCTATGAATTGCGTTTGT
>Ga0134121_10001253_pt1 | contig 24174 bp, 29 predicted proteins | sample KB301_FD_96463 | JGI IMG/M metagenome (GOLD analysis project Ga0134121, IMG submission 96463) | Terrestrial soil microbial communities without Nitrogen fertilizer from Kellogg Biological Station, Michigan, USA - KB3-0-1 | ecosystem: Environmental > Terrestrial > Soil > Unclassified ... | reverse complement strand
CGGGTTCACACTCATGACTAGCACCAGGTCAACATCACCAAGAATGTTTTCAAGTAAAGAAACTGACGTATGTGGATTGATGGCAACACCTGCACTCATTCCTTTTTCCTGTATGGCGTGAATAGTTCGGTGAAGATGGGGAGACGCCTCGAGGTGTACTGTCAGAACATCAGCGCCTGCTTTTTTGAAGTCATCAATGTACTTTTCCGGTTCTACAATCATCAGGTGAACATCGAGCGGCTTCTGCGAAATTCTCTTCACCGCTTTTATCACGGGCAACCCAAAAGAAATATTAGGAACAAATCTCCCATCCATAACATCACAATGAATCCAATCGGCTTCACTGCTATTGAGCATTTCAATTTCATCCCGGAGGCGAAGGAAGTCAGCAGAGAGAATAGAGGGTGCAATCAACGGCATGCGGCGAAGATAGTGCGAAGTTCGCAGCGTGAATGTCAAATGCCGGGTAACTCTGGAATAAAGAGAAGGCCTTCCTTTTGACGGAAGGCCTTCAGAAATTTGAAGTATGAATCTGTTACTTGCTGACGATAAATTTCTTCACTTCTGTTCCTGCATCATAGTTAATCTTCAAAAAATATTCACCTGCACTAAGTGCGCTCACATCTAATTCAGCAGTTGCATTTTCATCCAATTGTGCAGCTTTTATTTCAGAAATTTTCTGTCCGATAAAATTGTAGATGCAAAAACTTGCAGAAGAAATTTTATCATCAAAGAGAACAATGAGTTTGTCAGCGACGGGATTCGGGTACAATTCAAATTGCTGCTTATCATTTACAAAACTATTTGTAACGGCCACTGCACGATTTGCTGTAGCGCTGGATTTTACTTTAAGCGTGTAGCAATAATTGAGATCGAACTGACCGGCCCTGGCACGTACCTTTATTAAGTATTTTCCAGGGAGCAATCCATTAATAGTAATTGTGTCAGATTTAGTGCCCCTGTTTTTTGATGATCCAATCTGTAACTTGGTTGAGTCATAGAGGAAGATGTTGTAATCCTGGAAAAAATGGACCAGACTAATCAGTATATTCGGCTCTTGCGAGGTTACATTAAATTTAAACCAATCAACATCAAGCGGGGTGCTGATCAAGGCCTGATACTCTACATTGGTTCCTATCTGTGTAGCTTGTGTTTTTTCATTATTGGGTTCGAAATTATCAATGCAAGGAAGAATTTGTGCATCACATTTTTTCAAAACAGGTGCAGCAAGAACTAGTACGACAATAAACAGTGCGAGTTTTTTCTTTAGCAGGGAAAAATTTTTCATAGAGAAAGTATTTTGTAATAAGGAGATAAATTTTTGATTTTTATATAAAAGGTCCAAGCTTAATTAAGCTGATACGGGATTAAAAGAATTTTGTTCGCTTTCTCACAATAATAATAAATGGAGCACTTCGAATTTATCCTTCAGGAATCATTCGTTCATTTGATTATCTCGAAAAAGGGCGAGGGAATGAGGATAACGGATTTTTTTTGCACTAACGGCAGAAAGACTAATCAGGAGTATTCTCCATTCGCGTTTTGCCAAAACAACAATCCCTCCCCAATTTTCATCGAGAAGGGATTGCTGCAAACCCACTCCATTAACCCAAATAAGATCTTAAGGTGCGCGCAGATTTTAACTTCCGCATGCGGCGTACTGCTTTTTCTTTTATCTGACGAACACGTTCACGCGTTAATCCAAAACGTGACCCGATTTCATCAAGGTTCATTGGTTGCTCGCCATTCACCCCGAAAAAGCATGCAACAATGTCAGCATCACGCTTATTCATTGTAGACAAAACTCGCTTGATATCATTCTTTAGTGATTCGTTCATCACTTCATTATCCACCGGTTTCGCGCTATTATCTTCATAGAACTCAATCATGGTTCCTTCTTCATTCTCCTTTATAGGCGCATCCATTGAAAGGTGCTTACCTTGCCCCTTCATCATCTCAGCAATGTCTTTAACATTCACGTTCATGATATCAGCAAGCTCATCATGACTTGGCTCACGCTCATGTTCCTGTTCAAATTGAATCATGATCTTATTTAGCTTGCTCAATGAGCCAACTTTGTTCAATGGCAATCGAACCATTCGTGATTGTTCCACCAGTGCCTGAAGAATAGATTGACGAATCCACCACACTGCATACGAAATGAATTTGAACCCTTTTGACTCATCAAAACGCTGAGCTGCTTTAATCAAGCCAATATTTCCCTCATTGATTAGATCGCTAAGTGAAAGACCCTGGTGTTGGTATTGTTTGGCAACTGAAACCACAAATCGAAGATTAGCTTTGGTCATTTTCTCCAAAGCATCGTGATCTCCTAATCTGATTTTTCTTGCCAACTCTACTTCCATCTCCGGCGTAATGAGATCCATTTTGCCGATCTCCTGCAAGTAACGTTCGAGCGAATCGTTATCGCGGGCGGTGATTTGTTGTGTAATTTTAAGTTGTCTCATGGCGTGAGGGTTTTACAAACAGTAGATACGATCTTGTATTGCATTTAGTTCCGAAGCACTAATAAATTATTTTTCAAGAACGATAGTTTCACTTATTCGACAAAAATCCCGCCATTGTTTCTTAATTATAACATGTTAAGATTTTCTTGACAGAAGATTGACGGAGTTTTCCACTAAGATGGGGATTCCAATTTTAATCACAACTCATTCAAAAATTGGATATCAACATTCTATGTTAACTCAATTTTGGGATTGTTTCTCGAGCAGGGCCTTACGTGATAACTTGAACTTTCCGGTCTTCTTATCCACCTCAAGTAATTTTACCTTAATTGTGTCTCCCACATTCATAACTCCCTCCATGCTCTCCAGTCGCTTGTAAGATATTTCTGAGATGTGCAGCAATCCTTCCTTGCCCGGAAGAAATTCAACAAAGGCACCATAAGGCATAATTGATTTTACTTTGGCTTCATAGACTTCACCGGGCTCGGGAACAGTCACAATACCTTTCACCCGTCTCACTGCTGCATCAATAGATTCCTTGTTCGGACCATAAATGAGAACTTCGCCCGTGTTGTTCACTTCGGTGATGTTAATAGTGGTTCCTGTTTCCTTCTGCATTTCCTGAATCACCTTTCCTCCCGGACCAATGACAGCACCGATGAATTCTGTTGAGATAATAATCTTTTCCACTCTTGGGGCATGTGGCTTATAGTCCTCGCGAGGTTGCGGTATGGCTTCGTTTAACTTGCTGAGTATGTGAAGACGACCATTCTTTGCCTGTTCCAATGCCTGATACATTGTTTCATAACTCAATCCGGAAACTTTGATGTCCATTTGGCAGCCACATATTCCTTTTGAAGTTCCGGTAACTTTAAAATCCATATCTCCGAGGTGATCTTCATCTCCCAAAATATCCGAGAGAATTGCCACCTTTCCATCTTCTCGCGTGATAAGTCCCATTGCAATTCCTGAGACATGGCTTTTCATTTTCACACCAGCATCATGCAGTGCGAGTGAAGCTGCACATACAGTTGCCATAGAAGATGAACCGTTTGATTCGAGAATATCAGATACTACACGAATGGTGTAGGGGTTATCTTCTGAGGGAGGAAGCAAGTTCTTCAATGAGCGCATGGCAAGATTTCCATGCCCAACTTCCCGGCGACCGGGTCCGCGATTGGGCTTTATTTCTCCTGTAGAATAAGAGGGAAAGTTATAATGAAGAATGAATTTCTGATAAGTCGTTTCCATCGCCTTGTCGAGCATCAACTCATCGAGTTTGGTTCCGAGTGTCACTGTAGTTAGTGACTGAGTTTCTCCGCGTGTAAAAATAGCCGAGCCATGTGCAGAAGGAAGGTAATCAATTTCTGTCCAGATTGGGCGAATCTCATCCGTCTTTCTTCCATCTAATCTTTTTCCTTCATCTAAAATCAAGTTGCGAACAATGTCATATTCGAGGTCATTATAGTATTTTTTCGCAAGTTTCTGATCTTCCTCATTTTCGAAACCTTCAATCATTGCTTTCAACTCATCTTTGATAGCAGCGAAAGCAAGCTTACGTTCTGTTTTTGCCCCACCACTTGAAGCAACGGTGTAAATCTTTTCTTTGAACACAGAATAAACCTTCTCCCTCACATCCAAATTGGAAGCGGGTTTGGGGTATTCGCGCCACGTCTTCTTTCCCCCTAATAATTCCACAAGTTTCAATTGCGCTTCCACGTGTTTTTGCACTGCTTCATGACCAATTTTGATTGCTTCGAGCATATCGGCTTCAGAAACTTCTTTGGCTTCACCTTCCACCATCACAATATTTTGTGCAGATGCTCCAACAAGGATATCGAGTTCTGCTCTCTCAATGTCTTGCTTCAATGGATTCACCACAAATTTTCCATCAATCTTGCACACACGAACTTCAGAGATAGGTCCATTGAATGGAATGTTAGAAACGGTAAGCGCAGCCGATGCTGCCAAGCCTGCAAGCGAGTCAGGCATGATGCTTTGATCGGCTGAAATGAGATTGATGTTGACTTGGGTGTCGCACAGGTAATCTTCAGGAAAGAGCGGACGAAGAACACGATCAACTATTCTTGAAATTAAAATTTCATAGTCGGAAAGACGAGCTTCTCTCCTGAAAAATCCTCCCGGAATTCTTCCCGCAGAAGCAAACTTTTCCTGGTAATCAACAGAGAGCGGGAAAAAGTCCTGCCCCTCTTTTACTTCCTTATTGGAAACAACTGTAGCGAGTATCATGCAATTGCCCTGGCGAACAACTACGGAACCATCAGCTTGGGTGGCCAACTTGCCGGTTTCAATGGTGATGGGCTTACCTTCTGAGGTTTCGAAGGTGTAAGAAATACCTTTTTGTGACATTGGAATTTTGTTTTGAAGTGAGGATTAAAACTTCCGGTTTCGATTTCCAATCTTTCTGGATTGGTTAATGAAGTTGCCGGATAGTTAATATATGTGCGTGTAAATAAAACGCAGAAGCCGCAGGAGTTGGCTGTCGGCTTCGAAGATTTGATTTACTTTCTAAGATTTAATTTCTCAATAAGCTGGCGATAGCTGGTGAGGTTCGTGTCATGCAAGTACTTCAACAACCTTTTGCGTCTGCCAACTGATTTCATGAGGTTGCGGGAAGAATTGTAATCTTTCTTCTGTCCCTCAAGGTGTGAAGAGATGTGATTGATGCGCTCCGTGAGCATAGCAATTTGCGCTTCTGTAGAACCGGTGTTCTTTTCATTACCTCCGAAATCATTGATGATCTGAGATTTTTTTTCCTTCGTTAAAAGCATCGTGATTGAATTCTTTTCTGATTTTACCGGCGCAAATATAGGGAAATTTTGGTGTGGGCGCGTACTGATATCACGATAGAGACTTTCTCCACATTAAAGTACTTCTTCTTGCAATGCTGAAATTCAGAAAACGGATTCGTTAACTTTGTTTTTCTTCCCATGGAAAAATATTAAATCATGACTTTAAACCCTTACATCCATTTCCCCGGAAATTGTGAAGAAGCACTCAACTTTTACAAACAATGTCTCGGAGGAGAAGTGAAATTTAGATACTTCGGCGACAGCCCCATGCAGGTGGCGGAAGAGCACAGGAAGAAAATTGTTCATGCGGAGTTTCACTTTGATGGAAACATGCTTATGGCTTCCGATTCATTGCCCGATCATAAAATTGTTGCCGGAAATAATTTTGGTCTTTCAATAATCCTGAAAGATATTCTGCAAATGGATTCCATTTTCAGTCAACTTGCAGCAGGCGGCGAAATCACAATGCCGTTACAAGACACATTTTGGGACGCGCGATTTGGAATGCTCACCGATAAGTTTGGAATCCGGTGGATGTTTAATTGCAGTTTGAAAAAATAACACATGAAGATTGGATTTGCTTAGAGAAATAAAAAAAGCGAAATTCCGTTCTCTGCCCCATGACGAATTTCATACTTAAATTATTGGTGAATGCATTGGCGGTGCTCATTACTTCTTACCTGATTCCCGGGGTTCGCATTGAATCGCCTGCATGGTCAATTTTAATTGCGGTGGTGCTGGTACTGATGAATACGATTGTCAAGCCTATTATGATCATCCTCACCTTGCCGGCTACCCTTTTTACTTTCGGACTTTTCATTCTTGTGATCAACGCATTTGTTATTCTTCTCACGAGTAAAATTGTTCCGGGATTTACGGTAGAAAGCTTTTGGTCAGCTCTTGGGTTCAGCATTATCCTCTCAATCATTCAAAGCGTGTTTGAAGCAACTGCACAGCGGGAAGAGCGTTGATGCTGCGATGTTGAAAAATATTCTTCCTCCTAACTCTCAATTGTAACTCTTCAATCAGATTTTCTTTTCAATATTTGCTCCCCGCTCCGAAAGGAGTTCTTTGGATATGGAGAATTTTATTGTCTCAGCACGTAAGTATCGCCCCTCTCGATTTGAAGATGTGATTGGTCAACCACAAGTGACCAACACGTTGAAGAATGCATTGCGTACGAATCAGGTTGCACAGTCATTTCTCTTTTGTGGACCGCGCGGAGTAGGTAAGACTACGTGTGCACGCATACTTGCGAAGGCAGTGAACTGCGAGAACCTGACAAAAGATTTTGAGCCGTGCAATGAATGTGCATCGTGCCAGGCATTTAATGAGAATGCCTCTTTCAACGTCTTCGAGTTAGATGCGGCTTCAAATAATTCAGTGGAAGATATTCGCGCACTCATTGAGCAGGTTCGGTTTGCGCCTCAGGCAGGAAAGAAAAAAATCTACATCATTGACGAGGTCCACATGCTCAGTACGAATGCCTTCAATGCTTTTCTGAAAACCTTAGAAGAGCCACCGTCCTATGCGCTCTTCATTCTCGCTACTACTGAGAAACATAAGATCATTCCGACCATTCTTTCGCGCTGTCAAATCTTTGACTTCAACCGAATCAAGACCGAAGACATGGTAAAGCACCTGATAATGATTGCGAAGAAAGAAAAGATTGAGGCCGAAGAAGATGCGCTTCACATTATTGCGCAAAAAGCGGATGGCGCATTGCGCGATGCGCTTTCAATGTTTGATCGCATCAGTATTTTTTCCGGAGGAAAAATTCGTTATACCGATGTAGTGGAGAACCTAAACATCCTCGATTACGATTATTTCTTTCGGCTCACTGATTATTTTCTTGCGGCTGATGCAGCTTCTGCACTTCTCACCTTCAATCAAATTCTTCAGAAAGGTTTTGACGGAGAAAATTTTCTGAGCGGGCTTGCTGATCATTTTCGTGAATTGCTTGTGGCGAAAGATGAAGTCACGCATGTGCTGCTTGACTTTTCTGAGAACATCCGAAAGCGCTATGTGGAACAATCGCAATACACTGCCGCTTCATTTCTCATTTCTGCTCTCAGCATTCTTAATGATGCGGAACAACAGTACCGGCTCAGCAAAAATAAACGGCTCACAGTTGAATTGGCACTCATCAAACTGAGTCATCTTCAAAATGCAATCAATCTGTCGAAACAACTTTCGGGACTAAAAAAAAAATCGCTGACGGGAGATGACATGCCTCTTTCGCTCGTGAAAGAGGACGTAAAAGATCTTCCTCTTCAAAGGGCTCCTGGCGGAGAAAAAAAAACCGAGTCACCTTCGCAGCCAAAAGATTCCCCTGCTTCCAAAGGGGTTCGTTCTGATAAGCCAAAAACCAATGGTGATCCGATCAGGCTGACTTCACTTGAAAATCTGAATAAAGAATTTCTTGAAACAAAAAAAGAAACTGAAGCTGAGAAGGAGGAAATCATTTTTGAAGCAATTGATCATTTTGCTTTTCAGCAAGTATGGAAGAGTTATATCGCTACAGTTGTGACTGACCGCAAAACCTATCTTCTTAAAATCCTCGAGGTTTTTCCTCCGGAAATCGTTGAAAACAAAATGATCCTTCTTCGGGTAGGAAATGACAGTCACCTGCATGCGCTAAACCAGGAGCGTGAAGCAATGTATTACTTCCTTAAAAAAGAACTCGACAAAAAAGCAATTGATCTGCGAATTGAAGTGGACAAATCAAAACTGAAAAATGAAAACGGAAGGAAGCCATATACTGCAAGAGAGAAGTATGAAAACATGCTGGAGCGAAATCCTAAGCTGAAAGATCTGAAGGAGCGATTGAAGTTGGAGCTGGACTTTTGAACCCGATTCGCGATTCGCGTATCGCGATATGCGAATCGAATTAATTTAGCGCCGCAAAAATTAACCACATGGCCGAAGTAATCCGCATGCCGAAGATGAGCGACACGATGACAGAAGGCGTAATCGTAGAGTGGCACAAGAAAGTTGGAGACAAAGTGAAACCCGGTGATGTGCTCGCCGAAATTGAAACTGACAAAGCTGTGATGGAATTTGAGAGTTTCCAGGAGGGCACACTTCTTTATATCGGTGCTGAGAAAGGGCAATCGGTTAAAGTGAATGATGTAATTGCAGTTATGGGAAAAGAAGGTGAAGATTACAAAGCTGCTCTGAATCAAAGTAGCACTCCACAAAAAGAAGAGAAGAAAGAAAAACCTGCAGAAGAAGGAAATGCCCCGAAGGAAAAGGCGAAAGAATCATCTTCTGAAAAAAAGAAAACAGTTACCGAAGAAAAAGCAGAGGCATCAACGGAAGAAAAAAGTGAAGCCGGAGAGAAAGAAGAAGAACCTGTTGATGAGCCAGAACCTGATGAAGAAAAATCCTCCCCGGAAAAATCAAAAACTGATTCCGGCAGAATCAAGGCATCACCTTTGGCGAAAAAAATTGCAAGTGACTCTAAAGTTCCAATCGAGAAAATTAAAGGAAGCGGTGATGAAGGAAGAATCATCCGACGTGATGTTGAAAAATTCCTTAGTGAAAAACCTGCTGCCCCTTCACAAATAATTTCGGAGGTTGCCGGTGAAGAAAGTTATGATGAAATTGCTGTTTCACAGATGCGCAAAACGATTGCCCGGCGCCTGGTGGAAAGCAAATTCTCCGCACCTCATTTCTATCTTACAATGGAAATCAACATGGACCGTTGCACTGACATGCGCTCTCAGGTCAATGAGCTTCATCCGGATGAAAAAATTTCTTTCAATGACATTATCATTAAAGCCGTGGCGCTTTCTCTGCGACAAAACCTGAAGGTCAACTCAAGCTGGCTTGGTGATAAAATTCGCTACAATCATCACATTCATATCGGGATGGCTGTGGCTGTAGAAGATGGATTACTGGTTCCGGTTATCAAGTTTGCCGATCAAAAATCTTTTTCACAGATAAATGCTGAAGCAAAAATGTTCGCGGCAAAAGCGAAGGAGAAAAAGTTGCAGCCCGATGAAATGACTGGAAACACATTTACTATTTCTAACCTCGGCATGATGAACATTGACGAATTCACAGCCATTATCAACCCTCCCGACTCGTGCATTCTTGCTGTGGGAAAAATTAAAAAGCAACCAATTGCTGTCAAAGATCAGATGAAAGTTGCAAGCGTTCTTAAAGTCACAATGTCTTGCGATCACCGCGCGGTAGATGGTGCCACCGGCGCGAAATTTCTTCAAACATTAAAAAGTTATTTGGAAAACCCTGTGAGTTTGCTCATCTGAATTACTGGCGGAGGTTCATTCTTTATTTCTGAAGCGTATTCTCTTTTGTAACTCTTCCACATCTGCCCTATCCTTTAAGCGATCACTTAAAAGTTTGTTGGTGATTAAATGTTCATGATGGAGAATAGGTATTTCCTTACCAAGCAAGGGTAGTAAACTTTTTTGTGCATCGGCCTCTTCGTAAGTAACACCGACAATTTTTGTGAGGAAATCAATTCGATTCGGCTTAGTTCCAATATGAAAGACCTGCGCCTGACTAAAATCTTCCTTTGATAGGATGGCAATATCTTCTTCCAAAATGCCTAACTCATGGAGTGCACTAATAAATTTATTTCGATTCAGCGTATCAGGCTTGAGCCAAATGTCCATATCAGATGTTATGCGTGCATAGCCATGGTAAATAACTGCATGGCCTCCAATGAGAATAAATTCAACATCATATTTTAACAATAGCAATAGAAATTTCTTTTGCTCATCAATGAAAAGTTCCATGTTCACGAAAAATAAATACGATTACCGAGGGTAGGATTTTTTTTCAGTTCCTCACGAAAAATAGTTTTTATTAGCTGGGTGACCTCTCTCAGGCGTTCCTCGGGTGTGAGATTAGCATCATAGCGATGATTGTATTCGTTTTCTTCTTCTAAAGAGCTGAAGAATTTGATTCGCTTTTTACCATACGCAAATGAGGGCTCATTCAATTGATTTTTATTTTTCTCTTCCATACCGAAGTCTAATTACTTGAAGCAAAAATAAAAAATACTAACACCATGCTGGAAGGCGATGCAAAAAGATTTGCAGGCAAGCAGATTGAAAAATGGAATCAAAAATCACTTTCGCCTTCGAGATAAACTTCGCGAATGCAACACACAGGAATGCTGATGCCGCCGTTTAGCACCACGTGATTATCAGTTACCTCCCAAATGTTTGCCTTGACTTCCTCCGTTTGGCCTGTTGTATCAAAAACAATTCTGGCCTTCGTGTAGAATAGTCGGTTCTGGTCAACTGCTTTCAGAAGTTGATCCTGACGCTTTTTTTTTGCAGCGTTGCTCTCAAGAACTTCATCGTGGCGGAGCGACTGAAGGGGAATTTGCTCCTTTGCAATTGCAGGATAATTCATAAAAGGAGGTTTAAACCTTCATACGGAGATGAATTTTTTTAGTTACAAATTTTTTGGGACGTTTATCATGGCTGCACCATTGCAATGGAACGGTTTTTATTTCACGCTGTTTGAAATGTTTTAGTTATGAAAGATAATAAAACAACGGTAGTTATTGGTGCCTCGGCAAATCCTGCCCGTTATTCAAATCTTGCAGTTAAAAAGTTAAAGTCGTACGGACATGAAGTCGTTCCCATCGGCATCAGGGAAGGAACGATTGACAATATACCGATTGTGATTGGCAGACCGGAAATAAAAAACGTTGACACAGTAACGCTCTATTTGAATGCTTCACGCCAAAAGGAATACTATGATTATATTTTCAAGTTACGACCTAAGAGAATCATTTTTAATCCGGGTGCAGAAAATCCAGAGTTTGAAAGATTGTCAGAAGAAAAGGGAATTGAACCTTTGGAGGCCTGCACGTTGGTGATGCTTTCTACCGGACAATACTGAAATCGCGAACCGCGTCCCGATCAATCGGGAGAGTATCACGAATCGCGATTAGAATCTTTCCAATTCCGAGAAGAAAAAATTTCCCTCAATCTCCGCATTCTCATCTGAATCACTTCCGTGAACAGCATTTCGCTCTATAGATTCTGCAAATAATTTACGGATAGTTCCTTCAGCGGCATTTGCAGGATTGGTAGCGCCGATAAGCGTTCTGAAATCTTCCACTGCATTTTCTTTTTCAAGAATCGCTGGAACTACGGTTCCCGAGGTCATGAACTTCACAAGATCGTTGTAGAATGGTCTCTCGCGATGAACCGCATAAAATTTTTCGGCTTGCTCAGTAGAGAGACGTGTATACTTCATCGCAATTATTTTGAAACCTGTGTCAGTAATTTTTTGAAGGATGTTACCGATGTTTCCATTTTCAACCCCATCGGGTTTAATGATGGTGAGAGTTCTGTTGCCAGCCATGAGTTTCGTTAAGTTTAATCTCCGAGCTTTAGCGCAGGAGATCATTGTTTGTCAGCAGTTATTCGGATTGGACTCCGGAATATTGTTTTAAAAGCCGCGCAAATGTAACGGTGCAGCATCATAATGCAAACAATTTTAATGGTGAGAAGAAAAAATTAAAGACCTTGGCGACTTATTTTTAAGAATGGAAACTGCTGCGAACGTCAGAGAATTACTTTCTTCCCCGCAAAAAATAATCATCACTACGCATCAACGTGCGGATGGGGATGCCATCGGTTCTTCACTCGGATTGTTTCATTATTTGAAAAAGAAAAATCAGGAAGTCAATTTCATCAGCCCCACAGATTATCCTGATTTTCTGAAGTGGATGCCGGGAAATGAAAATGCAATCATCTTCGAAAAGAATTCAGAGAAGTCGAGGGCGCTTGTAGATCAGGCAACATTGATCTTCTGCCTCGACTTCAACAAGCTGTACCGCCTTGAAGATTTGGGAATGCTGATTGAAAAATCTTCCGCCACTAAAATTCTTATTGATCACCATCTTGAACCGGATGATTTTGCTCTTTATCAATTCTGGGATCCGGGAGCGAGCTCGACATCTGAGTTGGTGTATGATTTTATTTTGAAAATGGATGACGTGCCGTTGATGGATTCAGAAATTGCCACGTGCCTGTACGCAGGCATTCTTATGGACACTGATCGCTTCAGAGTTCCAACAACGTCGCCTTCCGTCCATCGCATTATCGCTGATCTGATGGGATATGGAATTAACCATACCGGCATTTATCAGGAGCTGTATGAGACATTTTCAGAAAGCCGGCTTCGCTTCTTTGGCTACTGCATCCGCGAAAAATTAGAGGTAATAAAAGATTTGCGTTGCGGAATTATTGCGCTGGAGAAGGAAGATTTGAATCGCTTTAACATTCAGCTTGGAGATACAGAGGGATTGGTGAATTATCCGCTCTGGATTAAAGATGTTGTGGTTTCAGCGCTTATAACACCGAAACAAAAAGAAGTCAAGCTTTCACTTCGCTCGAAAGGAAATTTCTCCGTGGAAAAAATCTGTCGTGAACATTTCGACGGCGGCGGACACCGAAACGCATCCGGCGGTTCTTCACCCCTCTCCGTTCAGGAAACGCGGGAGAAATTAATTTCTATATTTGCGCGCTCAAAAAATGAGTTACAACAGTGCTGAAAAATAAATTCTCTCTCTACATTGTTATTATCCTTCTTACATTTTCTTCCTGTACCACTAACGATGACTATAAAACCTCGCCGAATGGCTTGAAGTACAAAATTATTGTTGACAATGGAAAACCGAAGGCGCAAACCGGGCAATACATCGCCTACCATATTTCTTGGCGCACACTGAAAGATTCTCTGATATTCACAACAGAACAGAGAAATGCGTTGCAGATTGATCCTGTAAGAGACCCCGTTTCAAAGAGTGACCTTCAGGAAATATTTCATTTCCTTGGTGCAGGTGACAGTGCCTCCTGCAATGTGAAAGCAACTACCATTTTTCATGAATACCTTCCCGCGAGCATGAAGCCCGATGATATGATGAAGGTAGATTTCAAAGTGCTGAACGTTCTTAGCAAGGAGCAAGGCGATAGCATTGTTGCTGCAAAAGCAAGCGAGAACCTTGGTGCTGAAGATCGCGCACTACAGGATTTCATGCACAAGAATAATTTGAAAGGAATAAGGACTCCATCCGGCATGTACGTAGTAATGGAAACAGAAGGAAGCGGAAAGCAACCTGTGAAGGGAAATACGGTGAGGGTAGCTTACACGGGAAAATTGCTCGATGGAACAATGTTTGATTCATCATTCGATCCCGGACACCAACCCTATGAGTTTGTGATCGAAACAGGAAACGCGATAAAAGGCTGGCATGAGGGACTTCAGTATTTCAAAGTGGGCGGCAAAGGGAAACTTTTAATTCCCTCTGAACTTGCTTACGGCGACCGTGGTTCACCACCGAAGATCGGACCCAATCAACCCTTAGTATTCGACATAGAACTTCTTAGTATCAAATAAACACTGACAAATTTTTTTACACCAAATCACAACATGAAAAATATTATTTTCTTTTATACGCTATTCGTCATTACTGCAGTCACAGCGTGTGCACAAACAAATGTGACGGATGGTTACAAAAAAACGACTAAAGGCTTGTGGTATAAAATCTTCACTGATGCCAGGAAGCCAAAGGCGCAACTCGGAGACATCATGAAACTGAATATTGTTTACAGCACCCAACATGATTCAGTTTTATTTTCAACTTACAATGAAGGTCAGGGGCCCGCACAATTTACGTGTATGCCACCCAATTTCAATGGTGATCCCATGGAGGGATTTACGATGCTTGGCGAAGGCGACAGTGCCATTTTCCTGATGCCTGAAGATTCTGCCTACAAGAATCAACAGCCACCGCCTTTTGCAAAAAAAGGCGAATACATCAAGATAAAAGTTTCGGTTTTATCAGTGATGACTAAAGAACAATACGACAAACAAAAAGCGGAGGAATCTAAAATGCAAACAGAACAAGAGGCAAAAACGATTGAAGATTACTTAGCCAAGAATAATCTTCATGCACAAAAAACACCATCAGGATTGTACTACATCGTGGAGAAACAAGGCGATGGAAAGAAGGTTACACTGGGAGATACCGTTAGTGTTGATTACACAGGTAAGCTTCTTGATGGAACTGAATTTGATTCATCTCATAAGCCCGGAAGAACACCTTATACTTTTAAATTGGGTACAAACCCGGTTATACAAGGCTGGGTTGAAGGGCTTCAGCTTTTCAATGTGGGCGGGAAAGGTCTTTTGCTTATTCCTTCTCCCCTGGGATATGGTACCCGGGGAAATGGACGCATTCCTCCTAACAGCATCTTGATTTTTAATGTGGAATTGATGAAGTGAAGTAAGCATCATCAATCATCTCAAAATAGGAAAACAAAAAAAATTACTTTTGCAACGAAAAAATAAAACCTATCAACACAATGAAAAAAACACTTCCCCTCCTTCTTGGAGGATTCTTAATGGTTCTTGCAAACACGGGTTGTATGCAGGACAAAGCAATGGATGATAAAGACATCAACCAGAAAGCCGATTCTATGTACAATGCACGAAAAGGCAGGGTTATAGATTCCATGAAAAATGATTGCGACTCTAACATGTCAGCCTGGATACAAATGAAAGCTGATTCGATTTACAACGCTGAGTCAACCATGCCTAAATAAATAATTTTCTCACCTGAAAAAAACAAATCATCTAACAATGAAAAAAATATTTTTTCTTACGTTCTCGCTCCTGGTAACTGCCTTTGCATACCAGGGTTGCAAACCGGTAGATAACACCAAGGCATGGGCACAAGCAGATTCCATTGCTACAGCACGTCTAATGATGTCCGCTGATTCAATGAAAATGTCCTGCATGACCGATGTAATGAACGCAGCCAAGATGCGCTCTGATTCAATGATGATGGCGATGCAGAGTCACGGATTGAGCAAAGGAACCAAACCCAAACCTCCCGCGCCACCACCAACCAAGGAGAATAAAGTGCAGGGAACAAAGGGTCAAACCGGGGGTGAAAACAAAACGACCGGAGTAAAAGGAGACAGCACTAAAAAGACTCAGAACAAAGTGATTGGTGTCAAAGGACAACAACCTCCGAAGTAAAATTTATTTAAACCCATAAAAAAACGCCGCCTTGTTTCCCGGGACGGCGTTTTTTTATAGGTTAGTGATTCTGGTTAGTTGTAGGTATCAGTGCACGATCCGTTCCCAACGTATGGGTCACTGAAAGTGTAAGAAATATCAAGTTGATTCCCATTTAAACTGCCTGATCCACTGTACGTAGTGCCGCAAACAACTTGAGTTGGAATCTCAAAAGTAGTCTCACCGGTGATGGTTGCTGAAACAATAATTGCTCCTGCTCCACAAATCAGATGACCAAAATTTGAAAGATTCATGTCCAGTGCTGTTGATCCCGCAGTAACAGTTAATTGGCCGGTACTTTGTCCCCCAATACAAGAATTATTTATTGAGTTCCAGACGCTAACAAATTTGTCTCTGGATAAAGTGGTGCAACCAGTGCCCTCATAGCCAACATCGCAAATGCAAGTGCCATCAACACAGTTTCCATTAGCTCCGCAGTTCACATCCTTGCACGGATCGCTTGTGCAGGCATTAAAGAACATTACAGTTACCACAGCAACCATTCCAAGGAATGAAATGCCGATCATTGAAATTTTTTTCATAGGGATTTGAATTTTTTTGTTTAAGTAATTACGGCAAATATAAAACCAATCATTTAAAAGAGCCATAAGTTTTTTATCCTCATCAAAACCAGGAAGAAAAAATCATTGCATCTTGGCCCAAACTCCGGAGCATGCATCGGTAGCGTGAGAAACCACTTCCTCAGCCGTGTAGCTCACCGTGATCGTGTTCGTTGTTGTGTCAATGGTTCCGCTTCCGCTAAGTGTGATGCTGTTGTTTTGAACATTTTGTGACAGCACCGTGAAAGTAAATCCTGAAATACTTGCTGTTACTGTTGCAGTGGTGCCATACCTGCCAAAGTTTGAAATGATGAGCTGGTTGGGAATAGAAGATGATGCAACGATGGTAACCGTGTATCCATAATTGCCGGTCTCACAACTGTCCGTTGCATCCCAACTCCCGATGAATTTATCAGTGGTTCTTATTGTGCAACTGTCTCCTTCGAACCCCGAATTGCAATTGCAGCTATTATTCACACACACGCCATTGATGCATGGTATGTTGCACGAGTCCTTAGGTTTGCATGCGCTTACCATCACGAGTAAACCGGCACACATCAAGGCCGCCAACCATTTCAGAGTTGAAATATTTTCATTCATCACTTATTCGAATTTTGTTTTAAGCCGGTGCGCAAGGTAGAGCGAAAGCGCGGCTCTGCCAACTTGCTTCTTCACATCTTCGTGCAATCATATTTCATTGAATGTATCTTTAAGCAAACTATTTTGAAGATGGATGAGTTGCTACCGCGCTTTCTGAATTTCATTCGCGACGAAAATCTTTTCGGAAAAAATGACCCGGTACTGCTTGCCGTGAGTGGTGGTATTGATTCTGCTGTGATGGCGCATTTGTTTTACGAATGCAATTTTTCCTTTGGAATTGCTCACGCGAATTTTCAATTGCGCGAAAAAGATTCAGAGGCTGATGAAAATTTCGTTTGTGACTTAGCCGCGAAATTTGATAAGAGAATTTTCTCTGTCCGGTTCAACACAAAGGAATTTGCAAAGGAGAATAAAGTCTCAGTTCAGATGGCCGCTCGCGAATTGCGGTATTCATGGTTAGAAGAAATCAGAAAAGACAACGGGTTTCATCGCATCGCCACTGCTCATCATCTTGATGATTCCATCGAAACTGTTTTCATCAATATGATTCGGGGTACTGGTATCCATGGCTTGCATGGAATTCTTCCGAAGCAAAATAAAATTGTGCGACCGCTGCTTTGCTTCTTCAAAAAAGAAATTGAAGAGTATGCAACGGAGAAAAGGATTTCTTTTCGCCAGGATCAATCCAACTACGAAACCGGTTATGACCGCAATAAGATCAGGCTCGAGGTGATTCCGGCCATCGAAAAACATTTTCCTTTCTTCAAAAAAAACTTTACAGAAAATACTACAAGGTGGCGAGACGCAGGAAGTTTATACGATGACGCCCTGACGAGAGTAAAGAAAAAAGCCGTGGTGAAAAGAAATCAGGAAGAATGGATTTCAATTCCTGCGTTAAAACAGCAATCGGCTTACAAAACTATTTTGTTTGAAGTACTGAAAGAATTTCATTTTAATTCAGATCAAACAGAGCAAATTGTTTCTGCACTGGATGCTGAATCAGGAAAAATATTTTTCTCTCCCACACATCGCCTCATCAAAGACAGAAAACATTTGATCGTTTCGCCGCTTACCGCAACTTCTCTATCTGAAGTTCTTATCAATGAACATGACCATCGTATTCCTGTCACCTTAAGCTCCGTCGAAGGGCAATTACAAATTTCTGAGAGAGATGCAGAAGGTTTTTCTATCCCGCAGGATTCTTCAATCAGTTGTCTTGATAAATCAGAATTGGAATTTCCGCTCGTGCTTCGAAAGTGGAAAAAAGGAGACTACTTCTACCCTTTCGGGATGAAGCGCAAGAAGAAAAAAATCAGCGACTACCTGATTGACAAAAAAATTCCGCTTAATGAAAAGGAAAATATATGGGTGATTGAATCAGGAAAGCGAATCGCCTGCATCATCGGCGAGCGCATTGACGAGCGGTTTAAGGTCACTTCATCAACGGAAAAAGTTATTGTGATTGAGAAACCATAGTCGCGAATCGCGATACGCGTATCGCGAATCGTGCCCTTTACGCTCTCATTCGTGATTCCACAGGTGTAATGCGCACATCAAATTTCTGAGTGTTACGAATAACTGTGAGATGCTGAAAGATTCCGATTTTTTCCTCTGTGAGCATCCTGAATAAATCATCAGAGGATTCCACCGCAACATCATTAAAGGCAATAATAAAGTCTCCGTCTTTCAACCCTGCTTTTTCGGCAGGTGAATAGGGTTCCACTGAAATAACAAACAGAACGCGCTTGTTTTTCACCGCATGATACCGCGCAACCTTCGGAACAAAATCTACCTGTTGAGAGCTAAAGCCGAGATAAGCGCGCTTCACTTTGCCAAAACGGATCAATTGGTTCGCAATACTCTTTGCTGTGTTGATGCTGATGGCAAAACACAAACCCTGGGCACCCGGTATGGCTGCAGTATTCACACCAATCACCTCGCCGGATGAATTGATTAAAGGTCCACCGGAATTCCCGGGATTTAGCGGCGCATCGGTTTGAATAATATTGTCCATCATTCGCCCCGTAGTTGACCGCAGCGTTCTTTGCAGGGCACTAATCACACCTGTAGTGACGGTATGCTGAAAACCATAGGGATTTCCAATGGCAATCACGAGCTGACCAATCTTCAAATCGTTAGAATCTCCGAGTCGTGCGGATTGAAAATGCTGGGCATCTGATTTTAATATGGCAAGGTCACTGTCAGCGTCTTCTCCCAATACCGTTGCGTTGTATGAATCACCATCATGCAGCACAACGGTTATTTTATCAGCGCCATGGATCACGTGACTGTTCGTAAATAAATATCCATCTGAGGAAAAGAAAAATCCCGAACCGGTGCCCTGCGGAACCTCACGGTTATTTTGCTTCTTCCTTGTTTCAATCTTCACAATGGCTGATTTGGCTGATTCCACTGCACCGATAATAATTTCTGAAAATGCGTCCATAATATTTATGATGCTAAACATTTGGAGAGACGAAATAAGTTCGGGCGTATTGTAGGGCTGTGCGTTGTGTGTACTGCGTTTGGACTCGCAGAACGCAGTACGCAAATCGCAGTACGCATTTCTTCCTACCATTAGTTGTGAAATAATTTTTGGTGATGAAAAAAGTTACGCTGCTGCTGGTGATAGTTTTATTGGGGGGAAGAATGTCTGCGCAGAATCCTTTGATGAAACAGAGGGATTATGGATATGGTGGTAATAAAATGACTGCCAGTAGGCAGGAAGCGAAAGAGTTGGCGGCGTCACTAACGACATGCAGAAGAGAATTAATTACATTCGATCCCTGATTTTAAAAGACCATGCTAATTCCTGCTCGTTTATTAATCGTTGTAGCTTTTCTTTTAAGCTCTATAGAATCTCATTCACAAAACTTATGGGCACCAATGCCCTACAACAGTGAGTTCAATACTGGCAATTGGATTCGGGGTCTTTATGTTGATACGACTACAGGCACACTTTATATCGGTGGACAGTTCAAGGTAGTTGACGGTGATACTTTAAATCGGGTCGCATATTGGAATGGTCAGAAGTGGGCAAAGATGGATCAGGGAACAGGACCACATGGTGAAATTGTATTTGCCATGCTTAACTATGAAGACACAATTTATGCTGCTGGTGCTTTCGATGCTGATGATGGATGTCCTGCAACCGGTATAATGAAATGGGATGGTACTCATTGGCAAAAGGTTGGTCAAGGAAATTGTGAAGGAACTAATAAAGTATTTGGGTCGGGTGGAGAAATCCTCACCCTCCAAGAAATAGACGACAAGATTTATGCAGGAGGAATATATGATACCATAGGTTGTCTTCATGCAAAAGGATTAGGAAGTTGGAATGGAAGTGATTGGCAAACTGTCAATGGTTATGATACTTCAGGAGCAGGTGGATCGATTAGTTCGATAGTCAAGTACAAAAACAAGCTTTATGTTGGTGGATACATGGGAGCTCCGGATGGCTACACTGGATGCTGTATTCTTTATTTCGATAGTACAGAGTGGAAGACCGTTGGAGGCGGATTTCAGGGAGGAGGAATCCAGGATGTTTGGGATATGGTGGTTTACAAAGGAGAGCTTTATGTTGCCGGGCGGTTTCATGACTACGGAAATCCCGCTAACTATATTGCAAGATGGGATGGAACGCAGTGGCATGACGTAGGCGGTGGAATGAATGCACCTGTATTCAGTCTGCTTGTGTATCATGATAAGTTGTATGCTATTGGTGGATTTACCCAAGCCGGGACAGTACCAACAAGTCAAATGGCTTGTTGGGATGGCACGAAGTGGTGCGGCATAAGTGGATTCACAATTAATCAGTCAGGACCAGCAGATGTTTATAATGATACCATTATCCTGACATGCAATTACCTTGCTCAAGGTATTGATACAATCAGAAACTTTGTAAAGTTTTTAGGAGGAGACTACATGGATACTTGCGAGGCAACATTTGGCATTTCAGAACTTAACCAATCATTAAACTCCTTTCCCCTTTCCCCCAACCCCGTTCAAAATCTTCTCACCATCAACTTACCATCCTCTGCTGCCACCATTGCCGTGTACGATGTAGCCGGCAGAAAAATGGAGTTGCCAACTTCAAACTCTGCAAACACTATTCAACTCAACACCACTGCGCTGCCATCGGGTATGTACCTGCTGCAATTGGTCAACACCAAAACGGGAATGAGTGAGGTGGAGAAATTTGTGAAGGAGTGAATGACCTCAACCGCCCCGACAAGTCAGGGCACCTTCTCCAAATGGAGAAGGAGAAGCGGAATGAAAATCTGTTAGATAGAAGTGCGAGAGCGGTTCCTTCTTCAGGAAGTTAGGAGGTTGCATAAGGCGCAGTACGCAAATCGCATAACGCAGTACTCAAACCTCCACCTGGTTCCTCAACAAGTCATCCATGGTTTCAGCCCTGCGAATCAAATGCGGTTGCCCGTTCTTCATCAGCACTTCTGCGGGTTTGAATCGCGAATTGTAATTGGAAGCCATTTCAAAGCCATAAGCACCGGCATTGTAGAAAACCAGGTAGTCGCCTTCGCGCACCTCGTTTATTTTTCTGTCCCAGCCAAAGGTGTCTGTCTCGCAGAGGTTACCGACAACGGTATAAATTCTTTCAGTACCTGTTGGGTTTGAGATGTTACGAATGTGATGATAGGCATCGTAAAACATCGGACGAATCAGGTGATTGAATCCTGAATTCACTCCCACAAAAACAGTAGCTGTAGTATGCTTGATCACGTTTGCTTTCACTAAAAAATATCCGGCTTGGCTTACCAAATATTTTCCCGGCTCAAACCACAGAGTGAGTGCGCGATTATTTTCCGTAGCAAAATTTTTGATGAGGTTAGAAGTTTTCTTTCCTAACAAATCAATATCAGTTTCGGGATCACCTTCCTGGTATGCAACTTTAAATCCGCTGCCGAGGTCAATGAATTCCACTTCCGGAAATTTATCAACGAGGTCGAGAAGAATTTCTACACCCTCGAGAAACACGTCCACATCTTTAATCTCCGATCCGGTGTGCATGTGCAATCCGTTTACATGCAACCCGGTTGTTGCAACAATGCGCTCGACGTGACGGTGCTGATGGATCGAGATTCCGAACTTGCTGTCAATATGCCCGGTGGAAATTTTGTAATTGCCTCCCGCCATAATGTTTGGATTGAACCGAATGCAGACCGGGTAGCTGCTTCCGTATTTATTTCCGAATTGCTCAAGAATGGAAATGTTATCAATGTTGATGTGCACGCCATAATTTTTTGCAGCATCAATTTCAAAAAAGTCTACACAATTGGGAGTGAAAAGAATTTGAGATGGATCGAATCCCGCCCTTAATCCAAGTTCTGCTTCCTGCAATGACACGGTATCAAGTCCGCAACCCATTTGCTTCACGAGCTTGAGGATATTCAGGTTCGTAAGCGCTTTGCAGGCATAAAAAAATTTGACTTCAGCGGAAAATGCTGTTTGTAATTTTTGAAATTGCTCTTCAATTTTTTCCGCATGATAGACGTATAGCGGCGTTCCGAATTCATTGGCGAGTTGAACAAGCGTTTCATCCCGCAATAAATTATTTACTTCAGCTTTCATGAACAGAATTTTTTTTAAGACGGCTAAAGATAAACTGCTGTGATCATTCAGAGGAGAGAGATTCAAAAATGGAAAGCATCACTCGAAGAAAATGGTAAAGCCGATAAAGGCTAATATCAAAACCCTGCTAACCGGCAATAGCAATTCGTCAAGTTGCCAATCCCCCAAAAGGTGCCAATGTTCCAGATGAAACAACATGCTGACTGCGATCAAGGGCACTGCCACAACCTTAAAATATGCAACCCATGTTTTTTGTTTCTTCCTGAAAAACCTGAGAGTATAAAACACGATAAAAGATCCCAGGCTTGTCATGATTATTTCAGCGGAACCAACCCAATGTTGCAATTTGAAAGTTACTCCCACCGTAAGAGCAATCAGTGAAATGACCAATGGAATTGAAAAGGCTCCCGGTGAGTACATGAGGTAAAGAATTGCACCTATCAAATTAATAGCTGCAAGCTGAAAGACTAAGTCAGCACGACTGGAAAAAATAATAAACTGGAAAATGATATTCACGATTACTAAACCGATTAGAATCAGCTTAGACGTTTCGGTTTTCATTCAGCGGTGAGCTTTTTATTTTGGAAGAATGATTATGGATATGCAAGTGGCTTTAGTTTTTGAAAGGTTGGTATCGCTAAATATTTCCGATTTCCTTTATAGAAATATCCGAGCACCCCTTCTGCATCTGTTGCCACCGGGGAGTTAGCTTCCACGGATTTTGAAGGATCAATATCAGTACCCGGCATTCGCACTCCCATTCTGTCATTTGCAAGCAGCGTCAGCGTGTCAGTTGCTTTTGCAGGCTTGATACCAATCGGAAGGCGTTTACCATCTACCCATAGTGAGTCAAATATGTAATCAGCATTCAGAGCCATACCGAGGTAAATGTTATAGTAAACTCCTCTGGTTGCAGCCGCTCCGCCTGACCATGATTGTGAAGTGGCTTTGAGCAATTTCAATTGTCCTGATTGATTGCACTGTTGATTTGATGAGAGCAAGACGAACAATAGCATTATAGTTTTCATTCCGGAATTTTTTCCTGTGATCAAAACAAATTCAGTGCAAGATTTTATAAACAAGTTCTTTGAGCAACGCACTCTCCTTTGTTCCGGCATCATTGACGCCCTTAGAGCGCAAGTCATATTCATGCAACAATGAAAAGACCGTTTCCACTTTCTGTTGTGAAAAATTCTTGGAAGCCGTTCTGTATTCGTCCGCCACATAAGGGCTTACACCAATCGTACTCGCTATCTCACCATCCGTCTTAGCCCCGCTTTTCTGCACCAGAAAAATTTTGCTGAAGTAAGCCTGAAGGGAACCGAGCGTAAGCACCAGCGGATTCGATCTCGGGTTCGCCGCGAAATATTCGACAATACGATTCGCTTTCAAAACATCATTCATGGCAAGAGCTTTATTCAGCTCAAACGTGTTGTATTCTTTACTGATGCCGATGTTAAGTTCAATGTCATCGGGAGTAATTTCTTTTTTGCCTCTTAGATTCAGCATGAGTTTTTCAAGCTCATGAACAATGCGTGAAAGATCATTGCCAATGTATTCAACAATCAAACTCATGGCTTGCAACTGAATCGTCAATTCATGTTCTTCTACAATTTGCTGAATGAAGGCCGGCAACTGATTCTCATACATTTTTTTTGAAGTGAACACCACGCCATTCTCCTTCATCATCTTGGCTGCTTTCGTCCGCTTGTCAAAGTTTTCATACTTGTGGCACAATACAAGAATGGTGGACGGCACGGGCTTCTCCAAATACGGAACAAGGTCATCCCATTTTTTCAGAGCCTGTGCTTCCTTCACCATCAGCACCTGGTAATTTGAAAACATCGGATAGTTCATTGCCCGCGTGCGAATGTCAAGCGCCGTGGTTTCTTTTCCATAAAGGATTGTCTGATTGAAACTGCGCTCGGCTTCAGGCAACACATGATGCTCGATGTAATTGCTTACCATGTCAATGAAGTACGGCTCCTCCCCTTCCAACAAATAAATGGGGTGGTAGATTTTTTTTTGCAGGTCGCGGAGAATGTCGGTGTGGGTTTGAGTCAT